>Ga0105251_10001437_pt1 | contig 20475 bp, 15 predicted proteins | sample KBSS64metaG_FD_80424 | JGI IMG/M metagenome (GOLD analysis project Ga0105251, IMG submission 80424) | Switchgrass rhizosphere microbial communities from Kellogg Biological Station, Michigan, USA - KBS S6-4 metaG | ecosystem: Host-associated > Plants > Roots > Rhizosphere > Soil | place...
GATGAAGTTGAAGCCTTGATCAGACAGTTCGCGGTTACGACGGATGGTGTCCTGATAGTAGGTGTTGCCACCGTCGATCAGAATGTCACCTTTATCCAGGTGCGGAGTCAGGGAAGCAATGGTCTTGTCAGTCGCTTCACCCGCTTTCACCATCAGCAAGATGCGGCGTGGTTTTTCCAGCGATTCAACGAACTCTTCGACGGTGTAGTGCGGCACCAGGTTTTTACCTGGATTCTCGGCAATAACTTCATCAGTTTTATCGCCTGAACGGTTAAAGATCGAAACGGTGTAACCACGGCTTTCGATGTTCAGTGCCAGATTGCGGCCCATTACCGCCATGCCGACAACGCCGATTTGTTGCTTGGACATTGAAGAACTCCTGTCTGAGGATGACCCTGTTAACAACTGTGGCCAACAGGTTTTGTGATGTGGCACACATGTTAACTCAGGATTGAGCCGCGTGGGTAGTGATTGGTGCGATAGGTCACGCTTTTGCGTATAACCTTACGTCAGAATGTAACAATATTTTTGTTTTACAATCAGTTGGCGATCAGTTGTTGATAAAGCTCTATGTAACTTTCCGCCATACGCTCCGAGGTAAACAGCGCCTGAAAACGTTTGGCTGCATTCTCACCATATCGCTGCGCCAGCTCAGGATCTTCCCATAATGTTGTCATCGCTGCGCGTAATGCTTGCGGATCGGATGGCGGCACAACCAAGCCGGTTTCCTGATCGATGTTGATATAGGTTGTTCCCGTACCAATTTCACTAGATATCAGTGATTTACCATACATCGCACCTTCTAGCAAAGTGATGCCAAAGGCCTCTGAACGCAAGTGGGAAGGGAATACCACGCTATAACATAGCTGCAGCAACGCCGCCTTATCTTCATCCGGCAGTGCTCCCAAGAAATGAATGTTTTTTAACCCCAGCTCCTGAGCCTGTTGTTTAAGTTCAACTTCGATTGGGCCAGCACCAATGATAACCAAAGGGAAATCAGTGCCCTGAATAGCCTCCAGCAAAATATGCAGGCCTTTGTAGTATCGAAATGCTCCCACAAACAGGAAGAAACGGTCGCCAACTTGTTGACGCCAGCGCTCAAGATGAGCTTCATCGGCAACCGGATAAGACTTTTTATCCAGGCCATAAGGGATCACTCTCACCTTCGGCAGATATTTTTGCAGCACCGGGCTGGTTTTCACATAGTTTGGCGATGCCGCGACGATGCAATCTACCGAACTCAAAAACTTGTTCATCAGGGGTGAGTACATTTTCAGAGCCAGTTTTTGCTTGACAATATCTGAGTGATAACTGACTACCGTCGGTTTTTTGACACCGACAATAAAATGCACCAAGTCCATATAGGGATACGGGAAATGATAATGAACAATATCCGCTTGGGCCACCAAGTCTTTGAATTTCCTTATGGCGCTTACCGAAAATGGCGTAGATGCCACTTCAAAATTAGTTGCGGCGTAGTAAGCCGGGTGCACACCTACCCGTGCATTATCAATATCGCCACGGGTGCTCAAAGAAAGTGTCGTCGACTCAATTTGGTGACAGACACCGGCTTCACTTAATTGAAAAATGACCTGCTCTATGCCACCAAAAGAATCCGGGTAGTATGTTTTATAAAAATGTAGAACTTTCAACATGAAAAATATCAAACCTGCTGGTAAGCGAGAATGGTTTCTTGCGCGCAACGTTGCCAAGAAAAATGTTTTGCCCGGTTTAAACCGTTTATCCTGGCTTGTTCGCGCCAGACTTCATCTTCAATACTTTTTTGAATCAGTTCCGTGAGTGTTTCAACATCCATTGCTGCACACATCAAGGCACAATTGCCCACGACCTCGGGCAATGAGGCACTGTCTGAGCAAACAACCGGCACCCCTGACGCCATCGCTTCCAACACGGGTAATCCAAACCCTTCATACAGTGACGGAAACAAGAAACTACGCGCACCAGCAAACAACAGAGGTAAATCAGCTGATTTAGTGTAGCCAAGGTAACGTAACCACCCTGCTTGTTGGCCCCGCTCAAAACGCTGATGCAACCCTTCGCTACTCCACCCTTTAAATCCGCTGATAACCAACGGAACGTTCAGGCGAAGAGTCAGTGGCAAGCGTTCGTAAGCATCCAGGAGCGTTTCAATATTTTTGCGAGGTTCGATCGAACCGGTAAATAAGCAGTACTGATTCGGTTTTAAATCGAGGGGGGATAAAACACGCGTAATTTCTTCTAGTTGACGCGGATAAAAATCCCCGCTGCTGGCTAACTGAGCCGCATAAACCTTGCTCAAAGGCAGATTGAAATACTCAGCCAATTCATGTCGAGTAAATTCAGAGTCCGTGATAAGAACATTGGCACGCTTAATAGTCAGCAGCAGTTCTTTCTGCATGAAACGAACCCGCTCTGCCGGATGGCATTGTGGCCAGGTGAATACCGAGAGGTCATGGAAAGTGGCCACGCAACGATCAATGTTGGGGGGCAAATAAAAATTAGGGCTGTGGTATAACGCATCCGGGTGTTTTCTGAGCGTATAAGTTTTTAACCACGGTGCCGTCAAGCGATACAATTCTGATGCAAAATGACTCTTTTGTACTCGTCGACGCAGCCCCTGAGCTGAGGAAGTAATTTCTCTGGCTGTAGGAATCTGCTGGCTTAAGCTGCGCCCGTTAAGGAATAAAAGCTCAGAAATTTCCGAGCTTTCTTTCAAACCGTTGGCTAACTCATAAGCATATCGACCAATCCCGGTTAAAGGGTACTTTATCGGGTCAGTACCAAATATAACTTTCATTCTCAGTTTTCCAACATCCAGCGTAACGTCTCTTCCAGTGGTGGTGTATCCCATTCGCCAACAGTGGAACGCAATTTACTTGCATCACCACATAGGCTTTTAACTTCGTTTGGGCGCACAAAAGCAGGGTTTACTCGGATCTCTAAAGAATGACCAGAGATCTTTTCACATAGTGCTACAGCTTCACGCAAGGAGTATGTTCTGCCAGAACAAACATTGATGGTTTCCCCCACAGGCTTAGCCTGGAGCAGCGCCACATAGGCCTTGCTTAAAGCACGTACATCGGTGAAATCCCGCCAAACATCAATATTACCCAATTCGATGATTGCGGCCTTCTCTTTATAGTGCTTCACAATCTTTGGTAATAAGAAATTCTCAGCCTGGCCAACGCCGGTATAATTAAAAGGTCTGGTAATAAATATTGGCAATTTATCCATCCAGAGCTTGGTCATATACTCCATCGCCAACTTACTTACCGCATAATCATTTGCTGGATTTGCTGCTGTGGACTCGTCCAGTTTTCCCTCGATGCTATTGCCATAAACATTGGCACTGCTCGCAATCAGGATAGCATCCAAGGATTTGCCACAATCATAAAGCGCCTGCAATAAATTACGGGTTCCTACTACGTTAACGCTGTAAAACGCACTGGTATCGCCGTGACCAACAAAGGCAATCGCGGCCAAATGGACCACGACATCAGGCTTAACCTGTGCAATAGCATCAGTCAGTTCATCCGCATTTAATAGGTTGACCTGCAAATAATCCTCTTGGGTTGAGGGTAATGACCCCAACCCAAACACCCGATACCCGGCAGCGGATAGTTCCGCTGCCACATAGCGGCCGGTAAACCCATTAATGCCTGTAATCAAGGCACGTTTGCCAGCGCCAAACATCAGAATGAGGATCCGTTCTGATTACGACGAATGTCTTGTTCGACCATCATCTGGCAAAGCTGTTCCAAAGTGGTTTTCGGCTCCCAGCCTAAAATTTCTTTAGCGCGTTCAGGATTACCAATCAGGAGCTCAACCTCGGCAGGACGGTAGAATTTCGGATTAACGCGAACCAAGATTTTACCCGTAGCAACATCAACACCAATTTCCTGCTCTTCTTTACCTTCAAAGCGCAAAGTGAAGCCCGCAGCTTTAAAGGCCATGGAGACGAAGTCACGCACGGTTTCGGTGCGATTGGTTGCCAGCACGAAAGTATCCGGTTGTTCAGCTTGAAGCATACGCCACATTCCTTCCACGTACTCCTTGGCAAACCCCCAATCGCGCTTCGCGTCCATATTGCCCAGCTCAAGCACGTCTAATTGGCCCAGTTTGATTTTGGCAACTGAGTCAGTGATTTTACGTGTAACAAACTCACGACCACGCAAAGGAGACTCATGGTTGAACAAAATACCGCTGGAAGCGAAAATGCCGTAGCTTTCACGATAGTTAATCGTCATCCAGTGAGCATATAATTTCGCAACACCGTAAGGGCTACGCGGATAGAAAGGTGTGTCCTCCTTCTGAGGAACAGCTTGCACCAAGCCGAACATTTCGGACGTTGAGGCTTGATAGAAGCGAATCTTCGGATTAACGATACGGATCGCTTCTAGCAGATTTACCGGACCCAATCCAGTAATTTCGGCGGTAGTAATAGGTTGCTCAAATGAAACACCCACAAAACTCTGCGCTGCCAGGTTATAGACCTCAGTAGCACCGGTTTGTTGAAGCAGACGAATGCTGGCGGAAAGATCGGTCAGATCGTATTCAACCAAATTCAGATTTGGGTGTTTATCAATACCCAATTCTTCAATACGCCAGAAATTGACAGAACTGGTACGACGATAGGTTCCATGAACCACGTAGCCTTTTTCTAACAGTAGTTCTGCAAGATAAGCGCCGTCTTGGCCAGTGATGCCAGTAATTACTGCAATTTTCATAATCATTGAATACCTAAGATCAAACGGTGATATAACTCTTCGGATTGTAACGCGGAACGGTTTGAGGATAAATCTTTGACTCGGGCTTTAGCACCGTCAGAAAGCGTTTTGTAGAACGCCTCATTATTACAAAGAATTGCCATTTTCTCAGCCAAATCCTGCTCTGAACCGTCCTTGAAAATGAGACCACACTGTTCACTCAATACCACTTCAGGTATTGCACCAGCATTACTGCCAATGACAGGTTTACCATGCACAAAAGCCTCAAGAGGCACAAGGCCAAAAGATTCGTATCGTGAAGGGAAAACAACCACATCGCAAAAAGCATACAGTTTTTCGCGATCCCAGTCCGACACTTCACCTAAGAGAGTAACATTATACTGTTTTCCAGCTAAGTGTTCCTCAAGCAGAGCTTGAACTCCAATACCATCATGACCAGCAAATACAAACATCACATCGCTAGCTTTTTCGTGGAATTGTTGATTAAATTGAGCAATTGCCTTAATAAAAACATCAACTCCTTTGCGTTTTTCCAATCTGCCCAAGAACAGATAAATCATTTTTCCATTTTCTTTGGCACTAATCAATTCTGGGAAATGGCTAATGTCACTATAACCACGCGACACATCGTAGCTAGGCCAATAGGCAATACCAGCATTGATAATGTTAAAACGCTCGTCTGCGTCAATCTTATATCGCTTAGTGAATGTATTTTGGATGGATTGGCTGATAGGTACAACAGCATCCGCGGCTCTCACCATAGAACGTTCGAACTCAACGAGCAAATCTTTATCAAGGGTTGGCATATTCCAGCCATTGGTCTCATCCGCAACTATTAATGGCGTGACCAAACGAACAACCAGAGGTATGTTTAGTTCTTCCTTTATCTGTTGGAAAGCGTAACATTCAGCGTCCCACAGGCAAGTATCAACTACAGAAATCGGAATCTCGTCATTCAACGCATCTATTGTAATTGCAACCTTTACTGCCCAAGATAAATTGACATTCGCAATAACTGAGTTCGTATAGTTTTCAGTGACCTCTGGTTTTGAGAGACTAATCAGGCGGAAATTACCACGTTCGAGCCTATCTTCATTCCCTTGGGTGATTACAGTAACATCATGCCCCTGTAATAAAAGCTCACTTGCTAGATGGTAATAAAGTGTTCCAATCCCACCCGACTTAGTAAATGGTGGGAACTCTTTGGTGACAAGAACTATATGCAGCTTGTTAAATCCTCCGCCATGGTTATTGACCTCAAACGGAAGCAGCTTCGTATTATTAGAAGTTAATTTAATCAATTTACGAGGATGACTTGCTGCAGCAATGCCCGCATCAAAACCATCCCAAACACTTTTAACAAGTAATTTAAAGTCTTCTTGTGATAACTCCCCTGACCGAGCCCCGCTCTCAAGATATGCTATACGTTCTTTTTCTACTATTTTTCTAGTCTGGGCGATAATAAAATCTTTATCGCCTTGGTTGAATCGCAAAGCAAAATATACTGTATTTTTAACAATGGAGAACCAATTGTATTTATACTTGCTTACCCGATTATCACTCTGCGCGAACTCATGCCGTAAATAAGCATCTGGACAATGATGAATTTTATAACCATTTTCAATAAGCCTAAAGCAGACATCAGTCTCATCGAGGAAATAATCATATTCTTCATCAAAAGATCCAGTAGACAATAAATAGTCCCGACGGAATGATGAGTTAGTTCCTAGCAACGTTCGATGATAATCAGTGTTAAAGTATAATTCCCTATCCGGATTTGTAACACCAGAACCAAAACTATCTACAAGAATATCAATGGCTTGAAACTGTAAAGTCCCAGCATAATATGTTGGACCACCTACGCCGGCAACAAAATTATGAGATGCATTATAGTAATCAAGAATGCGGTCACACCAATTGTAAAATGGCATAGCATCATCATCAATGAATGCTATAACATCGCCAGACGCTAGGTTACTGCCTATATTCCGAGAAACCGAAAGGTTACGAATTGGATTGTCTGCATAAACAATCTTATGACGCCACTTCTCGATAACCTTCGATGTATGGTCGGTTGATGGGCCATTCACAACAACGACTTCGAAATTACTGTTATAGCTTCTCGTTAAATAATCTAAACAGCGGTCAAGATAATCCGCACGGTTGAATGTACAAATAACAAAGCTGACTGATTTGAAGCGTCCCGGCCCACCAATAATTTTAGTTAGAAACTCAGACGCAACTTTCAGCCAAGCGCTATAACCGCACGAATGGAGAACCTTTCTTTGATGTTCTAATAATGTAACGACGAAATTATCATCATTGAGTATTTTTTCGAACTTATCAAATAGCTCTTCATCATTTTTAAAAATACCAGAAGAAGCATCTAAAGTTTCAGAGACTGCTGCTGCATCTAAAGCCAATACAGGAATATTATATAATGCAGCTTCAAGTAATGGAACGCCAAAACCTTCATGTTCACTGAAGCACAGTAAGCACATTGCGCTTTGGTAATATTCATCCAGCACTGACTGACTGACTTTCCCGGTAATGCACACATGATCCTGCAGACCAAGTTCATTGATAATGCGTACGATCCGCTTATAAAAAGAAGACGATGAATCATACCCACCCACGAGAATCAACTTTCCAATATTTGGAAACTTAATGCGCAACTTACCATAAACTTCTACAAGCCTATCTTGTCGCTTGTTCTCACAAATTCGACCAACGAAAAGAATATTTTTTTCTTTATTATTAGCGTTAGAAAACTTCTTCTCATCGATATCATCAATTATAATTGGAAGCTTAAATGTTTTAGCCGAGTCATAACCTAACTCTACGATCTCTTTAATATTATAATTACTTACACCAGCAACAAAATCAAATTTATTAACAATTTCCTTTAACTGCTCACGCCCACGCTTACAATATTTATAAAGCTGACTATTTTTATCAAAAAAATAATGAGGGGTAATATTGTGATATAACATCACTTTTAAACAATTTTGTTTAAGAACATAATCAGAACAAATTTCAGAGAACCCAGAGAAGTGATAAATGATAATATCTTCTTCATTAGCACTTAGTGAGCTAATATGATTGGTAATACCTTCTCTTTCGGGATGGAAATGTGAAACATAAACCTGAGAATCAATACAAAATATATCTTTCAATGCAGTATCAATGTTTACAACATGATTAGAACATGCGTCATAAACATCAAGTGATTCGATAACTTGAATCACCTTACCGTTAAAATGATTAAACATTGCTTACCTCTTATATTTTCTATATAGTTTCGTGGCAACATCCAATAATTTGGGGTTTTTCATTAACAATTTGATTGCAACAAATCGAGTTTTCCCCAAAATCTTAACCTTATTCTCAGGATGAAGCGAAAGCAAACTAATAAATATAAAGGGGCGCGTACGAAAACGGTCGATTATATGATAACCTTTAACATTCTCTCGTTTATCTTTCATTATTAATGCAACGATCAAATCACGATAGTCTTCTTTGCATAAAGAAATAAGTTCCTTTATATGATACAGCTTTGAAGACGCCCGGAACTGCAAGCTTTTCGGGATGGCCGATAAATAAGAGTCTTGAGATGTCAGTCTTACTTCTCTCTCCCGAAGAATCTCTTGTTTTATTTTAGCGTTAACTTCGTCAAGCATATTGATGCTCATAATTTTATCCTAGCATGTCAATCACACTTTCCGTGCAATCAACTCCATTTCACGACACAGTCCATTTTTTCTGTTATCTTCGACAACAGAAACACTATCAAAACCGGCTTCGATAAGCAGTTGTGTCAGGCTGTCTGTCGTAAACATAGTATAATGAAAATCACCTTCATAATCCTGTGCGCCATAAGTTACTTTACGTAAGTCTTCAAAGTTCATTTCACCTGCAATATAATCTTTTATCATGCTATGCGCATCAGGTACAACGATATGCAGTTGCCCCCCTTCCCGGATTTTACTGAACCAATGAGGGAGTATGATTCTTTTAAGCTCTAGCTCAGTAAAGTGCTCAGCTAAATGTGCGCAATAAATCTCCTCCAACTCACCATTGTTAAATGGCAATTCACTTGCGGAAGAAATTATATCAACACCAGGAATTTCCCTTGCATCAACATTAATGTAGCCTTCGATTTGAACGTGACCGCAACCTACGTTAATACGTCGTATTCCTGAATCGTATTTATCATTATTTAAAACTTTGCTTTCAATATTGGTAACTTCTGTTTTATCTTTAAATGAACCTGTTTTCACCCTGAGTTCAAACATCAGCTCTTCGCGAACAAACTCCAGTCTATCTGCAACTTTATGCACTGCGTTATCGATTTTGGAAATACCGTCTTTATGTTCAGCCAAATCATTCCGTAAAACAAACAGGTCATCAGGTGATTCAACAACAGGTTCAACTCCTTGTAACTCCTTTAATCCTTTAACTTCCTCTCCCAACGATTCAATTTTACTATTTAAATCATTCAAGGTCTCAAGTACAGCATTATTATGAGACGTTGAGTCATTAAGGTGTTTAGTTAAACGCTTAAAGTAATTTAAAATCAAAACTATTTCTCCAAGTTAACTATTTGGCAATCAGCATCCAGCCATGCACTACCAACAAAAATTCTCTCTGGCGCAACGACATGAAATGTACCCAAGCCATCAACCCAGTGATAACACTCTTCGTAATGATCGCGCTCTTTATGCAACGCAGCAGAGACTGAAAACTCACCAACGCCAATATTCATATTCAAGATAAACTTAACCAGCTTAGGTCCTAAGCTGGAAATATTCGCTTTCAATGCCAGAGTGTTAGTACCAAAAATAACATTCCCCAATCTGTCACGAATATGAAAACCAAGAGTCAATCCAGAACTAATTTCTTTATTGTCTATTTCAAAACAGAGTTCATATTTATTTGAAACTGTTAATGTTTCAACTTTATTACCATTGCTATCAATAATATAAAATCCATTTACAACTGCACGAAGGTCTCCTGATACCATTTTCCCTTCATGAAGTTTAACATCCATAGTATCTGACGTTTTTGAAAGCTTTGCATTATACAAATTCATGACATCGGTAGGCACAGTATCCGCTACGACCCTACCCTTTTCAATAAGAATTGCTCTACTGCATAGGTTTGCAATTGCAGCTTGATCATGAGATACAATCAATAAAGTTGTACCCCGTGATTTATATTCTTTTATGCGAGAAAAACATTTAGCTTGAAAATACGCATCTCCTACAGAAAGGGCTTCATCAACAATCAATACTTCTGGTCGCAAGGCAGTCGCAACACTGAAAGCAAGACGAACTTGCATCCCACTAGAATAAGTGCGTACAGGTTGGTCTATATATTGACCGATCTCTGCAAACTCTTCAATAAATGGCATGAGCTCTCTAATTTGCTCAAGTGACATGCCAAGTAGTTGCCCCGACATGAAAACATTGTCGCGACCAGTAAAGTCTGGGTGAAAGCCCATCCCTAATTCTAGCAATGCGGCAACGCGCCCGTTTATTTTTACACGTCCTTGTGTCGCTGCTGTGGTACCAGTAATGATCTTAAGCAACGTACTCTTGCCCGCACCATTTACCCCAATGATACCAACAGCCTCGCCAGGATTCACGGTGAAATTGATATCGTCTAGGATAGTGGTAACACTATGTCGACAACTATTAAATGGAGAAAACCACTCAATAAGACGGTCATAACGACTATTGTATTTTTTATAGGATTTACAAATACCCTCTACAATTATACTACTCATTATAATTCATCTACCATGTCACCGGAATGTTTCCGGAATAAGTGAAGGGCAACAATAAGCAGTATCATGGATAATGCTCCAACTAAGTATAGATTGCTCCAATCAGGCCATTTATTTTTCACAAATATATTCTGATAACCTACAATAAGACCTGTCATAGGATTCAGCATCAGCCATTTACTGGCCCATTTTGGTAGTATATCAATTATATAAATAATCGGTGTAAACCAGAACCAAAATTGAAGAAGTATATTCATAAATTGTGACACATCACGGAAAAATACATTTAGCACTCCGAGAGTAACACCCAACCCCAATGAAAAAACAATTTGAACAATTAACAAAGGAATCATCCCCAAAATGTACACGCCGGGGAAATTCCCTGTAAAAGCAAGGAACAATATATAAAGTGAAAATATAATCAAAAAATTTATAAATGAAGCGCCCAGAGATATAACAGGAAGACATATTCTAGGGAAGTTTATTTTCTTTAAGAAGTTTGCGTTATCGACAAAAACAGTTTGTAGTCGTGTCACCAACTCAGCAAAAAAACCCCAAGTTAACAGTCCTGAACATATGTAAATGCTATATGCAAACGGTCCTGTATCGCCAGGCATTCTTGCTCTCATAACCTCAGCAAATATAACCGTATAGACTATTATCATTGCGAGCGGTTGTAATACCAACCATGCGGCACCAAGCATACTAGTCTTATATCTAGACTGAAAGTCTCGCTTAATGCTACTTCCAATAAACCCTCGATAATTATATATCGACATGAGTAAGTTCTTCATTTTTCCATCCCATCTAAAAGCACAAGTAGCTCTTCCGTTTTATTTTTCATTACACGTTCATCAGCTCTTGACTCAACATTAAGTCTTACTACAGGCTCAGTGTTCGACACCCGTATATTAAAACGCCAACTTTCTAATTCAATACTTAGACCATCTGTATAATCAAATTTTACAGCTGCAGCTTTATAGGTTTCTTGTATTTTATTAATTAACTTATCAACATTAGCAACCCTGCGATTAATTTCCCCTGAAACGGGGTAAGCCAGCATGCGGTAACCGACTAATTGACTGAGCTGTTTCTCTTTTGTAGACAGCAAACTTGCCACCAATAACCATGGAATCATGCCGCTATCACAATAAGCAAAGTCACGGAAATAATGATGTGCGCTCATCTCGCCGCCATAGATGGCATCTTCTTTTCGCATGCGTTCTTTGATAAAAGCATGCCCCGTTTTCGACATGACAGGAATACCACCGGCTTGATTAACAATATCGATGGTATTCCATGAAAGACGAGGATCATGAATAATCTTGGAGCCTGGATTGTTTTGCAAGAAAGCTTCGGCCAGAAGACCAACGATGTAGTAACCTTCGATAAAGTTCGCTTTCTCATCAAACAAGAAACAACGGTCGAAATCACCGTCGAAAGCTATCCCCATGTCAGCCTGATGCTCAAGTACTGCTTTCGCTGTGTCAGCACGACATTCCGGCAATAATGGATTAGGTATTCCATTAGGGAAATTACCATCCGGCAGATGGTTAACTTTGACAAAAGATACAGGGACATTATTTTGTTTAAATCGACGCTCTATCTCATCGATAACATGCCCTGCAGCACCATTACCGGAGTTAATCACCAACTTCGTTGGTTTCAGTGTTGCAGTATCAATATAGCCCAGTAAGTGATCAACATACTCGGTCAAGACAGATATCTGTTGATAGCTGCCACGCTTATTTTCTGTAACAGGCGTGAATGAATTTTCTTCCGCCAGTTGCTTAATTGCTAATAAGCCAGTATCACCGCTAATTGGCTGTGCGTTAGCACGGACCAGTTTCATGCCGTTGTAATCCATTGGATTATGGCTCGCCGTAACTTCGATACCACCATCCATACCAAGGTGGAAAGTCGCGAAGTACACTTCTTCGGTGCCACTCATACCAATGTCATATACATCAGCACCAGCATCTTGCAATCCGTTAGCCAAGGCCAGTTTGAGTGATTCACTGGTCAACCGCACGTCTCCACCAACGATAACGCGCTGCGGTTTAAGATACTCGCCATATGCACGGCCGATACGGTAGGCAATATCCTCATTTAGCTCTTCGCCAAGCTGCCCACGGATATCGTATGCTTTGAAACAAGTTAAGGTACTCATTAAAACCTCAAAAATTAGCAACGCCCGTAATGATCTTTAATACGAATAATATCATCATCCCCTAAATAAGACCCCGCTTGCACTTCTATCAGTTCCAACGGAATATTCCCTGGATTTTCTAAGCGGTGAATAACACCAATAGGAATAAACGTGGACTGATTTTCTGTCAGCAAAAAGGTTTTATCTCCGGTTGTTACTCTTGCCGTGCCCGCAAGCACCACCCAATGCTCAGTACGATGATGATGCATCTGCAAAGAGAAAGCTTCGCCAGGATTTACGGTGATGCGATTCACATTAAAACGTTTTTCATCCACCAGAAGATCGCAAATGCCCCATGGACGATACACTTCTCGATGTCTTCTGTATTCGCTACGTTTATGCTTTTTCAGGTGCTCTACGACTTTTTTGACATCTTGCACCTTGGATTTATCAACCACTAATACGGCGTCTTTAGTGTTCACAATCACCAGGTTATCTACGCCAACGGCAGCAACCAACTTTTCGTCAGTATTGATATAGCAATCACGAGTATTGTGAAGGAAGGTATCCCCCGTTAGCGCATTACCTGCTTCGTCCTTCTGACTGACTTCCCACAATGCCGACCATGACCCTACATCACTCCAACCGGCATCCAACGGGATCATGACGGCATCATGAGTTTTCTCCATAACCGCATAATCAACTGATTCGTCTGGGCAACTGGAAAATGCATCATAATTAACATTGATAAAGTTTTTATCGCACTCAGTATCCGCCAAGGAAAGACGGCATGCATCCAGAATATCCGGGCGGAACCGCTCCAACTCTTCCAGATAACGTTTGGCACGGAACATAAACATGCCGCTATTCCAGAAGTACTCTCCGGAATCTACATAAGATTGCGCTGTAGCAAGATCAGGTTTTTCAACAAAGCGTTTTACACTGGACGCTTCTGCATTTTCGCCAGTGCTTTCGCCACGTTGGATATAGCCATAGCCTGTTTCCGGTCCGCTAGGCACAATACCAAAGGTAACAAGGCTCTGTCCGGCGGCGTAAGGTATCGCGGCTTCAATGGCATGATGGAAAGTAGCAACGTCTTTTATAATATGATCCGCAGCCAACACCAGCATGATAGGATCATGCCCCTGCGCGATGGCATTCAGAGCAGCCAAAGCTATAGCCGGTGCCGTATTGCGGCCAATAGGTTCAAGAATGATGTTATGAGACAACATGTCAATTTGACGCAGTTGCTCAGCTACCATAAAGCGGTGATCTTCGTTACAGATTACGACAGGTTCGCTAACCTCAACTCCATCAAGACGTTTTAACGTTTCCTGCAGCATTGAATGCAAACTATGCAGACGCAAAAATTGTTTAGGATGAAGTTCGCGGGACATTGGCCATAAACGGCTACCTGTACCACCGGCCATAATTACTGGAAGTAACATTTTTTTTCCTTATAACACTTAGCTATATAGAACCATAAATTCAAAAAAACTTAAGAAAGTGCATCACGCTGGGAGGGAATTTCTACATATCGAATCTGACTGCGGGGAAGTAGTACACGACCCATCACAAGGGCTACAGTTTCACACTCTACGGAAGACATGATTTCACGGAGTTAACTTGAAACTTCCGGCTTCAGGCACTAAAAAGGGCACGCTACCGCCCTTGGCTCAACAGCTACCAATGGACTGATATTAAAGCAATTTATATCTTTTCTCTCGTTGTGCTCTGCCGCTGAAAATCAGCCATAACGCAAAATTTCATATCACTGTCATCTTGGTAGGCTAAGTATGACAACAGCACAATATTTTTGTTGCGTATGCTATCACCTTACCCATCAAAACACCTGTACATTATCCGTTCTTTCAGGCTTATCTGAAAATGAACGCTCATTAAACAGGCAGAATAAAAGGCTTATCTTACAATTACAATACGCATCAAATGGTTAGCTTGATTATGGTTTGAATGATGATGACAAATAGGGATATTCTTAGACACATGATCGCAACCTGTAGTCTACAAGCTGCAATCATGAGATGAGGGAAATGGGTAGATATTTTTAATAGAAATAGTTAGTTGCGGTAGCCTTGAGGATTATTTTTTTGCCAATTCCAAGTGTCGCGCATCATTTCATCAATGCCACGCCGCACTTCCCAGCCTAACTCCTGACGAGCCAGGTTGGCATCCGCCCAGAAGGCTGGTAAATCACCATCACGACGCGGCAAAACCTGGTACGGGATCGCCACGCCAGATGCCTTTTCAAAAGCCCTCACCATAGCAAGCACCGAATACCCTACCCCGGCCCCCAAATTGTAAGCTTTGAACCCTCCGATCTTTTCCAAATGGTCCATTGCCATCAAGTGGCCTTCGGCCAGATCCACTACGTGGATATAATCGCGCACACCGGTACCATCCTCTGTCGGATAGTCACCACCAAATACGCCAAGTTTATCAAGCTTGCCAATAGCCACCTGCGCAATATACGGCAGCAGATTATTCGGAATACCATTAGGATCTTCGCCAATCATCCCCGACTCATGTGCTCCGACCGGATTGAAGTAGCGCAAGGCAATGATAGAAAATTCAGGCTCAGCCTTGGCAAAATCCTGCAAAATCTGCTCAACCATCAATTTTGAAGTGCCATAGGGACTGGTAGTTCCGCCAATTGGCGTGGTTTCTACATAAGGAACCGGAGAATTTTCACCATAGACCGTTGCAGAAGAGCTGAAGATAAACTTGGTTACGTGAGCACGTCGCATCTCCTCCAGTAACACCAAAGTTCCTGCGACGTTGTTTTGATAGTATTCCAGCGGTTTACGAGTCGACTCACCTACAGCTTTCAAGCCAGCAAAATGAATAACGGAACTGATTTTATGCTCGCTGAAGATACCCTTTAGGCAGTGATTATCCTGAATATCGCCTTTGTAGAAGGTCGCGGCCTTACCCGCCAACTGTTCTACACGTTGCAAAGATTCTTCCGATGCGTTTGATAAGTTGTCCAGTACTACAACATCTTCACCACGCTCCAGCAGAGCTAAAACCGTATGAGAACCAATATAACCGGCACCACCTGTGACTAGAATCGCCATAAAACCCCCTTATTCACATCCGTAATTTGATACCAGCATGCATTTTACTTCAGAGCCGGAGACCATTTTTAAGTAAACCTTCTTTATCAAAAAGCCCACAAAAATCATAATCGGCCGTCCAAAACCCGAATGATATGCTCACTAAATCAAAAAATATTCTCGGTATTTTGAAAGAAGGGCGGCCATAGCCGCCCCACATAAACAGCGCATTATCACGGATGTTTTTTAGCGTGATAGCATTGCCAAAATTTCTTCAGTCTTCTCTTGCATCAACACCACATTCGCACGTGACTCAACATTGAGACGAACTACCGGCTCGGTGTTGGATGAACGCAAGTTAAAACGCCAATCGGCAAATTCCATGCTGATGCCATCGGTGTAGTCAACCTCACCGGCTTGCGCCAGATAATGTTGCTTGACGCTTTCAATTGACGCCGCCGGCTGTGCCAGTTTGATATTGATCTCCCCAGACGAAGGGTAAGCCGCAATGCGGTCCTGTACCAGTTGCCCCAGGGTTTGCCCTTTAACACAGACCAGTTCAGCCACCAGCAACCACGGGATCATACCGCTGTCACAATAGGCGAAATCGCGGAAGTAATGGTGCGCACTCATCTCGCCGCCATAAATAGCGTCTTCCAGACGCATGCGTTCCTTAATAAAAGCATGCCCGGTTTTCGACATTACCGGCACCCCGCCCGCTTCGCTCACCACATCAATGGTGTTCCAGCTCAAGCGTGGGTCATGAATGATTTTTGCGCCTGGCTGCTTTTGCAGGAAAGCTTCTGCCAGAAGGCCAACAATATAATACCCTTCAATAAAGTCGCCTTTTTCGTCAAACAGGAAGCAACGGTCAAAATCACCGTCGAAGGCAATCCCCATATCTGCGCCATGCTCGCGCACCGCATTGGCGGTATCTGCACGACATTCTGGCAATAGCGGATTAGGGATACCATTCGGGAAGGTACCGTCCGGCTGATGATGAACCTTGATAAACTCCAACGGAACGTTCAAAGCTTTAAGGGAGGCTTCAATCGCATCGATCACATGACCGGCGGCACCATTACCAGAGTTGATAACCAACTTCAGTGGTTTAAGGTTTGCAACATCGACATAAGACAGCACATGTTGAACATAATCGGCCAGCACATCCTGACGAACATAGCTGCCACGAGATACGGCCGGTGCAGGAAATTGGTTTTTCTCCGCCAGTTCCTGGATAGCGCGCAAGCCGGTATCACCGCTGATAGGGCGTGAGCCCTCACGAACCAGCTTCATTCCGTTGTAATCAATGGGGTTATGGCTGGCAGTCACTTCCACACCGCCATCCGCTTTCAGATGTGAGGTGGCAAAATAGACCTCTTCGGTACCGGTCATACCGATGTCGATCACGTCAGTGCCCGCATCTTGCAACCCCTTTGCCAAAGACAGCTTCAAGCTTTCACTGGTCAGACGTACATCGCTACCAAGGACGATAGTCTTCGGCTTCAGAAACTCACCATAAGCACGCCCAATACGATAGGCGATATCATCATTCAGTTCCTCACCCAACTTACCGCGCACATCATAAGCTTTAAAACAGGCTAACTTTTCCATTACCAACCCTTTATTAAACTCGGCCGTACCGATCATGTAAACGCTCAATATCATCTTCTTCCAGGTATAATCCAGATCTTACCTCAATGATTTCAAGATCGATTTTCCCTGGATTTTCCAACGTATGGACACTGCCTGCCGGAATAAATGTGGATTGGTTTTCTGATAAGAAGAATTCTTTATCCCCCACATTGACTTTGGCCGTGCCGCGGACAACCACCCAGTGTTCCGCACGATGAAGGTGCCGCTGTACAGACAATCCTTCCCCTGGGCGAACTATTATCTTTTTAACCTGGAAATGCTCTCCGCTATCGATATCGCATATTTTTCCCCACGGGCGATAGGAAGAGGAGTGCTGGCGGAAGTGATGAAGATTACGTTTTTTGAGCTCATCAACCACTTTCTTAACGTCCTGAACGCGATCCTTGGTCGAAATCAACAATGCATCATTGGTATTGATCACGATAAGGTCGTCCAATCCAATAGTCGCAACTAGCGCGGCTTCAGATGATATATAGTTGTTATTCGAATCAATGGAGATGATCTCGCCAACGTTGACATTCCCCAGAGCATCTTTTTCAGAAACATCCCAAAGCGACGACCACGAACCCACATCACTCCAACCGGCATCGATAGGGATCACTACCGCATCGCACGTTTTTTCCATTACTGCATAGTCGATAGAGTCACTTGGGCAGTGCTTGAATATCTCTTGATCAACGCGGATAAAGTTCATGTCGCGTTGGCTGTCAGCGACTGACTGCTGTGTGGTTCTGAAGATGTCGGGGCTAAACCTTTGTAGCTCTTGCAAGAATTTGGCTGTTTTAAACATAAACATGCCGCTGTTCCAGCTATAGTCACCATTCGCAAGATACTCAACGGCTTTGTCTTTGCAAGGTTTCTCCACAAAAGAATCAACTATAAAACATTCTTCAGAGAGCGCGCTGCCACGCTTGATATATCCGTAACCCGTTTCCGGGTGTCCAGGAATAATACCGAAAGTTACCAAATTGTCAGCGGTAGCATGTTTAATGGCCGTTTTGATTGCCGAGTGGAAATTATCCACCCTTTTAATCAAATGATCAGCAGCCAATACCAACAGCATACTGTCTTCATCTTCTTCTGCTGCCAAATGGGCAGCCAACGCAACCGCAGGAGCGGTGTTACGCCCAACGGGCTCTAAAATAATATTGGTCGCAAGTTGATCAATTTCACGCAGCTGTTCCGCAACCAGAAAACGATGATTTTCATTGCAGATCACCAAAGGTGCCGCGACCTGTATTCCTTCCAGTCCAGACAAACGCTGCAATGTTTGCTGTAACAGACTGAATCCACTGTCATCAATAGATAAGAACTGTTTGGGAAACGATTCGCGCGACAGTGGCCACAAACGGCTGCCAGTACCACCAGCCATAACCACAGGAATTAGTTTTGACATTATTAACCCTTTACTCAGTTGCCTTTCTTATCAACGAGATCATGGCTTCGTAAGCCAACCCACCATTATAAGAATCATACACTTGCATACAAGATACTTCATCCATGTTAAAAGCGCGCTCAACCCTAAGCCAACAAGCGCCCAAAGGAAATATGCGGGTAACCTTAACCATTAATTGAACTCTTCCAGACACTGGCAGGAGCACTACTTGCCGATAACATAGCGTATTAAGATTGAAAAGAGCAGCACAAGGCTGCCCTTTCAGATAAATACTCATGACGAGTATCTAACCTATTTATCCACACTCGGCTCAACGATTCATAGAGAAATACTGCGCCACTCGTTTCACGTCCTTTTCGTCAAGCGTTCCAGAGTCGCTCAACAGGGTGATCCAGGACTTTATGTAGGTGTACTTAGCCGAAGCCAGGTCTCGCTGCGCGCTGTAAAGTTGTTGCTCGGCATTCAGCACATCGACGTTGACGCGCTGCCCTGCCAACACGCTCTGGCGGGTGGCCGTTACCTGCGTTGTCGCCGATTTTACCGCCAGTTCATACGCCGCTAATTTTGCACGACTACTGATGCAAAGATTGAACTGCTTACGCAGATCGTTCAGCGTGGTACCGACTTGTGCATCCATTTCATACATCGCCTGCCCATAGCGTGAAGCCGCCTGGCGAGTCGATGCTGATACCCCACCGCCGGCATAGATCGGCACGCTCACCTGCACGCCGATACTGTCGGTGCGGTATTTTTGGTTAACCGTGTTATCACTGCTGGAGTCATTTTCCGAATGGGAAGCATAGAGCTGAACCTGCGGCATGAAGCCCGCGCGGTTTCTCTCTACCTCATACTTGGCAGCATCAACGCCATGGCGAGAGGCAGCCAACATCGGGTTATTCTCCAGGGCAATTTTTTGCCACTCTTCAAATTTGGAAGGGATTAACGGTGCCACCTGGAATTTACCGGGGCGCAGTACCTGTAGCTCATCCAGTTGATCGAGCGGTACGCCAATAATCACCTCCAGCTCGCGTTGTGCCGCATCCAGGGCATCACGTGCCTCAATTTCCTGCGCCTCTGCCAGACTGTAGCGCGCCTGGGTCTCTGAAACGTCGGTAATGGTGCCTTCACCCGCGCTCATTAAGCGATCGTTCAGCGCCAATTGCTCTTTGTAAGCCGCCTTTTGCGCTGAGGCCAGCGCAATCTGGTCTTTGGAGTAAGCCACTTCAACATAGGCGGAGATCACCCGCACAGCCAGATCGAGATACTTACTGCGGTAACGCTCATCTGACATCAGCGTTTGCGCCACGCCGGCCTTGTAACGCGCATAGGCTTCGTAATCAAACAACGGTTGCGTCAGCGTTATCGAACTGGAATGGCTGCGATACTGCTGTCGTTTGGTCGCCTCACCAAGGCTGTTGCCAAAAATGTCACTCGCCGGATACTTTTGCGTCTGCCAGTTACGCGGTGAATTCTGGTAATTGGCCGACACCTTCGGCAGCAGCCCCGCCCTGCCGATATTTTCGTTTTCATCCCCCGCTTCTTTTTCTTTTATAGCCGCCCGAAAGGTCGGATCTTTTTCAAGTGCCAGCGAATATGCGTCTAGAATCCCTATCGAATGAACCGGCGCAGATATCGCAAACAAGAGGGTACTGATAGCAAGGCCAGCAACCTGTCGTTTAAATTGA
>Ga0105251_10001440_pt1 | contig 20468 bp, 21 predicted proteins | sample KBSS64metaG_FD_80424 | JGI IMG/M metagenome (GOLD analysis project Ga0105251, IMG submission 80424) | Switchgrass rhizosphere microbial communities from Kellogg Biological Station, Michigan, USA - KBS S6-4 metaG | ecosystem: Host-associated > Plants > Roots > Rhizosphere > Soil | place...
CATAACGGTATCGCTAATATCTGCGCCCATTGGAAGGATGGCCGAGTGGTTTAAGGCAACGGTCTTGAAAACCGTCGAGTGTAACAGCTCCCAGAGTTCGAATCTCTGTCCTTCCGCCAAATTCAGCCGGCTTAGCTCAGTAGGTAGAGCAACTGACTTGTAATCAGTAGGTCACCAGTTCGATTCCGGTAGCCGGCACCATAATATGCAGTACCGAATATGCAGTACCGACGCCATTCGCGTTACTGAAACCCCGCCAGCCGAAAGGTTAGCGGGGTTTTTGCTTTGTGTCGTCACGCTGGGCGCGCTCAGGGAAGCCAGGCGCCGAGTACCAGACCTAAAATATCGCACTCATCAGCATTCAAGATAGGGCCACCGGGCATGAGCCCCTTAAGCCACCTTTGCCCGTGGTCTTCGATATACATTCTGAAGATGAGTTCGCCGTTATCGTATCGTTTTGCGACAGCTTTATCGCCGGACACTAATTCGGTCACTCCTGCAGTGACGGGTTCTACCAGTATCAAGGTGCCTTTTGGGTAATTGGCGCTTGCAGAGCCGCTCATGGTGTCATCCCTTACCGGCAACCAATAAGCCTGAGAACTGCACTGCACCATGGCGGGATAGCAAAGGGCTTCGCCTTTGATCTTTTGCTCATGGGACAGGGGCAATGCCCACGCCAGCAGCGGCAGCATTTTGGCAGGGATCTTCGCGCGCGGCGTGGGCGTTTGCCTCACGCGGCGTTTCTCGGTTTGTGCCAGGCCATCAAGCCAGCCAATTTGAACGGCAAAGAATTGCTCAACCCTTCTGGCCATGTCGCCACTGATGCCTTTTTTCCCTTTTTTGCCTGGCGGGTAGAGCATCCGGGAAACATAGTCGGCGGCAACGCCGAGCGCCTCGGCAAGGCGCTTTTGGCCCCCGACGCCAAGGTTATCGATCAGGAAGGCAAGGCGCTCTCGCCGCATCTCCTGCAATTGCATTTTCTGCTCATTTTTCATGAGGCCATCGTACCTAAATTTGCCGGCAGGTAAATGGCTTTCCGGTATTGATAAAAAAATACCTTTGGGTATACTAAATACTGTTTATTTATACAGTTCTTTGTGTAAATCTCCCTCGACGCGCTCTGATTGGAAAATGTCGCGCGTCAGTGCACAACAAGCAGAGGGACTGCTCGACCGACTCAGGTTGACGACACGGAGCCATTGGCGATTTGGCGAACGCCGGGAGATGAAAATATGAGAGACATGAACGAAATTTTGGAACGCTGGGGAGTGTGGGCCAGAGACCACAGTGGCATTGACTATTCGCCTATCGCGGCCGGGTTTAAAGGGTTGTTGTCATATCAATCAAATGGTGAACTTTCATGTTGTGATGACGATGGCTTGGTGATCGACGGTTGCGTCGGCAGGCTGAAGAAGTACAAACCTGAAGAGTTCGATTTGCTCATCGCGCATCATGTTTATGGAATATCACTGCGCAAGATAGCGTTAAAGAGAAAGTGCTCAGACGGCACGATACGTAAAGAGATGCAAACTGCTGAGGGGTTTATTGGCGGTTGCCTGGCGATGTTGGACGTAAAGCTGAGCATGGACTCCTGAGTATTAATCCTGGGAGCGGCTGGAGAGTTGATGATATTGTCATTTGGTGATGGCTTGCTATTTTACGTTATTAATAAATGACGCTGTTAAATAAACTTTTAGCCGTGATGATAACCTTTTGGTTATTTTATAATAAATGATAACGCGTACGCGAAAAAGGTTGTAGTCTGATAAATGTGGTGAGTTGCTTGTGCGGTTACTTTGTTGAAAATTATGGTTTTTATGTGTTTTTTTATTTTCTGTTTTTTGAATTCCACTAATAAAAAGATAACGCGTACGCAAAAAAGGCTGTAGTCTGATAAAACTGGTTAGTTGCTTAGGTAGTTACGCTGTTAAGAAACCTCGCTTCGGCGAGGTTTTATTTCTTATGCTCCTTTAAATTTCTATAATAAAACGCTAACGCGTACGCAAAAAAGGTTGTAGTCTGATAAAACTGGTTAGTTACTTACGCCGCTATACTATTAAGAAACCCCGCTTCGGCGGGGTTTTTCGTTTCGGGAATAAGCAATGAAATTTTCCTGCTAAAAATATTGAATTACCGATATTAGGGGCGGTGATAACTATGCCGTGGAAAAATGAACCAAACATCCTTTCAATGCTGCTTGCTTTTGGCATGACGTTGCTGGGAGCGATCGCCGGCTATTCCTTCAAGGTATTGAATGGCGAGGCCTTCAGCTGGAGAACGCTGTTTTTGCAGCTGTTCGTATCCATCTTCGCCGGTTTGACCATGGTGATGATCGCGCTGCATTACGACTGGCCATCCGAAGTGATGGGCGGCGTGTGCGGCATGGCCGACTGGTCGGGGGCATCGCTGATCAAAGCGCTGGAGCGCCGATTTCTCAATAAAGCGTCAGGGGGAAACCATGAAAATAAGTGACGAAGGGATTGCGCTGATTAAGCGTTTCGAAGGTGTGCGGCTGCAGGCGTATCAGGATCCGGTCGGCGTATGGACGATTGGCTATGGCTGGACTCAGCCGGTTGCGGGGCGGAAGGTGAGCGCCGGCATGAGGATTAGCTCGGCTATGGCCGACAGCCTGTTGCTATGCGGCGTTGTTCAATTTGAACAGGGCGTGAGCCGGTTGGTGAAAGTGCCGATCGCGCAGGGGCAGTTCGATGCGCTGGTGAGCTTTGCCTATAACCTCGGCCTGCGCGCCTTAGGCGATTCGACGCTGCTGCGCAAATTGAATGCCGGCGATCGGCAGGGGGCCGCCGACGAGTTCGGCAGGTGGGTGAATGCGGGCGGTGTGCGGCTCGATGGGCTGGCTGCCCGGCGCGCGGCGGAACGCGCGTTGTTTTTATCCTGACCCCTGAAGCCGCAGCCTGAACGACTCACTGCCTGCAGACCGGGTGCGTCTGCAGAACTCTTCGCCCGCCAAGACTATGGAGGCTTTACCCACATGATTGAAGATGAACTTCACACCTCGCTGGAGGGGTTAACCCGCCTGCCGGTTTACCCGCTGGTGCTGCCGGATCCCGGGCTGGAAGGTGTGACCTACCAGAAAATCAGCGACTTGAAGCTGAATACCGGCCTGATCGACACCTCGCTGGTGCAGAGCCGTTTTCAAGTCGTGCTGTACGTGATCGACGATTACCCCCGATTAATTGCCCTGGACAGGGCCGTTCTGAGCGCCTGGGAAGGAGTTCAGCATGGCCATATCGGGCGCTGGCCGGTACAGGCGGTAACGCGCAGCACTATTTTGCAAGGCGCCACGACGCTGGCCGATAAGCGAGTTCAATACCGCATGGCGCGCGACTACCTCATCACTCATTCCGAGGTGGCGGTGTGATCGCGATTAACGTTTCCGGCATGGCGGAACTGACCCGCCGGTTGGCAGCAATTAGGCACGATGTCGCCAATCAAATTCTGCCGCATGCCGGCCAAGCCGCGTTGGCGCCGGTGCTCAGCGCCATGCGGCAGAGTGCCGAACAAGGCGCGCCAGCAAGCGGCCTGCCGCTGAGCGCCGGCATCGCGATACGGCCCGCCTTCGCCGGATGGAACAGGGTGACGCTGCGCGTCGGCCCCAGCAAGCAACATTACCAAACAGCGCTGGCGCAGGAGTACGGCACGGCGACGCAAGCCGCCGCGCCGTTTATCCGCCCTGCGCTGGATCACCACAAAAACCACGTGTTACGCATCCTGGCGGCCAACATCCGCTATGGCATCGAAAACCGGTAGCGACCGCTACCATCCATCATCAAAAAAGAGAGAGAAAAATTATGGCTGATAAAACTTCGCCAGAATACGCCATGCTGCCTGCCGGCACTATCGTCAAATGGGGCACCGTCGGGGCCGCGCCAACGGCGATGAAGGCGCTGACCAACTGTAAAGCGGTAGGGGAAATGGGGCAAACCGGCGGTTTTGTCGACTGCACCACGCTGCTTGATACCGCCAAGCAGTTCATTTCCGACCTGCCGGAAGGCGCGGAGAAATCCATCGGTTTCATCGACGACCCAGCCAACGCAGATTTTGCAGCGCTGCTGAACGCGGCGGACAACCGTGAAACGGTGCAGTTCTACGTTGAGCTGCCGAATGGCCGCACTTCCACCTCCATTCTGTCGCTGTCCGGCTGGAAAATGAATGAAATCACCGCTCCGGCGAGCGAAGTCATTCAAATCACCGTGCAGGGCAAGCAGAACCGCAACACCTGGGGAGCGGTAACGCCAAAGGTGTGACGCACTGACCACCGCGCCGCAGGCAAGCAGCCTGCGGCTGCTTTTTTACAGACCAGACATTCTTGAATAACAAGGTATACCCATGACTGAGAAATACGATCTGAAAGCCCTGAAAGCGGCGTTGCTGAAATCCGACGACCACGTGTTCGAAACGCAAATCTTTGGCGCCAAGGCCTTTATCCGCCGCTTGAAGGCTGCGGAACTGCAGGAAAACGAAGACGGCATGCAGGCCGCCATCGACAGCGGCGACATGAGCAAGGCCGCGAAGCTCAACGTTCAATTGCTGCTGTCTTGCCTGATGACGCCGGACGGCAAGCGTATCCCGGCCAGCGCCTTGCCCAGCGTGGACGATCTGCTGGCGGCGCACGACAACCCGACGCTGGTCGAAGCCATCGGCGCCGTCAAGCGCCACGCGGTCGGCAGCCTGGAGGAAGCGGAAAAAAACTGACTGACTCGCCCTGGCTGATGTTGGTGTTCCAACTGGCCGATCGCTGGGGTGAGTCGGATCCTCGCAAGATCGCCGCAATGCCGGCGCAAATCCTGAATCACTGGCGGGCATATTTCAAACTGCAAGGCATGACGGCCGACGCGGTGGAGAGTGCCCCCATTCATCAATCCGGTCAGCCCGCGCAAAGCAGTATTGATAGGCAGTGTGCTGACGTTATGCGAGTGCTGGGAAATGGCTGATACCGCACTGTTGGTCGTCGGGTTGCAACTGAATGACACCAACTTTAAAAACAAACTGACGGCGGCTTACCGTACCGCCGGGGAACAATCCGCCAAGTTTAACCGCCAGGCGCAGCAGGACGCCAAGAAAACCGACGAAGCGTACCAGCGCATCGGCGGCACGCTTGGCGGCCTGGCGGGGAAACTGGCGGGGCTGGCCGGCGTTGAGCTTTCGCTGCAGGGGCTTGCCGCCACCTCGCGCCAGTATGGGCAGGCGCTCACCGAGCTTTCATCGGTAACCGTTGCCGCGACGGCGCAGATGAAGCAGCTGGACGAAGCGGCTCGCCAGGCCAGCAGCGCTTCCGGCGAAGGCGGCAGCCGAACGGAGGAAGTGCTGAAACTGGCCGCGGGCCTGAACGACAGCGCGGCGGCCTGGCGCGATCAGGCTGCGGCGGCGAGCGGGGCGGCCCAGGCAACGGCCGGCGTCGGCGCTGCATCCCGCGTCGCCAACGTGGCCCTGGGGGCGCTTGGCGGCCCGGTTGGCGTCGCCATCCAGGCGGGATTGGCGATGTCATATTTGTATGAACAGACAACGCTAGCCAAGCAGGCTGCAGTAAGTTTGAAAGATGCTGCGATTCAAACTACGCCAGAGCTTATAAAATTGTCTAATAAACAATTAGCTCTGAAAAAATTAGATCTCAGCGAGCAGCTTGAAGAGCAACTTGATGAGCGAAAGAAACAACAGAACTTGTTGGAGTATGCAAATAAGAGAATAGATCAATCCCAAAATGCGGGGCGGATTGGCGACATATTTGGCATTCAAAAGAAAATGCAAGGTATACGGGTGCGGGCAGAAGCGGATCTCGAGTCAATAGATATAGGGATTCAAAATACGCGTACTAGTTTAAAAAATATTGATCAGGCTAATTTTCTTGTTCTGACAGGGGGGGCTAAATATTTTAATAAGCCTGCCGACAATATCTTGCCAGCACCTGCTACTACGCCGGCACAATTGATGGATAATCCTCCACCTGTTTATTCATTGGATATTGCAGGGACAGATAATCGTGAGCGAGAACGGCAGCAGTCTCTGGAACAGTATCGGCAAATGCGCCAGGAGATCGAGCAGGCGCATCTGAGCAGCCTGGACAAAATCACCCGAGACGAACAGAGTTCGCAAACCAAACTGGCATCAACGGCCAAGGCCGCCGGCGCCAGTCAGGCGGAGGTGCAGCGCGCGATGGCGCTGAATGCCGAGAACTATCAGCGGCAGCGCCAACGGCTGGCCGAGCAGTACGCCCCAGGGCAGGCGGCGGTGCGCAAGGAGCAGGAGGCCAGCAAGGAGCTGAAAGCGCTGTATGACGGGCGGTTGCTGACCGAACGCGAATACCAGACCGCCAGCCAGATGCAGCGGCAAGAAACGACGCGCCAGCGGCTGAAGGCAGAAACCGACGCGCTCGCTGCGCCGCGCCTGAGCATCGCCGGCGATGTGGATCCTGCCGCCCGCCTGAAAAATCAACTGGTACAGCAGCAGGCGCAATATCAGGCCTATTATCAGCAGGGCTATCTGGATAAACAACGCTACGAACAGCTGATGCAGGCGGCGACGCAGGAATCGACGGACGCCCAGTATCAGCAGGCGCTGAGCCTGTACGGCGGCCAGAACCGCGTACACAAAATGGCGCTGGGGCTGGTGGATATGACGCGTGAGCGAACCTCCGGCATGATGTTCGATTTGCTGACCGGCACGCAAAATTTTAAACAGAACATGCTTGGGCTGTTCTCCTCCATTACCCAGTCCGTGGTTCAGCAGTTGATCGATATAGCGATGCAGGCGCTGTTGACCAGAACCATTCTCTCCACGTTTATGAACATCGGCGGCGGCGTGCTGGGCGGCGCGGCAAGCGCCGGTGCAGGCGCCGCCGGTTCCGGGGCGATGGGCATGCCGACCGGCTGGCAAGGCTATGTTCCCAACGCCATGGGCGGAGTCTATGCCTCGCCTTCGCTGAGCGCTTACAGCGGGCGGGTTGTCAGCAGCCCAACCCTGTTCGCCTTCGCCAGAGGCGCGGGCTTGATGGGCGAAGCCGGGCCGGAAGCCATTATGCCGCTCAAGCGTGGTGCGGACGGTTCGCTGGGGGTGCAGGCTAATGGTATTACGGGAAATTCATCGCTGATTAACGTCGGCATCACCATCAATTCAGATGGTGTCAACCAGGTGCAGGCTACCGGCGGCTTTGAGTCCGCCGGCAACGACATTGCCAACTATGTCGACCAGCGTTTCCGGCTGTTGCTGAATAGAAGCCTGGGCCAGGGCGGGACGCTGAACAGAGCCATTAAGGGGGGCAGATGAAATTACAAACGTTCCATTTCCCGGCGCGGGTTGGTACCTCTGGAGATTTTGAACCGGTGGTGAGAACAACCCAATTCGGCGATGGGTATGCACAAAGTACCGGCGACGGAATCAACGGTGAAAAAGAGAGCTGGCCATTAGTGTTTGTCGGCGTGTGGGATGAAATCGGGCCGATAGTCAGGTTTCTGCGTGAACATAAAGGGTATCGCTCCTTTAAATGGCAAAACCCGATGTTTGAGCTGGGCCTGTATCAAGCCGGCAAATTTACGGTGCAGGCCAGCGGAGCCTATTTCTCTCTGTCCGTTACCTTTAGCCGCGCCTACTGTCCATAGGATTAATTATGTCGATAAACACCGATCACCAGCGTCTGGAGCCTGGGAGCAAAGTGCGTCTGTTTGTGGTGGATGGCACTGGGTTTAACGGGCCGGATCTGTATTTTCATAGCCATACGATCCCTCATACCGCAGAGGATTTGGCGGCAGCCGGGGACGATCCCGGCAAGCTGTTGGCTAAATCTATCTGGTGGCAGGGGCGGGAGTACAAACCCTGGCCGGTAAAGGTCGAAGGGCTGGAGGTTACGAGCGACGGCTCGGCGCCTAGCCCTACGTTATCCGTCAGCAATATCGACGGCACTATCGCCTCTCTTTGTCTGCATTATCAGAATATGGTTCAGGCAAAGGTGATCATTCGAGATACTTACGCGCATTATCTGGATGCCCGCAATTTTCCCGAAGGCAATCCGGAGGCCGATCCCACCCAGGAAAATATCGATACCTGGTACATAGATAGCAAGCAAAGCGGCAACAGCCAAGTCATTGAGTTTGCGTTATCTTCGCCGGCGGATCTGCAGGGGTTAATGATCCCGACGCGGCAAATTCACAGTCTTTGCACCTGGTGCATGCGCGGGCAGTATCGTGGCGCATCCTGCGGGTATACCGGTAGCCAGTACTTTGATGCCGATGGTAATCCAGTCGATGATCCTTCGAAAGATGAGTGTTCGGGGTTGCTGTCTACCGGCTGCGAACCACGTTGGGGGAAGGGGAATCCGTTGCCGTTCGGCGGCTTCCCCGGCTCCGCGTTACTGAAGAGGTAGCCATGCGCAAGTACATTGTCAGCGCCATTTTGGCGCATGCCGAGGCTGAGTATCCTTATGAGAGTTGTGGTGTGGTTGTGCAAAGCGGCCGCCGGCAACGCTATGTGCCCTGCCGCAACCTGGCGCCAGAACCGAGCGAGCAGTTCAGTTTGGCGCCAGAGGACTACGCTGAGGCGGAGGACAGCGGTGAGGTTATCGCTATCGTTCACAGCCACCCGGACGCCACGACACAGCCCAGCCAGCTCGACCTGGCGCAGTGCGATCTGTCACAGGTGCCGTGGATCATTGCCAGCTGGCCGGAGGGAGATGTCCGGCAGATCATGCCGACGCAGGGGATAAAACCGCTGCTGGGAAGGCCTTTCGTTCACGGCATTTGGGCTTGTTATGCTCTGGTGCGCGATTGGTATGCGCAGGAGCGCGATATCACCTTGCCCAATTTTGAGCGCACCGATTGCTGGTGGGAGCGTGGCGAGAATCTCTACATGAAGCATTACGCCGAGGCGGGCTTCGTGCTGGCTTCGGGCGAGATGCAAAGTGGCGACGTGGTTATCATGCAGGTGCGTGCCGATGAGCCTAACCATGCGGCGGTATACCTGGGCGAAGGCGTCATCATCCACCATATGTACGGCCGCCTTAGCCAGCGCGTCCCCTATGGCGGTTACTGGCTGGCGCGAACGATTATCACTCTGCGGCATAAGGGTAATCTGCTATCATCTTGAGTTCCATATAAAAAGGGATGTCAAAATGCGGAAAATCATTTTAGCTATTGCGGGCGCGGCTATTTTATCTGGGTGCTCTACGGAAATTGTTCCTGTAAGCCAGGCTATAAAGGCACCGCCAGAGCGTATTTTTAAATACCAAAACCCCACCAAAGGGGATGCCGTAATGACGGTTGTTCGAGATAGTGGGTTTGTCGGTGGTGGTTGTTTTACAACAGTCTTTTTAAACGGTGAAAGAGCAGCACAACTTGACCCAAAAGAGAAGGTAACCTTTTATGTAAATAGCGGTACATGGGTTGTGGGGGCCGCCCATGAAGGTAAAGCTTTGTGCGCTACGGGGAAAGAAAGGCAAGAACGTGAATTTACCATTAAGCCTAGTGAGGACAAAACTCTGAGAGTGTTTACTGATAATAATGGTAATGTTGATATAAAACCCACAACGGTAAAATAAAACCCCATCCATGATAAGGCCGCTATGCGGTCTTTTTTTATGAGGATAATATGACGAAAATCATCCAAGAATACAGAACAGTACGTTTATATGGTGTTCTGGGGGCAACTTTTGGTCGCGTACATCGCTTGGTAATTGATACTCCCAGAGAAGCCATTAAGGCTTTGTCTGTAACTATTCCTGGTTTTGAGCGATTCTTGCAAACAGCAAAGAACCGAGGGCTGACGTTTGCTGTATTTAATGGGAAAAAAAATATCGATCTGGATGAAATTAAATTTACTGGCAGTGAAGATATCCGAATTGCACCAATGATTATTGGAAGTAAAAAGGCCGGGATCTTCCAGACTATTTTAGGCGCAGTAATTGTCGCCGCATCGGCTATTGGTTACTACTTTGCACCAGGCAATCCCTATTCAACGTACGGCTTCCAAATAGGTGGAGTCATGATGCTTGGTGGTGTCGTCCAAATGCTGTCCCCCATGCCAAATGGATTAGCCCGCCGAGAAGATCCGGACAATAAACCCAGCTATGCCTTTGGCGGGCCGGTTAACACTATTGCGCAGGGTAACCCGGTGCCGATTGGTTACGGCAAACGCCGGGTCGGTGGCGCAATTATTTCAGCCGGCATCTACGCCGAAGATCAACAGTAAGTTTTGAATAAGCCATTGACCCGCCGCGTGCGGGTTTTTTTATGCCTGGAGAAATACGATGGTTATCAGCGGTAATAAAGGGGGGAGCAATAGCGTAACCACCCCGACGGAATCGCCGGACTCCCTGCAATCCACCTCCTACGCCAAAATCTTGTTGGCGCTGGGTGAGGGGGAGTGGCAAGGCGGCCTGGACGGCACGAATATTTTCCTCGACGGCACGCCGCTGATTAGCCAGGACGGCACGGTCAACTTCCCAGGCGTCAAGTGGGAGTTTCGGCCAGGTACGCCGGATCAGGAATACATTCAGGGTATGCCCGATGTCGAGAACGAAATCAGCATTGGCGCGGAGTTGACCGGCAAGGGCCCCTGGGTCCGTTCGTTGACCAATCCTCAGCTTTCTGCGTTTCGCCTGCGCTTTTCCTGGCAGCAGCTGCAACAGCAGTTGGATAACGGTGATGTGGTGGGTTACCGCATTAATTATGCGATAGATGTTGCGACGGACGGCGGTGCCTACCAGGAAGTGTTGAATACCGCTGTCGATGGTAAGACCACCACCAAATATGAGCGCAGTCATCGCATTGATCTGCCGAAGGCAACCACCGGGTGGCAGGTGCGCGTCCGCCGTCTGACGCCTGACAGCACCAGCAACCGCATTGCCGATAAAATGATGATCGAATCTATCACCGAGTTGATCGACGTGAAGCTTTGTTACCCGGATACCGCGTTACTGTTCGTGCAGTTCGACGCCCGACAATTCCAGAATATTCCGGCCGTAACCTGTGAACCTAAAATGGGGATCGTACGCGTTCCCACGACCTACGATCCTATTGCGCGGTCCTATACCGGCATCTGGGATGGATCATTCAAGTGGGCCTGGAGCAACAATCCGGCATGGGTGTTTTACGATCTACTGGTCAACGACCGTTACAGCATCGGCGAGCGCATTAAAGCTGAAAATCTGGTGATGACGAAGTTCGATCTGTACGCCATTGCGCAATATTGCGATCAGCTGGTGCCGGATGGACGGGGCGGTAATGGCCTGGAGCCGCGCTTTCTCTGCGACGCCTATATTCAGTCGCAGGAGGAAGCCTGGACAGTATTGCGTGATTTCGCGAACATTTTCCGCGGCATGACTTACTGGGCCAAAAGCAGTATGAACGCATTGGCCGATATGCCCCGCGATCTGGATTACATCTATACCCGTGCCAATGTGAAAGACGGTGAGTTCAGGGACTCCAGCTCGAGTGAGAAGGCACACTACAGTACGGCGATGGTCAGTTGGGCCGATCCTGCGAATGGTTACCAGGATTCTGTGGCGCCAGTATTTGAAAACTCACTTATTCGCCGTTATGGCATTAAACAGGCGGATATTACGGCGATCGGCTGTACTCGCGAAACGGAAGCTATCCGCCGCGGGAAATGGCTGTTGCTGACCAACGACAAGGATCGGGTGATTAATTTTACCGTCGGTATGGACGGTAATATTCCACTGCCGGGCTATATCGTCGGGGTGGCAGATGAAACTTTCGCCGGCCGGCCGCTCGGCGGCCGCATCAGCGCCGTTTCCGGCCGCAATATTACCCTTGATCGTGAGTCGTCTGCCGCCGTCGGTGAACGGCTGATCGTTAACCTGCCATCGGGTAAATCTCAGGCCAGAACCATTCAAGCTGTGAATGGCAGTACCGTCACGGTTACCACGGCATACGCTGAGACGCCGGCCGCGGAATGCGTATGGGCGATTGATGCTACCGACCTGGCTATACAGCTGTTTCGGGTAACCGGCGTGACTGAAAATGACGATGGCGTATCCTTTGATATTACGGCTATCGAGCATGACCCGGGCAAGTATGCCCGGATCGATACCGGTGCGCGTATTGAGGATCGCCCGATCACGGTCATCCCTCCAGGGGTACAGCCACCACCGAAGAATGTGGCAATCGGCAGTTTCTCAACGGTGAATCAGGGGATCGCAATTACCACCCTGCGCATAACCTGGGAACCGGCGGACAATGCCATTGCATATGAGGCGGAATGGCGGAGAGACAACGGCAACTGGATACCGGCCGCCAGAACGTCGGCGCAGGGTTTCGAGGTGCCGGGCATATACGCCGGTCGCTATCAGGCCCGGGTTCGTGCGGTTAACGCTGCCGAGATTTCCAGTATTTGGGCCAATGCGCCGGAAACCATACTCAAGGGCAAAGAAGGCAAGCCGCCGGTGCCGGTCGGGTTCAAGGCCACTCCGCTGCTGTGGGGGATTCAGCTCGACTGGGCATTCCCAGCCGGCGCCGAGGATACGCTGAAAACCGAGATTCAGTACGCGGATAACGCAGCGGGCCAAAGCGCGCTGTTGTTGGCCGATATCCCGTACCCGCTGCACACGCACAGCATGGCCGGGCTGAAGGCGGGCCAGGCGTTTTGGTTCCGCGCGCGGCTGCAGGATCGCACCGGCAATCAGGGCGACTGGACCGGCTGGATCGACGGGCAATCGAACGCCGATGCCGGCGATTATCTGGAGAACATCGGCGACGACCTTCTAACCTCGAAAGACGGTGAACGCCTGGTCGGCGATATCGATACCAATATCGAAGGCATCCTGCAGAATGCGCTGGCCAATAACGCGACGGTGGAGCACCAGTGGGAACAGTACGGCACGGTGCGCGCCGATATCCTGGTGGTGAAAACCACGGTTGCGGAAGTCGATCGCGGGCTGGCGGAGATGAAAACCCAGGTGCAGGCGCAGATTGACGACGTGACAGCGGTACTGGAAGACAAGCTGACCGCCACGGTGGACGCCGACGGCGCCACGGCCATTCATACGTTGAAAGCGGGCGTGCGGGTGAACGGCGTCTTCTACAATGCCGGCATGTCGATCGCGGTATTGGCGGAGGCCGGCAGGCCGGTCACGACCCGCGTCGGGTTTAACGCCAACCAGTTCGTGTTGATGAGTGGAAGCGGCGGCACACAATATTCGCCGTTTGCCGTCGTTGATGGTCAGGTGTTTATCAGCGATGCGTTTATACGTAATGGCACCATTGATAGCGCCAAGATCGCGCAGCATATTCAGTCATCAAATTGGATAAGTGGCCAACGCGGCTGGGCGATAAATAAAGATGGAGGGGCAGAGTTCAATAACATTACCGCTCGCGGAACGATATATGCAAACACCGGTGAGTTTAAAAACGGTGTTATCGGTAACTGCCGGATCCTTGAAAACTGTTCTATTGAGGGCAAGTTATCTGCCGCTAATATCGAAGGCGCGATTATGGATGGTTCCATGCTCACCTGGACGGGGGTACATACCAATGCAAGCAGAATATTACGCTTTGGCGGTAATAATGTTATCCCAGTCCGTGTTTTTGGGCAGATTCAGATAACCAGAGAAGGAAGTAACGGCGCGCACGGTTATGGCGGTGTACGTCAAAACAGAACGGACGGCGGATATTTGCCTGAGACGGTCATAAGCTCCGGTTCTGGGTTGCCCTCTGTTTCAATCGTTTATATAGATATTTCCATTGGAAGAGGGGAGTCAATATTTTGGCATTTAGCCTCTGGGGAATTAAATCAGGGTGCGGGCCAAAAAACATCTTTCTTGGTGAATATTTTTACTACTCCGCAATATACGGCATTTCGCTTGGAATAATCTTCGTTTCCTTGACGAGGGTTTAATTGATTTAAATTAGGAGAATACCAATGCCAGCAGGCACTCTTACCCTAACAAACAACTCCGTAACAGTAAAAGGCAGCGGTACGGCGTTTAACACCAAGCTAAAACCCGGCGATATGATGGTGAGCGTCGTCGGCGGTGTCACCTATACGCTGCCGCTAAAAACAGTGGACAGTGCTACGCAGGTGACGCTGATTAAAGCCTATGACGGCCCGACGCAGGCCGGCGCCGCATGGCATGCCGTCCCGCGCGATGCGATGAACGCCATCACCGCCCAACTGGCGGCCGAGACGGCCAAGGCGCTGCGCGGCCTCAATCTCGATAAAGAGAACTGGCAGCAGGTATTCAGCGGCAACGGGAACATTGCCGTTAAGCTGCCTGATGGCAGCACCTACACCGGGCCGGCATGGAACAGTTTTACCGCCGCGCTAAATCAAAAAGCAGATAAAACGTCGCTCGGTACGGCGGCCGGTGCAACGCTGCAAACTCACGTGGCCGATAAAGTTGCTGGTAGGGTATTAACCGTTGGTGGATTTGGTTTAGGCGTTGGAGTGAGGGCGCAGCCGCTTTCTTGGGAAGAACATAATTCAAATTTCAGCTGGTTTTATTCGCCCGAGCATGCAGGAGGATATGCCGGTGCTGGCCATGAGGCAAAAGTAAGCATTCCTACCAATGATGGTGTAAATGATTTTATAGCGACACTTTATGCGAATAGGCAAACGAGCCGGATCGGAATGTCTATGAAACAGGTCATTGAGGGTGGCAATCAGGTCAATAGAGAGGTCTGGCGTGGCGAATTTAGAACCACACTAAATACCACAGTAGATGGAAATGGATTTATTAAACAGGCTTCGCCGATAGCACGTATTTCTGATGATCCTGAGAATATGGCGGCTAATTACCTCGAAGGCTTTGAGTTGGCAGGGCTTGCTGCTGTCAATCAAGAGGCTGCCGGGGTTAGCGCAAAGAAAATAGAGACAGGTGTCTATTTGATTTCTGGTGCGCTCGGGCTTGCGCGTGAAGGTTGGGATTTTGAAGTGCCGCAAGATAGCAACGGTAATCGTTTGTGTTTCGTTGAGGTACTGGTTAATAACAACGGTGAGATTAAATTAAAAGTCAGTAAAAGGAAGTTTGATATTAATACAGCGTCAATTATAGCTGGTGAGCCAATGGATATACCTGGTGGCCGTTGGATAGACCTTAGGCTTGAGATGCCGAGTAAATAACTTCCGTTTCTTCATCTATCTATATTTTAAAAACATGGAGTCAATATGACCTTAATTAGTGGTGTGTTAAAAGGACCTTACGGAGATCCTCGTTCTGGCGTAACTATCGCCATGCGCGCGTTGAAAACATCAGCCTCGGTACTGAGTCTGGCTAAATCACAGTCAATCACAGACGACAGCGGTAAATACTCATTGAATGTCGAGCCGGGCGCCTATGAGGTCATTATTTTGGTGTACGGCGCTCAGCCTGAACGAATTGGCATGATTGAAGTGTACACTGACTCATTGCCGGGTACGCTGAATGATTTTCTGCGACGCCCTGGTGAGAATGATATCACCCCGGAAATCGTACAGACCGTTGATCGCCTGCGCGCCGAAGCTGCATCTTCGGCCGCTGCGGCCAAAATGAGCGAGAATAACGCGGCGCAGACATTAGAGAATTCCGTTAAGAAAGGCGAATTCGGGATTGGTGGTGATGTGCTTAGCGAAAATAATTTGGGAGACAATTTCAGATTTAATGTGCAAACAGGGAAACAGCTTTGCACGCTTTTCTCATTCGAAAAAACCAGCATAGCAAGTACGACTAACCCACCCGCATGGTTAGATAAAGATGGCTGGGGGATCGGCAATCGATGGTTTAGAGCGCCTGGCTCTTCAATACAAACAGTTGACTTCATGCTCAGCCGTAATGGCCGGTTTGGTTATCGATTCCATTACAATTCTCGAGATTATGAGTTCTATACGTCTGGAAATACGACGACAGACGCCAATGGCTTCATTAAAAAAGCTTCTCCGATCGCCAGGTTAACCGGCGCGCCCGAAAAAATGGCTGATGATTATCTGGATGGATTCACCTTAGCCGGTAGTGCGGCGGTGAACAGTGAAGCCGAGGGGGTATCCGCTGAACGTGTTTCTGTCGGCATCTACAAGGTCACTGGTTCTTTGGGCTTTGCAGAGGAAGGCTGGACCATCGAAGTGCCCCAGGACGTCAACGGCAACCGTCTGTGCTTTGTAGAAACCGCCATCGACAGCGATGGGGCAATTACGCTGAAGGTCAGCAAACGCCGCTTTGACGTCGATACTGCGGCGATCGTGGCCGGTGAACCGATGGATATTCCGGAGGGCCGCTGGATCGATCTGCGTCTTGCCATGCCGGAACGCGAAATAACCGAAGAACTGCCGCCGGGTACTGCCCAGGCGGAACCGGTAAGCGAACTCAAGGCTTAATCGGATTAACTCCCCGGCGCGGCGTGTGATGTAGCCATTACGCCGCGCATCACGGGGCTGATAGGGACGGGCGGTTAACCGCCCGTTTGGCAATGCAGGGTTCTCGCTGAGTGAGGGCTTTCCCCTGCGAAGGCAGTATGTTCCCGTCAAATATCAGTGACCAGCCACTGATCCGCTTCTTCAAACATCTCTTCCAACATGCGGTTCAGTTTTTCGCGGTCGCTTTTGCTGGCGTCGGAATTCAGGCCGTTGGCCTGCATCGGTTTCACCCGCACTTCCGCGTCCGGAAACAGCACATGCACCCGTTTTTCCAACTCGTTGCGGATAATTTCCGCTGCGTTGGGCAGCCCATCGACGTTGCGCTTGTCGTACACCAATTCTACAAACATGGCTTACCTATAATGCTGATTGAATATACAGTATTTTGCCCCGGCGGTTTGGCCTTGGCAAGGGGAGGCGAGAGAGTTTTGCAATGCGGGTCAAAGGCATATAGCAGGCATAAAAAAACCTGCTCGAAAGCAGGTTTTTTTGAATCTGGTCGGCATGAGAGGATTCGAACCTCCGACCCCCGACACCCCATGACGGTGCGCTACCAGGCTGCGCTACATGCCGACGCTATGGAAAATCATACTACCTATTCCCGATGCTAATGCAATAGCCATGTCGCCCGATTGCTTTTGTTTTAAGCAGTTAGTTGGCGATAAAGCGTTTTACATCGGTTAGCACCTGCAACAGCAGGGCAAGCTGCGGTTTTTCGTCTTTTATCTCTTTGTCGTCTTTATCGTACGCACGGTAGTTGCCGTTGTTGTCCAGCACCAGCGTTTGCGTTGGGGTGGTAATCACCAACAGGTTGCTGTCGCCGGTGGCGATCCAGTTGTTGCGGCGCTGGGCGGCAAACAGGTCTTCACCCTGCGAATAATCTTTCGGCGCAGTTTTCACGTGCAGCAGGCGCTGCATCAGCGTGCGCATTACGTCATTATGGCCGGTCAGCTTATTGATGGTCTGCGCCGGGGTGCCTGGCCAGTGGATCACCAACGGCACATGCAGCTGCGGCTGGCTGAAGCTGCTGCCCGCGCCCCATTGTCCCTTGCCGGTATCGTTGAATTCAACGCCGTGTTCGGCGGTGATCACCACCACGGTTTTATCCAGCAAGCCGCGTTGTTTCAGCGTCTCCAGCACCTGGGCTATCTGCGAGTCCACGTCTTGCGCGCCGCTGCGGTAACGCTGAATAAAGTCGGCCGGCGCCGGCGTTTTCGCCCCGTCAACCGGTTCCGCACCGCTGAAGTTGATATAGGAGAACCAGGGCTCTCTGCTGCCCTGATCCGCCAGCCAATGCTGCCACTGCTGGGTGGTCATCTCGTCGCTTTGCTTGACGGGCGCCGGCAGCGAGAAGTCGGTCAGCAGCGCCTGGCGATATAGGCTGGCGTTAAAGCCGTCAGACGAAAACAGGCCGAATTGGTAACCCTGATCGCCCAGTGCATTCACCAGCGCGGAGGGTTTGCGCGCGGCGAGAATGCTGTCCAGATAGGTGGGCGAAATGCCGTAGAACAGGCCGAACAAACCGGTATCGGCATGGTTGCCCGAGCTGTAGTGGTCGCTGAAACGGACATTTTCCTGCGCGAAGCGCGTCAGGGCAGGCATATCTTTCGTCATATCCTGCGGGCGCATGCCATCCACCACGATCATCAGCAGGTTATAACCGCTGCCTTTATCGTTGTAGCTGAGGTCACTGAGCGGATACTCCACCGCCACGGCCTCTGGATTGCCTTGCTGCACCAGGCGCCGTTCATACTCTTGTTGGTCGAGCAGGCCATGCTTCTCAAGGAATTTGCGCGCGGTCATCGGGTACGACAGCGGCAGGTTGGCGCGCTGCATGGTGATTGGGCGATAGAAATTGGCGTCTGCCCAGATGTAAATCAGGTGCGACGCGAAAAAGGCGCTGATAAACAGCACCGCCAGCGGCTTGCCGAAATGTTGGCGGTTCAGGCTGCGCAGCTTTTGCCAGCTCCAGGTGCCGAACAGCATCTCCACCAGGAAGATGATCGGCACACAGATGAACATTAACTGCCAGTCGCGCGAGAGCTCGCTTTGATCCGGGTTGACCACCAGTTCCCACACCACAGGGTTAAGGTGAAGGTGGAAATGGGAGAATACCTCGCTGTCGACCAGCAGCAGCGTCAGCCCGGTAGTGGCCAACGCCGCGGAAATAAATCGCAGCAGCCGCTGCGACATCACCACGAAGGTGAGCGGGAAGATCACCAGTAAATAGCCGGCGAACACGATAAAGCTGAAGTGGCCCAACAGGCTGACCAGCGCATAGACTCTGCCCAGCAGCGAAGAGGGCCAGTCGGTGACAAACAGGTAGCGGCTGCCCAGCCCGAGGGCGAGCAAAATATTGAACAAGGCGAACCAGTGCCCCCAGCTAATCATCTGGGAGACTTTTTCACGATAACGCTGACGGTTTGTCACCATAAGTAAGTATTAATGCGCTTTATCTTCACGAATAGAAGCCTGCAGGGCTTCAGCAAACGATCTTGCCAGGGTTTTCCGCTGCGCGGGAGCAACGCTGGTGTTGATCAGATTAGTTACCATGTTGCCCAACACCATCAGAGAAAGATCGGTGGGTGCATGGTGTTTTTCCAGAACATTGACCAGCTCCGAGAGCAGTTGTTCAACGTGTTCGTCACTGTAACGAGATGATTGTGGCATAAAATTGCGCTTAGTAACCTGACAAAGTCCCATATCTTACCGTATAGGGCAGTGATTTTCCGCTCTTTTATCGCCTCCTTTCGTACTTGAAGTTGTCGCATCGTTCGGTTTGCGGATTGCCCGGGGTGTTTCGGGTTTTAGTATTGCAGGGCGGGGCCTTCAGTGTTTGAATACGCGGCTAAAGAACAGGAGGATTTACCATGAGTCTGGATATCGACCAGATCGCTCTGCACCAGTTGGTTAAACGCGACGAGCAAACGCTGGACGTGGTGCTGCGCGATTCCCTGCTTCCGGCCAATGCGGCGGTGGAAGAGATGATGGCGGAGCTGCATCGCGTTTACAGCGCCAAGAGCAAGGCCTATGGCCTGTTCAACGAAGGCAGCGAACTGGCGCAAGCGCTGCGCACCTGCCGCAAGGAAGACAAAGACTTTTTGGCCTTCAGCCGCGCCGCCACCGGGCGCCTGCGCGACGAGCTGGCCAAGTATCCGTTCGCCGAGGGCGGCGTGGTGCTGTTTGGCCAATACCGTTATCTGGCGGTGGAATATTTGCTGATTGCGGTGCTGAACAGCCGCAACAGCATGCGCGTCAATGAAGAGCTGGATATCAACACCACCCATTATCTGGACATCAACCACGCCGACATCGTGGCGCGCATCGATCTGACCGAGTGGGAAACCAACCCGGAATCAACCCGCTACCTGACCTTCCTGAAAGGGCGGGTGGGGCGCAAGGTCTCCGATTTCTTTATGGATTTCCTGGCTGCGGCCGAAGGGCTGGACACCAAGGCGCAGAACCGCGGGCTGCTGCAGGCGGTTGACGACTACTGCGCCGATGCGCAGCTGGACAAAAATGAACGCCAGTCGGTACGCCAGCAGGTGTACAGCTACTGCAACGAGCAGTTGCAGGCCGGTGAAGAGATTGAGCTGCAGGCGCTGTCGCAGGAAATCGCGCCGGTCGGCGAGAAGGATTTCATGCAGTTCTCCAGCGAACAGGGCTATCAGTTGGAAGACAGCTTCCCGGCGGATCGCGGCACGTTGCGCCAGCTGACCAAGTTTGCCGGCAGCGGCGGCGGCATCAGCATAAACTTCGACGCCATGCTGCTGGGCGAGCGTATTTTCTGGGATGCGGCGACCGACACGCTGACCATTAAAGGCACGCCGCCGAATCTGCGCGATCAGTTGCAACGCCGTTTGAACGGCGGCAATAAGTAAGCTTGCCGAATTGCAGACAATAAAAAACGCCGCAATTGCGGCGTTTTCTACTTCGGCGTCCCGAAAGGTTCGAAAACGTTGCGATTAAACGCGAACGAAGTCGATGTGAGCCAGTTTTGGCTTGAACGGGTGACGCTGTACAGCCTGAACCTTAACTTTGGTTTCTTTACCGTCGATAACCAGAGTTACTGCTTCGCTGTAGAATTCTGGTTTAGCTTCCATGTTCTTTACAGA
>Ga0105251_10001443_pt1 | contig 20448 bp, 17 predicted proteins | sample KBSS64metaG_FD_80424 | JGI IMG/M metagenome (GOLD analysis project Ga0105251, IMG submission 80424) | Switchgrass rhizosphere microbial communities from Kellogg Biological Station, Michigan, USA - KBS S6-4 metaG | ecosystem: Host-associated > Plants > Roots > Rhizosphere > Soil | place...
AAGAGTCAAGCTTTTTTCTTATTAAGAAACGGCGTTTTCACCGGCTTGCTTCTTCGCTGGCTGGGCGACTGATTCTCGTTAGAAGAGTCGTTGTTCCCGGTCAGTGGAGGCGCATTATAGGGAGTTCTCCGAAGGCCGCAACCCCTAAATGCAAAAAACTTTTCAAGCGCGGCTTTTTTCGGCAAACGGGTCAAAAAGCGGCGCTTTTATGTCACTTTTTCAGGCAAACAGCCATAAAAGCTGGCGATCCCTGGAGTAAAATAAGAGTAACGATGTCAGTAAGGATCCGCAGCCATGCAATTTAATGCGCAACAACAGGCCGCCCAGCGCAATCTTTCTTATCTGCTTGCGGAAAAACTTGGCCAGCAAATTCTGGCGGGTGACTACCAGGCCGGCAGCATCCTGCCCGGCGAGATGGAACTGGGCGAACAATTCGGCGTGAGCCGCACGGCGGTACGTGAAGCGGTCAAGATGCTGGCGGCGAAAGGCATGCTGTTGCCGCGCCCACGCATCGGCACCCGGGTGATGCCGCGCAGCCAATGGAATTTCCTCGACCAGGATTTGCTGACCTGGTGGATGACGCGGGAAAACTTTGATCAGGTCATGCAGCACTTCCTTATCTTGCGCACGTCTCTGGAGCCACAGGCCTGCGCGTTGGCGGCCAGCCATGCCGGCACGCAGCAAACCCGGCAGTTGGCGGAGCTGATGGCGGAAATGCGCGCGCTGCATAGCCAGTTTGACCGCGAACGCTGGATCCAGGTGGATACCCAATTCCACCAGCTGATCTATGAGGCCAGCGGCAACCCGTTTCTGACCTCATTCGCCAACCTGTTCAGCTCGGTGTATCAAAGCTACTTCCGCGCCATCACCGGCAACGAAGTCATTAAGCTGCGGCATCATCAGGCGATCGTCGATGCGATACTCGCCGGCGACAGCGCCGGCGCGCTGGTGGCCTGCCAGATATTGCTTAAAGAGAAAGACTAGACGCCTCCCTTGCTTAATATAGAAGAGAGCGCAGAGGGAACACGACGACTATTAACCGGGACCGAACATGACCAAATCCGCGCGCAGTATGGCAGGGCTTCCCTGGATCGCCGCAATGGCGTTCTTTATGCAGGCGCTGGACGCCACCATTCTCAACACGGCGCTGCCGGCCATCGCCCACAGTCTGGAGCGTTCGCCGCTGGCGATGCAATCCGCCGTTATCAGCTACACGCTAACGGTAGCGATGCTGATCCCGGTCAGCGGCTGGCTGGCGGACCGCTTCGGCACCCGGCGGGTGTTTATCTTCGCGGTATCCCTGTTTACCCTCGGTTCATTGCTGTGCGCACTGTCCCCTACGCTGAGCATCCTGGTCACCTCACGCGTGATTCAGGGCATCGGCGGCGCCATGATGATGCCGGTGGCGCGGCTGGCCCTGCTGCGCGCCTACCCGCGCAGCGAGCTGCTGCCGGTGCTGAACTTCGTCACCATGCCCGGTTTGGTCGGACCTATCCTGGGGCCGCTGCTGGGCGGCTGGCTGGTGACCTACGCCACCTGGCACTGGATTTTCCTGATCAATATCCCGATAGGCCTGCTCGGCATCTTTTACGCACGCAAATATATGCCGGACTTCACCACGCCCAAGCGCCGCTTCGATTTTATCGGGTTCCTGCTGTTCGGCCTGAGCCTGGTGCTGGTCTCCACCGGCCTTGAGCTGTTCGGCGAGCGGGTGCTGGCGAGCTATATCTCGCTGGGCATTCTGCTCAGCGGCTTTGTGATGCTGTTTGGCTATATCGCCCATGCGCGCCGCCATCCGCAACCGCTGATCGGGCTGGACCTGTTCAAGACCCGCACCTTCTCGGTCGGCATCGCCGGCAACGTCGCTTCACGGCTGGGCACCGGCTGCGTGCCTTTCCTGATGCCGTTGATGCTGCAGGTAGGGTTTGGCTACTCGGCGATTATCGCCGGCTGCATGATGGCGCCGACCGCCGTCGGCTCCCTGATGGCGAAATCCACCGTCACCCAGGTATTGCGCTGGTTCGGCTACCGCAAAACGTTGGTCGGCATCACCGTCATCATCGGCGTGCTGATCGCCCAATTCGCACTGCAGAGCCCGGGCATGCCGCTGTGGCTGATGATCTTGCCGCTGTTCGTGCTGGGGATGGCGATGTCTACTCAATTCACCGCCATGAACACCATCAGCCTGGCGGATCTGAATGACGCCAACGCCAGTTCAGGCAACAGCGTGCTGGCGGTAACCCAGCAGCTGTCGATCAGTTTCGGTGTGGCGATCAGCGCGGCGGTGCTGCGCTTTTACGAATCCCTGTCGCTCGGCACCATGATTGACCACTTCCACTACACCTTTATTACCATGGGGATAGTCACCGTGGCTTCGGCGTTGGTCTTTATGCTGTTGAGAAGAAAGGATGGCCGCAATTTGATTAGCGGCCAGGAGCCCAAAAAAGAAGCGAAGGCAGCCGGCTAGCGGCGGCCTACCGAGGCGCGCTCCACCAGCTCGGGAGTCAGCACCAGCACCTGCGCTTCGCGCTCCGGGTTTTGCAGGCGGTTGATCAACGCATCAATCGCCAACTCACCCAGCGAATCCTTCGGCTGATGAATGGTGCTCAGCGGCGGCGCCAGGTATTTGGCCAGTTCGATATCGTCATAGCCCATCACCGCCATATCCTGCGGCACCGACAGCCCGGCCTGGTACAGCGCCTGATAGACACCCACCGCCACCGCATCGTTGCCGGCAAACACCGCATGCGGCGGCTCATCCAGCGCCAACAGCTGCCGCATGGCGTGAACGCCACCTTCAAACTCAAAATCGCAGTGCACTTCGTATTCCGGCGGAACAGGCAGCCCGGCGCGCCGCATGGCGTTGCGGTAACCCTCCAGGCGATGGCGGGCGGTGGTTTTATCCTGCGGGCCGGCGATGCAGGCTATTTTGCGATAGCCGCGGGCGATCAGGTGATCGGTCGCCATCTCACCGCCCAGCAGCGAATTGTCCTGAATAATGTCGTTGGCGCCTTCAAACGGCGCCCAGTCCATCATCACGATAGGTAAAGAAGGGTAGCGGCTCAGCGCATCTTGCGACGGCCGGTGATTCTCGGTGCACATCAGCAGCAAGCCGTCGACGCGCTTTTGCAGCAGGGTTTCCATACTGCGGTTCATGCGCGCCGCGTCTTCTTCGGTATTGCACAGGATCAGGCTGTAGCCGCGTTCGTAGCAGCTGCGCTCAACGCCGCGCACCACTTCGGCATAAAACGGGTTGTTGCTGGAGGTGACCAGCATGCCGATGGTGCGCGTCTGGTTGAGCTTCAGGCTGCGCGCTAGGGCGGATGGCGCATAGTTCAGCTGTTCAACGGCCGCCATGACTTTGTCGCGCACGCTGTCGCTGACAAAGCGATTTTTATTGATCACATGCGAAACGGTGGAGGTTGAAACGCCCGCCAGGCGGGCGACATCTTTCATGGTGGCCAAGGGGGCATTACTCCTGCTGCTGCAAGAAGGCGTCGATCTCTTCGCGCCAAGGCACGGAGGGTTGCGCGCCGGGGCGGGTCACGGCGATCGCCGCCGCCGCATGGGCGAAGCGCACCGCATGCGCCATGGTTTTCCCTTCCAGCAACGCCGTGACCAGCGCGCCGTTAAAGGTATCGCCGGCGGCGATGGTGTCTACCGCTTTCACCTTGAAGCCCGGCACCAGCTTGCCGTTGCCGTTTTCGCTCAGCCATACCCCGCGGCTGCCGAGGGTAATGATCACCGTGGCGATGCCTTTGTCGTGCAGGGCCTGCGCCGCGCGCGCCGCGTCGTCGTCGTTGCCTATCGCGATGCCGGTCAGGCGCTGGGCCTCGGTTTCGTTGGGAGTGATCATATCGATAGTCGCCAGCAGCTCGTCCGGCAGCTCACGTGCCGGCGCCGGGTTGAGGATCACCTGCGTTTGATGTTGCTTCGCCAGGCGCGCGGCGGCGGTAACCGTCTCCAGCGGTGATTCCAACTGCAGCAACAGGGCATCGGCGTCGATCACCTGCTGGCGGTAGCGCGCCAGATAGTCCGGCGTTACCGCAGCATTGGCGCCGGCATCGATACCGATCACGTTCTCGCCCTCGGCGTTGACGAAAATCAGCGCCACGCCGGTGGTGCTGTCGGCGATAGCCTCGATGGGTTGGGTATCAATGCGGTCGGTCGCCAGCTGTCGGCGGATGCGTTCTCCGATATCGTCGGCGCCCACGCAGGCGATAAAGGCGATATCCGCCCCGCTGCGCCCGGCCGCCACCGCCTGGTTAGCGCCCTTGCCGCCGAACGCCACCTTATACTGTTTCCCGATCACCGTTTCACCCGGCTGCGGGAAGTGTTCAATATTGAGGATATGATCGGCATTGATGCTGCCCAGAACCACCAGCTTACCTGTTTCCATCGCATTGATTCCTGAATTGCGCGCCATCATCAGATGGCGCGGGTATGACTTATTTGGTGACCAGTTTCAAATCCACCGGAATGGTCGCCGGCACTTTTTCGCCTTTCAGCACTTTATCGGCGGTTTCCACGCCGATCACGCCGATCTGATCCGGGCGCTGCGCTACGGTAGCCGCCAGCTTGCCGCCTTCCACCGCCTTCACGCCGTCGGCAGTGCCGTCGAAGCCTACCACGACCACGTCGGATTTACCGGCGGTTTGCAGCGCGCGCAGCGCGCCCAGCGCCATTTCATCATTCTGGGCAAACACCGCCTGCACGTCCGGATGCGCGGTCAGCAGGTTCTGCATCACGTTCAGGCCTTTGGTGCGGTCAAAATCGGCCGGCTGGCTGGCCAGCAGTTTGAATTTATTCTGATCCAGCGACTGTTTGAAGCCTTCACCGCGCTCACGCGCCGCGGAGGTGCCGGCAATGCCTTCCAGCTGGATCACTTTCGCGTCTGCGCCCACTTTTTTGGCGATGAAGTCACCGGCCATTTTGCCGCCCACGCGGTTATCCGAAGCGATATGGCTAACCACTTCGCCCTTGCTGGCCACGCGGTCCAGGGTGATGACCGGGATTTTGGCCTGGTTGGCCATCTTGATGGCGTTGCCGACCGCATCGGAATCGGTTGGGTTGATCAGCAGCAGCTTAGGCGCCTGCACCATCAGATCCTGCACGTTAGCCAGCTCTTTCGCCGGGTTGTTCTGCGAGTCCAGCACCACCAGGTTGTAACCCAGCTTGTTGGCTTCCTGCTGCGCACCTTCCTTCATAGAAACGAAGAACGGGTTATTGAGGGTGGAGACCACCAGCGCGATGGTGTCCTTGGCCAGCGCGTTGGCGCTCAAAGTGGCGCTGAGGGCGAACGCGGAGGCTAAAACTGCCAGTTTTTTCATTTTCATCATCGTGATTCCTGTAGGGGGAGGTTACTTGTTGCTTTTGTTATCTACCAGAACCGCCAGCAGTATCACCACTGCCTTCACGATCATTTGGTAGTAGGAAGAAACACCCAGTAAATTCAGGCCGTTATTCAGGAAGCCCAGGATCAGCGCGCCGATCAGGGTGCCGACAATGCGGCCTTTGCCGCCTGCCAGGCTGGTGCCGCCCAGCACCACCGCGGCGATGGCGTCCAGCTCGTAGCCGGTGCCGGCGGTCGGCTGCGCCGAAGACAGGCGCGCCACCTCGATCACTCCGGCCAACGCCGCCAGCAACCCGCACAGCGAATAGACGATAATCTTCACTTTATCGACGCTGATGCCGGACAAGCGGGTCGCCGCTTCGTTGCCGCCCAAAGCATAAATATAGCGGCCCAGGCGGGTGTGGTGCAGCATGTACCAGGCGGCGATGAACACGATGGCCATAATCCAGATCGGTGTCGGCACCCCCAGCGGGCGGCCGATGCCGAACCAGCCAAAGGCGTCGGCCACGTCGGTAAAGCCGGTATTGACCGGGCTGCCGTTGGTGTACACCATGGTGACGCCGCGCAGCAGCAACATCATCACCAGGGTGGCGATAAACGCCTGCACCTTGCCTTTGGCGACGATCACCCCGGTGCAGGCGCCCACCGCGGCCCCCAGCGCCAGCGCCGCCGCAACGGCCACCACCGCATTCACCTCAAAGCCGACGATCGAGGCCGCGACGGCCCCGGTCAGCGCCAGCAGCGATCCCACCGACAGATCGATGCCGGAGGTGAGGATCACCAGCGTCATCCCCACCGCCATAATGGCGTTCACCGAGGTTTGCTGCAGAATATTGAACAGGTTGTTCAGGGTGAAGAAATTCGGGCTCATGGAAGAGACCACGGCGATCAGCACCAGCAGGGCAATCAGAGATTTTTGCTCTAACAGCCACTCTTTACTGAACCAGCGCTTTGCGACAGTCTGGGAACTCATATCTGATTACTCCTGCTTTACGCCGTATTGCTTGCCGACGGCCGCAGCCATCAACGCTTCCTGGGTGGCCTGTTCAATCGGGAATTCGCCGCTGAGCCGGCCTTCGTGCATCACCAGGATGCGATCGCTCATGCCCAGCACCTCCGGCATTTCCGAAGACACCAAAATGATGCTCAGCCCTTCCTGCTTGAACTGGTTGATTAACTGATAGATCTCTTTTTTGGCGCCGACGTCGACGCCGCGCGTCGGTTCGTCGAGGATCAGCACCTTCGGCCGGGTCATCAGGCCGCGGGCGATCGCCACTTTCTGCTGATTGCCGCCGGAAAGCAGGCCTATCGGCTGCTCCATCGACGGCGTTTTGATGTTGAACAGGCGAATGAAGTCGCCCACCGCCTGCTGCTCTTCGGCCTGCTTCAGGCTGCCGCCGGCGCGGCTGAAATAGCGCAGCGCGGTCAGCGACATGTTTTCCTTCACCGACATGCCCAACACCAGGCCATCGCGCTTGCGGTCTTCGGAGATATAAACGATGCCGTTCGCCAGGCCGTCCTGCGGTGAGTGGGTAACCACCTCATGCCCATCGAGCGTGACGGTGCCGGCTTTGCGCGGCGCAGCGCCGTAGAGAATTTTCATCAGTTCGGTGCGCCCGGCGCCCATCAGCCCGGCCACGCCGAGAATTTCGCCGCGGTACAGGGTGAAGCTGACGTCGTTGACGCCGGGGCCGGAAAGGTGGCTGACCTGCAGGCGTTTTTCCCCACGCGGTTGCCGGAGCCGCGGATACTGCTCCTCCAGCTTGCGGCCGACCATCATTTCAATCAGCGAGTCCTCCTGCAGCTCGCTCACCGGGCGCTCGGCAATAAACTGGCCGTCGCGGAACACGGTAACGTCATCGCAAATTTCAAAGATCTCTTTCAACCGGTGCGAGATATAGACGATGCCGCGTCCCTCAGCCTTCAGCTCGTTGATCACCTTAAATAAGGAGGCGGTTTCGGTGTCGGTCAGCGCATCCGTCGGCTCATCCATAATGATGACTTGCGATTCGAAGCTCAGCACCTTGGCGATTTCCACCATTTGCTGATCGCCGATCGACAGTTCGCCCACCAGCCGGTGGCTGCTGTAGCGCAAATTAAGGCGCGCCAACAGCCGGTCGGCCTCGGCGTACATGCGCTTCCAGTCGATGCGGCCAAAACGGTTGACGAATTCGCGGCCGAGGAAAATGTTTTCCGCAATCGTCAGCTGCGGGATCAGGTTAAGCTCCTGATGAATAATGCCGATGCCCGCATCCTGCGAATCTTTAGGCCCATTGAACACCACCTCTTTGCCGAGAAAATGCTGGCTGCCGGCGTCTTTCTGGTAGATGCCGGTCAGCACTTTCATCATGGTGGATTTCCCGGCGCCGTTTTCGCCCACCAGCGCCATCACCCTGCCGGGATACACGCTGAGAGCGGCGCCGGAAAGCGCCTTCACGCCGGGAAAGGCTTTATCAATCCCTTTCAGTTGCAGTAAAGGTTGCATAAATGCCTCAGAAAGTTACGCCGGCGCACAGGATCACGTTCGCATAAGGCGAACATTCCCCGCTGCGGATCACCGCCCGGCTGCGCTCACTCTGCGCTTTAAACGCCTCATGGCTGATATAGCGCACGCTGATGCTGTTGCCCTGGCGCTGGCCAAGCTCGGTGAGATGGGCCAGCAACGCCTGATGAAGCGAAGGATTCTGCTCAACGATCTCTTCCGCCATGATGGCGCTTTCTACCTGCATCTCCTGCGTCACCCCGCCGACAACCTGCAAAAATGTCGGCACTCCCTGGGTTAGCGCCAGATCGATGCGCTGCGTCGCCGCCGGTATAGGCAGCCCCGCATCGCACAGGGTGAGCTGATCGGTATGGCCAAGCCGGGCAATCACGGCGGACAGGTCAGAATTCAGTAATACGCCTTTTTTCATGTTCTCACTCCGACAGCGAAACGTTTCGCTCTCTGGCGAGTTTAAAAAAACGGCACGGGAAGGCAACCGGGATAACGCAGAAGTGTGATCGCTATCGAAACGTTTCGCTCCCGCCGGCGTAAAGCGAAAACAACAGGGGCTCAGCATGGCTGAGCCCCTGAGAGGGAATTAAATCTCGACCTGGGTGCCGAGTTCTATCACCCGGTTCGGCGGGATTTCGAACTGGTCCGGCGCGCGCAGCGCATTGCGGCTCAGGGCAATGAACAGCTTGCCGCGCAGGAACAGATACCACGGCCGCTTGGTGAGGATCAGCGACTCATGCGACATAAAGAACGAGGTTTCCGTCATGCGGCACGGCAACCCTTCCAGCCCGCAGCGGTGGAACACCTCCTCGACGTTCGGCGTTTCACGCCAGCCGTAGCTGGCCACCACCCGCCAGAAAGTCGGCGAAAGCTGCTCGATGGTGACCCGCCGCACGTTGTGCACGTAAGGCGCATCTTCGGTGCGCAGCGTCAGCAACACCACTCGCTCGTGCAGCACCTTGTTGTGCTTCAGGTTATGCAGCAGCGCAAAAGGGATCACGTTGATGGCGCGCGACATGAATACCGCCGTACCCGGCACCCGCACCGGCGGCGATTTCTCCAGCGACGCGATCATCGCCTCGAGAGAATTGCCGTGCTCATGCATGCGGCGCAGCAGCCGGAAGCGCTCGCTCTTCCAGGTGGTCATGATGATGAACATCACCAGCGCCAGCGTCAGCGGCAGCCAACCGCCGGAGAACAGCTTCAGGGCGTTGGCGGAGAACATCGGCACGTCGATGATCAGCAAGATAATCAGAATACCGACCGCGAAGAAGCGGTTCCAGTGCCAGTTTTTGATCGCCACCGAGGTGACCAGAATGCTGGTCAGCACCATGGTGCCGGTCACCGCAATGCCGTACGCCGCCGCCAGGTTGCTGGAGTGTTCGAAGCCGATGATCACCAACACCACCGCGATATACAGCATCCAGTTAATCACCGGGATGTAGATCTGGCCGGACTCCATTTCCGAGGTATGAATAATGCGCATCGGCGACAGATAGCCCAGGCGCACCGCCTGGCGGGTCAGCGAGAATACGCCGGAAATCACCGCCTGCGAGGCGATTACCGTCGCCAACGTCGCCAGAATCAGCAACGGGATCAGCGCCCAATCCGGCGCCAGCAGGAAGAACGGGTTCTTGATCGCCTCAGGGTTTTTCAACAGCAGCGCGCCCTGCCCGAAGTAGTTGAGCACCAAAGAAGGCAGCACTACGGTGAACCAGGCCAGGCGGATAGGGAATTTGCCGAAGTGGCCCATATCGGCGTACAGCGCCTCAACGCCGGTGATCGACAGCACCACCGCACCCAGCGCAAAGAACGATACCTTCTTGTATTCCACGAAGAAGTTGAACGCCCATTTCGGGTTCAGCGCCTGCAGCACCTCTGGATTGGAAATGATGCTGCGCGCGCCCAGCACCGCCAGCACGATAAACCACAGCAGCATCACCGGGGCGAACAGCTTGCCGACGCTGCCGGTGCCGTGTTTCTGAATGACGAACAGCAGCGTCAGCACCAGGATAGAAAGCGGCACGATATAGGCGTCGAGCGAAGGCGCGGCGATTTCCAGCCCCTCTATCGCCGACATCACCGATATCGCCGGGGTGATCACCACCTCGCCATAGAAGAAGCTGCCGCCGATCAGGCCGAGTATCACCAGCACCGCGGTGCTGCGCGCCGAGGTATTGCGCCCGGCCAGGGACATCAGCGTCAGGATGCCGCCTTCGCCGGCGTTATCCGCCCGCATGACGTAGCTGAGATATTTGAGGGAGACAATGACGATCAGCATCCAGAAAATCAGCGAAAGAAAGCCGAATACCACGTCTGGACGCACGTCGAAGCCGTAATGGCCGGAAAAACACTCTCTCAGGGTGTAGAGAGGGCTGGTGCCGATATCACCGTAAACCACCCCAATTGCCGCCAGGGTTACCGCCGATAAGGACTGTTTATGCTCTGTGCTCATAATTCGTTTCTTTATCAGAACATCCGTTAGCGATGCATCCGCATCAAGCTAGAGATACGGGCTCAAAGATCCGTCACGCCCACTAGAAAGCCGCACAGTATGCACCATTTATACTGCTTGCCTACTCTTATATCAGAGCCGAAAAATAAACAAAATGTGAACCAGCCGCCCTTTTGATAATAGAAAAATTTTACTAATCAACAAGCTATACCACTAAAAATAATGGTGGTTTATCATTGGATTATCGACCAAGATTGGCTAACTCTCGGACAATGCGACGATTATATGGCGCCATCATCACTTCTGGCAGAACGAATTTCCCGCCTCAGCAGCGCGCTGGAGAGCGGCCTTTATGAACGGCAAGAGGCGATTCGCCTGTGTTTGCTGGCCGCGCTGAGCGGCGAAAGCGTGTTCCTGCTCGGCCCGCCGGGCATCGCCAAGAGCCTGATCGCTCGCCGCTTGAAGTTCGCCTTCCGCAACGCCCGCTCGTTTGAATATCTGATGACCCGCTTCTCAACGCCGGAAGAGGTGTTCGGGCCGCTGTCTATTCAGGCATTAAAAGACGAAGGCCGCTATCAGCGCCTGACCGCCGGCTATCTGCCGGAAGCGGAGATTGTATTCCTGGATGAAATCTGGAAGGCCGGCCCGGCAATCCTCAACACCCTGCTGACGGCGATCAACGAACGCCGCTTCCGCAACGGCAACAGTGAAGAGCCGATCCCGCTGCGGCTGCTGGTGACCGCCTCCAACGAACTGCCGGAAGCGGACAACAGCCTGGAGGCGCTGTATGACCGCATGCTGATCCGCCTGTGGCTGGACAAGGTGCAGGAAAAACAGAATTTCCGTTCGCTGCTGGTCAACCGCCAGAACGAAAGCCTTAACCCGGTGCCGGAAGCCTTGAGCATCAGCGACGAAGAATTCCACCAGTGGCAGCCGCAGATCGATAAGGTCAAGCTGCCGGAAGCCTGCTTTGAACTGATTTTCCAGCTGCGCCAACGATTGGACGCGCTGGAGCAGGCGCCCTACGTTTCCGATCGCCGCTGGAAAAAAGCGCTGCGCCTGCTGCAGGCCTGCGCCTTCTTCAGCGGGCGCGATGCCATCGCCCCGCTGGATCTGATGTTGCTGAAAGACTGCCTGTGGCACGATCTCACCTCGCTGAAGCTGCTGCAGCAGCAGATTGACCAGCTGTTGACCGAGCAGGCTTATCAACAGCAATCGATGCTGATCCAACTGCAGCAGATACATACCCGCTGGCTGCAGGATCAACAGCAGCAAAGCGATCGTCAGGCCATCGGCCTGGTGAAAAAAGGCGGCATGTTCAGCCGCAAACCGCAATACGCGCCGGCCACGCCGTTCGCCGCCGGCACCCTGACCCTATTGCTGCAAAAACCGCTGCAGCTGCATGACATTCAGGTCAACCATTTGAGTATCGAAAGCAGCGCGCTGGACAACTGGCTGCAAAAAGGCGGCGACGTACGCGCCAAGCTGAACGGCATCGGTTTTGCCCAGCAGATCGATCTGGAGGTGGATGAGCAACTGCATCTGACGGTGCTGGACGTCAGCCGCCAACCTTCGCTGCTGGCGCTGCCGGGCAAGCAAACCACCGCCACCCCGCAGGCGATGCTGGATGAAATGGAGGCATTGACCCAGCGTTTGGCGGAGCAGCGGCGTCTGTTCAGCCAGCATCAGCCGTGCCTGTTTACCCCGGCCGCCGGCCTGGCGAAAATAGAAGCCAGCCTGTTGCAGGTGGCGGAACAAATCAAACAGCAGCATCAGCAGATGCGCGGCCAGTAACCATGCTCAGCCTGGAGACGCTCGATCTGCTGCTGGCGATCACCGAAGGCGAGCTGATAGAGGAAATGATTGTCGGCATGCTGGCGGCGCCGCAGCTGACGGTATTCTTCAAAAAGTTTCCGGCGATCCGCCGGGCGCTGGATCGCGATTTACCGCGCTGGAAGCTGCAGCTCAAAGAACGGCTCCATGAAGCCATGGTACCGCCGGCGCTGGCGCAGGAGTTTTATCGCTATCAGCAATGCCAGCTGGAAAACAATACCCAGTTCTACCATAACCTGAGCGATACGCTGGAGCTGCTGCGCCAGCTGGTCTCGCCGTTTTATGAACAGGCGCGCACGCTGGTGGACGCCGCCGATCTGCCCAATCATCCGCTGGACGACAGCTTTCAGACTCTGTTTCTGCAGCGCTGGCGCATCAGCCTGACGCTGCAGGCCACCATGCTGCACCACCAGCTGCTGGAGCAAGAGCGCGAACAGCTGATGGCGGAACTGCAGGAACGCCTGGCGCTGAGCGGCGCGCTGGAGCCGCTGCTGTCGGAAAACGACACCGCCGCCGGGCGGCTTTGGGACATGAGCAAAGGCCAGCTGCAGCGCGGCGACTACCAGCGGCTGGTGGAGTACGGCAATTTTTTGCAGCAGCAGCCGGAGCTGAAAAAGCTGGCGCAGCAGCTGGGCCGCAGCTATCAGGCCAAGGCGGTGCAGCAGCAGGACGCGCAGCCGGAGCCGTTTCGCGTGATGGTGCAGGTGCCGGCCACGCTGCCGGAAGAGGTGAGCGGCATTCACCAGAGCGATGATATCTTGCGCCTGCTGCCGCCGGAGCTGGCGACGCTGGGCATTGAGGAACTGGAATTCGAGTTTTACCGCCGTCTGCTGGAAAAACGGCTGTTGAGCTATCGCCTGCAGGGCGATGTCTGGCAGGAGCAGATCCAAATCCGCCAGGTGACCCATCAGCAGCAGGATCAGCAACCGCGCGGGCCGTTTATCGTCTGCGTGGATACCTCAGGCTCGATGGGTGGCTTCAACGAGCAGTGCGCCAAGGCCTTCTGCCTGGCGTTGCTGCGCATTGCGCTCGCGGATAATCGCCGTTGCTACATCATGCTGTTCGCCAACCAGATCGTGCATTACGAGCTCACCGCCGCCAGCGGTATCGAGCAAGCGGTGCGCTTTCTGGGCCAACACTTCCGCGGCGGCACCGATCTGGCGGCCTGCCTGAACGCCACCGCCGGCAAGATGGCGGAAAGCGGCTGGTTTGACGCCGATGCGGTGATTATTTCTGATTTTATCGCCCAGCGATTGCCGGATGAGGTAATAAAGAAGGTGAAATTGCAGCAGCAGAGCCATCATCAGCGTTTTCACGCGGTGGCGATGTCCGCCTATGGCAAACCCGGCATCATGCGCATCTTCGATCATATCTGGCGCTTTGATACCGGGCTAAAAAGCCGTTTAATGCGCCGCTGGCGGCGCTAGGCGGGATTAGAGCAGGCCTTCGACCGCCCCGCGCACTTCCGGCGACCATACGCCGCACTGCACCTGGCCGATATGCGGCAGCTGCAGCAGCAGCATTACCAGGCGCGACTGGCCGATACCGCCGCCGATGGTCTGCGGCATGTCGCCGCGCAGCAGCGACTGGTGCCACTCCAGCTTCAGGCGATCTTCATCGCCGGTCAGCGCCAGCTGGTGCTGCAGCGCAGCGGCGTCAACGCGGATGCCCATAGAGGAGATCTCGAAGGCGTCCTGCAGCACCGGGTTCCACACCAGAATATCGCCGTTCAGGCCGGCCAGCCCCTCGGCCGCCTGAGTGGTCCAGTCATCATAATCCGGCGCCCGCACGTCGTGTGACTTGCCGTGCGACAGCTTGCCGCCGATGCCAATCAGAAACACCGCGCCCAGTTCTTTGGCGATCGCCCGTTCGCGGCCCTTGGCATCCAGATCCGGATAACGCTGCAGCAGGGTTTCGCTGTGGACAAAGTGGATCTGCTCCGGCAGGAATGGCGTTAAGCCATATTCGCGGCTTACTTCCGCTTCCGTTGCCTTAATGGAGGCATAAATGCGGCTCACGGTGCTTTTCAGGTAGTCCAGGCTGCGTTCGCCGTCGCCCATCACCCGCTCCCAGTCCCATTGATCGACGTACACCGAGTGGATCGCGCTCAGACGATCTTCATCCGGGCGCAGCGCTTTCATATGGGTATACAGGCCTTCACCGGCGCCGAAATCGTAGCTGCCCAGCGTCTTGCGTTTCCATTTGGCCAGTGAGTGCACCACTTCGAAGGTGGCATCCGGCAAGGTTTTCACCTTTACCTGAACCGCTTTCTCACTGCCGGACAGGTTGTCTTGCGTGCCGTCACCCAGGCGGCTGAGGATCGGCGCCTGCACTTCAATCAGACCCAGCTGCTGTTCCAGCTGGCGGGAGAAGAAGGATTTAACCAGGCTGATTTGTTGTTGTTTTTGGATAAACTGTTTTTTCATTGCCGTATCTCTTATAAACCTGTCTCTGTTGCATCGATTAAGCAACAGAACCGCAACTTAATTCAATATCCGTTAATCAATATTGCCTTTTCATTTTTAATCGTTCATTTTTACCGGTGTGTAATTCAACAATCACTAATTAACGGGGGATTAAATGGCGGAAATTTATCAGATCGATAATCTCGATCGCGGCATCCTCAACGCCCTGATGGACAATGCGCGCACGCCCTATGCCGAACTGGCGAAGAATTTTGCCGTCAGCCCCGGCACCATTCATGTGCGGGTAGAGAAGATGAAGCAGGCCGGCATCATCACCGGCGCGCGGGTGGACGTGAACCCCAAAAAGCTGGGCTACGACGTTTGTTGCTTTATCGGCATTATATTGAAGAGTGCCAAAGACTACCCTTCCGCGCTGAAAAAGCTGGAAAGCCTGGAAGAAGTGGTAGAGGCCTATTACACCACCGGCCACTACAGCGTATTCATCAAAGTGATGTGCCGGTCGATTGACGCGCTGCAACAGGTACTTATCAACAAGATCCAGACCATCGACGAGATCCAGTCCACCGAGACGCTGATCTCGCTGCAGAACCCCATCATGCGCACCATCACTCCCTAAGCGGCCAATTGCTATACCCATATTATCCACAGGTAGATCCCAGCCGATTCACAGCGTACAATGCTGCCACTTTGTTGAAGGTTGGGATCGTTCATTCATGGCAGACATTACTCTGATCAGCGGCAGTACGCTTGGCAGCGCCGAATACGTCGCTGAACATTTGGCTGAAAAACTGGAAGACGCGGGTTTCTCCACCGAGACGCTGCACGGCCCAGAGCTGGATGAATTGACCCTGTCCGGCCGCTGGCTGGTAGTGACTTCTACCCATGGCGCCGGCGATCTGCCTGACAACCTGCAGCCGCTGTTGGAACAGATCGCTGAGCAACAGCCGGATCTGTCCCAGGTGCAATTTGGCGCGGTCGGTTTAGGCAGCTCTGAATACGATACCTTCTGCGGTGCGATCCAACAGATCGACGATCTTCTGATCGCCAGAGGGGCGAAAAGGATCGGCGATCGGCTCGAGATCGACGTGACCGAACACGAAATTCCTGAGGATCCGGCAGAGGAATGGGTAAAAAACTGGATTAATTTACTCTAATTCGTTCAAAGATCGCCCGAACGATTGTGGATAACTAAGCTTAAAAGCAGGGTAAAAGCGGTAGTTATCCCAATAACAACCGGGGTTCGCTTTTTGACCTGTGCATAACATGCCATTTAGATCCCAGCTTATCAGCGCCAGGATCACCGATCATTCACAGCTAACGATCCTCCTTAATTTACTGATCTCCATCGTGAATAATCAGTTATCCACAGAGGATCGCGATCCTAATAAGAGATCTAATAAAGAGATCTTTAAATAAAAAAGATCTTCTTTTAATTACCGACGATCCTGACCACTTGGTCGATCGTCTAAACTTGAGTAGAATCCCCCACCCCAGGGCAAACAACGATCGTTCGCAATACGACGAGGTGCAGTTCCATGTTTTATCCAGACCAATTTGACGTCATCATCATCGGTGGTGGCCATGCAGGTACCGAGGCCGCCATGGCCGCGGCGCGCATGGGACGTCAGACTTTATTACTGACGCACAATATCGATACGCTGGGGCAAATGTCTTGCAACCCGGCGATTGGCGGTATTGGCAAAGGGCATCTGGTTAAGGAAATTGACGCACTCGGCGGTCTGATGGCCACTGCGATCGATCATGCCGGCATTCAGTTTAGGATACTAAACGCGAGCAAGGGGCCAGCGGTGCGGGCTACCCGCGCCCAGGCAGACCGGGTGCTGTATCGTCAAGCGGTACGCACTGCGCTGGAGAACCAGCCTAACCTGATGATATTCCAACAGCCGGTGGAAGATCTTATCGTGGAAAACGATCGGGTGGTTGGCGCTGTAACTCAAATGGGGCTGAAGTTCCGCGCCAAGGCGGTGGTTCTGACCGTAGGCACCTTCCTGGACGGCAAGATCCATATTGGCCTGGAGAATTACAGCGGCGGCCGTGCCGGCGATCCTCCGTCGATCTCGCTTTCGCAACGCCTGCGTGAACTGCCGCTGCGCGTTAACCGTTTGAAAACCGGTACACCGCCGCGTATCGATGCCCGCACCATAGATTTCAGCGTTTTGGCACCACAGCACGGCGATACGCCAGTGCCGGTGTTCTCGTTCCTGGGCAATGCCAGCCAGCATCCTGAACAGATGGCGTGCTACATCACTCATACCAATGAAAAAACCCATGACGTGATCCGTAATAACCTCGATCGCAGCCCGATGTACGCCGGGATCATCGAAGGGATCGGACCGCGTTACTGCCCGTCGATCGAAGACAAGGTAATGCGTTTTGCCGATCGTAACGCGCACCAGATCTTCCTCGAGCCGGAAGGCCTGACCAGCAACGAAATTTATCCGAACGGTATCTCCACCAGCCTGCCGTTTGACGTGCAGATGCAGATTGTCCGTTCGATGGAAGGGATGCAGAATGCCCGCATTATTCGTCCGGGTTACGCCATCGAGTACGATTTCTTCGATCCGCGTGACCTGAAACCGACGCTGGAAAGCAAATTCATTCAGGGCCTGTTCTTTGCCGGCCAGATTAACGGCACTACCGGTTATGAAGAAGCCGCGGCCCAGGGGTTGTTGGCCGGTCTGAACGCCGGACGCTACGCCGTAGAAGACGAAGGCTGGGCGCCGCGCCGCGATCAGGCCTACCTTGGCGTGCTGGTGGACGATCTCAGCACTCTCGGCACCAAAGAACCTTACCGCATGTTCACTTCACGCGCCGAATATCGGCTGATGCTGCGCGAAGACAACGCCGATCTGCGTCTGACCGAGAAAGGCCGCGAGCTGGGCCTGGTGGACGACGTGCGCTGGGCGCGCTACTGCGAAAAGCTGGAGCACATCGAACAGGAACGCCAGCGCCTGCGCGACATCTGGATGCACCCGCATGCCGAGAACGTCGAGCAGGTTAACGCGCTGCTGAAGGCGCCGCTGTCGCGCGAAGCGAATGGAGAAGAACTGCTGCGCCGTCCGGAAATGGATTATTCATTGCTGACCAGCGTAGACGCCTTTGCGCCGGCGCTGGCCGATACCCAGGCCGCCGAGCAGGTGGAGATCCAGGTTAAGTACGAAGGCTACATCGCTCGCCAGCAGGAAGAGATCGAAAAACAGCAGCGCAACGAAAACACCGTGCTGCCGCTGGATCTCGATTACCGTCAGGTGTCCGGCTTGTCGAATGAGGTGATCGCCAAGCTGAACGACCACAAGCCTAACTCGATCGGCCAGGCATCGCGCATCTCGGGGATCACCCCGGCGGCGATATCAATTCTGCTGATTTGGCTGAAAAAGCAGGGGCTGCTGCGCCGCAGCGCATAAAACCCGCATTTGAGCGGCCGTTTGTTCACGGGATGAGCAAACGGCCGCTGACATCACTCCCGGCCTGAATTATCATAGTCGCCTCGTAACGCCAGCCCCAGAGAGCTGCTGGCTGCCAGCGCCTGTCAGAGGAACCGTTGTGCAAAAGAAATTAGACTCGCTGCTCGCGGCAGCAGGCATTGCGCTGCCCGATCGGCAAAAGCAGCAACTGCTGGGCTATGTCGGCATGTTGGACAAGTGGAACAAAGCCTATAACCTCACGTCGGTGCGTGATCCGCAGCAGATGCTGGTACGGCATATTCTTGACAGCATAGTGGTGAATCCGCATCTGCAGGGCTCACGTTTTATCGACGTCGGCACCGGTCCCGGCCTGCCGGGCATTCCGCTGGCCATTGTTCGCCCGGATTCGCACTTTACGCTGCTGGACAGCCTGGGCAAGCGCGTGCGCTTCCTGCGCCAGGTGCAGCACGAGCTGGGGTTGAGCAACGTCGAGCCGGTGCAGAGCCGCGTTGAAGAGTTCCCGGCCGAGCTGCCGTTCGACGGTGTCATCAGCCGCGCTTTCGCCTCGCTGCAGGACATGTTGTCCTGGTGCCACCATCTGCCGGCGAAAGGGAAGGGCCGTTTTTACGCGCTGAAAGGCGTGCGCCCGGATGAAGAGCTGGCGCAGTTGCCGGAAGGCATCAGCCTGGAATCGGTGGTGCGGTTGCAGGTGCCTGAACTGGAAGGCGAACGCCATTTGGTGATCCTTAAGGCAAACTGAGTTTGTTTTTGATCAAACGAGGGTGAATTAAAAGGCCGCGGCAGGGATAAAGCTAAGCAGGCTAATTAATTGGCTGCTTTTTTTAGTTAATTTACTTTTGATTAACACAAAAACGGCGGCTAATTAGCGACAATAGGGTAATTTCCATCGGAAATAGTCACGTTAGCAATCATGTGCGAAAGATTTCACCTTGCTGCTAATGTTAATTGTCTGTTGGAATATTATCCCGCTGGCTGTCAATAAAGGTTTTCATCGGGTAGACGGATTGTTTTTGAACAGTTAATTTTTAATGTTTTGATTTATATAATTTTTTGATCGCTCAAATTGCTAAAGACTGTTTGATTGACCATCGGCTATAAATCAGAAAGGGACATTATTGTGATCGATTTCGCGTTTCGTAGTGCAACGCTGGAATAATCAGACAATTAAATGCGCCCTATTATTCCGACCGTTTTCTTGTGAAAATAGCCTGAAATGGGGCAATTTAAATAATTGTTCACCTTTTCGCTACTTATCGATTGAATTCGTTGGTGTGCCCCGTATAATTTGCTCGTTTTTTGCTGCTTGACTCAGGACAGCAAAAACAGTTGTATACGTCACTCAGCATACCCCCTCTGGGGTACGGAGAGAACAAACGTCATGTCTGTGTCCCTTTACAGCGGGAAAGTCGCACGCAAACTGCTGTTTCTGCAGTTAATGACTTTTGTTCTGATCAGCGCTGTTTTCCTGCTGAAAAGCCTGGAATGGAGCGCTTCGGCGTTGGCTGGCGGTCTTGCCGCCTGGTTGCCGAGTGCAATGTTTATGCTGTTTGCCTTGCGCCATCAGGCGCAGACGTCGGCGCCCGGACGGGTTGCCTGGTCGTTCGCCATCGGCGAGGGGCTAAAGGTCGTGATCACCATCGTTTTGCTGATCGTGGCGCTGGGGGTGTTCAAGGCGGAGTTTATACCGCTTGGCCTGACCTATTTAGCGGTGTTAGTGGTGCAGATAGTGGCACCGGCCGTGATTAACAGTTACCGAACTTAACTAAATAAGGGTAAGAGGCATCATGTCTGCAGGAGAAGTCTTGACTCCACAGGAGTATATCGGTCACCACCTGACGCAGCTTCAGGTCGGGACGGGGTTCTGGTCGATCAACATCGACTCGATGTTTTTCTCCGTTGTCCTCGGAGCTCTCTTCCTGGTGATCTTCCGCAAAGTGGCCAAAAACGCCACCAGCGGCGTGCCGGGTAAACTGCAAACCGCAGTGGAACTGGTGGTCGGGTTTGTCGACAGCAGCGTTCGTGACATGTACCACGGCAAGAGCAAGGTTATCGCTCCGCTGGCGCTGACCGTGTTCGTTTGGGTGTTCCTGATGAACATGATGGACCTGATCCCAATCGACTTCCTGCCGTACATCGGCGAGCACGTTCTGGGTCTGCCTGCGCTGCGCGTAGTGCCTACCGCCGACGTGAACGTTACCCTGTCGATGGCGCTGGGCGTGTTTATCCTGATTCTGTTCTATAGCATCAAAATGAAAGGCGTTGGCGGGTTCGTTAAAGAGTTAACCATGCAGCCGTTCAACCACCCGGTATTCATTCCGATCAACCTGATTCTTGAAGGTGTCAGCCTGCTGTCCAAGCCTGTTTCACTGGGCCTGCGACTGTTCGGCAACATGTATGCGGGTGAGTTGATCTTCATCCTGATTGCCGGCCTGTTGCCGTGG
>Ga0105251_10001446_pt1 | contig 20424 bp, 13 predicted proteins | sample KBSS64metaG_FD_80424 | JGI IMG/M metagenome (GOLD analysis project Ga0105251, IMG submission 80424) | Switchgrass rhizosphere microbial communities from Kellogg Biological Station, Michigan, USA - KBS S6-4 metaG | ecosystem: Host-associated > Plants > Roots > Rhizosphere > Soil | place...
ACGGACCTGTATACCCGCGACCGTGTTGCCCAACTGGGCAAGTGGGCCCTATGAGGATCGACGTCATGCACACACTTGATCTGCTCACCGCCACTCACATCGCGAGCAGCACGATCCGGATCGCTCAAGAAACCGGTATCAAACCCTTGGCCGTCGTCGTGCTGGATGTGGCAGGTCATCCGTTGGTGGTCCTGCGCGACGAACAGGCCAGTTTCCTTCGCCCGCAAATCGCCACGGGCAAGGCGCGTGGCTGCCTGGGCATGGGTTTCGGCGGACGAGAACTGGCACGGCGCGCCCACGCCATGCCGGCGTTCTTCGATGCGATCAACAGCTTGACCGGCGGCGAAGTGATTCCGGTGGCGGGTGGTGTGCTGATTCGCAATGCTGCGGGGTTGATTCTCGGCGCCATCGGCGTCAGCGGTGACACCTCGGACAATGATGAGCGTTGCGCTGTGCAGGCCATCGACCAGGCCGGGTTGGTGGCCGATACCGGTGATCAGCCCGCGGGTTGATCAAGCGCCGCGGCCTGCTCCGACAACAGCCCGCGAAACCACATCAGCGCCGGATCTCGCTCCTGGTACGGGTGCCATTGCAGTACCTGCACCGCCTCGGGAAAGGCCAAAGGTGCAGGTTGAATACGCAGCGGATACCGCTGGGCGAAACGCTCTGCCTGCCGGCGAAACACCGTGGCGATCCGCGCGGTGCCGACGATGAACTCCGGCATCAACGCGAAGCTTTCGAGCGCCACCGCCACGCGTCGATGAATGCCCAACTCATGGAGATGCAGGGCATCCAGCGCCAGGTTTCGCCCGTCGGCAAACTCGCGCACCACATGGTCGGCAGCGCAATAGGCAGTCAGGCTCAAACCCTCGGCGAACGGCGGCTGCTGTGCGCAGACGATGCAACACAACCGGTCGCTCATCAACGGCACATGGGGATAATCCGCGTTCAAGCGGCGCTGCGGCACGATCACACAGTCACTGCGCCGATAATCGAGCGCTTCACTGACCACATCTCCGTCGCGTGGCACCGGCAAGTCGCGCAGGCTCAAACGCACGCCGGGCGCGACGCGCGCCAACTCAAGACTGACCGCTGGAAAAAGCACCCCGGCCACGTAGTCGGAAGCCACCAGGGTAAATTGCCGAGTACAGGTGGCTGGGTCGAAGTTCACCGGTGCATCGATGATCTGCCGTGTCAGGGCGAGTGCTTCATGCACCTTGGGCAACAGTTCCAGTCCCAGGGCAGTGGGCTCCAGGCGGCGCCCGACCTGAACCAGCAACGGGTCATTGAAATGCTCGCGCAAACGCCCCAGTGCCGAACTGGTCGCCGACTGGCCCAGGCACAATCGTTCAGCGGCCCTGCTGACGCTACATTCGCTCAACAAGGCATCGAGGGCCACCAACAGGTTCAGGTCGAGACGGCGATACCGCATGCTGTTTCCGTTTCAGATGAATGGATTGGGCAGGTGGCAACTTTAATGACCGGTGTCTTGCTCACGCCAATCGCATGCCGCGCTGGCAGGTATCGCCGTCGCAGATACCTGGCCTGCCGATTTACGCTTGCGCCGACCCTGCCGCTGCCTGCCTCCAACCCTGCCTATGTTCGCTACCGAACAGACTTCGCGCCCCTGAACACCCCACACTCATCAGTGGAATGCTGCGCCCGGCGGCGCAACGCCCGCACACCTGGCCTGGCGTAGAACCGCCTTCATTCCATATGCGACCTGCGCTGCGCGGGTCGTACGAAGGATTTCATGCAAAATATCCTGACTCGCACGCTGTCCAGCCTGTGGCGCTCACCGGCCATCTGGCTCAGGTGGAGTGCCGCGCGACACAAGTTCGAGTACGAGCCCATCCTGCGTTCCGACCTGTTCAATGCGCAGCAGATGGCAGATCACGGTATCGTACTGGCCCGCCAACATGTGCTTGGGCGCCTTTCAAGAAAGGACGCCTTGCTGGGCCGCCTGACGGACAACCAGCTGCTGCTCGAACGTAGCTGCGCGGCGCTCAAGACCGTGCAACTGTCCAGCCGACGTCCTACTCCTGCGGCGGAATGGCTGCTGGACAATTTCTACCTGATCGAAGAAAACATCCGTACCGCCAGGACCCACCTGCCCGACGGCTATAGCCGCGAACTGCCTCGCCTGGCCGAAGGCCCTTCGGCAGGCCTGCCGCGGGTCTACGACATCGCCCTGGAAACCATCGCGCATGGCGATGGCCGGGTCGACGCGCCCAGCCTCAATTGTTTTATCGCCTCTTATCAGACCATCACGCCGCTGGCCCTGGGCGAGCTCTGGGCAATCCCGATCATGCTGCGCCTGGCGCTGATCGAGAACTTGCGGCGCGTGGCATCCCGGGTCATGGCCAACCGCGATGACCGCAACCTTGCCGATGACTGGGCCGATCGGTTGATCGAGATTGCCGAACGCGATGCCAAGAACGTGGTATTGACCGTTGCCGACATGGCGCGATCGGCACCGCCGATGACGCCGTCATTCGTTGCAGAGCTGGCGCGCCGCCTGCAAGGGCAAAGCGCCGCGCTGATATTGCCGATGGCATGGATTGAACAAACGCTGAGCGAGTCCGGCCTCACCATTGAACGCCTGGTGCAGATGGATGCCCAGCAGCAATCCGGTGACCAGGTGTCGATCAGCAACAGCATCGCCAGCCTGCGCTTGCTGGCAGCGACCGACTGGCGCGAGTTCGTCGAGCTGCTCAGTCATGTCGAACAGGTATTGTGCGAGGACCCGGCAGGCGTCTACACGAACATGGACTTCGCCACCCGCGATCGTTACCGCCATGTGGTCGAACGTCTCGCCCGGCATTGCGTGCAGTCAGAAACCATGGTGGCAGAAGCGGCCATCGAACTGGCCGCGACCCCACAGTCCACGGGCCGCGTGACCGGGCATGTGGGTTATTACCTGGTGGCTGAAGGGTTGCCCCACCTTGAGCAGGCGCTGCACGCCAGCGTGTCGCTGCTCGAGCGCTGGAAGCGGCTGCTGCAGAGCGCCCCGCTGAAGTTCTACCTGGGCCCTGCACTGCTGCTGACACTGTTGTTGGCCTGGCCATTTCTCAGCAGCGCTTACTACAGCGGCACGCCCATCTGGTGCCTGGCGCTGCTCGCCGTGCCCGCGCTGTTGATGACCAGCCGTCTGGCGATCGGGTTGGTCAACTGGCTGGTGACCCTCACGGTAGCCCCGTCGCTACTGCCGCGCCTGGACTACAGCAAGGGCATACCGGCCGAGGCGCGAACGCTGGTCGTAGTGCCGACGCTGTTTGCCAACGCTGGCGACATCGAGGCCCTCGCGGAAGGCCTCGAAGTGCGGTTTCTGGCCAATCGCGATGCCAATCTGCATTTCGCCCTGCTCAGTGACTTCATGGACGCCCCTGCCCAAGTGATGCCCGAGGACGCCGAGCTGCTTGAACTGGCGCGCCAACTGATCGAGGCGCTCAACCACAAATATGCCGATGGCCAGGTCGACCGGTTTTTCCTGCTGCACCGGCCCAGGCAGTGGTGCGCCACCGAGCGGGTATGGATGGGGCATGAACGCAAGCGCGGCAAGCTCGCCGAGCTCAACGCCTTGCTGCGAGGCAAGGGGCAAGATCGTTTTGCGTTGATCGTCGGGGATATCGCGCCGCTGAGTGCGGTGCGCTTCGTCATCACCCTGGACACCGATACCTTGCTGCCCCGGGATGTCGCGCGTCAGTGCATCGGTACCATGATGCACCCGTTGAACCATCCGGTTTTCGATGAACAAAGCGGCAAGATCGTCAGTGGCTACGCCATCCTCCAACCCCGCGTGGGAATCAGCCTGCCGAGCACGGCACGTTCCACCTATGCCCGCCTGTTTGGCAGCGATGCGGGTATCGACCCCTATACCCGCGCCGTCTCTGATGTTTATCAAGACCTGTTCCGCAACGGTTCCTTCATCGGCAAGGGCATCTATGCCGTCGACGCCTTCGAACAGGCGCTCGAAGGCTGCCTGCCCGACAACCGCATCCTCAGCCATGACCTGATCGAAGGCTGCTACGCCCGCTGCGGGCTGCTCAGCGATGTACAGCTGTATGAGGAGTACCCGTCGCGCTACAGCGCCGATGCCAAACGTCGCCATCGCTGGATTCGCGGAGATTGGCAAGTGCTGTACTGGGCCTTGCCGTGGGCACCCAAACCCCAGGGAGGCTTCGCGCCCAACCGCCTGAGCAACCTTGCCCGCTGGAAGATCTTTGACAACCTGCGCCGCAGCCTGGAACCCGGCGCCTTCCTGACCATGCTGGCCTGGGGCTGGTTGGAAACCAACGAAGCCGCCTCCTTGACATTGGCGGTGGTCATCCTGGTCTTTCTCCAACCCTTGCTGCAGTCGGTACTGGCGCTGGTACAGAAACCTGCCGATATTCCATTGGGACAACACCTGAGCGCGGCATTGCGGACCTCGGGCCAGCATTTCATGCGCGCGCTGTTGTCGATTGTCTGGTTGCCCTCCGATGCGTTGTTGAGCCTGGATGCGATTGGCCGCTCGCTGTGGCGCATGCTGGTCAGCAAACGCCGCCTGCTGCAATGGCAACCTTCTCGTGAAGTGGAGCGCTCCAGTGGCAATACTCTGCCGGGCATGTATAAAAGCATGTGGATTGCCCCGGCGCTGGCGCTGCTCCTGTTCGCTGCCCTGCTCCCCTCCCTCGCCGTACTCGCACTGGCGGCCCCCCTGCTGCTGGTGTGGTTGGCGAGCCCGGCAATTGCCTGGTGGATCAGCCTGCCGACTACGCCGGTCGGCTTTAATCCGTCAGCACAGGACCTGCGATTCCTGCGCATGCTGTCACGCCAGACCTGGGCGTTCTTCGATCGCTATGTGGGCCCTGAGGACAACTGGTTGCCGCCGGACAACGTCCAGGAGATCCCCAAGCCGACCATTGCCCATCGAACCTCACCGACCAACATGGGCATGGCCTTGCTCTCTCACCTGGCGGCCCACGATTTCGGCTATTTGAGTACCGGGCGCTTGCTTGAACGCATCACTGCCATGCTTGAAAGCATGACCGGTCTTGAGCGTCACCATGGGCATTTCTACAACTGGTACGACACCCAGACACTGCAGCCGCTGGCGCCTCGGTATGTGTCTACCGTGGACAGCGGCAACCTGGTGGGCCTGTTGCTGACCCTGCGACCGGGGCTGCTGGGGTTGGCCGACACGCCGCTGTTCGATCAACGCACCCTTGGCGGTCTGGCCGACACCCTGGACGTGCTGCAACAGGCGCTACAAGACGCGAACCTCGACGACCGCACCGTGCTTGAACTGCGCGCGAAGGTGGAGTCGGCGATTGTCCAGGACACCCCGGACAGCTTCCTGCAAGTACTCGATCAGGCGGATGCCTTGGCAATCGACCCTGCGCCCCCCTCTGCTGAAGAAGTCCACTACTGGCTCCAGGCATTACAGGCACAGTGCACTGATCTGCGGGCAGAACGACTGCGCTTCACGCTGCCGCCGGCACCTGCCCAGGCCAAGGCAGCGAAACCGACACCGTCGACATCAACCAGCAGCCTGCGGCAACTGGCCGAGCTCGATTGCACGCTGTGGCCGCCCGCTGATCAGGCGCAAGTGCAGGCAGTACAACGCCTGGCTCGCGCACGCATCATCCACCTTGAACAACTGGCCGAATTGTCCGCGTCACTTTCCAGCATGGACTTCACGTTCCTCTACGATGCACAACGCGACCTGTTCTCGATAGGCTACAACGCCGACGAACGCCGGCTGGACAACGGCTACTACGACTTGCTCGCGTCAGAGGTGCGCCTGACCAATTTCGTGGTCATCGCCCAGGGCCAGTTGCCGCAACAGGCCTGGTTCACCCTTGGGCGCTTGCTCAGTAACAATCGAGGCGTGCCGGTACTGCTTTCCTGGTCCGGCTCAATGTTCGAGTACCTCATGCCTAACCTGATCATGCCCAGCTATGAAGGGACCCTGCTGGAGCAGACTTGCCGCGCGGCCGTCGCCTTGCAGATCGAACATGGCCACCAGTTGGGCATCCCCTGGGGCGTGTCCGAGTCGGGTTACAACACCCTCGATGCTCACTTCAATTATCAGTATCGGGCGTTTGGTGTTCCAGGGCTTGGCCTCAAGCGCGGACTGGCCGAGGACACCGTGATTGCGCCGTACGCCAGCGCCCTGGCGCTGATGGTCGAGCCGCAAGCGGCCTGTCGCAATCTGCAACGCCTGGCGGCCCAGGGATCGGCCGGCCGCTATGGCCTGTACGAGGCGGTGGACTACACCGAGGCACGTTTGCCACGCGGCCAGCGCTATGCGGTCGTGCGCTCGTTCATGGCGCACCATCAAGGCATGAGCCTGCTGGCCCTCACCAGCCTGTTGCTGGACCGGCCCATGCAGCGCCGTTTCGAATCGATCCCGGCCTTCCAGGCGACCGTCCTGCTGCTGCAGGAACGCGTACCGAAAACCGCCGCGCCCTATCTGCATGCAGCCCAGGCGCTGGCCACTGCGCAAGACGCACAAACGCAGGAAAACAGGCTGCGCGTGTTCACCGATCCCGGACGCAAGCGCCCCGCCGTCCAGCTTCTCTCCAACGGCCATTACCACGTCATGCTCAGCAGTGCCGGCGGCGGTTACAGCCGCTGCAACGACATCGCCGTGACCCGCTGGCATGAAGATGCGACCCGGGACAACTGGGGCATGTTCTGCTACCTGCGCGATGTCAGCAGCGGCGCATTCTGGTCTTCGGCCCACCAGCCGACCCTGCACCAGCCAGAAAGCCACGAGGCGATTTTCAGCGATGCCCGGGCGGAGTTTCGTGTGCGCGAGCTCGACTTCGATACGCACACCGAGATCGTCGTGTCTCCCGAAGACGATATCGAACTGCGCAGGCTGCACATCACCAACCGCGGCCGCGTACGGCGCAGCGTGGAGATCACCACCTACGCCGAGGTGGTGCTGGCGCCGGCCATCAGTGATGCCATGCACCCGGCCTTCAGCAACCTGTTCGTGCAGACCGAACTGGTGCCGGCGCTGCAGGCCATCGTGTGTACTCGCAGACGGCGTTCCAGTGAGGAAGCCGTCCCCTGGATGTGCCACCTGCTGGCCGTCCATGGCGCGGACATCGACGCCATTTCCTACGAGACCGATCGAGCGCGATTCATCGGCCGCGGGCGCAACGTTGCCGCACCGGCGGCGCTCGATGGCAATGTCGAGCAGCTGTCCGGCACCGCAGGCTCGGTGCTTGACCCGATCGTGGCCATCCGCTGCCGTATCGCCCTGGAACCCGGGCAAACGGCGACCATCGACCTCGTGACCGGCATCGCGGACAGCCGAGAGGGCTGCCTGTACCTGATCAATAAATACCGCGACCGGCACCTCGCCGATCGTGTTTTCGACCTGGCATGGACCCACAGCCAGGTGTTACTGCGCCAACTCAATGCATCCCAGGAAGACGCCCGCCTGTTTGAACAGATGGCCGCGTCAATCCTTTACGCCAATGCCGCGTTACGCGCAGAAAACAGCGTATTGATGGCCAATCGACGCAATCAATCGAGCCTCTGGGGCCAGGCGATCTCCGGCGACCTGCCCATCGTCCTGCTGCAGATCGCCACCGTCGAGAACATCGAACTCGTCCACCAACTGGTCAAGGCCCACGCCTACTGGCGGCAAAAGGGGCTGATAGTGGATCTGGTGATCTGGAACGAAGACCAGGCCGGCTATCGCCAGCAACTCCAGGACCTGATCATGGGCGTGGTGACGTCCGGCAGCGAAGCCTCGCTGATCGACCATCCCGGGGGCATTTTCGTGCGTCCGGCCCAGCAGTTGTCCAATGAGGATCGCACGCTGATCCTGTCGGTGGCGCGCCTGGTGCTGAGCGAAGACAAAGGCGGCATTGCCGAACAGATTCAGCGGCGTCATGCCAGCCCGGTATACCCGGCACTGGTCCCCCTCCTCAAGCGCCAGGCAAAGCCGGCCCCTGCCCTGCCCGTTGTCGAAGGTTTGCTTCTGGGTAATGCCTATGGCGGCTTCAGTGCCGATGGCAACGAATACGTCATGACCTTGCAGCCTGGCAGGCCGACGCCAGCGCCATGGGCCAACGTGCTGGCCAACCCGCACTTCGGCACGGTCATTTCCGAAAGTGGTGGCGCTTACACCTGGATGGAAAACGCTCACGAATTTCGCCTGAGCCCCTGGCACAACGACCCGCTCACCGACGCCAGCGGCGAGGCGATCTATGTGCGTGATGAAGAAACCGGGCATTTCTGGTCCGTGACGCCACAGCCTTGTCCCGGCACTGGCGCGTACCGCACTCGACACGGCTTCGGCTACAGCGTCTTCGAGCACGATGAAGACGGTATCCACACCGAGTTGGGGGTGTATGTGGCGCTGGACGCATCGATCAAATTCTCGCACTTGCAGGTTCGCAATCGCTCGGGCCGCGCCCGACGCCTGTCGACGACGTGTTATGTCGAGTGGGTGCTGGGCGACTTGCGCAGCAAATCGGCGATGCATGTGGTGACGGAAGCCGACCCCACCAGCGGCGCCTTATTTGCCAGGAACGCCTATTCGATCGAGTTTTGCGAACGGGTGGCGTTCCTTGATACCGACTCGAGCGACACCACCATCAGCGGCGATCGCAGCGAGTTCATCGGTCGCAACGGCAGCCTCAAGGCTCCTGCCGGACTGCAGCAGGCACGCTTGTCGGGCCGTACCGGTGGCGGCTTCGACCCTTGCGCGGCGATACAGGTGGCCCTGGACCTGGACAACGGTGACGACCAGGACGTTGTCTTCCGGCTCGGTGCAGCCAGGGACACGGCGTCAGCCCTGCGCCTGGTTCAACAGTACCGCGGCCTGGGAGCGGCAACCGCGCAACTCGAGGCGGTTCGCGAGCATTGGCGTTCGCAGCTGGGCGTGATCCAGGTCCAGACCCCCGACCCGAGCATCAACGTCATGGTCAATGGCTGGCTGATGTACCAGGTGATCGCCTGCCGCTTCCAGGCCCGCAGTGGCTACTATCAGTCCGGCGGGGCCATCGGCTTTCGCGATCAACTGCAAGACAGCATGGCGATGATCCATGCCGATCCCGCCAGCGTGCGCGGCCATTTGTTGCTGTGTGCAGCCCATCAATATGCCGAAGGCGACGTGCAACACTGGTGGCACCCGCCGCTCGATCGGGGCGTGCGCAGCGGTTGTTCGGACGACTATCTGTGGCTGGCGCTGGCGACCAGCCACTATGTCAGCGTCACTGCCGACCTCAGCGTGCTGGCTGAACCGGTGGGTTACCTTGAAGGCCGCCCGCTCAATGCCGGGGAGGAGTCCTATTACGACCTGCCGGGCAAGTCGCACCTCGAAGAAAGCCTTTACCAGCATTGTGTACGCGCCATCGAACACAGCCTGCAGCGCGGCAGCCACGGCCTGCCCTTGATCGGCACGGGCGACTGGAACGACGGGATGAACCGGGTCGGCCATCTGGGCCGTGGGGAAAGCGTGTGGCTGGGCTTCTTCGGCTTCGAGGTGCTGCAACAGTTCGCCATCACGGCGCAACTGCACGGCGACCCTGTTTTCGCACAGCGTTGTACCCAGCAGGCCGCCTTGCTGCAGGCCAGCCTGGAAGAGCATGCCTGGGACGGTTCATGGTACCGGCGCGCCTGGTTTGACGACGGCCAGGTTCTGGGCTCGGCCAACAATGACGAATGCCGCATCGACTCGATCTCGCAAAGCTGGTCGGTACTCTCGGGGGCGGCCTCGCAAACGCGGCGTCGCACGGCCATGGCATCACTGGAGCAGCACTTGGTACGCCCCGACACAGGCGCGGTACTGTTGCTCGATCCGCCCTTCGATGCAGGCGTGCTGGAGCCCGGCTATATCAAGGGCTATGTGCCGGGCGTACGGGAAAATGGTGGCCAGTACACCCACGCCGCAGTCTGGGCCGGCATGGCGTTCGCCGAGCTTGGCGACAACGCCAGGGCCTGGCGATTGCTCGGCATGATCAACCCCGCGGGCCATGAAATCGCCAAGCGGATCGATACCTACAAAGTCGAGCCCTACGTCATGGCGGCCGACGTCTATGGCACCCCGCCCCATGCGGGCCGCGGGGGTTGGACCTGGTACACCGGTTCCGCCGGCTGGACGTACCGCTTCATCGTCGAGTCATTGCTCGGCCTGCAGCGGGTCGGGACTTCATTACATATCGAGCCGCTGCTGGCGCCGGGCTGGACGGGCTACACGCTGCACTACCGCCATGGGGTGACGACTTACCATATTGAAGTGCGACCCGGCACGACCACCACGCTTGCGATCATGCTGGACGGCGAGCTGCTGGGCCAGGACGCGCTGCAATTGTCAGATGACGGCAGGGAGCACCAGGTGCTGGTGACCTGCCCGGTCAAAGCGCATCAGCCGCCATTGCCAGGGTACGACAGAACCGTCGAAACCGATCTGGAGCGCTGAGGTGCCGCGCGCTTGACCCACCCGGGTTCAGGTATCAACGCCTGGGCCCTGATGGCGCGCGCTTTGGAGTAACCTGTCCCCCTCAGGGAATTCTCCCTCGAAGGGTGGCTGATATGTTTGTCGTACCCAAGCCACAACAGAACTACCTCCTGGCAGCGCTTCCGGCGCCAGCGCTGGAACGCCTGCTCCCCCACCTGGAGCCTGTCGAACTGTCACTGGGCGAAGTGCTCTATGAGTCCGGGGGCGCCCTTCGGCATGTCTACTTCCCCACTGACGCCATCGTGTCGCTGTTGTACGTGATGGAGAACGGCGCCTCGGCCGAGATTTCGGTGGTCGGCAACGAAGGCCTGATCGGCGTTGCCGTGTTCATGGGCGGCGAAAGCACACCCAGTCGAGCCGTTGTGCAAAGTGCCGGGCAAGCTTTCCGGCTACCCGGCCAGCAACTCAAGGACGAGTTCAACCGCCATGAAGAAATGCTGCTGCTGATGCTGCGCTATACCCAGGCACTGATCACGCAAATGGCCCAGACGGCGGTGTGCAATCGTCACCACACCATCGACCAGCAGCTGTGCCGCTGGTTGCTGCTGTCGCTCGACCGCCTGCCGGGCAATGAACTGACCATGACCCAGGAGCTGATCGCCAACATGCTCGGCGTACGCCGCGAAGGCGTGACCGACTCCGCCGGCAAGCTACAGCGCCTGGGTGTCATCGAATATACTCGGGGACACATCAAGGTCCTGGACAGGGCTCGTCTGGAGGCGCTGAGTTGCGAATGTTACGCCGTGGTCAAAAGAGAAACCGAACGCTTGCTGCCCTACTTTCCGATACGGCGCGACAAACCAAAGGAGTGAAACCTGTGACGGACACCCTCAATCCAGGCAGATTGAAGATGTTAGCGGTTTGTGCCGCGATGCTGGCGGCAGGCCAGTCGCTTGCGCAGGATCGCCTCGAATCGATCGTCAGCGACGCCGTGCGTCCCGTCATGCACGCCCAGGGCATTGCCGGCATGGCCGTGGCCGTCACCGTCAACGGCAAGCCGCAATACTTCAACTATGGCGTAGCGTCGAAAGAGACCGGCAAGCCGGTGACGCAAGACACCCTGTTCGAGATTGGCTCGGTCAGCAAAACCTACACCGCCACCCTCATCGCCTACGCCCAGGCCACCGGCAAACTGGCATTGACCGACAACGCCAGCGCGGTGCTGCCGGCTTTACGCGGCAGCGCGTTCGACCACATCAGCGTGTTGCAACTGGCCACCTACAGCGCCGGCGGCCTGCCCCTGCAATTTCCTGCAGAGGCGGATTCGGCCGATAAGATGCTCGGCTACTACCAGCAGTGGAAACCGGTATATCCCGTCGGCAGCCAACGGCTGTATTCGAATCCCAGCATCGGGTTGTCCGGCTACCTCGCCGCCCAGGCCATGGGGCAGCCCTTCGATGACGCCATGGAAAACACCCTGCTGCCCAAGCTCGGGCTGAAACACACCTGGCTCAAGGTGCCGCAGGAGCAGATGGCGCTGTATGCCCAGGGCTACGACAAGGCGGACAAACCCGTGCGGGTCGGACCGGGAGCGCTGGATGCCGAAGCCTACGGGGTGAAAACCAGCGCGGCGGATTTGATTGGTTTTGTCCAGGCCAACCTCAAACCGGCCAGCCTGGACAAGCCCTTGCAACAGGCTATCGCCTTGACCCATACCGGTTACTACAGCGTCGGTGATATGACCCAGGGACTGGGGTGGGAGATGTACCGTTACCCGGTCACACTGGATGGTCTGCTGGCGGGTAACTCGACAGCGATGGCCATGCAGGCGCATCAAGTGCAGTGGCTGACTCCGCCGCACGCGCCGTCAGGGAATGTGTTACTCAACAAAACCGGGTCGACGGGTGGGTTCGGGGCTTATGTGGCGTATGTGCCGTCGAAGGACATGGGGGTCGTGATTCTGGCCAACAAGAATTATCCGAATGCAGAGCGGGTGAAGATAGCTCATCAGATACTGAGCGCTTTGGCCCCGTAGGAGCGAGCATGTCGAATCGTCGCACCGTCGCGATGGTCGTGAACGATAACGCGTAAAACCAGATGCCCCGCGGCGCCCTCGAGTTTTTCGCGAGCATGCTCGCTCCTACAGAGGATTAGCGCTATTGCGGGGGACGATGTTGTCCAGCGCCCGATTTACCAGTCACTCCCACCCACTGGAAAACCTGTTTCCAGCGCCACCCAGACTAATCATCCGGCATCTCCGGTGGCTTGGCCGGTTTTGCCGGCTTGGCGTTTTTGGCGGCCTTGGCAGCCCCTTTGGGCGGTGGGGTTTCGGCAACCGGCGGTGGCGTGGGGGCGGCAGCTTCCTTCTCGGTCGCCGGCAAGGCATCGATGGTGGCGAAGATTTTCTTCAGGTCGACCGACTTGGATTCTTCCCCTGAGCTTTCAAGTTTCTTCTCGCCGTCCTTGCCCACCAGGATCACTTTGGGCAAGGCGCCGGCCCCCAGTTTCAGCGCACGGATCAACGCCATGGTGTCCTGTTGGCCGAGGTCCTTGCCGTCCAGTTGGCCGGACATGTTCAGCACGCTGTACACCCGGATGTTGCGGTCGGCGACACCCTGCTTGTTGGCGGGATCTTCCAGCGACTTTTTCAGGTTGACCCAGACGGGGTCGACGGTGCTTGGGGCAATCACGATCAGCGGCCGGGCCCTGCCCTTGTCGATATCCAGAGGTGAATCGCCATCGGCGGCGAACAAGGGGCCGGCAATCGCCAGCAAGGTAGCCAGGGTCAGTGACCTGATGAGCATGCGCATCTCCTTTTGATATCCACGCTCTAATGATTGCGCATCGCGGCGTTCGTTCCGGTGACGCTCGGCAAATGTGTTTCGCCTTGCTCCAAGCTTAGGCGAGGGCGGTCATTGCGCAACAGGCTGGACTAATCTGAAAACATATCCTGGCTCGTTGCGAGAGACCGCCATGAGTGCTCAGTTGAACCACACCATTGTCTGGTGCCGCGACAAGCACAGGTCGGCACATTTTCTGGTCGAACTCCTCGGCCTGCCGCCGCCAGAGCCTTTCGGGCCGATGCTGATCGTCAGGCTCGACAACCAGGTGTCGCTGGACTTCTACGACAACGATCCGCCGATCACCTCCCAGCATTACGCGTTCCTGCTCGGCGACGACGATTTCGACCGGGCGTTCATTCGCCTGCAGGTAAACGGGCAGCCATGGTGGGCCGATCCGGGCAAGCGGCGGCCAAATGAAATCAATGACCATGGCGGAGGACGGCGGGTGTATTTCGACGACCCGGATGGGCATCTACTGGAGATCTTCACCCGCGAATGAGGCCCGTTCCCTGGCGGCCACTCAACCCTGCATCAGGAAGGCGCCTGGCGGAATCCGTTTTCGCAGTTTCTTGCAGCTACCGGCGGGGGGCTGGTGCCCCGGTGGGCGATCAGGAAACCAGATGCGGCATTGACCCGGCGGTGGCCAATGGCCGCGTGGAATCGCAATCTCATCGGACACGGGTTCTGGCTCGGCGGCAGCCACCTGAAATTGTCCTTCTGGCCGTGGCGTGGCAGTTGCCGCCGAGTCGGCCATCCGAGCGAAATTGCCGGCAAGCGGCCCCGTGTTCGCCAAGGCGGGTCCAGCTGCGGCGAGTTCTGCTTCGCGGCGACTTTGCGCCTCCTCCTCGCGTGCCTTCTGCAAGGCGAGCAGGTCCTCCTGGGCCTTGGGTGGGGTCCCCGAAGCCTGGGCCTGCTGCGCCGCCTGGATCAGTTGGAAGTTGCGGTTGCGTAACTGGACATTGCGACCAACCCGCATGTTCGAGCGCATCGCCAGGGTTTCAGCTTGCTGATATTGCCCCTGTTGCAGGCGCAGCACACCGAGGTAATGCAGGGTCGCGGGATTGTTCGGCTGGATATGCAGGGCACGCTCCAGCGTGGCGGCGGCCTGGTCCAACTGGCCATTTTCGTATTGGCGAGAGGCGGTTTCGATCAGGGTCGTGGATGCGCTGTTACTTTGCGCGGGCGCTGTTCGCTCGCCAGCCTGCGAGTAAAGCGACGCGATGGCGCAGCACGCCAGGATGAGGCTCGGCAGAAAACGCTTGGTTGGCATCAGGGGCAGACTCAGCTGATCTCGGACGGCACTGCCTTGAAAGCAGGCCACCAGCACTGCTCGGAAACGCCGATACAGGGCCCCTGTTGACCCGGTTATCGCCATGAAGTTCCCGAGGCAACGCCCCCTTCACGCCGTGTTCGACTCGTCAATCAACCAGTCAAGCCACGGACTTATAAAGATCATTAAAATTTTCAGCTTAAAAAAAATGAACTATACCCAACTGGGCAAGTTTGCCTGCCATGACAGATCGTCAAAACAGACCAGGAGCCACTGGGCATGAATGTTTTGAAAGTTGCTGCAAGCGATGCCGTCCTGAGTTGTTTCCATACCTCTCGCCCGATTGTTGCCCTGGATCAGACCGACTTTACCGATGTCGCCGCCGCGGTGCTGACCGTAGACGATGTCATGGGCGGCGCGCTGGATGCCATTCAACGAACAGGCTTCGATATCCCGCTATTTCTGGTGGTGCCTCGCGGCGGTGCCGGCAATCGGGCACTGGATGTCTACAAGCGCCTGCACGAGGTGATCCTGCTGGTCAACGGTGTGTTCGACCTCTCCAGCTACAACGCCGAGTACTACGGCAACCAACTCGAAACCGCCGCCAAGGCCTACGAAGAAAACTTGTTGCCGCCCTTCTTCGACGCCCTCAAGCACTACACCGAGGCCGCCAATGCGACCTTCGCCTGCCCCGGTCACCAGGGCGGGCAGTTTTTTCGCAAGCACCCCGCCGGCCGCCAGTTCTTCGATTTCTTTGGCGAAACCCTGTTCCGCGCCGACATGTGCAACGCCGACGTCAAGCTCGGTGACCTGCTGATCCACGAAGGCCCGGCCCTGCAGGCGCAGAAGCATGCCGCGACAGTGTTCAACGCGGACAAGACCTACTTCGTGCTCAACGGCACATCGGCGTCGAACAAGGTGGTCACCAACGCCCTGCTGACGCCTGGCGACCTGGTGCTGTTCGATCGCAACAACCATAAATCCAACCACCAGGGCGCATTGATCCAGGCCGGTGCCACGCCGGTGTACCTGGAAACCGCGCGCAACCCCTACGGCTTCATCGGCGGCATCGACGCCCACTGCTTTGAGGAAAACTACCTGCGCGAACTGATCAATGAGGTCGCCCCGGACAAGGCCCGGCTACCACGACCATTTCGTCTGGCGATCATCCAGTTGGGCACTTATGACGGCACCATCTACAACGCTCGCCAGGTGGTCGACCGCATCGGCAAGTTGTGCGACTACATCCTGTTCGACTCGGCGTGGGTGGGCTACGAACAGTTCATCCCGATGATGAAGGATTGCTCGCCCATGCTGCTAGAACTGGGTGAGGACGACCCGGGTATTTTCGTCACTCAATCGGTGCACAAACAGCAGGCCGGCTTCTCCCAGGCCTCGCAGATCCACAAGAAGGACCGCCACATCAAGGGCCAGCCGCGCTACTGCAATCACGCGCGGTTGAACAACGCCTTCATGGCCCAGGCCTCCACCAGCCCGTTCTACCCGCTGTTCGCCTCGCTGGATGTGAACGCGCGTATCCACGCCGGGCGCAGTGGCTTGCGCCTGTGGGAAGACTGCGTGAAGTTCGGCATCAACGCGCGCAAGCTGATCCTGGAAGCCTGCACCCTGGTGCGCCCGTTCGTGCCGGAAACCATCGACGGGCGCCCATGGCAGGATCACCCCACCGACGCCATCGCCAGCGACCTGCGCTTCTTCGAATTCCATCCCAAGGATCGCTGGCACGCCTTCCCCGGCTATGCCGACAAGCAATACTTCATCGACCCCTGCAAGCTGCTGTTTACCACCCCAGGCATCGACCCGATTGACGGCAGTTACACCGACTTCGGCATCCACGCCGGCATCCTCGCCAACTTCCTGCGCCAGAACGGCATCGTTCCGGAAAAGTGCGACCTCAACTCGATCCTGTTCCTGCTCACGCCCGCCGAAGACTGGGCGAAGATGAGCCATCTGGCCGCGCAACTGGCCCGCTTCGAGCAATTCCTCAGCGATGACGCGCCCATGAGCCGGGTACTGCCGGCCATTTATGCACGCTTTGAAGACCGCTATCGCAACTACACGATTCGCCAGCTCTGCCAGGAAATGCACGACCTCTACCGCAGCCATAACGTGCAGCAATTGCAAAAGGACATGTTCCGCAAGGAACACTTCCCGAAAAAAGCCATGAACCCGCAACAGGCTCAAATCGAATTCATCCGTGGCAATGTCGAGCTGGTCGCGCTGGCCGATGCCGATGGCCGTGTCGCGGCCGAAGGCGCGCTGCCCTACCCGCCCGGCGTGTTGTGCGTGGTGCCGGGGGAAATCTGGGGGGGTGCGGTCCTGAAGTATTTCCTGGCGCTGGAAGAAGGCATCAACGCGTTGCCCGGGTTCACCCCGGAACTGCAGGGCGTGTACCTGAAAGAACAAGGCGGCCGTATTCGCGCTTATGGGTATGTGCTCAAGAGCTGATCCTCGACTTGAACAGGGCAAGGAGTGTGCGATGGCTGATTCAAGCAAGAAAATGGGCCTGATGGGGCTCACCACGCTGGTCACGGTCAACATGATGGGTTCAGGCATCATCATGCTCCCCACCAACATGGCCCAACTCGGTGCAGTCTCGCTATTGTCGTGGATTTTCACGGCGATCGGCTCGATGGCCATCGCTTATTGCTTCGCCCAGTGCGGGGTGTTCTGCTCACGTTCCGGCGGGTTGTCCGCCTACACCGAGGAAGCCCATGCGAAGTCGGGGTTCTTCCTCTGCTCGTACCTGTACTTCCTGTCCCTGGCGATCGCCAACGTCGCCGTCGCGATCTCGGCGGTGGGCTACATGAGCGCCTTCCTGCCCTGGCTCAGCGGTGGTGCCATCCCGCTGTTCGTCGGCACGGTGGCGCTGATCTGGATCACCATCATCGCCAACTTCGGCGGCCCGAGCATCACCGGCAAGATCGGCGCTTTCACCGTGTGGGGCGTGATCATTCCGGTGGCGGGCCTGAGTATCATCGGCTGGTTCTGGTTCGACACCAAACTGCTGGAAGCCGCCTGGAACCCCAACAACCTGGCCATTTCCGAAGCCATCGGCAAGGCCATCCCCCTGACCCTGTGGGCATTCCTGGGCATGGAGTCGGCAGCCCAGGCCACCGATGCGGTGGAAGACCCCAAGCGCAACGTACCGCTGGCCTGCCTGTTCGGCACCCTGGGCGCCGCCACGGTCTATGTGCTGTCGACCACCGTCATCCAGGGCATCATTCCCAATGCCGAACTGGCCAATTCCTCGGCACCTTTCGCGCTGGTCTACGCCAAGATGTTCAACCCGTTGGTGGGTAACATCGTCATGGCCCTGGCGATCATGGCTTGCGTGGGCTCGCTACTGGGCTGGCAGTTCACCCTGGCCCAAACGGCAAAGATGACCGCCGACCAGAACCTGTTCCTCAAGCTGTTCAGCAAGGTCAACGCCAGCGATGCACCGGTGATCGGCATGATCGTCTGCGGCGTGTTGCAGACAATCATGGCCGTGTCGACCATCTCACCCGATGCCGCTGCGCAGTTCAGCAAACTGGTCAGCCTGGCGGCGGTGACCAACCTGATCCCCTACATAACGGCGCTGACCGGCTTGCTGGTGATCATGCACAAAGCCCAAGTGGGGCCCGCGGTGTACTCGCGCAACCTGGTGGTGCTGCTGGTGGCGGTGGCCTACTCGTTGTACGCCCTGTATGCCTGCGGCAAGGATGCGGTATTTGGCGGCACACTGGTGCTCGCCCTGGGTTACCTGCTCTATGGTTTCCTCGCCAAGCGTTTCGTCGACGTGCCAGCCGCCGTCCAGGCCAGGACCGGCAATGTTTAGGCATCGCAACCAGGATTGCACCGACATTCCTACACGGGGGAAACGGACATGAACGCACCCTTTGCAAAAACCACACGCCTGCTGCTCGCCCTGGTGTTCACCGCGCTGCCGATGCTGGCGGGTGCCAACACCCTGGAACGCATACGCGCCAGCAACGCCTTTACCCTGGGTTACGTGCCTGACTTGGCACCCTTCAGCGTTGCGCAGGGCGACAAGGCCAGCGGCTATGCCATCGACCTGTGCCTGAAGATCGCCGACAAGCTCAAGACCGAGCTCAACCTGCCCAACCTGCAGGTGCGCTACCAGCCCGTCACCATGGCTGAAGAGACCAGCGCGGTGAAACTGGGCAAGGTCGACATCCTCTGCACGCCGACCCCGCCGACCCTTGAACGGCGCAAAACCATCAGCTACTCGATCCCGGTGTATACCGCTGGCCTTTCGGTACTGGTACGCAAGGACGCCGCCGAACCGCTGCTCAACGCGCTCAACGGCAGGGAGGCCAACCCTGGCCCGACCTGGCGGGCGACGATCAACCGCGGCCTGGCCAACCAGACCTATGCCACCATCGAGGGTGGCGTGACCGAAGACTGGATTCGCGAACGGATGCGCATGCTCGGCGTGATCGCGTCGCTGGTGACCGTGGCCAACATAGAAGAAGGCACGGGGCTGGTTGCCACACGCAAGGCCGATGCGTTCTTTGCCGAGCGCATATTGCTGAAAAACCAGGTGGCAAAAGGCGGCGCCCACAATGACCTGATGGTCCTGGACCGAATCTTCGAGTACGCCCCGGTGGCGATGATCGTCGAACGCGGTGACGAGGACTTCCGCCTGCTGGTGGATATGGCACTGAGCGAGGCCTATCGTTCCGGCGCCATTGAGCAGGCTTACGACAAGTACTTGGGCGGGATCAACGAGACGATGAAAAAGCTGTTCAAGGTGTATGCACTGCCTTGAATCACTGTAGGAGCGAGCATGCTCGCGAAGAACGTCAACGATAACGCGGGAAGCCTGACACCCAACGGTGCTCTCAGGTTTCTCGCGAGCATGCTCGCTCCTACATTAAGTTAGAACGCCAGTTTGTAGCCGATCAGCACCAGCATCGTCGCCAGGCAAGGGCGCAACCATTCATCGGAGATGCGCCCGGTCAGGTGGCTGCCCAGGTAAATCCCCGGCAGCGAACCGACCAGCAAGTAACCGAGCACGTGCCAGTCCATATTGCCCATGCTCGCATGGCCAAGGCCGGCGACCAGGGTCAGGGGCACGGCGTGGGCGATTTCCGTGCCGACCAGGCGACGGGTCGGCAACAACGGATAGAGGATAAACAACGCCACGGTGCCCAGGGCACCCGCGCCGATCGAGGTCAACGCGACCATGGTGCCCAGCACCAGGCCGGTGATCACGGTCAGGACATTCAAGCGCGAACCGCTGGGCTTGTAGTTGCCTCCGGCGCGGCTGTGGGCGAAGGCGAGCAGGCGCTTCTTGAACAGGATCGCCAACGCCGTGGCGAACAGTACAAAGCCCAAGGCCTGCTTGATGATCGCGTTCATCGCGTCGGGCGCTTCGTTCAGGCTGCTCAGGAACCACAACGTCAACATCACCGCCGGCACGCTGCCGAGGGTCAACCATCCGGTGATCGACCAGTCGATATTGTTGTTCTTCCTGTGGACCAGCACGCCACTGGACTTGGTGATGGCCGCGTACAGCAAATCGGTGCCGACCGCGGTGGCCGGGTTGATGCCGAACCACAGCAGGATGGGCGTCATCAATGAACCGCCACCCACGCCGGTCATGCCGACGATAAAGCCGACCACCAGCCCGGCCACGACCAACCCGATATTCAACAGATCCATTGAGACATCCACAAAAACTGCAGGAAATAACTGGCCCGCAGCATAGCGACATTTCTTATAACCAGTTATAACGATGCGATCTATCTTTATGCCCTGTTGGCATCCCGCCCTGTTTGCATCCTGCATCCCGCCCCTGTAGGAGCTGCCGCAGGCTGCGGCAGCTCCTACAGGTGGTCATTCGTCGCGACGCCGAGCGGAACAGTCATTGCACTGGC
>Ga0105251_10001447_pt1 | contig 20403 bp, 16 predicted proteins | sample KBSS64metaG_FD_80424 | JGI IMG/M metagenome (GOLD analysis project Ga0105251, IMG submission 80424) | Switchgrass rhizosphere microbial communities from Kellogg Biological Station, Michigan, USA - KBS S6-4 metaG | ecosystem: Host-associated > Plants > Roots > Rhizosphere > Soil | place...
ACACTTCGGGGCGCGGCACGTCGCCGTGCGGGCCGCTGCGGCGCATCACCGCGCGAATGCGCGCTTCGAGTTCCTGCGGCTCGAAGGGTTTCAGCATGTAGTCATCGGCGCCGCTGTTCAGGCCTTGCACGCGGTCGTGCAGCTCGTCGCGCGCGGTGAGGATGATCACCGGCGTATGGCGGTTGCTCTGGCGAAAACGCGAGAGCAGCGTCATGCCGTCGATGCCGGGCAAGCCCAGATCGAGAATGACGAGTTCATGGCGGTTCTGCGCGAGCGCCTGCTCGGCGAAGATGCCGTCGTGGACCATGTCGACCGTGAAGCCGGATTGTTCGAGGCTGCTTTGAATGCCGCGCGCGATGGGGCGGTCGTCTTCGATCAGAAGGATTCGCATGGAGTCGCTCAAGTACAATGGTTGAGTTCAAGCGGGCGGGGCGGTCGGTGACATGCTCACATGCACGACGGGGCGGCGCGGGCTCGAGCGGTTTACATCTCATATCTCATGCGGCGTCGCGCGACCGTATCCCGGAATGCGCGAGCCGCCGTACACCGAAAGTGTTTCTGCCCGGACATGGCTGTCATCTCGATCAACGAACTCGAAGCCGCGATCAACTACTGGCGCGGCCGCTCTCCGTCTAGCGGCGACGAACTCAGCCTTTGCAAGGAGGCGAGCGCGTTGTCCAGGCCCTATGCGCTGCTGATTGTACAGCGTCAGTCCGGCGTGCCACCCGAGCAACTGGACGACGACGCGCGCGCCGCGTGGGAAGCTTACGAGCAATTCAGGAATGGTATCCAAGACTGAAAGCTAGCTGACGTCTGAGCTTTCTTTTTCCTGTTCTAACGCTTTCGTTTTTCCCGATTTCGCGGAATTTCGCGCGATTTTCGCCTTTCGCGATGTCATGATTGGTAACACGCGCGTTACTTTGTTTGCCGCCGTAAGCAATTCGTCAAATACGCGCTGAACGGCCCTTTCGCGCAAAGGGTTTGTGAGCTTCTGGGCATCACTGCGATAAAGTCGCATTCATCCACGCCACAGCGCACATCCGCCTCATGCTCGAACTCGACCATTTCGACCTCGCCCTGCTCGACGTGCTTCAACGGTTCGGGCGCGCCACGCATCAGCAACTGGGCGAGCAAGTGCCGCTTTCGCCGTCGCAGATCGGGCGGCGGCTGCAGCGGCTGGAATCGACGGGGGTGATCGAAGGGTATCGCGTGGTCCTGCGGCCGGAGAAGCTCGGCCTGGGCGTAACGGCGTTCACGAGCCTGAAGCTTAAGCATCACGGCGATTCGATCATCGAGCAGTTTCAGCAGCAGATCGAGATGCTGCCCGAAGTGCTCGAATGCCACGCGACCGTGGGCGACGCCGACTATCTGCTGCGCATCGTCGCGCCGGATTTGAACGCGCTGTCAGGTTTCGTGATGAAAAAGCTGATGCGCGTGCCGGGCGTCGACAGCGTGCGCTCGAACATCGTGCTCACGACGTTCAAGCGCAACGGCCCGCTGCCGCTCTCTCATCTGGCGAGCGATGACTCGGGGCTCAGCAGATCCACGTAAGCGAGCGGCACGAGGTCCGTCTGCGCAACGCCCAGGCGCGCGAACATCGCGTGCGCTTCCTGTTCGCCGCCGGCTTCGTCGTCGTCCTGGCCGAGGAGCACTTCCAGCTCGATGAAATCGCCCAGGCCGTCCACGCGGTCCAGATGAATGCGCGTGCGTCCGACGAGATACACGTGCCGCTCCTTCGAGACGATGCCGCGCGTCGTCAGCGCCTGGGCGAGCAGCGCGTGCATCGCTTCGGGATTCGTGACCGGGCTGCGCGAGTAATACGAGACTTTCGGGCCGTCGCGGTCGTCGCGCTGATAAAAGATCAGCTCGGACGGCGTGCCGTCGTCGAACTGGCGCAGCTTGAGGCGTCCGGTCGGCACGTCGTAGAAGAAGTCTTGCTGGCGGAAAACCAGCGGCGCTTCGGTGGCGAGCGCGGCCGCCCGTTCGCGCAGCTGGTCGAACTGATGCGCGCGCGCCTTGATTTCGATGTTGCGTGCCATGAAGGCTCCTCGAACACGGTTGGATGGACGAGCCTAGCAAACAATCGATGAAGGTCGCTTGAATGCACTTGCGCGCGGACTCGGTATTTCCACTGAGATGTCGGCTCAAACCGCCCACTGCGCGTCGATCAGCCGCAGCGCCGCGGCGATCGCCGGTTCCTCGCGGCGCTCCGCCAGCGCGACGAAAGACAACTGCGTGGGCACCGTGACGCCTTCGACGATCGTCAGCGCGTGCGCATGCGCTTGCGCCAGCGCGATCGAATCCCGCACGAGTGACAGGCCGACGCCCGATTTGACGAGATCGAGCATCGACGGCTCCTGGTCGACTTCCGCGACGATCACCGGCATCGCGCCCGCCTCGCGGAAGATGCGCGACAACAGCCGGTTGTGGGCGGACTCGGCGGGCGTCCAGATCCACGGCAGCTTGGCGAGCGCGGCCCAGTTGCGCTTGCCCTTGTTCACGCGGTTGTGCCAGCCCGCCGGCGCGAGCACGCGGTAAAGAAACGGCGTGAGCCTGACCACGTGGAAGCGCTCGCCGTCGCGCGTGCCGTCGATGGCCGGATCGCCGATGTAATAGCCGACGTCCAGATCGCGCGACCTCACGCGCTCCAGAACCCAGCCCGACATGCCGTGCCGCAACGAGGTTTCGATACGCGGATGCGTCTCCACCAGTTGCCGCAGGAAGCCGCCGAGACGCAGGAATTCGGGATCGAGAATCGTGCCGATGCGAAGCGTCCCGCTCACTTCGTGACGCAGCGCAGCAGCAGCGCGCTGCACGTCGGCGGCGGCGGTGAGTGCGCGTTCGGCGTGCGGCAGAAGCGCTTCGCCGTCGCGCGTCAGCAGAAGACCGTGCGACGTCCGCGAGAACAGCACGACGCCCAGCATCTCCTGCAGATTCTTGATCTGCAGACTGACAGCCGGCTGCGTGAGATGCAATTGCGCCGCGGCGCGCGTGAGATTGCCTTCACGAGCGACGGCGAGAAAGGCGCGCAGAAGGGTGTAGTCCATCTCCTGATATTAAATCTTCTTATATCCCAGTTGAACATATCTCATTGGATTCGAGGAAGCATCCGGCAGTACGCTCGGGCTATTCACACATATAAGAGAGACATCATGGGCGAGACACATCGAAGCGAAGCGCGCGTCGCGGCGTTGACGCATTTCATCGGCGGCAAGCGGGTCGAAGGCGCGAGCGAGCGTTTCGGCGACGTGTTCAACCCGGCGACGGGCGCCGTCGCATCGCGCGTGCCGCTGGCGGGCGCATCCGAGGTGGATGCCGCCGTGGCCGCCGCGAAAGCCGCTTTCCCCGAATGGAGTGAAACCGCGCCGATCAAGCGTGCGCGCGTGCTCTTCAAGTTCAAGCAACTGCTCGACGAACATCACGACGAACTCGCCGAGATCATTACGCGCGAGCACGGCAAGGTGTTCAGCGACGCCAAGGGCGAAGTGATGCGCGGCATCGAGATCGTCGAGTTCGCGTGCGGCATTCCCAATCTGCTCAAGACCGACTTCACGGATCAGATCGGCGGCGGTATCGACAACTGGAACCTGCGTCAGCCGCTCGGCGTGGTCGCGGGCATCACGCCCTTCAACTTCCCGATGATGGTGCCGTGCTGGATGTTCCCCATCGCGATCGCGGCGGGCAATACCTTCGTGTTGAAGCCATCGGAGCGCGATCCGTCGGCATCGGTTCGTCTCGCGGAATTGCTGACGGAAGCCGGCTTGCCAGATGGCGTGTTCAACGTCGTGCACGGCGATAAAACCGCTGTCGACGCATTGCTCGCGCATGGGGATATCGAAGCGCTGTCGTTCGTCGGCTCGACGCCGATCGCCGAATACATCCACACTGAAGGCACGAAGCACGGCAAGCGCGTGCAGGCGCTGGGCGGCGCAAAGAACCATCTCGTCGTGATGCCCGATGCGGATCTCGATCAGGCGGTCGATGCGCTGATCGGCGCGGCGTATGGTTCGGCGGGCGAGCGCTGCATGGCGATTTCGGTTGCGGTCGCGGTGGGTCACATCGCCGATGAGCTGATCGAACGCCTCACGCCGCGCGTGAAATCGCTCGTGATCAAGAACGGCATGGAAAGCGATGCCGAAATGGGTCCGCTCGTCACGGGCGCGCATCGCGCGAAAGTCGAAGGCTACATCGACGCGGGCGTGAAGTCGGGCGCGACGCTCGTCGTCGATGGGCGCGGCCACAAGGTCGAAGGGCACGAGAACGGCTTCTTTCTCGGCGGCACCCTGTTCGACAACGTGAAGACGGACAGCAGCATCTATAAGGAAGAGATCTTCGGACCGGTGCTCTGCGTCGTGCGCGTGCCGGATTTCGCGAGCGCGGTCGAGCTCATCAACAAGCATGAGTTCGCCAACGGCGTGTCTTGCTACACAACGGATGGCGGCGTCGCGCGCGCGTTCTCGCGTCAGATCAAGGTCGGCATGGTCGGCATCAACGTGCCCATTCCGGTGCCGATGGCGTGGCACTCGTTCGGCGGCTGGAAGCGCTCGCTCTTCGGCGATCACCACGCATACGGCGAAGAAGGCGTGCGCTTCTATACGCGCTACAAGAGCGTGATGCAGCGCTGGCCCGACAGCATTGCGAAGGGCGCCGAATTCACGATGCCGGTAGCGAAGTAATCGAATCATCGAATCATCGAAGCCGCGCAAGACGGCAAAGTCAGGAGACACGTCATGAAGCAGAACGCACGCAAGCTGGAAGGCGAGTTCGACTACATCATCGTCGGTGCGGGCACGGCAGGTTGCGTGCTCGCAAATCGCCTCACCGAAGATCCGAACGTGAAAGTGCTGCTGCTCGAAGCAGGGGGCAAGGACGACTATCACTGGATTCACATTCCGGTCGGCTATCTGTATTGCATCGGCAATCCGCGCACGGACTGGCTCTACAAGACGCAGGCAGAACCGGGTCTCGACGGCCGCAAGCTTTCGTATCCACGCGGGCGCGTGCTCGGCGGATGCTCCTCTATCAACGGCATGATCTACATGCGCGGCCAGCGCGAGGACTACGACGACTGGGCGCACATCAGCGGCGATCCGAACTGGTCGTGGGATTCGGTGTTGCCTATTTTCATGCGCAGCGAGGATCATCACGGCGGCGGCAATGCATGGCATGGCGCGGGCGGCGAATGGCGCGTCGAGAAGCAGCGCCTGAAGTGGAAGATTCTCGAAACCTTCGCGCAGGCCGCGCAGCAAAGCGGCATTCCCGCGACGGACGATTTCAACCGCGGCGACAACACCGGCGTCGGCTATTTCGAAGTGAACCAGCGCGGCGGCATTCGCTGGAATGCGGCGAAAGCATTCCTGCGTGAAGCGATGAAGCGCCCCAACCTCACGACGATCACCGGCGCGCATACGCAACGCCTCGTGTTCGAAGGCATGCGCTGTATCGGAGTGGAATATCGCGGCGGCGATGTCGATTACCTCGCGCGTGCGCGTATCGAGGTAATTCTCAGTGCGGGCGCGGTGAATTCGCCACAGATTCTCGAACTCTCCGGTATCGGCAACGGCGCGCGTCTGCAACGCCTCGGCATCGATGTCGTGAAGAGCCTGCGCGGTGTCGGCGAAAATCTGCAGGACCACTTGCAACTGCGCATGGCGTACAGGGTCGATGGCGTGCGCACGCTCAATACGCTGTCGGCGCATTGGTGGGGCAAGCTCTTTATCGGCATGCAATACGCGGTGATGCGAAGCGGGCCGATGTCGATGGCGCCGTCGCAACTGGGCGCGTTCGCCAAATCGAATCCCGACGATGCGTCGATCACACGCGCCGATGTCCAATATCATGTCCAGCCTTTGTCGCTCGAACGTTTCGGCGAGCCGCTGCATTCGTTCAATGCGTTCACCGCGTCCGTGTGCAATTTGCGGCCCACATCGCGCGGCAGCGTGCATATCGAATCGCCGGATGCGCACGCAGCGCCGCTGATCGCCCCGAACTATCTGTCCACCGACCGCGATCGCGAGGTCGCCGCGAATTCGCTGCGTCTCACGCGACGCATCGCCAGCGCGCCCGCGCTGGCGCAATACGCGCCCAAGGAAATTCTTCCGGGCATCCAGTTCCAGACGCAGGAAGAACTCGTCGAAGCGGCGGGCAAGATTGGCACGACGATCTTCCATCCGGTCGGCACGTGCCGCATGGGCACGGACAACGATCCGGGCGCGGTCGTCGACAGCCGCCTGCGCGTGATCGGTGTGCGCGGGTTGCGCGTCGTCGACGCATCGGTGATGCCGACCATCACATCGGGCAACACGAACTCGCCGACCCTGATGATCGCCGAGCGTGCGAGCGAGATGATCCGCGAGGACAGGCGCGGCATCGAAGCGGAAGAAGTGATCGCCACCGCACTTGCGTGACGGATCGGTGACGCGGGCGTGTCAGATGCCGGGACGTCGGGATGACGCGTGACTGGCGCGCGCATGAGGCCGCACCGAGGAATGCTTATATGCAAAGCGCATAAGCAGTCTCCGTGCCCCTAATGCGTGCACGCGTAAAACTCCAAGCAATTCGTTAGTAAGTGCAAATCCCAATGATTGCGCTGCATCATTGGCGCGACAATGGCCCCGGAATTAGTGATGCTCGGCATACCTCGTGCACACTTTGTGCGGGCGCAACAGCGATGCAAGAAGCGAAGCGGCACCGGGATGGAGACAACGTTCGGGTGCGCGCGCGGAAAGAAAAAATAAGGCGCAGGCGAATACGGATATGCCCAGCGCTTCACTTCGCATGGAAGGGGACATGATTCTCGGCGACACCATTCTTGAAACGCGAGGGCTCACGAAGGAATTCAAAGGCTTTACGGCCGTGAATGGCGTGAACCTGCGCGTGCGCCGCGGTTCGATCCATGCGCTGATCGGACCGAACGGCGCAGGCAAGACGACCTGCTTCAACCTCCTCACCAAGTTTCTCGAACCCACCGCGGGGCAGATCGTTTTCAACGGCACGGATATCACGCGCGAGCGGCCGGCGCACATCGCGCGGCGCGGGATCATCCGCTCGTTTCAGATTTCCGCAGTGTTTCCGCACCTGACGGTGCTCCAGAACGTGCGCATCGGTTTGCAGCGGCAACTGGGCACGTCGTTTCATTTCTGGCGCAGCGAGCGTTCCCTCGATGCCCTCAACGACCGCGCGATGGATCTGCTCACGCAAGTCGGCCTCACCGACTTCGCCGATACGAGAACCGTCGAGCTCTCATACGGCCGCAAGCGCGCGCTCGAGATCGCGACCACACTGTCGATGGAACCCGAACTGATGCTTCTCGACGAGCCGACGCAAGGCATGGGTCACGAGGATGTCGATCGCGTGACGGCATTGATCAAGAAGGTGTCGGCGGGCCGCACCATCCTGATGGTCGAACACAACATGAACGTGATCGCGGGCATTTCCGACACCATCACCGTGCTTCAGCGCGGCGAAGTGCTCGCCGAAGGCAGCTACGCGGAAGTGTCGAGGAATCCGCTCGTGATGGAAGCCTACATGGGCAGCGCCGATGCGGCGCTCACCGGAGCGCATGCATGAGTACGATCGTGGAGGAGCGCCGCTCGCGCGAGGCGAACGGCGCGGCGGGCAATGTGCCCGCGCTGGAAATATCGGGTCTGCAGGCGTGGTACGGGGAATCGCACATCCTGCACGGCGTGGACCTGAAGGTAAATCGCGGCGAAGTGGTCACGCTGCTCGGCCGCAACGGCGCGGGCCGCACGACCACGTTGCGCGCCATCATGGGTTTGACCGGGCGAAGGACGGGTTCCATCCGCGTCGGCGGAAATGAAACCATCGGCCTCGCCACACACAAGATCGCGCATTACGGGGTCGGCTATTGTCCGGAGGAGCGCGGCATTTTTTCGAGCTTGTCCTGCGAGGAAAACCTTCTTCTGCCGCCGATGATCGGCCATGCAAAAGACGCAATGCCGCTCGACGAGATCTACTCGATGTTCCCGAACCTGAAGGAACGCCGCGCAAGCCAGGGCACGCGTCTTTCGGGCGGTGAGCAACAGATGCTGGCCGTCGCGCGCATTCTGCGCACGGGCGCGAATCTGCTTTTGCTCGATGAAATTTCGGAAGGGCTCGCGCCGGTCATCGTACAGACGCTCGCGCGCATGATCCTCATGCTGAAGTCTCGTGGCTACACGATCGTCATGGTCGAACAGAATTTTCGTTTCGCGGCGCCGCTCGCGGATCGCTTTTACGTGATGGAGCACGGAAACATCGTCGAGCATTTCGGCGCGGGGGAACTCGAAGCGAAGATGCCGGTGCTGCACGAACTGCTCGGGGTGTAATCGATCCCGGGCGCGGCACATCGGAAGGGCAACACCAGTAATACCGCAACAAATCAAAACTCATGGAGACTGGAATGAAAAAGAAGACCCTCGCGCGCCTCTCTACTCTGTGCTTTGCGGCTGCGGCGGCGAGTGTGGCGGTGATGAGCACGAGCGCCAACGCCGCCGACAGCAACACGGTGAAGATCGGTTTCGTCACCGACATGTCGGGCCTCTACGCGGATATCGACGGGCAGGGCGGACTCGAAGCCATTCGCATGGCGGTCGCTGACTTCGGCGGAAAGGTGAACGGCAAGCCGATCGAAGTGGTATATGCGGATCACCAGAACAAGGCGGATATCGCGGCGTCGCGTGCGCGCGAATGGATCGACCGCGACGGCGTGAACGTGATCATCGGCGGGACGAACTCGGCGACGGCGCTTTCGAGCGCGCAAGTCGCGGCGGAGAAGAAGACGCCGTACATCAACATCGGCGCGGGCGCGGACAACCTGACCAACGAGCAGTGCTCGCCCTACACGGTCCACTACGCCTACGACACGATGGCGCTCGCGAAGGGCACCGGTTCCGCGGTGACCAAGCAGGGCGGCAAGACGTGGTACTTCCTGACGGCCGACTATGCGTTCGGCAAGGCGCTCGAAAAGAACACGGCTGACGTCGTAAAGGCCAATGGCGGCCAGGTGCTCGGCGAAGTGCGTCATCCGCTGTCGGCGTCGGACTTCTCGTCGTTCCTGCTGCAGGCGCAAGGTTCGAAGGCGCAGGTGCTCGGCCTCGCGAATGCCGGCGGCGACACGATCAACGCGATCAAGGCCTCGAAGGAGTTCGGCATCACCAAGTCGATGAAGATCGCCGCGCTGCTGATCTTCATCTCCGACATCCACAGCCTCGGCCTCGAAACCACGCAAGGGCTGGTCGCGACGGACAGCTGGTACTGGAACAAGGACGACAAGACGCGCGCCTGGGCGAAGCGCTACTTCGACAAGATGAAGAAGATGCCGGGCAGCCTGCAGGCGGCGGATTACTCGGCTGTCACGACGTACCTGAACGCGGTGAAGGCGGCGGGCACGACCGACAGCGACAAGGTCATGGCGCAGCTCAAGAAGGCGAAGATCGACGACTTCTACGCGAAGGGCTACATCCGCGAAGACGGATCGATGATCCACGACATGTACCTGATGGAAGTGAAGAAGCCGTCGGAATCGAAGGAGCCGTGGGACTACTACAAGATCACCGCGACGATTCCGGGCGATCAGGCGTTCGGCACCAAGGCCGAATCGCGCTGCAAGCTCTGGAAGTAAGCATTCGGTAGTGCGCAAGCGTCGCGAGGCGGGCGGCCGGAAGGGCCGCTTCGCCTTCGCAGCCGCGTCAACACGTTTCTGACGGCAGGTTCAATGGAAATATTCGGCATCCCGCTCGCCGCAATGATGAGCCAGCTGTTGCTCGGGCTGGTGAACGGCTCGTTCTACGCGATCCTGAGCCTCGGGCTCGCGGTGATCTTCGGCTTGCTCAACGTCATCAATTTCGCGCATGGCGCGCTCTTCATGCTGGGCGCGATGCTCGCGTGGATGGGCTATTCCTATTTCAACATCCCGTACTGGGCGATGCTGCTGCTCGCGCCCATCGTGGTCGGGCTGTTCGGCGTGGTCGTCGAGCGCTCGATGCTGCGCTGGCTCTACAAGCTCGATCATCTTTACGGGCTGCTGCTCACCTTCGGCCTGACGCTCGTGATCGAAGGCGTGTTCCGCTCCATCTACGGTTCTTCGGGGCAGCCTTACGACGTGCCGTCGCTGCTTTCGGGCGCGACCAATCTCGGCTTCATGTTCCTGCCGAACTATCGCGCGTGGGTGGTCGCCGCGTCGCTCGCCGTGTGCTTTGCGACGTGGTTCGTGATCGAAAAGACGCGCATCGGCGCTTATCTGCGCGCGGGCACGGAGAACCCGAAGCTCGTCGAGGCATTCGGCGTCAATGTGCCGATGATGATCACGCTCACCTACGGCTTCGGCGTCGCGCTCGCGGCGTTCGCGGGCGTGCTGGCGGCGCCCGTGATCCAGGTGTCGCCGCTCATGGGCCAGTCGATGATCATCACCGTGTTTGCGGTCGTCGTGATCGGCGGGATGGGCTCGATCATGGGCTCGATACTGACGGGCCTGCTGCTCGGCGTGATCGAGGGCTTTACGCGCGTGTTCTATCCGGAAGCGTCCGCGACGGTCGTCTTCGTCATCATGGCGATCGTGTTGATGATTCGCCCGGCAGGACTCTTCGGCAAGGAAAAATGATGCAGAGAAAAGCGCTCTACGGCCTGTTGCTGATCGGCCTGATCGTCGCGCCGTTCGTCGGCGTGTATCCGCTGTTTATGATGAAGGTGCTGTGTTTCGCCCTGTTTGCGGCGGCGTTCAATTTGCTGATCGGCTATACCGGGCTGCTGTCGTTCGGTCATGCGATGTTCCTCGCGACCGCCGGCTATGTCGCCGGCTATGCGATCCAGTCGCTGAACTTCACGCCGGAGCTCGGCGTAATCGCGGGCACGGCGGCGGCGACGCTGCTCGGGCTCGTCGCCGGTCTGCTCGCGATCCGGCGCCAGGGCATTTACTTCGCGATGGTCACGCTCGCGCTCGCGCAGATGGTGTACTTCGTGTTCCTGCAGGCGCCGTTCACGCATGGCGAAGACGGTCTGCAAGGCGTGCCGCGCGGCAAGCTGTTCAATGTCATCGATCTGGGCAACGACATCACGCTCTACTACGTCGTGCTGGTCGTGATGCTGCTCGCGTTCGCGCTGATCGTGCGCATCGTGCATTCGCCGTTCGGGCAAGTGCTGATCGCAATCAAGGAGAACGAGCCGCGCGCGATTTCGCTCGGCTACGACACGTCGCGCTACAAGCTGCTGGCGTTCGTTTTGTCGGCGGGTCTCGCGGGCTTCGCGGGGGCGATGAAGACACTCGTGCTCGGCTTCGAAACGCTCGGCGACGCCTACTGGACGATGTCGGGCCTGGTCGTGCTGATGACGCTCGTCGGCGGCATGAGCACGATGTTCGGGCCGTTGCTCGGTGCGGCGATCATCGTCGCGCTCGAAGACCGGCTCGGCGACATCGGCAGCGGCATCGCGCGCATCACGGGTGTGTCGTGGTTCAACTCGTTGGGCGAATCGGTGACGATCGTGACAGGCGTGATCTTCATCGCGTGCGTGCTCGCCTTCCGCCGCGGGATCGTCGGAGAGATCATCGCGCGGGTTCGGCCGCTTCAAGGCTGAGCGATTTATTTGGAATTACGAAGGAATGGAGCATTTGAAAAAAGCGCGCTAAATTGCAAGAAATACGCCCCGTTGCGGTGCTTTTGTGCACCACTAGGGTAAATGCTAGGTTGTCGTGCAGTGTTGCGTTCTTTAACATGCGTCCTAGTTCTGTTGCACCCAGATTTTTGAGGTGGAGAACGAGGAGACATGAGGCACAAAGTGCCCGACCGAAAAGCGCTGTTGGATGAGTCCAACAGCGCTTTTTTTATTTGCCGTCGATAATACGAATAAATCCCCGCGGATTTTTTTTAAGGCGGGTTTTCCCGGGGTTCGCAAGGCACGGAAAACCTTCAAAACGCTTGCTGCACGGCGGTTTCCTCCGCTAAACTGCATTTCCCGACCCGTCGGTCGGCGATTCAGAGCGGGCGCGAAACACGGCATATTCGCAGACAATTCTTCACGCAGAAAACACGATTTACGGGGCGCAAATCAATGAAGTTGGCTTTACGCGGCAAGGCGGTCGCAATGGCCGTCGCGGGATTATCGGCGGTATTCAGCAATCAGGTTTTGGCGGACGTGAAAATCGGCGTGACGGTCTCGGCGACAGGACCGGCGGCTTCGCTCGGCATTCCGGAAAAGAACACCGTCGCGCTGTTGCCCAAGGAAGTCGCCGGGCAGAAAGTGGAATACATCGTTCTGGACGACGCGACCGATTCCACCCAGGCCGTGAAAAACGCACGCAAGCTGACGAGCGAAGATCACGTCGATGCGCTGGTCGGTTCGACCGTCGTTCCCAATTCGCTCGCGATGATCGACATCGCGGCCGAAACGCACACCCCGATGATTTCGATGGCCGCGGCCGCGAGCATCGTCGAGCCGATGGACAGCAAGCGCGCGTGGGTCTTCAAGACGCCGCAGAACGACATTCTGATGGCTACCGCGATCGCGCAGCACATGTCGAATCACGGCGTGAAGACTGTCGCGTTCATCGGCTTTTCCGACGCCTACGGCGAGAGCTGGTTCAAGGAATTCTCGAAGGCAGCCGATCTGGCGAAGCTGAAGATCGTCGCGAACGAGCGCTTTGCGCGCAACGATGCGTCGGTGACGGGCCAGGTGCTCAAGATGATGTCGCAGAACGCGGACGCGGTGCTGATCGCGGGCGCGGGCACGCCGGCCGCGCTGCCGCAGAAGACGCTCAAGGAGCGCGGCTACAAGGGCAAGATCTATCAGACGCATGGCGTCGCCAATAACGATTTCCTGCGCGTGTGCGGCAAGGACTGCGAAGGCACGTTCCTGCCCGCGGGCCCGTTGCTCGTCGCGGAGCAGTTGCCCGACAGCAACCCCGTGAAGCAGGCCGCGCTGACGTACAAGAAGGCGTACGAAGGCGCCAACGGCGCGGGTTCCGTGTCGACGTTCGGCGGTCACGCGTGGGACGCGGGCCTCATTCTGCAGCGTGCGATTCCTGTTGCGCTGAAGAGGGGCCAGCCGGGCACGCCGGCGTTCCGCGAAGCGTTGCGCGCGGCTATCGAAGAGACGAAGAATCTGCCTGCATCGCACGGCATCTTCAACATGAGCCCCAACGATCACTCCGGACTGGACCAGCGCGCACGCGTGATGGTGGAGATCGTCGGCGGCAAGTGGAAGCTCTCGGGCAACTGACGGATTCGCATGTGAACTGATTCGGAGAACAAAGGCGCGTAGCAACACAACGCGCCTTTTTTTCTGTGCCGTGCAGCAGGAACCGCGACGCGAAGGAGAGGGCGCAAAGCCTCGATCGCGGCGGCGCAACGGTCAGGGAAAACCAGCCTTGGCACGCAGTAACGCGGTAAATAGATTGGGGCGGCTCTTTGGTTGGCGCCAGAGAAGCAGCATCGATAACAACTCGCAGCAGCGCACCGCAGGGGTGCGTGAACCGCAAGTCGCGTTTGGAGACAAGCAATGAAAACGAAGAAGGCATGGATCAGGACGGGCATCGCGCTCGCCATCGCGGGCAGCGCGCTTGCCGGGGCGGGCGCGGCGCTCGCTCAGGTGAAGATCGGCGTGACGCTCTCGGCGACGGGACCGGCCGCATCGCTCGGGATTCCCGAGAAAAATACGGTCGCACTGTTGCCGAAGGAAATCGGCGGGAAGTCGGTCGAATGGATCGTGCTCGATGACGGGTCCGACACGAGCCGCGCCGTGCAGAACACGCGCAAGCTGATCGACGAAGATCACGTCGATGCGATCGTCGGCTCCACCGTGACGCCGAACTCGCTCGCGATGATCGATCCGGCCGCCGCCGGCAAGACGCCGATGATCTCGATGGCCGCGTCCGCCGCGATCATCGCGCCGATGGATGCAAAAAAGGCGTGGGTCTTCAAGACGCCGCAAAACGACGCGCTGATGGCCGATGCCATCGCGAGCTACATGGAAAAGCACGGCGTGAAGACGGTGGGCTTCATCGGCTTCGCGGATGCCTACGGCGACGGCTGGTACAACGTGTTCAATACGGCGGCGACGGCCCACAAGCTGAAGATCGTCACGAACGAGCGCTATAACCGCACGGACACGTCCGTGACCGGCCAGGTTTTGAAGACGATGGGCGCGAACCCGGACGCGGTGCTGATCGCGGGTGCGGGCACGCCGTCCGCGCTGCCGGCGAAGGCGCTGAAGGAGCGTGGCTACAAGGGCAAGGTCTATCAGACGCATGGCGTCGCCAACAACGACTTCCTGCGCGTGTGCGGCAAGGACTGCGAGGGAGAAATCCTGCCCGCCGGCCCGGTGCTCGTGACCGAGCAGTTGCCGGAGAGCAACCCGGTGAAGAAGTCGTCGGCCGCGTACAAGGACGCGTATGAGAAGGCGTATGGCGCAGGCACGCTGTCGACCTTCGGCGGGCATGCATGGGATGCGGGCCAGATGCTTCAGCGCGCGATTCCCGAGGCGCTCAAGAAAGGCCAGCCGGGCACGCCGGAATTCCGCGAAGCGCTGCGCGCCGCGCTGGAAAACCTGAAGGACCTGCCGGTGTCGCACGGGATCATGAACACGACGCCGACCGATCACAACGGCTTCGACAATCGCGCCCGCGTGATGGTGCAGATCGTCGACGGCAAGTGGAAATTGCTGAACGACTGAGCTCGACAGGACGCGCTTCATCGCGCGTTCTCGTTTCTTAATTTCGAGATGAATGGGCGGCGCACCGGCAACGGCGCGCCGCTTTGACCATGTTCCGGCGGCTGTTTCTTGAGTCGCCTGTTTCACAAGAAGCTTCGAAGAGGAAGTATGGACTTATCGATTGCGGCGATCCTCGCGCAGGATGGGATCACCACGGGCGCGATCTACGCCTTGCTCGCGCTCGCTCTGGTGCTCGTGTTCTCCGTGACACGCGTCATTTTCATTCCGCAGGGCGAGTTCGTCGCGTATGGCGCGCTCACGCTGGCCGCACTGCAGACGCAGAAGCTGCCGGCGACCTGCTATCTGCTCATCGCGATGGGCGTCGGCTGCTTTGTCGCGGAACTCGCCGGCATCGTTCGGCATCCTGCGCGATATCACCAGATCGGGCGCTTACTGGCAGTGCTGGCGGGCAAGTATCTGCTGTTTCCCGTCGCGGTGTGGGGCATCACGCAAGCGGCGTTCGCACAGCCTCTGCCGATGATCGCGCAGATCGCGCTGACGCTTCTCATCGTCGTGCCGATGGGACCGTTCGTCTATCGCCTCGCGTATGAGCCGATCGCGGAGGCGAGCACGCTGTTGCTGCTGATCGTGGCGGTGGCGGTGCACTTCGCGATGGTCGGCCTCGGGCTCGTGATGTTCGGCGCGGAAGGCTCGCGCACGACGGCGTTTTCTGACGCCACGTTCAACCTGGGCAGCGTGTCGATCTCCGGGCAGAGCTTGTGGGTCGTCGGGACGGCCGTCGTGCTGATCGTCGCGCTGTACTTCTATTTCGATCGCTCGATCTCCGGCAAGGCCTTGCGCGCGACGTCGGTGAATCGCCTCGGCGCGCGGCTCGTCGGCATCGGCACGACGCAGGCAGGCCGCCTCGCATTCACGCTCGCGGCGGGCCTGGGCGCGCTGTGCGGCGTGCTCGTGGCGCCGATCACGACCATCTACTACGACTCGGGCTTCCTGATAGGCCTCAAGGGCTTCGTAGGCGCCATCGTGGGCGGTCTGGTGAGCTATCCGCTCGCGGCCGCAGGGTCGCTGCTCGTGGGTTTGCTCGAATCGTATTCGTCGTTCTGGGCAAGCGCGTACAAGGAGGTGATCGTCTTCACGTTGATTATTCCGGTCCTGCTGTGGCGAAGCCTGGCAAGCCCGCATTCGGATGAGGACGAGGAGTAAGCCGATGAACTTTCTGCATCGATATCGATTTTTCTGGTTGTTCCTGGTTGTCGTCTTCGCGCTGCCGGTCTTGCCGCGGCCGGTCGCCGTGCCCGAGTACTGGATCACGCTGCTGAACTACATCGGCCTGTATTCGATCGTCGCGATCGGGCTGGTGCTGCTGACCGGCATCGGCGGGATGACGAGCTTTGGGCAGGCCGCGTTCGTCGGCGTGGGCGCGTATGCGACGGCTTTCCTCACGACGCGCTACGGTGTCTCGCCGTGGCTCGCGCTGATCGCGGGCGTCGTGCTCACGGCCTTCATCGCGCTGCTGCTCGGTCTCATCACGATGCGCCTTTCGGGACATTTCCTGCCGCTCGGGACGATCGCGTGGGGACTCTCGCTGTTCTACCTCTTCGGCAACATGGAATTGCTCGGCAAGTACGACGGCATCAACGGAATTCCCGTGCTCAACGTGTTCGGTTGGGAGCTGGAGTCGGGCCGTAGCATCTATTACCTGATCTGGGTCGTGGTACTGCTTGCGGTGATTTCTGTTCAGAATCTGCTTAATAGTCGCCCGGGGCGAGCGATTCGCGCGTTGCGCGGCGGCGGCACGATGGCCGAAGCGATGGGCGTCAACACTGCCTGGATGCGCGTAGTCATCTTCGTCTATGCAGCCGTGCTCGCGGCCGTTTCCGGCTTCCTGTACGCCCATTTGCAGCGGGCGGTGAACCCGACGCCGTTCGGCCTGAATCACGGCATCGAGTTCCTGTTCATGGCGGTGGTCGGCGGCGTCTCCCATGTCTGGGGTGCGATTCTCGGCGCGACAATTCTCACCGTTCTGCAGGATTATCTGCAAACGCTTCTGCCCAAGCTGCTCGGCGCGAACGGCAACTTCGAGATCATCGTGTTCGGCGTGGTGATGGTCTTGCTGCTGCAATACGCGCGGCAAGGCGTCTGGCCGTTCGTGGCGCGTCTGTTTCCACGCGGGCCGCGTGCACACGTGCCGGATCATGGCGATGCTTTGCCGCAGCGCAGCAAACCCAACGTGGGCGAGCGCTTGCTGGTGGTCGACAAGGCGCGCAAGCAGTTCGGCGGACTCGTGGCAGTTAACGATGTGAGCTTCGAGGTGAGGGCGGGCGAAATCATCGGATTGATCGGGCCGAATGGCGCCGGGAAGTCCACGACCTTCAATCTTGTCACCGGCGTACTTCAGGCGACGAGCGGCGCAATCAGCTTCCACGGTGAGCGTATCGAGAAGCTGACTTCGCGTGAAATCGTCAAGCGCGGCATCGGCCGGACGTTCCAGCACGTGAAGATGCTTCCCGGGATGACGGTGCTGGAAAACGTGGCGATCGGCGCGCATTTGCGTGGAAGCACGGGCGTCTGGCGCAGTGTCGTGCGACTGAACGCGGCAGAAGAGGCGCGGCTGATGGCTGAGGCAGCGAAGCAGATCAAACGCGTCGGGCTGGAGAAGCATATCTATAGCGAAGCCGGTAGCCTCGCGCTGGGTCAACAACGGATTCTCGAGATTGCCCGGGCGCTGTGCTGCGATCCGACGCTGCTGCTTCTGGATGAACCCGCCGCCGGCCTTCGTTATCAAGAAAAGTTGCAATTGGCTGATTTGTTGCGAAAGCTGCGCGCGGAGGGAATGAGCATTCTTCTTGTCGAGCACGATATGGATTTCGTGATGAATCTGACGGATCGGCTCGTAGTAATGGAGTTCGGCACGAAGATCGCAGAAGGATTGCCTACGGATGTCCAAAAGGATCCGGCGGTGCTCGAAGCATATCTCGGCGGGGTGGAGTGATGGCGAAGGAATCGAACGCAGTTGTGAACCCGATCTTGCAGGTAGACGGCCTGTCCGTGCGCTACGGCAAGGTCGAAGCATTGCACGATGGCAAGCTCACCGTCGGAGCGGGGCAAATCGTTTCGGTGATCGGGCCGAATGGGGCGGCAAAGTCGACGCTGCTTAACGCGATCATGGGCGCGTTGCCCCAAACGGGACACGCGAAGGGCGTGGTGCGCTACCTTGGCGAAGACGTGTCCGCATTGGCGATCGAGCGCCGCGTTTCACGTGGAATGTGTCTTGTGCCCGAGAAGCGCGAATTGTTCGCGACGATGGCAGTGGAGGACAATCTCGTGCTGGGCGCATATCGGCGGAAGAAAGCCGGCGAGCGAAACTTTCTCGATCAGCTCGACCACGTGTTCCAGCTTTTTCCTCGTCTAAAGGAGCGAAGAAGGCAGGCGGCGGGAACTTTGTCTGGTGGAGAGCGGCAGATGCTCGCGGTTGGCCGTGCATTAATGGGGAAGCCGCAACTTCTGATGCTCGACGAACCGAGCCTCGGCTTGGCGCCGCTGATCGTGAAGGAGATTTTCCACATCATCAGCGCGCTTCGGCAGACGGGTGTTGCAACGCTGTTGATCGAGCAGAACGCGCGCGCTGCGCTTCAGATTTCCGACTATGGCTATGTTCTCGAGACCGGCGAGTTCGCGCTGGAAGGAAACGCCGACGCGCTTCAGCACAACCCTCAGGTCATCGAAACTTATCTCGGTCTGACTAAAAAGGTGGCATAAAACGCGGTGTTCTTTGGGAAAATGGCGGCGTGTTTCACGTGAAACACGCTTTTTTTTGCCTGTGATCGAACGGTCGATTCGAGGTCAGGAAGAAGTCGTTATAATTCAAAGCTATTCTCTCTTCAGGTTCGTGTCGTTCGTACACGAGATCCCAATGCTTTATCCCACAGAATTTGATGTGATCGTCGTCGGTGGCGGTCACGCGGGCACGGAGGCGGCGCTCGCTTCTGCGCGTATGGGCTGTAAAACGCTTCTTTTGACGCACAACATCGAGACGTTGGGCCAGATGAGTTGCAATCCGTCGATTGGCGGCATCGGCAAGGGTCATCTCGTCAAGGAAGTCGACGCTCTCGGCGGGGCAATGGCTGCGGCTACCGATGAATCGGGCATTCAGTTCCGTATTCTCAACTCGTCGAAGGGACCCGCCGTTCGGGCAACGCGCGCGCAGGCCGATCGTCTTTTGTACAAGCAGGCGATCCGCCATCGCCTCGAGAATCAGCCGAACTTGTGGCTCTTCCAGCAAGCCGTCGACGATTTGATGGTCGAAGGCGATCACGTTGTCGGCGCCGTAACGCAAGTCGGACTTCGTTTTCGGTCCCGCGCCGTTGTGTTGACCGCTGGCACTTTCCTGGACGGAAAAATACACGTCGGCCTGAATAATTATGTCGGCGGCCGGGCAGGTGACCCGGCGGCGGTGTCGCTTTCAGCGCGTTTAAAGGAATTAAAGCTGCCTCAAGGCCGCCTGAAGACGGGCACACCGCCTCGTATTGATGGCCGCACGATCGACTTTTCGAAGCTCGAAGAGCAGCCGGGCGATCTCGATCCCATTCCGGTGTTCTCGTTCCTTGGCCGCGTAGAGCAGCATCCGCGTCAGATGCCATGCTGGGTCACACATACGAATGCACAGACGCACGACATTATCCGGGGCGGGCTAGACCGTTCGCCGATGTATACGGGAGTGATCGAAGGCGTCGGACCGCGTTATTGCCCGTCGATTGAGGATAAGATTCATCGTTTTGCTTCCAAAGACGCGCATCAGATCTTCCTGGAGCCCGAAGGACTGACGACGAATGAGTTCTATCCGAACGGGATCTCCACGAGTCTTCCTTTTGACGTCCAGCTTGAGCTCGTTCGCTCGATGCGCGGGCTCGAACACGCGCATATCTTGCGGCCCGGCTACGCGATCGAATATGACTACTTCGATCCGCGTGCGTTGAAGGCTTCGCTCGAAACAAAGGCGATCAACGGCCTCTTCTTTGCAGGTCAGATCAACGGGACAACCGGGTACGAAGAAGCCGCCGCGCAGGGACTGTTGGCTGGTATCAATGCTGGTCTACAGGTTCAAGGGAAGGAAGCGTGGTCGCCGCGCCGCGATCAGGCGTATCTGGGTGTTCTGGTGGACGATCTCGTGACGCGCGGGGTGTCGGAGCCATATCGGATGTTCACGAGCCGCGCGGAATACCGCCTGTCGCTGCGCGAAGACAACGCGGATATGCGTCTGACGGAGATCGGGCGCGAACTCGGCGTAGTCGACGATGCTCGGTGGGATGCTTTCAGCCGCAAACGCGACGCTGTTTCACGTGAAACACAGCGTCTGCGTTCAACGTGGGTAAATCCCAAGACTTTGCCGGCGGAGGAAGCGACGGCGTTGCTGGGCAAGGCGATCGATCATGAGTACAGCCTTGCCGATCTTCTGCGACGCCCCGGCGTTTCGTACGACGGAATCTGCGCACTTCGTGAGGGCGCCTGCGGTCCCGAAGCATCGCTCTCGGACGATCCGGTTCTGCTCGCACAGATCAAGGAGCAGATCGAGATCGGCGTTAAGTACCAAGGCTACATCGATCGTCAGGCCGACGAGATCGTGCGGAACGGCGCGCAGGAAAACACCCGGTTGCCGGACGGTCTCGACTACAACGAAGTCCGCGGATTGTCCTTCGAAGCCCGTCAGAAGTTGATTCAGCATCGCCCGGAGACGATCGG
>Ga0105251_10001448_pt1 | contig 20398 bp, 16 predicted proteins | sample KBSS64metaG_FD_80424 | JGI IMG/M metagenome (GOLD analysis project Ga0105251, IMG submission 80424) | Switchgrass rhizosphere microbial communities from Kellogg Biological Station, Michigan, USA - KBS S6-4 metaG | ecosystem: Host-associated > Plants > Roots > Rhizosphere > Soil | place...
CCTCTTCTAAATCGAACTCCAATACATCGAAAGTCACGCCGCTGGCGGACTTGAAAGTAAAACGATAGTCGGATTGACGCGGCATAAATGATTTCCCTGAACGCACCGCATTTCTAAACGGCCCAATGAGCGTGCGCTAATTTGACGGCCGAACGTAAGCGGGATTTATTTCAAGATAAATACGGGAAAACCTTTAGGCCAAAAACACGGACGGCAGGCAGAGAAAAATCGGATTTCTCTTACAATGGTTTTGCGCGGTTGTGACGTATTCTTACGACTCCGGCGCGTGGTTGCGCCGGGGACAAGCTTGGCGGCTTGTAGACAGATCAACCCGCGACGCCCGCGCAATGCGGGCAAGCGTTAGACCCCGTGCGCTTACTGACCGGTAGCGCGTGGTGCTTCGTTACGCCTATGGGCGGGACGTGGCAGGGAACCCGCAAGGGTTGCCGGCAATGGTTGTCTGTCCCGGTCCGCCAACCCTGTCACTGTTCCCGCCCGCCCCCTTACCGAGAGACAAGAGGGGCGGCTCCGGGCCTGTCCACAGGAGCTAGACCGCATGTTGCAAGAAATCAGAAACAAAGCAGCAACGCATTCGAAGTCTTCCCCGTCATTCCAGCCGTTCCCGAGTCACGCGACGGACCGCAAGCGCGACGACTATACGCGCACGTTCATGCGCGCGCGTCACATTCAGGAGGTTGCGCACCGTCAATCGATGGATTTTCGGTCGCTACAAAAATGCCCCCTTGTGTCCGTGATGGAACTCGCTTGCTCGCAGTCAAGGATTTGCACAATGGCGTAAAGCGTCGAGAAAATGCGACACTGCCGCCTCCCGGCTCGTAACAGTTTGTCGACGCGGCAAATTTCCAGCGGCGGGGGTATGAGAGGGTGTAGACGCCTGAATTTTCCGGCGAGACCCTTATAGATCAAGCATTTGCGCCCGATAAATTACTTTCTTTGCAGCCGCAAAGAAAGTGACTGCCGCCCCGCATAGGGGCAACGCTAATAAACCACAAACAAAACGGGATCCGGCGAAAACCCGAAGCGTATCGAAACTACGCGCTGCATGCGAAGTCTTCCTTCCCCGCATGCCGATTCACCTTACCCTGCCCGGCATGCGGCACGCGGCAGCCGGCGGCGAAAGGATCCGATCGCCGGGATAGGCTTCGATGTGTTCGAACATGACGGCCTCCTTCAAACGCGCGACAACGCCGCACTCGCGCGACGACGATTGCGAACGGCATACCCCACGCCCAGCACGACGAGCCAAACCGGAATCAGATACACCGAAATGCGCAAATCGGGAATCATGCACATCACCACGAGAATGCCGCCAAGGAACGCAAGACACAGATAGTTTGTAAGCGGATAGCCAAGGCTCTTGAACACCGTCGTCTCACCGGCACGCGCCTTCGCCCGGCGGAATTGCAGATGGATAAGACTGATCATCGCCCAGTTGATGATGAGCGCCGATACGACGAGGCCCATCAGCAACTCGAACGCCTTGCCGGGCATCAGGTAGTTGATGAGCACGCACGCGGCCGTCGCGATGGCGGAAACGCCGAGCGCGATCAGCGGAATGCCGCGCTTGTTCACCTTGAGCAGCGCGCGCGGCGCGTTGCCTTGCTGCGCGAGACCGTAGAGCATACGGCTGTTGCAGTACACGCCGCTGTTATAGACGGACAGCGCCGCCGTGAGCACCACCGCATTGAGCACATGCGCGACGAAGTTGCTGTTCATCGCATGGAAGATCAGCACGAACGGGCTGCCGCCCGTCACGACCTTCTGCCACGGATACAGCGAAAGCAACACGCCGAGCGCGCCCACGTAAAAAATCAGAATGCGGTAGATCACCTGATTGGTCGCGCGCGGAATGGTGTGCGTGGGGTCATCCGCTTCAGCCGCGGTGATGCCCACGAGCTCCAGCCCGCCGAACGAGAACATGATGACGGCCATCGCCATCACGAGACCGGAGACGCCGTTCGGGAAGAAGCCGCCATGACGCCACAGGTTCGTGACGCTCGCTTCCGGTCCCGCACTGCCCGAGACGAGCAGATAGCCGCCAAAGCCGATCATGCCGACGATCGCGACCACCTTCACGATCGCGAACCAGAACTCCAGCTCGCCATACGACTTCACGCTCGTGAGATTGATCGCGTTGATCAAGCAGAAACACACGAGCGCGGATACCCACGTCGGGATGCCCGGCCACCAGTACTGCACATAGATGCCGACGGCCGAAAGCTCGGCCATCGACACGAGAATGTAGAGCACCCAGTAATTCCAGCCCGACAGAAAGCCCGCGTATTGCCCGCAGTACTTGTCCGCGAAGTGGCTGAACGAACCCGCAACCGGCTCGTCGACGACCATCTCGCCGAGCTGACGCATGATGAAAAATGCGACGATGCCCGCGATCGCGTAGCCGAGCAACACCGACGGTCCCGCCGATTTGATCGTCTGCGCAATGCCGAGAAACAGCCCGGTCCCGATCGCGCCGCCCAGCGCGATCAGCTGAATGTGACGGTTCTTCAGGCCGCGCTTGAGCGTGCCTTTTCCCTCATGTGCCACGTGTCTCTCTCCTTGTGTGCTGCGGTGAATTCCGGACGCCTCCGACCTCGGACGTCCCCGCTCGATTTAGGGGAATCAGTGTAAATTTGTTACGCCACAATATGATTTCCTACGACGCGCAGACAAACCCTAGTTTCCGCGTCCGGATTTCGTCATTGAGGGTATCGGAGAAAGAAAATTGCAGACTATCGAGTTCGATCGTATCGACCTGCGTTTGCTCGGGATTCTGCAGTCTCGCGGCCGCATTTCCAATCTCGAGCTGGCGGAAGCGATCAATCTGTCGCCCGCGCAGACGCTGCGGCGTCATCGGAGGCTGGAGGAACTGAGCGTCATCAAGGGCTACGAGACGCGGCTCGATGCGCAGGTGCTCGGCTTCGGCGTGGTGGCCTTCATCCAGGTGACGATGGAGCGCGGCCACGTGCGCGATCTGGCGAAATTCAAGAGCGTCGTGGGCAAGCTCGCGGAGATACAGGAATGCTTCGCCGTGACCGGCGATATCGATTACATGCTGAAGGTGATCGCGCGGGACCTGAAGGGCCTGTCGGAGTTTCTGCTCGACACGCTGATGCGCATTCCCGGCGTGAGCGGTGTGAAGTCGAGCGTGTGTCTCGACGAATTGAAGTGCGTCAGCGCGGTGCCGCTGGATGCATAGTGCGGCCCGCGCTCGCGCAAAGCGCGCACCGCACGGTCAGCTACGTTGAAGCACGCGCGAAAGCACCTGCTCTTCCAGTTCGGCGAAGCCGGGCGCCGTGCGCGTGCGCGGCCTTTGCAACGACACCGCCGTATCGAGCGTGATGCGCCCTGCATCGATCAGCACGATGCGATCGCCGAGCGACACCGCCTCCTGCACATCGTGCGTCACGAGCAACGCGGTGAACTTGTGCTCGCGCCACAGGCGCTCGATCAGCCCCTGCATCTCGATGCGCGTCAACGCATCGAGCGCGCCGAGCGGCTCATCGAGCAGAAGCAGATCAGGCCGATGCACGAGCGCCCGCGCGAGCGCCACACGCTGACGCTGCCCGCCCGACAGCCGCGACGGCCAGTCCTTCTCGCGCTCGACGAGACCCACTTCGGCGAGCGTCGCGCGGGCGTCATCGCGCTTGCTGCGCGGCAATCCGATCATCACGTTGTCGAGCACGCTCTTCCACGGCAAGAGGCGCGCATCCTGAAACATGATGCGCACTTGCAGTTCGCGCGCCGCCGCCGGTGCATGGCGCTGCACGACGCCGGCCGTCGCCCGATCGAGACCGGCGACGAGCCGCAGCAAGGTCGACTTGCCGCAGCCGCTGCGCCCGACGATCGACACAAAGCTGCCGCGCTCGATCGAGAAATCCAGTTGATCCAGCACGCGGCGCTCGCCGAAGCGCTTCTCCACGCCACGCAGCGAGACGGCGAGGTCGCGCCCCGCGAATGGCGCGCGTGCGTGCGGCGTTTGCGTGTCGACGCGCCTGAACGCAGGCGCCAGTGTGTCGATGTCGATGAGATTCATGATTGCGCCTTCGTTTGATAGGCCGGATGCCAGCGCAGCGTCGCGCGTTCGATCGCACGCGCGGCCATGTCGGCGACCTTGCCGAGCAGCGCATAGAGCAGAATGCCGACCACGACGATATCGGTTTGCAGGAACTCGCGGGCGTTCATCGTCATGTAGCCGATGCCCGATTGCGCGGAAATCGTCTCGGCGACGATCAGCATCACCCACATGAGGCCGAATGCGAAGCGCACGCCGACGAGAATCGACGGCAATGCGCCCGGCAGGATCACATGCCGATACAGCGCGAAGCCGGACAACCCGTAGCTCTTCGCCATCTCGATCAGATCGCGATCGACCGAGCGGATGCCGTGATACGTGTTGACGTAGACCGGAAAAAACACGCCCAGCGCGACCAGCACGAGCTTGGCTTCCTCGCCGATGCCGAACCACAGGATCAGGAGGGGAATCATCGCGAGCGCGGGGATGTTGCGGATCATCTGCACGGTCGAGTCGAGCGCGACCTCGGCGGGCTTGAAGAGACCGGTCGCCAGACCGAGCACGAAACCGATGCCGCCGCCCATCGCGAAGCCCGCGAGCGCGCGGCCCGCGCTGACCTTGACATTGGCCCACAGGTCGCCCGATTCGATCAGCGACCACGCCGCCTTCACCACCGCGAGCGGCTCGGGCAGCACGCGCGATGACAGCCCGCCCGTGCGCGCGGCGCTTTCCCATGCGATCAGGATCAGCACCGGCACGAGCCACGGCAGCGCGCGGCGAGCGATGGAATTCAGCGTCATGATGCCGATACCTTCGGCAGCTCCGACGTGCCGATGACTTCACCGAACGGCCCCGAAAGCGGCCCGCTCGCCTGTTCGCGCTGCCGACCGGGCAGCAGCGGAAACACCAGTTCGGCGAAGCGATACGACTCTTCCAGATGCGGATAGCCCGACAGGATGAAGGTGTCGATGCCGAGTTCCGCGTATTGCTTCATGAGGCCGGCGACCTGCTCCGGATTGCCGACGAGCGCTGTGCCCGCGCCGCCGCGCACGAGCCCGACGCCCGCCCACAGATGCGGATACACCTCGAGCTTGTCGCGGTTGCCGCCGTGCAACGCGGCCATGCGGCGCTGGCCTTCCGAATCCATCTTCGCGAACTGCGCCTGCGCGCGGCGAACGGTTTCATCGTCGAGCTTGCTGATGAGCTTGTCGGCGTCCGCCCATGCTTCCTGCTCCGTCTCGCGCACGATCACATGCAGGCGAATGCCGAACTTGATCGTGCGGCCTTCGTCGGCGGCGCGGCGGCGAATGTCGGCCAGCTTCTTTTCGACGTCCTCGGGCGGCTCGCCCCATGTCAGATACGTGTCGATGTGCTTCGCCGCGATCTCATGCGCCGCCGCCGACGAACCGCCGAACCACAGCGGCGGGTGCTGCTTCTGCACCGGCGGATAGAGCACCTTGCCGCCTTGCGATTGCAGGTGCTTGCCGTCGAAATCGAAGCTGCCGTTGTCGTGCGACTGTTCGAGCAGGCCGCGCCAGATGGTGAGGAATTCGTCGGTGATTTCGTAGCGCGTGTCGTGATCGTGGAAGACGCCGTCGCCGGCGAGCTCGTTCGGATCGCCGCCCGTCACGACGTTGATGAGCAGACGCCCGTTCGAAAGCCGGTCGAATGTCGATGCCATGCGCGCCGACAATCCCGGCGAGCTCAGGCCCGGACGGATCGCGACGAGAAACTTGAGGCGCCTCGTCGCGGGAATGAGGCTCGACGCGACCACCCATGCGTCCTCGCAGGAACGGCCCGTGGGCAGGAGCACGCCTTCATAGCCGAGCGTATCGGCGGCTACCGCGATCTGGCGGAAGTAATCGTAATTCGCAGCGCGCGCGCCTTGCGACGTGCCGAGATAGCGACTGTCACCGTGAGTGGGAATGAACCAGAAAACATTCATCGCGGAATCTGCCTCGTCTGTTCGTCGTATGTTGAAAGAGTGCTTGCCGCGCGCGATGGCAGCGGCGCTCCGACGAGTCTAACGACGCATCGCGCGCAGCCGAACCAACGTTTCGCGTGAAGGATATGCGCGATCGTGCTAACGCCGGAACCGCGATCAGGCGACGTTCCAGCGCGCCTCGGTCACGTCGAGCTTCTTCGGAATCAGCTTGAGCCCGGTGAAGGTATCGGCGATCTGCTGCTGATAAGCGAGCGTGGCCGGCTCGATCGCCTGCACGCCGTATGACGTGCGCCTGAGCGCGGTTTCGATGATCTCCGTATCGAGCCCGACGAGCGGAGACAGTTGCGCGGCCACGGCCGGCACGTTGTCACGCGCCCAGCGATCGACCTGATCCAGTTCTTCGAGCACCGCATGCACGAGTTGCGGCTGCGCCGTGGCGATCTTGCGCGTCGCGAGGTAGTACTGCACGTTGCGCACGAGCCCGCTCGCGTCGGTGAGCTGACGGGCGCTGGCCTGCTTCTCGGCGGCGGCGAGATACGGATCCCAGATCGCCCATGCGTCGATGCTGCCCTGCACGAACGCGGCGCGCGCATCGGCGGGGGCGAGATAGACCGGCTGGATGTCGGACCACGTCAGGTTCGATTTTCTGAGCGCCTCGACGAGCAGATAATGAACGTTCGATCCCTTGTTGAGCGCGACTTTCTTGCCGCGCAATTCCGCCACCGACTGGAGTTTCGAATCCTTCGGCACGACGATGGCCTCGGCGTGCGGCGCGGGCGGCTCGTGCCCGATATAGACGAAGTCGACGCCTGCCGCCTGCGCGAAGATCGGCGGCGTTTCACCCACCGTGCCGATATCCACCGCGCCCGCGTTGAGCCCTTCGAGCAGTTGCGGCCCGGCGGGAAATTCGAGCCATTGCACGTTGACGCCCTGCGCGGCGAGACGCTTGTCGAGCGAGCCGCGCGCCTTGAGCACCACGAAGTTGCCGTACTTCTGGTAGCCGATGCGTAAAGTCTTCGGCGCATCGGCGGCCTGCGCGATGCGCCCGGCGAGTCCGCCCGACAGCCCCGCACCGAGCGCGGCGAGCGTGAAAAGCGTGCGGCGACGCGCGGGAATGAAGGGCGTGTTCTTTCGGTCGGACATGCGTTGTTCCTCGTTCAAAAAAGCATCTTTATCGATGCCCACGCCGACGATGTTAACAACGCGCGCCTGTGCGGCTAAATGAGAAATCGTGCTATCGATAGTGCTCGCCGCGAACCTCCTTCGTCACGCATATCGATAGTGCCCGATATTATTTGTCGTGCACGCGCGGCGCCTCTAGCATCACGCTTCCCTCCATCAGCATGCGTGTGCATCATGAAGATCAAGCATTCATTTAAAGCCACTCTGTTCTCGATCCTGCTCGCGTGCGGCGTCGTGAGCGCGCAACCGTCGCTCGCGGCGAATCAGACCGTGCGGGTCGGCATCATGTCCGGCGAAGACGAGGATGTGTGGCGCGCCGTGGCCGCCAATGCCGCAAAGCACGGCATCACGGTGAAGGTCACGACCTTCGCCGACTACACGCAGCCGAACGAAGCGCTCGCGCAGCACGACCTCGACGCCAACTCGTTCCAGCACAAGCCTTATCTCGATGCGCAGATCCAGGCCCGTCATTACGACATAGTGCCCGTGGGCTACACCTATGTGCAGCCGATCGGCCTGTATTCGCGCAAATGGAAATCAGTCGATGCGCTGCCGCAGAACGCGGCCATCGGCGTGCCGAACGACCCGAGCAACGAAGGGCGCGCGCTCCTGCTGTTGCAGGCCAACGGCGTGATCAAGCTGCGGGACAATGTCGGCCTGCTGCCGACCGCGCGCGATATCGCGAGCAACCCGAAGCACGTGCAGATCAAGGAACTGGATGCGGGCATCGTCGGCCGCGCGATCGGTGATCTCGACGCGGCCGTCGTCAACACCGACTGGGCGATCAAGGCCGGCATCAAGATTCCGCAGGAACGCATCGCGCAGGAAAAGGTGCCGAACAATCCGTATCGCAACTTCATCGCGGTGAATGCGAAGGATGCGCAGGCGCCGTGGGTCAAGGCCCTGGTCGAGAGCTATCAGCAGGCCAATGTCGCCTCGTCGATTCTGAGCGTGTATCACGGTGCGACGCTGCCCGCGTGGGAGGGCGCACCGCAGCGTTGACTCGCTCCCATGGATGCCGCCGCGACGCACGAGCGACGCTCACGGCGGCGTGGGACAGGGAGTGACGCCGGCTGCTTGCCGGCCCGCAGCGCATTCGCGCGGGTGAGCGTCGATCAGGCCTATGACGCGGGCCCCACGCGACACTTCAATGAAGACGCCGCACCGCACGCAGCAGCAGATCGCCGTCTTCGGTAATGCGAGGCAGCCGTGCGCCGCTCACGAGCTGCTCCATCGCGATGAGCTGACGTTCGAGAAGCGTGTCCAGTTCGTGGCGGTCGCCGATCTGGTCGGCGGCATCCTTGACTAGCATGAGCGTTGCGAATTCGTGTGCGCTGAGCATACCTGTCTCCCGATTGTTCGAATAACTAATGTAGGTTTGCGTCGGCTGAAGGCGGGGCGCGCATGATTTCAGCGCGCGCTTCAGGACGTGTAACCCGGGGGTACCTCGGGCCGCGATGGCAGCGGGATTTGATAGTAGGACGGGCGTCTCATCCCCGGCAATTCGGGTCGTCCCGGATATTGAGAGTTGATAGCGGAGAAAATCACGCGACATTTACAGGCGCACGCCGCGTTCGACGCATCGGGATTTCGCAGTCCACCGTATCGGCGCGTGTCCCCTCGATGATCGAAGCGAGGCTGCTCGCCGAACAGTCTTTCGCGGCGAGCACTGATCCCGCGCCACTGCTCAGTGCCCGCCAGCGCCTGCCGCGCCCGCCCCCGTGCCCTTGGCCGGCTTGGTCAGCCAGATGAGCGGCACGATCGCGATGAAGATCACCGCGGACAGCCAGAAGATGTCGTTGAGGCCGAGCATCGCGGCCTGCGCCGTCAACGAACGCTCGAAGAACGCCAGCGCCTGCGAAGGACTGCCGCCGAGCGTGCTCTGCACCGAAGCGATCGCATCGACGAACAAGGGGTTATGCACGCTCGCCTGCTCGACGAGTTGCGAGTGATGCAGGATGGTCCGGTCATTCCAGCCCGTGCTCGCGAGCGATGTGCCGACCGCGCCCGCGAACACGCGCACGAAGTTCGACAAGCCCGCCGCCGCCGGTATCTTCGCGGGCGGCAGGCCGGACAGGATGATGGCCGTCAGCGGCACGAAGAAGAGCGCGGTCGGAATGCCCTGCAGCAGTGTCGGGACGACGAGCGTGAAGGTGTCCACGCCGGTCGTGTAGTGCGAGCGCATGAAGAACACTGCGGCGAAACCGAGAAACGCGAGCGTGGCGAGCACCCGGGCGTCTGAGCGCGGCATCAGCTTGCCCATCACCGGCGCGAGGATCACGGCGAAGATGCCGAGCGGCGCGGTGACGAGGCCGGCATCGACGGAACGGTAGTTGAGATATTCCTGCATCCATTGCGGCAGCAGCACGAGGTTCGAAAAGAACACCGCATACGCGACGGAAATCGCGACGGTCCCGCCCAGGAAGTTGCGCCCCGCGAACAGCTTGATATCGACCACGGGGTTTCGCTCCGTCAGCTCCCAGATCAGAAAGAACACGAAGCTGATGAGCGCGAAAACGCCCAGCGCGACGATCACCGGCGAATTGAACCAGTCGAGGTCTTTGCCCTTGTCGAGCATGATCTGCAGCGACGCGACCCACGCGATCAGCGAGATCAGCCCGACCTTGTCGATCGGCACGCGCTTCACCGGCGTTTCGCGCTCGCGATAGATCGCCCATGTCACGCCCGCCGCGAACAGCCCGACCGGAATGTTGATGTAGAAGATCCACGACCACGAATAGCTGTCGGTGATCCAGCCGCCGAGCGCCGGGCCCGCGATCGGGCCCACGGTCGCGGTCATCGCCCAGAGTGCGAGCGCGGTCGAGCTTTTCTCCTTCGGATAGGAGCCGAGCAGAATGGCCTGCGACAACGGAATCAGCGGGCCGGCCACCGCGCCTTGCAGAACGCGCGCCGCGAGCAGTACGGGCAGATTCGGCGCCATGCCGCACAACCAGGACGACACGACGAACAGCAGGATCGCCCAGACGAACAACTTGATCTGGCCGACGCGCTGCGTGAGCCAGCCCGTCAGCGGAATCGAAATGGCGTTGGCGGCGGCGAACAGCGTGATGACCCACGTGCCCTCGTCGACCGAGACGCCGAGATTGCCCGCGATCGTCGGAATCGCGACATTGGCGATCGACGAGTCGAGCACGTTCATGAAGGTCGCGAGCGCGACGGCAAGTGTCGCGAGGACGAGCTTGCCGCCTTGCAGCGGCGCGGGTTGCGTGGTCGGGTTCATGGCATTACCTGATTCGTTAATGACTGACCTGTCAGATATTTCGACGAAAAAATGCGCGTCAATGAGCCGTCACGTTCCCGGCGATGATCCGTTCGATTTCCGCGTTCGCCTCGTCGCCGTAGTGGCTGAAGACATCGGTCCGATACGAAGTCGTCGATGCCGCGCCGAGCTGCGTGCCGGACTGATCGCGCGTCTCCACTTCCGTCTGCATCGACAAGCCGATGCGCAGCGGATGCGCGTCCAGTTCGCGCTGATCGAGCCGGATGCGCACCGGCAGACGCTGCACTACTTTGATCCAGTTTCCGGTCGCATTCTGCGCGGGCAGCACCGCGAAGGCCGCGCCCGTGCCCGCCGAAAAACCTTCGACATGGCCGTGGTACTTCACCTTCGAGCCGTACGCATCGGCGGTCAGCGTGACCGGCTGGCCGATACGCATATGCGCGAGCTGCACCTCCTTGAAGTTGGCATCGACCCAGACGCCGTCGAGCGGGACGATTGCCATGAGCGGCGTGCCGGGCGCGACGCGCTGGCCGACCTGCACCGAGCGGCGCGCGACGTACCCCGTCACCGGCGCGGGCAGCGTGTTGCGCGCGTTGTCGAGCCACGCGTCGCGCACCTTCGCCGCGGCGGCCTGCACGTTCGGATGGCGTTCGATCGACGTGCGGTCGGTCAGCGCGTGATTCGCCTCGGATTGCTGACGCACGGCGTCGAGCGCGGCCTGCGCGGCGCTCACGGCATCGCGCGCATGAGCGATGTCTTCGACGGAGACCGCGCCGGTGTCGGCGACCGCCATGCGGCGCTTCAGGTCCGCCTGCGCGCGCGTCAGATCGGACTGGCGCTGCGCGACCGTCGCCGCGTAATACGCGTTGTTGACGTACAGGCTGCTCACTTGCCGTACCGTTTGCGCGAGATTCGCTTCGGCATTGGCGAGCGCGACTTTCGCGTCGGCGGCGTCGAGCGTGACGACGGGCGCGCCCTGATGGACGATCTGCGTGTCGTCGGCGTTCACGGCAATCACCGTGCCGCTCACTTGAGGCGTCAGTTGCACGAGATTGCCGCTGACATACGCATCGTCGGTCGATTCGAAGAAGCGGCCCGTCGTGTAGTAATAGCCGCCCCAGCCCGCGCCGCCGATCACGATGGCCGCCGCGAGCAGTGAGAGCAGCAGCTTGCGCTTGCTGCGGGGGCGAGTCGTCGTGTCGGATGGCGATTGATTCGCGTCCGTGCGTTCGGTGGTGGTGATGTCGCTCATGTCGGTGCTCCGGTTCCCTGTTTGTCGATCAGCGCGCGGCGAGCGCATCGGCTGATGTATCCGTATAGCCGCCGCCCAGTGCGGCCGCGAGCGCGATCTGCTGATCGCGCCGGTCCATCTTCAGATTCGCGACCGCGCGGTCGGCCGCGAGTGCGTTGGTCTGCGCGTTCAGCACCGTCAACTGATTCGCGAGGCCCGCGCGATATTGCGTGAGCGCCAGTTGTTGCGCGCCGTGCGCGGCGTCTTGGGCGACGTTTGCATCGACGAGTTGCGCATCCGTCGAGCGGATCTGCGAGAGGTTCGTGGCGACCTCGCTCAGTGCGGTGACGAGCGTCTGGTCATAGGTCGCGACGGCATAGTCGAATTCGGCGTAGCGATCCTTGAGTTGTGCTCGCAGCGCGCCGCCGTCGAAGATCGGCAGATGGATCGCCGGGCCCGCCGACATCGTCCGGCTCGCTGCCGTCAGCAGCCGGCCGAAACCGAAGGCGTCGAGTCCGAGCGATGCGCTCAGATTGATGTCGGGATAGAACTCCGCCTTCGCCTCCTTGATGTCGTGCGTCATTGCGTCGACACGCCAGCGCGCCGCGACGATATCCGGCCGGCGGCTCACGAGGTCGGCGGGCAGATTGCCGGGCAGACGCACTTCATCGCCGATGCCGAGCTGCGGACGCGCGAGCGACAAGCCACGGTCCGGACCCTTGCCTAGCAGCGCCGCGATCTGATAGCGCGTCACGACGATGCGGCCATCGAGCGCGGACAGCGCCGAACGGCTCGATGCGAGGTCGGCCTCCGCGGTCTTGCGTTCGACTTCGGTATCGAGCCCGTTGGCGATGCGGCCCGCGGTGATACGCATGATCTTTTCGCGCTCGTCGACTTCGTTCTGCGCGATGTCGTGCAACGCATAGAGCCGCGCGAGCTGGTTGTACGTGCGCGCGATGGACGTGTCGAGCGCGAGCCGCACCGCCTCCGAATCGGCCCGGCTCGCCTGCTCTTGCGACACGGCGGATTTGAGCGCCGCGCGGTTCTTGCCCCACAGATCGAGATCGTAGGAAGCGGACAGGAGCCCCTTGTTCTCCGACTGCCACGAACCGGCGTACGGCGGCGGCACGAGCGCGTTCTCGGAATAGCGTTGGCGCGTGTAGGAGTAGGACGCATCGACGCGCGGCAGCGTGCCCGCCTTCGCGGTTTCGCTATACGCCGACGCCGCCGCGATGCGGGCGCGCGCCTGTTCGAGCGTCGGACTGCCGGCGAGTGCTTCGTCGAGCAGCGCGCGCAGTTGCGCATCGCCGAACTGATCGGCCCAGTCGGACGCCGGCCAGCGGCCCTCGCCGGCGGGCAGGCTCTGCTGCGTCGCGTAGTCTTGCGGCTGCGCCAATGCCTTGTCGCTATGGATGCCGGCATAGTTCGCGCACGCCGAGAGCACAGCGGCGAACATCAGCGTGACGCCGGTTCTCGCGACCCGCAAACCGAACGTACGGCGATTTAGTTGCTTTTTCATTTTCTGACTCGTCAGATAAATGGAGGAAAAAATGCGCGGACGCCTTGCGCCGCGCGCTCAGTCTTCGAGAAACTTGTTCAGCAGCCGGCGGAATTCCTGAAACTCGCTTTTGGTGAACTTCCTGAGACGCCTGTTCACCACGACCGGCGCGATATGCGGCAATTCCTCCGCGATTTTCTCGCCGGCCCGCGTCAGCGTGAGATTCACGACGCGGCGATCTTCCAGACTGCGCGTGCGTTGCAGCAGGCCTCTGTCTTCGAGCTTGTCGAGCATGCGCGTCATGAGGCCCGTGTCGATGCCGAGCAGTTTCGACAGTTCGAACGGCGTCTGCGTCTCGCCGCCGCGCATGGACATGAGAATGCCCATTTGCTGCGCGGTGATGCCGAGATCTTTCAGGGCGGCGTCGAGTTCCGCGGCCAGAAGGTTGCGCGCCTTGTTGACGGCGAAACCGACGCTCTGGGTGAGGGTGAAGTTTTCGGGCGTGTAATGGTCCATGCCTGTTCTCCGGTGCGGCGAACCGCCATGGCACGTAACTTTACTGCAAAGTCAGATTTTGTCAAGGTCTATTTCTGTGCTCGGAGACCGCCATGTGCTCAGTGTGCGTCGATGAACGCGGTGACATCGGCGAGAACGGGCGAGTCCTTGCGCCGCTTCGCCGAGAATGACTTGATGATCGTATCGTGGCCGTATCCCGCATATTTTTTCAGGACGACGGCGTCGTGATGCGCGCGCAACGCGTCGGCGAAACGATCGCTGTTGCGCGGATCGACATCGGTATCCGCCGTGCCCGCGGCGAGCAGCATCGGCGGTTTGTCGCCCGAAAGGAACGCGATGGGCAGCGCGCTCTGGCGCAATGCCGCCGGAAAGATCTCGTCCATGTGAGGGTCGCTCGTCGGGATGGCGGCGTATGGGCCTGCGAGTCCGATCATTCCCGAAAGCGACGTGTTCGCCATGCCCTGCGCGGCCAGATAGCGCGGATCGGTTGCGAGCATCGCGGCCATGTGCGCGCCCGAGGAATGACCCATCAGGAAGATGCGCCGGGGATCGCCGCCGAATTCGGCCGCGTGATCGCGCGCCCAGCGCACGGCCGCGGCGGCGTCATCGAGAAAGCCCGGAAAAACGACGTCCGGATAAATGCGGTAATCCGGCGCTACCGTCACGATGCCATGCGCGGCGAGCGCCTCCCCAATGTCGCGCGAATCCGAACGATGCCCGCTTTGCCAGCCGCCGCCGTAGAAATACACGACCACGGGAAGGTTCGCGCGCGCGCGCGATTCGGGTGCATAGACGTCGAGCCGCTCTCGTTGCGCCTTGCCATAGGCGATGCCATCCGCCCGCTCGCCATCGCGCTCGAACGCGCGACTCGCGACCACGCCACCCACGCATGCTGCCAGTGCCAGGGTCATGAATTTTCTTCGTGCCGGGAAATACATGTTGCCGTCGAACCTCTTCTTTCAGACAGTCATTAGACGATGTGAAACATGCAAGCGTCCGTGCGCAAGACATCGTTCAGAGCGCACTGCCGATCGACCGCTCGAAAGGTTATTGCAAGCATATAGTTCGTTCTCCAATCTGTTGCACAACAGCCGCGTCAATCCTACCGATTTCCGACAGACGCCTTCAGCCAGCCCACGTCTTTTGTTCCTCTGCGCACATTACGGCGCGATTCGGCTCGATACGCTTCATCGTCGATGACACACGTCCGCCCGGAATCGGACCTCGACGAATCAGAGCGCCCAGAGGCGCCGCGCATAACTCGAAGAGTCAAGAAAAAACAGAAGGCAAGCCGAAGGGACCCGGTATTGCCATAACCGCTGAGGGAGCATTTCATGGATCGTTCGGAATCGCCCAACGAGGCGAGAACACGTCTGCCGATTTTCGACCACGACCCCGTTCGCACCGCACAGTCACAGATGACCGCGTTCACCGCGGCGCTGAAGGCACACACGGGTCAGCCTTTCACGCGCTACAGCGAATTGCACGACTTCTCGGTCAGGAACTTTCGCGTTTTCTGGAAGTGCTTCATGCAATGGACGCATGGACTGCAGTGGTCGGGCGAAGCGGAGCCCGTGTGCGTCGGCGATCTATGCGAGCACGCAAGCTTTTTCCCAAACGTCAAGCTGAACTATGCCGAGAACCTGCTCGGGTTTTCCATCGCACCCGCCGATGCGCCCGCGCTCACCGCCTGCCATGCCGACGGACGCCGCGTGCATCTCACGCGCGGCGAGTTGCGCGCGCGCGTGGCTCGCCTCGCCGACGCGCTCACCCAACTGGGCTTGCGCGAAGGCGACCGCGTCGCGGGCGTGATGCGCAATGACGCCGATGCGATCGTCACCGCGCTTGCCGTGACCGCGATCGGCGCGACGCTGTCGACCGCCGCGACCGAAATGGGCATCGAAACGCTGCTCGACCGCTTCACGCAACTCGAACCGCGCTTCCTGTTCGCGCATACCGCCGCACAGTCTTTCGACACCGGCACGCCGCTCGCGCACAAGCTGTCGATCCTCGCCGACGCGCTGCCAACGCTTGCGGGCGTCGTCTGCCTCGACGGCGATCCGTCGGCCGTGCGCGCCGCGCCGCCCGTCAAATCGCTCGAGGCGCTGCTCGCCGCCGGCGATCCGCGCCGCGTCGAATGGAAGCGCTTCGGCTTCAATCATCCGCTCTTCGTCATGTTCTCCTCGGGCACGACCGGCAAGCCCAAGTGCATCGTGCATGGCACGGGCGGCAGTCTGATCGAGCATCTGAAGGAGCACCGGCTGCACTGCGATCTGAGGCCGGGCGATCGCATGTTCTTCCACACCAGTTGCGCGTGGATGATGTGGAACTGGCAGTTGTCGGCCCTCGCATCGGGCGTCGAAATCGTGACCTACGACGGGCCGATCGCATCGGTCGATACGTTGTGGCGGCTCGTCGCCGAAGAGCGCGTCGACGTGTTCGGCACGAGCCCCGCGTACCTGAAGATGTGCGAGGACGCCGGACTCGTGCCATCGCGCGAATTCGACCTGAGCGCCCTGCGCGCGATGATGTCGACCGGCGCGATCCTCTTCGACGCCCAGTTCGAATGGGTGCGCGACAACGTGAAGCCGCTGCGGCTTCAATCCATTTCAGGCGGCACCGATATCCTCGGCTGCTTCGTGCTCGGCAATCCGAACCTGCCCGTGTACGCGGGCGAAGCGCAGTGCAAGAGCCTCGCATTCGACGTTCAGGCGTGGCGCGACGGAGCGCGCACGCAAGGAACCGGGGAACTGGTGTGCGCGAATCCGTTCCCGTCCCGCCCGCTCGGGTTCCTGAACGACCCGGACGGCGAGCGGTTCCACAAGGCGTATTTCAGCGCGAATCCCGGCGTATGGACACACGGCGACCAGATCGAGCTTCCGCCGGAAGGCACCGCGCGTATGCATGGGCGCAGCGATGGCGTGCTCGTCGTGCGCGGCATCAATGTCGGACCGGGCGAGATCTACGGCGTGCTGAACGATATTCCGGAGATACGCGAGGGCATCGTCGTTCAGCAACGCATGCGCGATGCCGCCAACGCCGAAGGACCGGGCAATCCCGTCGGCGAGCGTCTCGTGCTGCTCGTCACGCTGAAGCCGGGCGCGCGGCTCAGCGGGCCGCTGATCGCGCGGATTCGCCGCGATCTCGTGCGCCGCACGTCCGCGGCGCACGTGCCGGATGTGATCGCGGCCGTCGACGACCTGCCGGTCACGCATAGCGGCAAGCTCACGGAAGCGGCGGTGTGCAACGCGGTCAACGGACTCGACGTGACCAACGCCGCCGCGCTGCGCAATCCCGCCTCGCTCGATGCAATCCGCGCGCACCCCGCCTTGCAACCCCGCCCGGCCGAATCGCCGCAGTCCTACGCCACGCGCGAAGAACTGGAACGGCTGCTGCAGACGAAATGGGAGCAGTTGTTCGCCTTCGCACCGATCGGCCGCGACGACAATTTCTTCGAGCTCGGCGGGCATTCGCTGCTGGCGGCGCGGCTGCTCGCGGAACTGCAGCCGATCATCGGACGCCCGATTCCGCTTGCGACCATGCTGCGTGCGCCGACCATCGCGAAACTCGCCGACGTGATCGATAACGGCGCGCTGCCACAGACATCGGAAGTGCTCGTGCCGATGCGCGAAGGCGACGGCGCGCCGCTCTTCTTCGTGCACAGCGTGACGGGCTCGGTGCTCGAATGCACCCGGCTCATCGGGAGTCTGCGCAAGCAGCGTCCGGTGTACGGTCTGCAGGCGCTCGGACTCGACGGTGAAACGCCGCCGCAACGCCGCGTCGAGGACATGGCGAAAACGTACGTCGAGGAGATTCGCAAGGTACAGCCGAGCGGGCCTTATGCGCTCGCCGGCTTCTCCTTCGGCGGATTGGTCGCGCTCGAAATCGCGCAGCAGTTGTTCGGCGCGGGCGAGCAGACGGAGTTCGTGTGCCTGCTCGACACCTACGTCCAGGAGCGCTGGCTGCCGTGGTTCTCGTTGCTCGAATTCCGGCGCGATTATGCGAGCCGGCTGTGGAAGACGCTCTCGGGCATGCCGCCGAAAGCGCGCGTGACTTTCGCGGCGGGCAAGTTTCGCGCCGCCGTGAACAAGGTATCGATGCGGCTCGGCCGCGTGCCGCAGGCGCAGGCGCAGGCCGCGCCGCTCGCCGATCCGATGCCGCCGGTGTTGCGGCGCATGCGCGATACGTGTCGCACCGCGATGAACAACTATCGGCCGAAGCCGTATGCGGGCGGACGGATCGTCTATGTGCGCGCCGCCTTGCGCGACGAGGACCGGGGCGACCCGCTGCCGCTGTATCGCAAGATTGCACGCGGCGGGCTGACGGTCGCGGAAGTGCCGGGTAATCACGCGGGCGTCATCGAGGAACCGGGCGTCTATGCCGCCGCGGCCGTGCTCGACAGGGACTACAGCGTCGAGGACGAGTCGGAAGTGCAGCGCCGCGGTCACGGCGTCATGGTGCGGGGCGCGTAAGAAGCAGTGGCCGGATCGTCAGCCGCTCGCAGACATGAGCGGCTGACGACCAGCGGCCGTTATGACCGTTGCTCGCCGGTTCCGACGTAAGGCGGCGCGAAGCGGGTCCAGAAGAGATAGCAGGCCAGCACGCTGGCTGCGCCCACGCCGGTACCGAGCGGCACGCCCAGCGGACCGTAAAAGCGAATCAGCACCGCATTGGCGGCCAGCTTGGTCGCGAAGCCGAGCACGGAGATGACGGTGATGGCCTTGTAGCGCGCTTCGCTTGCGAACAACTGGATCAGCACGCACATCCCGAAAGAGAACGGTATCTGCGAAAGCCCGAAGCGAAAGAGGCTCGTGACCGCAATCGTGTCCTCGCTCGTGAATGCGCCCTTCTGGAAGAACAGCTTGATCGCATACGGCGCGAGGAGATAGGCGAGCGCGGCGCCGATCGATCCCACCGCCAGCATCACGAACGACCATTTGATGGCCGTGCTGCGCGCCCGCGCATGATCGCCTCGATGCAGGATTTCCGAAAGAATCGGCAACGTTGCCCGGCTGATGGCGATCGCCCCCATGCTCACGAGCAGCGAGAGCAGGCGGTTCGCGTAGCCGAGCGTCGCGATGGCGCCATCGCCCATATGCGCCATGAAATACTGATCGACGGGAAGCCAAAGGTTCGCGACCACCGAGCCGATCAGCAGCATGCCCATCGAGCGTGTCATGCCCGGCCATTCCTTCGCGCGCAGCGACAGACGCGGACGCGCGGGCACGGCATCGGCGCGTTTCGCGAGAATCCGCAGCCACGCCGCCTGAATCACGATGCCGATCGTCGTCCCCACGATGAGCGGCATGACCGACGTGTTGTCGCGCGCGCTCAGCACGAAGACGAGCAGTGCAATGGCCGGCACGCATTCCAGCAGCGTGTTGATGTGCTTCTCCGATGCCTGGAGCCGCGCCGCCGAGATGCAGATCGTGAAGGCCAGCACGCCGACCGGCGTCATGCCGACGACCATTTGACGGCACATCTCGCGCGTCGACTCGGCGAGGCTTCCCGAGAAGAAGCCCACCATGTGAGGCCAGAAAAAGTACAGCAGCAGCGAAAACACGATGCCGATGGCAAGCCCCGCTCCTTCGAGTTCGCCGAGAAGCTGGTTCTGCCGGGCCTTGTCGTTTCTGAGCGCGACGAGCGCGGGAACGAGCAGCACGCTCAACTGGTTCGTGATCGTCGCGGGGAGCCAGGTGACAAGCGTGAGCGCGAGCTGATAGGCGTCGACGGTGCCGCTGATCCCGTACCGATACGCGATCGCCATTTCCTTCGATGCGCCGATGAACTTCCCGGCGAGCACGAATATCAGCAGGACGAAGGCGCTCCTTGCTATGCGCTTGTGGTCCTGATGAACGCCAAGCAGACGCTCTCTTAGCGATTGCACTGTTGCGGTCAGCACACTTCCTCCGGCAATTTGGATCTCGATCCGCGCAGGACCGGCTGGCCGCCTGCGCACCGAGGGAGCGTGCATCAAACGCAACGGTCGGACTGTTCGCCATGCCACCGGCGCGCGATGATGCAGTTTTGCGCGGGCATTTTCGCGCCTCGCCTGGTGTGCTACCGGGCAGAAGTCCGCGATCATAGGTGCGAGAGTTGCGGCTGCGAGACGCCTTACCGAAGCCTCGTCATCGTGAAAATCAAAGCGTGCATGGGATGTAAATGAAGAAATCGATCGTGGTTGGCGTGATAGTGATTGTCGTTTCCTTGCTCGTGATCGATACGCCAGGCGTGACGAGGCATTTTCAGACGGTCTACGCTGCCTGGGACGATGGCCGCATCCTCGATCGCCTTACATTGAGCAACGTCATGCGCTGGTGGCGCGAGTTCAGAGACGGGCGCGACAGCGGCGGCTATCGCGCGAGCCTCACCCGTTCGCCCGTCCCGGCGACGGCGAGTTGCCCGGAGACGTCCTTCACGCCGCCCAAACTGGTCGACCCGCGCAGCCCGAAGGCGTTCGGCGCGACCGGCGACGGCAAAACCGACGACACCAGGGCGTTCCAGGCCGCGGTCGATGCCGGCGACGTGCTCGTGCCCGCCGGAACGTATCTGCTCAATCACACGGTCGTCATCACGGCCAGTCACCGGCATATCCAGTGCGAGCCCGGCGCGACGCTCAAAAAGACGGTCCGCGAGGACAGCAACATGTTCAACTTCGAGGGTCCGTCGACGGGGAACAGTCTCGTCGGCTGCAACTTCGTGGGTGCCAATCCGACCCGCATCCGTGACTGGGAAAAACCCGGACACTACGA
>Ga0105251_10001449_pt1 | contig 20393 bp, 14 predicted proteins | sample KBSS64metaG_FD_80424 | JGI IMG/M metagenome (GOLD analysis project Ga0105251, IMG submission 80424) | Switchgrass rhizosphere microbial communities from Kellogg Biological Station, Michigan, USA - KBS S6-4 metaG | ecosystem: Host-associated > Plants > Roots > Rhizosphere > Soil | place...
ACAACAGCTGAATAAGTTTACCTGCGCCGACCATCTGGGCAATCAGGTATAACGCGACAACCACCAGTGAACCGCAAGCGGACAGGATACGAATCGGCCCCTGCTTCAGGCGATAGGATGCCACATCAGCAAAGGTATATTTGCCGAGGTTTCTCAGGCGTTCTGCAATCAGGAACAGGATAATTGGCCAGCCGACCAAAAAGCCCAGTGAGTAAATCAGGCCATCGTAGCCGGAGGTAAACACCAGCGCCGAAATACCGAGGAACGATGCGGCAGACATATAGTCGCCCGCAATCGCCAGGCCATTCTGGAAGCCAGTGATATTGCCGCCCGCGGTGTAGTAATCGCTACGCGTGCGGGTTCGTTTTGACGCCCAATACGTAATACCCAACGTAAAGGCAACGAAAATCACGAACATGATAATTGCCTGCCAGTTCGTGGGCTGGCGTTGAACCGCCCCGGTAATCGCATCCGCAGCAAACGCGGAAACAGGCAGGCTCAGGAGTGGTGCGGCAAGGACGCCGAGAAAACGTTTCATGATACCTTCACCTCGCGCAGCACAGCGTTATTCAGACGGTCAAATTCACCGTTCGCTCGCCAGACATAAACGCCCGTGAGGAAGAAGGAAATCAGAATTACGCCGACACCAATAGGAATACCGCGGGTGACGGTGGTGCCTGCGTGCAAAGGTGTGCCCAGCCAGCCAGGCGCGAAGGCAATGAGCAGGATAAAGCTGATATAAATCACCAGCATGATGATGGACAAAATGGTGGCAAACCGTTGCCGTTTAGCGACTAACTCCCTGAAATGCGCACTGTCTTCTATCCGTTGATAAAGTTGATCACTCATCACAGATCTCTCCAGAGAAATTCCCTTTGTCTTTTGCGCCACAGGGGTGTTGGCTGCATTCGCGCACCCCAGTCACTTACTGGTGTAAGCTCCTGGGGATTTGCTCGTTTGCCGCCTTCCTGCAACACAAAATCCTTTGGGAATTTGGGTTAGGTTGAGGTTTTTTTATTGTGTTTTCCCCTCTCTTTGAAGGAGAGGGGCAGGGATGTTACGAAGGCATGGTAATAGATTGTTTTTCTTCCAGTAACTTCTCAACAACGCCCGGATCGGCAAGCGTTGAAGTATCACCAAAGTTACTGGTATCGCCGGCGGCAATTTTGCGTAAAATGCGACGCATAATTTTGCCGGAACGGGTTTTCGGTAGTGAATCTGTCCAGTGCAAAATATCCGGGGTAGCAAGCGGGCCAATCTCTTTACGCACCCAATTGCGCACTTCGGTATACAGCTCAGGCGTTGGCTCTTCGCCGTGGTTTAGCGTCACATATGCGTAAATCGCCTGGCCTTTAATATTGTGCGGAATACCGACGACTGCGGCTTCGGCCACTTTCGGGTGCGATACCAGCGCTGATTCGATTTCTGCGGTGCCCAGACGGTGCCCGGAAACGTTACGCACGTCATCCACGCGTCCGGTGATCCAGTAGTAACCGTCTTCGTCGCGACGTGCGCCGTCACCGCTGAAGTACATATTTTTAAAGGTCGAGAAATAGGTTTGCTCGAAGCGCTCATGGTCACCAAACAGCGTACGCGCCTGGCCTGGCCATGAATCGGTGATCACCAGGTTGCCTTCGGTTTCGCCTTGTTGCGGGTTACCTTCGTTATCCACCAGAGCTGGTTGCACGCCAAAGAATGGGCGCGTGGCGGAACCGGCTTTCAGCTCGGTCGCACCGGGCAGTGGGGTGATCATGAAGCCACCGGTTTCGGTCTGCCACCAGGTATCAACTACCGGGCATTTCTCGTTACCGATTTTCTTCCAGTACCATTCCCATGCTTCTGGGTTGATAGGCTCGCCCACAGAACCCAAAATGCGCAGCGACGAACGATCGGTGTTTTCAATCGCCTTATCGCCTTCGGCCATTAATGCGCGAATAGCGGTTGGCGCGGTGTAAAGAATGTTTACTTTATGCTTATCAACAACTTGTGCCATGCGGTTTGGCGCAGGCCAGTTTGGCACGCCTTCAAACATCAGCGTGATAGCACCACATGCCAGCGGGCCGTATAGCAGATAGCTGTGGCCGGTTACCCAACCCACATCGGCGGTACACCAGTAAACGTCGCCCTGATGGTAATCAAAGACATATTTAAAGGTGGTTGCGGCATAAACCAGGTAACCGCCGGTGGTGTGCAGCACGCCTTTTGGTTTGCCGGTTGAACCGGAGGTGTAAAGGATGAATAGCGGATCTTCAGCGTTCACTTCCACCGGCTGGTGGTGCGCGCTGGCTTTCTCAACCAGTTCGTTCCACCACAGGTCGCGGCCTTCATGCCATTCGACTTTGCCGCCGGTGCGTTTGAGCACCACGACGTGTTCAACGGTTTTAACGCCTGGGTTTTTCAGCGCCTCATCGACGTTTTTCTTCAGTGGAATGGAGCGTCCGGCACGAACGCCTTCGTCGGCGGTAATGACCAGTTTGGAACTGGAATCGATAATGCGCCCGGCGACGGCTTCCGGTGAGAAACCACCAAAAATCACTGAATGCACCGCGCCAATGCGTGCGCAGGCCAGCATCGCAACGGCGGCTTCCGGCACCATCGGCATATAAATCGCTACCACATCGCCTTTCTTGATGCCCAGTTCTACCAGGGTGTTGGCAAAACGGCACACTTCACGATGCAGTTCACGGTAGGTAATGGTTTTACTCTGGGTGGCATCGTCACCTTCCCAGATGATCGCAGTTTGATCGCCACGATCTTTCAGGTGGCGATCGAGGCAGTTAGCGGCCAGGTTTAGTGTGCCGTCTTCATACCATTTGATTGAAACGTTTCCGGGTGCGAAAGAGGTGTTTTTCACCTTCTGGTAGGGCTTGATCCAGTCAAGGATCTTACCTTGTTCGCCCCAAAATGCGTCGGGGTCATGTACCGAGTGTTGGTACATGGATTGGTACTGCTCCGGGGTTATCAGGCAATTGTCCGCGATATTGGCGGGAATGGCGTGTTTATGTATTTGGCTCATGCTTTTTTTCTCCTTTTAGGATGTTAATAATATGTCACGTAAACGTTAACCGCAGGGTGCCAAGCAGAGCTTTGTTTATTATTTGGGCGACAGATCACGCATTAATTAAAGTGTTGAAAATTTAATCAATGAATCCCGCATGGAGAAGGGGAATGAACGGCTTATTTATTGTGATAACAATGAGATGTGAGGCAGATAAAAAAAGAGCCGCCGGGCGGCAGCTCTTTCTGATTTAACCCGCCGCGCTTTCGCGCAAACTGGCTTTTAGCTTGTTGTACTCGTCAATCACATACTGCTCGGCAGCTTTCTGATCGGCGATAGGCTCGACACGTACGGCGCAGTACTTATACTCCGGCGTTTTAGTAATCGGGCTGAGGTTTTCAGTCACCAACTCGTTACAGGCACCAATCCACCACTGGTAAGTCATATAAACGGCACCTTTATTAGGACGCTCGCTTACATTCGCACGTGTGATGACTCGACCTTTACGTGAATTCACCCAGATTAGCGCTTCATCTTCGATACCCAAACGAGCGGCATCATCGATGTGGATTTGCGCATAACCTGGTTCATCCGCAAGGGCAGCCAGTGCCGCACAGTTGCCGGTCATTGAACGGCAAGAGTAGTGGCCCACTTCACGCACCGTGGAAAGCACCATCGGGTACTCTTCGGTGACTTTGTCGATTGGCGGCGCCCAGTCACAAGTAAAGAACTCGCCCAGGCCGTTTTCACGGTCAAACTTGCCGTCGTACAGGAACGAGGTGCCCTGATCTGACTCAGCTACATCGCGGCAAGGCCACTGGATATAACCCAGCTCACCCATTTTCTCGTACGTTGCCCCGTAGAAATCTGGGCAAAGGCCGCGCAACTCATCCCAGATTTCCTGGGTGTTGTTGTAGCTCATTGGGTAACCCATACGAGTGGCGATTTCACTGATAATCTGCCAGTCCGTTTTCAGGTCCCACTTCGGCTCGACTGCTTTAAAGAAGCGCTGGAAGCCACGGTCAGCGGCGGTATAAACGCCTTCATGTTCACCCCAGGAGGTGGATGGCAAAATCACATCGGCCGCAGCCGCGGTTTTGGTCATGAAGATGTCTTGTACAATCACCAGTTCCATATCGGCAAACGCCTGACGAACCGCCGAAAGCTCGGCATCCGTTTGCAGCGGATCTTCACCCATAATGTAAGCTGCGCGAACTTCGCCATGCGCGACACGGTGAGGTATCTCGCTAATGCGATAGCCGGTGTGAGCAGGTAGCGATGGTACGCCCCACGCTTTCGCGAACTTCTCGCGGCTGACTTCGTCTTTCACGTACTGGTAGCCAGGATAAGTATCCGGCAATGCGCCCATATCGCACGCACCCTGTACGTTGTTCTGGCCGCGAACCGGGTTAACACCAACGTTCGGTTTACCCAGGTTGCCGGTCATCAGTGCAAGGCTTGTCAGCGAGCGAACGGTTTCCACGCCCTGATAGAACTGGGTGACGCCCATGCCCCACAGAATCGTAGCGGTTTTCGCTTTCGCATACATGCGTGCTGCGCCGCGAATTTCCGCCGCAGTAACGCCGGTAATTTCTTCAACAGATTCAGGCGTGTAGCCAGCAACAATTTTGCGATACTCGTCAAAACCTTCTGTACGGGAAGCCACGAATGACTGGTCATACAGGTTTTCTTCGATAATCACATGTCCGATTGCGTTAAGCAGGGCAATGTTGGAACCATTTTTTAACTGCAAATGCATGTCAGCGATGCGCGCGGTTTCAATTTTACGCGGATCGACAACAATAATTTGTGCCCCTTTTTGCTTCGCGCGAATTACGCGGTTAGCAACGATAGGGTGTGAATCTGCCGGGTTATACCCGAACACAAACACTAAATCGGTATCCTCAATCTCGACGATTGAGTTGCTCATAGCGCCGTTACCGACCGATTGGTGCAGACCTGCAACCGAAGGGCCGTGTCAGACGCGTGCGCAGCAATCGACGTTATTGGTACCAATAACGGCGCGCGCAAATTTCTGCATTACATAGTTAGTTTCGTTGCCTGTACCGCGGGAAGAACCCGTAGTCATGATGGCATCGGAGCCGTGCTTCGCTTTGATTTCGCTCAGGCGAGTACTGACGTAGTTCAGTGCTTCATCCCAGGAAACGTTTTCGAGTTTGCCGCCTTTCTGGCGACGAATCATCGGTGACTTAAGGCGCGGGGTGAGGATTTTAGTATCGTTAATAAAATCCCAGCCGTAGTAACCCTTCAGGCATAAATCGCCTTGGTTAGTTTTACCTTGAGCCGCTTCCGCCTTGACGACTTTGCCGTTATCGACCACGAGGTTGATTTTGCAACCCGAGGCACAATAGGGGCAAACCGTGACGACTTTTTTCATCAGTGTTGCTCCAGTCAACGCACCCGTCATACTTCAAGTTACAGCCTTCCTGCTACCTGAACTATTTAGGGTACTTAAAGGTGTGTGAAACTCACACAGCTGATCATATCTCCCCGCTTTAATGCATTATCTATGCCACATAGAAAGAGTGGGAATAACCGCCATCTTACGGTGATAAAAGCAGCAAAACGCTGACGAAAAACAGGTCATCGTCAAAAGTGACGTGTCGAGAAGGGCAGGGATTGTGACACTGGCTGAAAATTCGGCATGGCTATTGGGCGATTCTGTCGCATTAGCGCAGGCAAGTCAGCAAAAGTCACGCAGCTGACTTTTCAGGCAGCCAACAGATAAAACTGTTCTGCCGGTGACAATCCGTCCCCGGCTGGATGCTGGAACTGACCCTTGCGTATCATGTGGATTAATTCAATGCCCGCCAGTATCGTCTGTGCACGCCGGAATGATTTGAACCCCAACATCTGGCGTATCCGCCGTTTGATATTTCGATGATCCTGCTCCACAAGGTTATTCAGGTATTTACTCTGCCTGACGGTAATGGTTTCTTCATCAGGTTTACCAGCGTTGAGTGTGGCCATTCGCGCATGGAATTAAAGGAAATGGCGTGCAGTTCGCAATATTGCTGACGGGTAAGGCCGCTGGCACGCCAGTTTTCGACGTGCTGTTTTTTCTCTTCAATGGACCAGCGTTTTTTGGCATCGATTGACTCCGGTAGGTACGGTTAACAGATGCCGGTAATGCTAACTGACTGAAAATGTATGTGAAGATGAGTTCACCGGATGCTTACGGGATTCAATACTTAGATGTCCGTCTGTAACCGGTGGGCGCCTAAGTTATCAGTACTGGCTTAATGGCTACATACGGTGCTGGGTTTACGCTTACGCCTGCTGCGGGTCTGCCGAAAGCGGGCCAAACAACTGCGTCTGCACACGCTCAGGGCCGTCAAGCCAGACGACCTGCGTATCAGCGGCAAGGTTAGAAGGGGGATGTTGCGCATCGGTGTAGACCATCGTGGCCGCCTGTGCTGCCAGCGGCAACAACAGGGGAAGGTACAACAGTAAGGGACTGATTTTCATGACCACACTCCATCAGGGGATTAAGCCTGACAGAGTGCGAAATCATGAGGGGGAATGCAGCGATAAACTCTTTATGGAGGGGGGGGATTTCAATAAACTATCGTATGTAGCCATCCATCAGCTGTTTCCCTGCCACTCATTTTGAAATACGCTTTCAAACATCGACGATCCCCCAAGGGCATCAATGAGCCAAGACTCCACTGTCTTTCTATTTTTTTAGTATTAATCTTAGCCCCCCCCCAATCACAGCCCCACTCCCAACTGCAATAAAACCAATAAAAAAGAATATCTTGAATAACCAGAGCACCCCTGTAGTACCAGAAAAATCTGACGGGAACCCCAGTTTATTTAAAACAAAACCAGAAAAGGAAAAAGCAATCCCGATTATGAGCACATAAAAAGCACAATAGACAAACCCAAAAACCCCTGTCTTAAATATGGCCACATACCCTGCGATAAAAGGTAGCCCCCATAATAAAAGCAAAATAAAATCTTGATCAATATTCAGCCGACTAAAAACATATCGGTCAAATACATTGCTCATCAAATATAGAGCAATAAAAAAAAGCACCAATATCAATCCCGTATAAAAATCTTTTGCAAACATATTTAACCTCCTAAATCCGCACTATAAACAGCATTATCCTGATAGCCTGCCTCGCCCTTCTGCGGCCCCGGATTCATAGGGAAATTAGGCCATGCATTTTTTGAAATAGATGTCCCACATTCTTTCATAGATTGTTCCGCACAATGACAACAATTAAATTTGGTAAAATGATAATTTTCACCCTTACATTGCTTCATAGCAGTGCGTATACATTCATCATATATAGAGTTATTAGGTTCTGTACACACAGTGCCCTTTTGATTTGGATCTGGGTCAGCATGTACTCCCTCGTTATCAAAGCTAGATGTAGTTCCGTCTTCAAATTTTATATAGCAATGCCTTGCGTAAGGTACAGGGATAGGGCTGAACTTCCTATAACACATCTGATATAACCCCATTGGGTCAACATATCTTACGGGGTTTCCTGTATAACTATACAAATTCCACCCACCTTGTAGGCCAATCGGATCCTGGCTGATATAGCGACCCAGTGTCGGGTCGTAATAACGGTGACGGTTATAGTGCATACCCGACTCGTCGTCATAGTGTTGACCCTGCATGCGGATGGGCTGGTACAACCGCTGCGGATTACTGCCGTCCACCTGATTCCCCCACGGGTCGAACTCGGCCCGCCAGTCAGTGCCGCCTTGGGCGTTTATCAGGGCAATCGGGGTGCCCAGGTGGTCACAGTGGTACAGGTGAACCACTGGGCTTGTCGGCTCCGGCAATGGTTTCAGCAGTGGCAGCAGACGTTCTGGCGTCAGCTGTGAGACAGCCAGCCATTGCTGGCTGTGTGGACTCAGTTCGCCATCGCGTAGCTCCTGCTCCAGTTGATGCAGTTGTTGCGTCACCTCCGGGGTGAAGGTGATGCCGGAGTCCTGCGTCAGCGTGTCGGCCAGTGTCTGCACCGGCTCCGGAATATCCCCTTCGATGCGCAGCAGCGGCACGAAGCTTCCGGGCTGGTAAACTGTGTGAATACGCTGCCCGTCACGCTCGGTCAACACCAGGTTATCGCCCTCCCAACCATACCAGGTCATTCGGGGCTCTTCACGGGGATGGCCCTGCGGGTTAAGCACAACAGTGCGCTTGCCGATACGCCGGCCAAGGGCGTCATACAGGTATTCTGCCCGGGTGGTGTCGCGGCCATCGCTCCAGCTCAGGGTGTGGCTGTACTGGCTCAGCCTATGTTGACTGTCCCAGGTGAAGTGATGCACTTCACTTTCATTACCATGGCAACGCTTTTCCACCAGGTTGCCGTACACATCATAGCGGTAGATAAACGTCTCATCTTCCATGATGCGGTTATCCGGCAGCGCCGGGCGGGCCATATAACGCGGGTCACGGCGGGCAAGGCTAATCGGGTCATCATAGCGACTGCCCGGCAGACGGTTACCCGCCGGGTCGTACTGGTAGTGAGCCGGATATAGGCCCAGCTCTTCGCTCAGGCGACCGGCATCGTCGTAAATAAAATGACGGGCGTCGCCTGCGCCGGTGTGAATAGAGGTTATCTGGCCACTGTTGTTATAGCGATGCTCACGGTTGAGGGACGATGTCGGGTTATCCGGAAGCATCAGCCCGGCCAGACGACCATCCTTCTGGTAAAGAGTATCGAGCTGGTGTGCGCCAAAACCGCGATGCCGCTCGCGATGCAGCCTGTCGCGCTCAAACTCCAGCAGTGGTTTGCCGTCCAGTGCAACGCCCAACAGATGCCCCGGGCCGTAGGTCAGCCAGTCAATCGCCGGCATTCCGTCGGGCAGAGTCCGGGCCAACCCACCACGTGCCTGAAAATGGTGCCCGATGGTGTGCTCCCACAGCGTGTTGCCGTCCGGGGCTGTCACATGCTGGGATTCGCCAATAATCCGTCCGGATAGGTCATGAATCCACCGGGCACTGACAAGATGTCCTGAACTGAGGTGATCTACCGACTTTAATTGGCCGTTGTCAGTGTAAGTTCTGCACTCTTCATCTGGAGTGCCATCCGCCAGCGATGACCGTTCACGACAGATAAGGCGTCCTGCTATATCGTAATGCCAGTGAGTTATAAGGCCGCAGTCATCGCTGCATGCCAATTCTCCCGCAGCGTTATATTCGTAGTGATGCAGGCGGCCATCAAAACCAACTTCTTTCACTTTGCGGTCCATCACGTCGTAATCAATTACACTACAAGCACCGTTCTCATTAATGATTTTTGTCAGGCGACCGGCTGCATCATAGCTAAATTTTCGAAACAGATTGTTGTTCGCGTAATTAAAGCTCAACGGACGCCCCTGCGGATCATATTCGGTGCACTCAGTACCCCCGCCAAAGAAAGTGGCAAGCACCAGGTCGCCCGCCTCATTGTATTGGTAGTGGATACGTTCACCAGCAACATTCTCAGCACATGCCAAACGCCCCCTAGAATCATAACTACGCTTTGAGGACAACCCTTCTTCATGCATTGTACATACTAGTTGTCCCCACAAGTCATATTCATATTCAGTGCGATGTCCGGAGCAGTCGATATAAAGGGCTAGCTGCCCGTAACGGGTCCACTCCATTCGCAGGCGCCCGCCATCAGGTACTTCTGTCTCATTCACTTGAGAAGAGGTCTCATCAGCATAGTGATAGCGAGTTGTTTGCTTCAGAGCGTCGGTTTGGGTAACCATTCGCCCAAAGCAATCATACTCCCAACTATTTTCACTGCGGTCAGGAAAAATAGTACGAATCAGTTGATGTCGATCATTGTAACTAAAGCGGGTGTGCCTCCCCCCAGGAGAGTTTAGACCACACAAATTGCTATTTGCCACATCCAGCTCAAACTCGGTTTTACGTCCGAGGGCGTCCACCGAGGCAATGAGGCGACCCGCTCCATCGTATTCACTGTGTGTAAAACTGCCGTCAGCGCGTTCATGTTTCACCGCCCGGCGCAGACCGCCGTCCCCGGTGAAGTGGTAAATCTCCGTACGGTTCAGGCTGTCAGTGACCGTGGTGCGGTCTTTCTCATACGCAAACTGGTAATCCAGACCGCCAGGATTGCGCTGGGTGATGACCTTGCCATCCGCGTTGTATTCATAGGTCGTCACCGGACGACCGGCATAGCGGTGCGCAACCATGCGCCCGGGGTGGTCAGGGTCCCAGCCAAACTGGCGAACCTGATGGTTAGCACGGTCGTAGACGGCAGCCAGCTCACCCTGTGCGGTGTATTCGTAACGCACCAGCGGCGTGTCAGGAATATCGGCAAAACCGGGGGCAGAGACCAGGTATACCGCCGCCAGCCGAATGCCGTTATCCTGGCCGTAGCCGGTCAGGCGGCTCAGTGCGGGCAGAGGGATTGTCGTCAGTTCAAGACGAAAACGCCTTCCGGCACCGTCAATGGCCCCGGTGACGGCACCGGCAAACTCGCCGTCGGCATCACGCAGGTAACGCAGTTGCTTACCACCACGCTCGCTGACACTTAGTAATGGACGATGTATCGGGAGGGGTTGTGGAAGGACCGTATCTGATGCGGGTATGGTTTTCGTATATCCAAATACCCACCAAGGCCCTTTTGGATCGTTGGCCACAAAATAAAAGTGGTTGTCTTCACGCTGGTTTAGCGGCAATGTCTGCCACAGAGATGCCAGCGCATGATTCTTGTCAGCAAGAATTTGGCCCCCCCCACGAGCCAGCCACAGTTTTTCACTAAGACTGTAAACAATTTCACCTGGGCTCAGCGGGTCAAACCTTAGGCTGCGCCCCCCCGTGTCGTTGATGATAAGGATTTGAAGGTGAACCTGTAGGCTTACATCAAAGCCCCCCAGCCATCCTGGTCCAAATAGTCCCACCGGACCCGGAGTTTTTGTTTGATAGCTGTTGTAGCTGCGATTGATAACCATTGGAGCGGGCCCGGGTAAGGAGACATCCGTCTCACCGGGCAACACCTTGGCCCCCAGTGACGGGTTGACGGGATTCCCAGTAGTCATACCACCAGGACAGACCGAACAGGCCACCCCTGAGGGAGCCCCAATCAGTACGCTGGCTGAGCCCTGGACTATCGGCCCACCGTACTGTGTCATGTCACCCTGTCGGGCTGCCGGTTTTCCACTCATGTTACATTCCTTGTTAAAAATATTTTATAAAAACTGGTTACTCATGCATTTACTTGCATTAGAACAAGTAAAAATCATGTATATAATTTCATTTACTCAGGGGTATCTGGCGCTTTTTTGGTGGCTCCGCAGTTCAGCTGCACCATCATGCTGTCGCCATTGAGCGCACTCATCGTCTGCAGCTGAATGTTGTCCCCGCTGAGGAAAATACTGCCGTCTTTGGTCAGCACCAGCCGGGCCTTGCCACACACCAGCTCCAGGTGTTCACCGGCGGAGTACACCGCCACCTTGCCGCTGCTTTCGTCCTTGCGCTCACCGGCGCTTACGCTCATCTTTTTGCCCACGGTCACGTCGTAACGCTCGCCGACCATCAGGGATTTACTCAGTCCCACCTGCGAGGCCTGTATCAGCCCCACCGAGGTGTTCATCGCCACCCCGACCGTGGTCTGAGAAACCACGCCCACCGTCAGCGCCCGGGCAATACCCACCGTTTCTGCCTTGTTCATGCCCACGGTTTCAGTCTGGTTCATCCCTACCGACAGGCTCTGGTTCATGCCCACTGACTCTTTCTCATTCATCTGTACGGCGATGGTCTGGTTCTTCTTCACCGTCACCGACTGGTTGCCTTTCACCGTTTCGGTGTGGTCGTTATCGACATCGGTGGTGCGGTTATGTAGCACTTTGGTGTTCATGTCCTTCTGGGCATGCAGGTATAACTCTTCCGCCCCTGTTGCATCGTCAAGTCGTAATTCATTGAAACCATTCGACTTATATGACTTTGACTTTATCGACATCTGCGTCTTTTTACCCGGCAGTCCATTCGGCACCACGTTGCTGGCGTGGTAGGTGCGCCCGGTGACAATCGGCTGGTCCGGGTCGCCGCCGAGGAAATCCACAATCACTTCCTGACCAACACGCGGAATGGCAATCGCCCCCCAGCCCTGACCGGCCCATGCCTGTGACACACGCACCCAGCACGAACTGCGCTCATCACCGGTGGCCTCGCGGTCCCATGGGAACTCCAGACGCACGCGCCCGTGGGCATCGGTGTAAATTTCTTCCCCGGCCGGGCCCACCACTTTGGCTATCTGCGGGCCATCCATCACCGGTTTAGCCCGCGGGTAGGGTCGCCAGGTCTGTTGTGCCGGAATAAAGCTGAACTGACAGCTGAGCGTGGTGCCCTGGCCGGCGGAGCTGGTGAGCAGTGCCTGGGGTTGAGAGCCGCTGTGGATGGTACTCACCGGCTGCCAGCGGGTGTTGAGGTCTTCACGCGGGTGTGAGGTCAGCGTGAACAGAATGCCCGGTTGCAGGGCAAAATCATTGCTCTGGCCATGGCCCTGTTGCGCATCATTGCGCAGGCCATCAAGACGGTACTTCGAGAAGCTCTTCCCGGACTCATTCTTGTAACGCCCCGGGTAGTCGTAGTGCTCATAGGTCGCCTGCTGGTTCTGCAGGTCTTTGCCTTCCTGCACAAATTTTGCATCCCAGGCCGGTTGTTTAAAGGTGTAATCCTTCACCGTCACCGATGCCGGGCGCACCTGGCTGCCCCGGCGGAACGAACTGATGCAGTTCAGCGGCGACGCCGTCGCGTCGGTGGCGTTGTACGGCAGTACCGGGCCTTTACCGAGCGCGGCCATATCATCGGCAAACACCAGCGTGTGTTTTTTGCCGCTGAATTCAAAGAAGTAGAAAATCCCTTCTTCTGCTGTCAGACGCTGCAGAAAATCGGCATCACTCTCCCCGAACTGCACACAGAACTCACGCTGCGGATGCGGATAACGGAACGTATACGCCACATCCGTGACGCGGTTTTCCTTCATCAGTGTGCCGAGAATGGTCTGGATATCCTGCAGCTGGAAAATGCGTGAGTTCTGGCGCAGTGAGGCACGCCACAGCGCCGGGCGGATGACCATCTGGTATTCGGTCTGATGCAGGCCGGTATCCCCCTGTTCAAAAGAGGAGACCATCCCGCTGATGGTGCGCTGCACCACGCCGGTGTCGGTCACCGTCAGGGTTGCGGTGTTGTCCATTACTGCCGCAAAGTCCACCGCCGGGTTGGTACTCACCAGACGCAGGTGCAGGGCGAACGGGCTGGAAAAAGCTTCCATCAGCTCAAAGCTCACCACCGCGAAGGTATCCGGTGGCAGACTGGACGTGAGGGTGAAATTTAACCCGGTTAACGAGGAGAGCATGTATGACCTGCCTGGTATGAAAAAAGGATGTCCCTGCTAAACAGAAGGGCTATCCCTTTATGGTACCGCAGACAAAAATATGAATATTTTGAGGAGGCGATGAAGCGACCGGTAATGATCATTCGCTCATCCCGCTCTGAATGGGGATACCTGATTTTCAGGTGAAGCGATGTGGGGAATATTCCGAGAGAAATTTACTGTGAAACGGGTTATTTCAGGACAGGTTTCTGAATGTGCAAAAATTATAATGCATCATTCTTTCTCATTGATTTTAAGAATGTAAATCCATGATTCAAATTTATCTGCACTCTGGTGTTTTTATCTTCACAGTGAGATGACGGTGTGTTCATCGTGTTGATTAAGCGGCAAAACGCTGACGAAAAACAAGGCATCGTCAAAAGTGATGTGTCGAGAAGGGCAGGGATTGTGACACTGGTTGAATTTTCAGCATGGGCATTTGTATTTTGTGCGCTACTCCTTCAACAATCGCCCACACTTACCTCACGCCCTTCCATCCCCAGGAGCTCAACAATGAAGCCTGCAATTTTGCTGGTGGATGATGATCCAGCGATTTGTGACGTGCTGCGAGATGTGCTCAATGAACACGTCTTTGAAGTTAAGGTGTGCCACACAGGGAATGATGCGCTGACGGCGATTACTCAACATCCGGGTATTGCGCTGGTATTGCTGGATATGATTTTGCCGGATATTAATGGGCTGCTGGTATTGCAACAAATTCAGCGCCAACGTGCGGACCTACCAGTGGTGATGCTGACGGGCCTGGGGAGTGAGTCTGATGTGGTCGTCGGGCTGGAAATGGGGGCCGATGATTATATCGCCAAACCGTTTAACTCCCGAGTGGTGGTGGCACGTGTCAAAGCGGTGCTGCGCCGTACCGGTGCGCTGGCAATCGAAACGGTGACGACAAAAACCAGCGGCCTGCATTTTAACGGCTGGCGGCTGGATACCGATCGTTGCCAGCTCTTTAACGCACAATCGGAGCAGGTCGATCTCACTCAAGGAGAATACGGCTTACTACTGGCGTTGATGCAGAATTCACGCAAAGTCCTGTCGCGAGAAAGATTGCTGGAACTGACTCACAGCGAAAGCCTCGAAGTATTCGACAGAACTATAGATGTGCTGATTATGCGACTACGTAAAAAAATAGAGCCGAACCCGCATCAACCGGCATTAATCCGGACTATACGCGGTGTGGGATATGTATTTTCGGCCGATGTTATTCAGGCGGAGCATAATGCGGCTTAATACCCTCCATAGTTCAAGCTGCATCTTTTTGGCTACGCTCCCTCACGCTCGGCACCATTCAGCCCCTTCAGGGGCTTTTTTTGTCTCTGCTGCCCGACAACACCCTCATTCTCAAAGCCCGCTTTCAGAAATACTGACTACATAAACATGTAATAAAAAACAGTGTTGACATAGCAGGAAAAAAACGTAAATTAGAGTTTAACGGTGGTGTGATAGATATATTGCCGTTAGGTTTAAAAGTATTAAATACGTCAATGAAACATGAAGTGTAAGTAAAATTCGCGATGATGTAAGGCTTTGTTTTTCATGTGTTATGGGTTCGCGAAAGCATTGAACTGCAATAGTTTAAATATCGCGAAAGACGTAAAGCCACGCATCAAAAGTATATATCGCGAAATGGGGAATGTACGAGGTCAAATAAATTTTTCTTGATCTTGTTTTAAACCGATAACGTAGGGGGGAATGATTGGAACCCGATATTATCTGTAAGAACTTGTGCATTTTAAGTAGTACCAAATAGCAGTAAAATCCACGAAGCATCTTAATGTTAAATCCTAAGTTAGCAGTACCTTAAAAGCCCTGACTACTACAGTCAGGGCTTTTATCTTTTACGGCTCCTGAACGCCTGACATTGACCATAACGCCTTAAAGCACCCGCCGGGTAGTTTACTCGTTTTTTATTTTTTGTTTATAAAATCAATAAGTTAATTCTCTTATGAAAATTACATTTATCTGGAAGGTGATTCGCAAAAATATACTCATTACAACAAACCTACCGCGCCTCACTAATAAAACTCTGTAATTCCACCAATGGCTTAGCTCCATCAATTGCATTTGCACATAATAAATTTGCACGCGCACAGGCGTGAGCCAACTTCAGGCTATCGACTAACGACCATTTTTCATGGCAGCCATATAATATTCCGGCACAGAAAGCATCACCCGCACCAACGCTGCCGATAATTTCCGTTTGAGTTAATCTGAATGACGGCACCCACACGCCTTCCATGCCTGGTTCAATACCCCAGGCACCTTCCGGACAGTGGATTACTACTCGTTGCCGAACGCCCGAATCCAGCAGCAAAGCCGCTGCCTGGGCGATATTTTCAATATGCGGATCGCCATTCGTACGGCGAATTTCCAGCCCACTAAACTCACCGGCTTCCAGTTCATTGATCACCAGATAATCGAGCCAACGCAGGGCAGGGAGTACCATAGGACGATAGCGTGGGTCGCCCTGGCGAGAGACTAAATCAAGCGAGGTTTCATAGCCCTGTTGCGCCATCTGCGCCAGTAACCGTGCGCTGCGCGTGCCGTATTCTGCATCTTCCATATCCAGGCTATCGAGCAGCAATAAGTAACCGAGATGGAAGATTTTGAATGACGATTCAAGGCGGTCAAAGGCGGGTAAGTCGAGTAAGCGATTAGCACCCGGTGAGTGGAAAAACGTGCGCTGCCCGCTAGGGTCAGTCATGACTTGCGACATTGACGTTGGTGCAAAAGTGGTGCGGTGCACATGCTGGCGGTTCACATGATACTGATCCAACATCGCCATGATGTAGTCGCCATCATGGTCGTCACCGACCAGGCCTACTGCCTGAAGCGGCAGGCCAACGTGCATTTTTGCCAGGGTGAGCAGAACGTTAAGTGGCGCACCACCAGTCGAGCGTTCACTGTGAACGATTTCCGCAAGCCAACCGCGCTGTGGCCACTGCACAATTTGATGCACATGGTCGACCAACATGTTCCCTGCGGCGATTATTCCGCTGCGTTCTGTCATAACCTCTCCTTAACCCTTACCAGAACTGCCAAAAATCTGCATCTGTTGTGCGACGACATCCGTAATCGCCTCTTCAATGCCTAGCAATAACTCGGCGAATTCGTCATAAATGGCGTGACGTTGATTCATGCGCTGCTCAATGGCACCCAGCGCGGCCTGTGACATTCCGGTGTAGAAATTTATCTTGTGAATGCCAAGCGTTATCGCCTTTCTGAAATCTTCGTCACTAATGCCGGAACCGCCATGTAACACCAATGGTATGCCAGTTTGGCTACGAATCGCGGCCAGGCGGTCGAAATCGAGTTTCGGTTCGCCTTTGTATTTCCCGTGCGCGTTGCCGATGGCGACGGCCAGCGTGTCGATGCCGGTTCTGTCGACAAAATCGCGTGCCACTGCCGGGTCGGTAAACTTGTTGCTATCGGCTTCGCCATACAATGCGCCACCTTCATCACCACCCACTGCACCCAACTCAGCTTCAACCGAGACACCCACCGCGTGGCACATCTTCACCACTTCGCGGGTCTGGCGAATGTTCTCTTCATACTCAAGTGTAGAACCATCGAACATGACTGAGCTAAAACCGAGGCGTAAAGCGCGAACTACCGCTTCAAAGTGCAGGCCGTGATCGAGATTGAGCACCACCGGAATATCGTGGCGAGCCGCTTCGAATTTGACGGCTTCGACCAGTGAATCGAGCGAGACATACTTAAAATGGACTTCGGCAATATTGATGATAAACGGTGAGTTTTCCTGTCTTGCCGCGGCAAAAAGGGCGCGCAGGAAGTGGCTGTCGAGAACGTTAAATGCCCCTAATGCGTAACCATTGGCGCGTGCATGAGCCAATCCGTGTGCGAGTGAAATCAAAGCCATAATAGTTTCCCCTGGTGTTGGAAAATAGGGTTAGAAATTAAAAGTGCTGGCGATACTCGTTGCACAGCAATTGCCGCGCAGGTTCGTCTTCAATAATGGTGTTGAAGCGCTCAAGCGGTTTGAGGAAACGGTTGTCGCGGTCGTCGTCATTGACCATCGATACTTCCCCAACCAGAACGTCGCCATACCCTGGCTCGCCCCAAAAACTGTGGTAAATACCAGGCACCAGACAAATGCTCTCGCCCGGTGAGAGGCGCAGTTGGCTGCCCGCTGCGTGGGTCTGGCGGCAGCCATCAATCACCACTGTCACGTCGCTCTCTTCTGTCTGTTCAAACTGGTCAGAATTCCACAATTCAACAATCAAATTACCGCCGCCGCGATTGATAATGTCTTCGCGTTTGCGCCAGTGAAAATGCATCGGCGTGAGCTGCCCTTCGCGAACATGCATGATTTTTTCGGCATAGCATTTGGCATACGGCGTGCCATCGGGTGAGCCGTTACGCAGCGTGAAAAGCGTCAGGCCCTGCGCGAGAAAATCGTTGCCGCCGAAGGCCGTCACGTCCCAACCGAGTTTTAAATCAAATACTTCCTGACAGATTTGTTTATCGATCTGCCGCCACTTCGCCAGGTCGTAAGAGGCGAATGGAGGTAAATGAACATCGTGCTGCATAAAGAAATGACGCGTTTGAGACAGAATGTTATTTACTTCAGAACGTTTCATTTTCCCTCCTTTTACCCGTCATACTTCAAGTTGCAGGGGTGTTGGCTACGCTCACTTACCCCAGTCACTTACTTATGTAAGCTCCTGGGGATAAGCTCGCTTGCCGCTTACCTGCAACTCGAATTATTTAGGGTAAATATGCATTCCATAACCCGAAGGATTATTCACCTACGAGTTTGGAAAATCGGTTATTTCACCGTCCAGCCCTTATACGTGCCGATATTGTTCTTATCGATCATGGTCACTGGGATCAGCACTGGCTCTTTAGGCGCAGGTTTGCCTTGCAGAATGTCGTAGCCAATCTCGACCGCTTTTGCCGCCATCACTTGCGGGTCTTGCGCAGGTGTTGCCACAAACAGTGTATTACCGCCACGTTTCAACGCTTCTTCTGCATCCGGGCTACCATCCACGCCAACGATGAAGAACTCGTTACGTTGCGCTTGTTTTGCTGCCAGATCGGCACCGATCGCTGTCGGATCGTTGATCGCAAACACACCGTCGATCTTCGGGTTCGCAGCAAGCAGAGATGTCATCACCTCAAGGCCACCTTCACGGCTGCCTTTGGCGTTTTGGTTAGAAGATAGAACCTTGATATCCGGGTGTTTTTTAAACTCGGTTTGGCAGCCTTCAACACGGTTCTGCACCGCAGAAACTGGAGGCCCGTTAATGATCACCACGTTGCCTTTGTTTTTCAGGCGATCCGCAATGTACTTACAGGCCATTTCACCCGCCTGGGTGTTATTCGAGGTGATCGTCGCATCGGCACCTTCCGCTGCGACGTCAACCGCAACCACCACGATCCCGGCATCTTTCGCACGTTTCACTGCTGGGCCGATCCCTTTGGAATCCGCCGCATTCAGAATGATCATGTCCACTTTGGCGGCAATAAAGTTATCGATTTGCGACACCTGCTGGCCGAGATCGTAACCGCTGGAAACCAGCGTCACTTTCACGTTATCACCCGCAAGTTTACGGGCCTCCAGCTCGGCACCTTTGGTTATCTGCACGAAGAAGGGGTTGGCGAGGTCACCCACCGTCACCCCGATGGATTTCAGTTCTTTTGCCTGAACAAAAGGCACAGCGGCAATCATGAGTGCAGCAGCGAGTAGCTTTAAACGCATGGTGTTTTCCTCACATAGGGTAGAGTTTTGTTGTTATGCACTTTGATGGTGACGGGTACGGTATTTGTCGATCAGTACCGCAATGATGATCACCGCACCCTTGATCACCAGTTGCCAGAAATACGAGACGCCCATCAGCGTCATGCCATTGTTTAATGTGGCGATAATCAGCGCCCCGACCAGCGTGCCGGTTATCGTGCCGATACCGCCGACGAAACTGGTGCCGCCAAGAATCACCGCAGCGATAGCGTCCAGCTCATAACCCATCCCAAGGTTGCCGTTGGCGCTGTAGAGTCGCGAAGCACTCATCACGCCGCCAAGCCCGGACAGCAAACCGCTCATGCCATAGACGAACAGCAACACCAGCCACACTTTGATGCCCGTCAGGCGTGCGGCCTGCATATTGCCGCCGACCGCGTAAATATGAACGCCAAGTGTTGTGCGTCGCAGAATGAACCAGCAGACAACAATCACCGCCAGTGCAATAACGACCAGCCATGGAATCGGGCCAAGATACGAGTTGCCTATCCATTCAAAATTGATATTGGAGTTAATCACCGTGGTGCCATCGGCCAACAAATAGGCCGCTCCGCGCAGCGCGGTATAAGTGCCGAGCGTGACGATAAACGGCGGTAGCCCGGCCCAGGCGACAAGCATTCCGTTAAACAAGCCCAACCCGGTGCCCATCATTAGCGCGGCAGGAATCGACAGCGATTCCCAGCCAGGCATTAGCGAAACCACCATTGCGGTCACCGCCGTGGTGCCCAGAATCGAGCCCACGGAAAGGTCGATCCCACCGGTCAAAATAATGAACGTCATCCCGGCGGCGAGCACGATGTTGATCGATGACTGGCGGGCGATATTCAGCAGGTTAGATTCAGTAAAAAAGTTCGGCGTGATAAACCCAAAAACGGCGACGATCAGGATCAATATCGGCAAAATCCCGACGGTTTGCATCAAATCACCAAACAGCGCTTTTTTCAGCGAGGCGGATTTGGCGACTTGCTGGGGAGTTGTGTGCGCCAGCGGCGTTTCTTTAGGTTGATTAGTTGCCATGTTGAACCACCTTTTTGTGGGCATCTTCAACGCCGGTTGCCAGCGTCATAATGTTCTCTTGCGTGATATCAGCGGCGTGCAACTCCCCGGCAATACTGCCTTCGCGCATCACATACACCCGGTCGCTCATACCGACCACTTCGGGCAATTCGCTGGAGATCATCAGGATCGCCACACCCTGTTTTGCCATCTGGCTCATGATCCGGTAGATCTCACTTTTCGCGCC
>Ga0105251_10001451_pt1 | contig 20368 bp, 19 predicted proteins | sample KBSS64metaG_FD_80424 | JGI IMG/M metagenome (GOLD analysis project Ga0105251, IMG submission 80424) | Switchgrass rhizosphere microbial communities from Kellogg Biological Station, Michigan, USA - KBS S6-4 metaG | ecosystem: Host-associated > Plants > Roots > Rhizosphere > Soil | place...
AGGACCGGGCCGCAGATCGTATGGGCCTACGGTGCTCGCGGATCCCCACGCCCATCGGAACGCGGCTCCGTCCGGCCCCGCGGAACGCTTCCCTCCCCCGTCCCGCCTCGCGGAGGTGTCCCCCTTGCCCACACCGCCCCGCTCCCCCGTCCGCCCCCAGCACCCCCCGCGGCCGTCCCCGGCGCGGCGGCCCGCCCGGCGTGCCGACGGGCGCCCCGGGCGGCCCGTACGGCGCAGGAGGCCGCGCTGGGCCGTGCGGGTGCTGACCACGGTCTCCGTGGTGATCCTCGCCTCGGCGGGCATCGGGCACGCGGTGCTGAACAGCCTGGACGCGGACATCGCCCGGGTCGACCCGTTCAAGGACATGAAGAACCGGCCCGAGGCGGGCCACGGCATGAACCTGCTGCTGGTCGGCACCGACGGCCGGGAGAAGGTCACCGGGGCGGAGCGGCGGAAGTACCGTCTCGGGGGCACGCCCTGCCGCTGCACCGACACGGTCATGATCGTGCACATCTCGGAGGACCGGGAGCGCGCCAGCATCGTCAGCCTGCCCCGCGACTCCTACGCCGAGGCGCCCGCGCACACCGACGCGGTCACCGGCGCATCGCACGGCCACCACCCCCTCAAGCTGAACGCGGCGTACGCGGAGGGCGGCCCGACCCTGACCGTGCGGACGGTCGAGAACATGACCCACGTGAAGATCGACCACTATCTGGAGGTCGACTTCACCAGCTTCATGAAGACGGTCGACGTGCTCGGCGGCGTCCGCATCTGCACCGCGCAGCCGCTGAAGGACAGGTACACCGGCCTCGACCTGACGGCCGGCCCGCATCTGCTGGGCGGCGGACAGGCCCTTCAGTACGTACGGTCCCGGCACACCGACGGCTCCTCCGACCTGGGCCGGATGAAGCGCCAGCAGCGCTTCCTGGCGGCGCTCGTCTCCCGGGCCACGTCGTCCGGGGTGCTGCTGAACCCGATGAAGTTCCGGGACGTGACGCGGGCGGTGCTGGGCTCGGTGCGGGCCGACAAGGGCTTCGGCACGGACGAGCTGCTGGACCTGGGCCGGGCGATGCGGAACTTCTCCCCGTCCTCGTCCGAGTTCACGACCGTGCCGATCGGGCAGATGGCCTACGCCGTCAAGGGCGTCGGCTCGACCCTGAAATGGGACGGGCCGAAGGCGCGCAAGCTCTTCGAGTCGCTGCGCGAGGACCGGCCGCTCGCGACGCGCGGGGCCGCCCCGCGGCCCAGGGCCGTCCAGGTCGCGGTGGCCCCGCAGCAGATCCGGGTCCAGATCGAGAACGGGACCGCCACGGCGGGGCTCGGCAGGCGGGTCGACGGCGCGCTCGCCGCCACCGGGTTCCGGACGACGGGCCGGCCCACGACGGGCCGCGACTCCACGGTCCGGCGCACCGTCGTCGCGTACGACCCCCGCTGGGACCGTTCGGCGAAGTCCCTCGCGGCCGCGCTGCCCGGCGCCGAGCTGCGCGCGGTCCCCGGGCAGGGCCCGCTGCTGAAGGTGATCGCCGGTGCCGACTTCAAGCGGGTGACGCGGGTACGGGCCGAGGACCCCACCCAGGGCGGGACCGGGGTGGTGACGGGAGACCAGGTGGTGTGCCCCTGATCCCGGACACCCGCCGGAGCCCCTCCGGCACGGTCCGCCGGACGGGTCCTAGTCGTCGAGGCCCTCCGCGGCGCGCTTCTCGCGGAGTTCCACGATCGCCCGGCGGCGGGCGAGACGGTGGGTGCGGCGGATCTGCGCCTCCTGGAAGCGGCGTTCGTCGCGCTCGGTCTCGGTGACGACCGGCGGCACCCGGCGGGGCTTGCCGTCGGCGTCCACGGCGGCGAAGACGAGATAGGCCGAACCGACCTGCTGCGGCGGGGTGGACTCGTTCCAGCGCTCGGCCAGGACCCGCACGCCGACCTCCATCGAGGTCCGTCCGGTCCAGTTGACCTGGGCCTTCACATGGACCAGGTCGCCCACGCGGACGGGTTCGAGGAAGGCCATCTCGTCCATCGAGGCGGTGACGGCGGGTCCGCCGGAGTGCCGCCCCGCCACCGCGCCCGCCGCGTCGTCGACGAGCTTCATGATCACGCCACCGTGCACCGACCCCAGGAGGTTCGTGTCGTTGTGGGTCATGATGTGGCTGAGGGTGGTCCTGGACGCGGAGGTCGGCTTGCCCGGGATGTCGTTTTCCGGGTTGGGGGCCTGTTCTGTCATGTCCTCCACCTTATGCCGGTCACGGAGCGGTCGATTTGCATCAGCTCTGCAACAGGCGTGACCCAGATCTCCTCGTTGTCTTGTAAGGCGCCTGGTGGGGGGCGGCACACTGGTCCGCATGAATGACTGGCCCGACGGGCGGACCGACGACAACGGCAGCAACCGCTACGGACGCGGCAGCGCAGGCGCACAGCCTGAGAGCGCCCGCGTCATGCGACAGGTCCGCCGCGGGCCCGCCGCGCCCGCACCGGGCCAGGGCGCGCCGCCGTACGGCGGCGGGGTCCCCCGGCAGCCCTCGTACGTCGACGGCCAGGGCCACGACGCGGGCCAGGGCCACGACAACGGGTACGACTCCGGCTACAACACCGGGCACGTGTACGGGAACGGGTCCGGCGGTCCGCAGGGGCCCGGCGGCGACGGCACGTACGCGCAGCGCCCCGCGCCGAACTGGCGACGCCGGATCAAGTGGACCGCGATCACGCTGGTCACGGCGCTGGTCGTGGTCTCCGTCGGCACGTACTTCTGGGCGGACTCCAAGCTCAACCGTGACGTGGATCTCTCCAAGGTCATAGACCGGCCGGAGACCGGCGAGGGAACGAACTACCTGATCGTCGGTTCCGACAGCCGTGCCGGCATGTCCGCCGAGGAGAAGAAGAAGCTGCACACCGGCTCCGCCCAGGGCAAGCGCACGGACTCGATGATGATCCTGCACACCGGCGACAACGGCTCGACGCTGATATCGCTGCCGCGTGACTCGGACGTCGTGATCCCCACGTTCAAGGGTTCCGAGTCCGGCAAGACGTACCCGTCCACCAACAGGCACACGAAGCTGAACGCGGCCTACGCCATGGACGGCCCCGAACTGCTCGTGCGCACCATCGAGGCCAAGACCGGCCTGCACATCGACCACTACGTGGAGATCGGCTTCGCCGGGTTCGCGGGCATCGTCGACGCGGTCGGCGGTGTCGAGATGGACCTCGACCAGGGCTTCAAGGACAAGTGGTCCGGCGCCGACTTCAAGGCGGGCAAGCAGACGCTGAACGGCGAGCAGGCCCTCGCCTTCGTCCGCACCCGGCACGCCTTCGCCGCCTCGGACCTGCAGCGCACCAAGAACCAGCAGAAGTTCCTGGCCGCCCTGGCCCACCAGGTCGCGACCCCCTCGACGGTCCTGAACCCGTTCAAGCTCTACCCGACGATGGGCGCGGGCCTCGACTCGCTGATCGTCGACAAGGACATGAGCCTGTGGGACCTGGCCGACATGTTCTGGGCCATGAAGGGCGTCACGGGCGGCGACGGCAAGTCCATGAACATGCCGATCTCCGGTTCCTCCGGCGGCAACCTCGTCTGGGACGAGGCGAAGATGAAGACGCTGGTGAACCAGCTCAAGAACGACGAGAAGGTCACGGTGTCGGGCAACTGACCCGGCACCGCCCGCCCTCGCCGACGGCCTGATCCGGCGTCGCACGGGGCCACCGGCCCCATGACCCACCGGCACCGCGACGCGCGGTGCCGGTGGGTCATTTGCGCAGGGTGATGCGGCCCCGGGTGCGGGGGCCGTCGCACTTCGAGCGGTCGACGACGGGCCGCGGAGCCGGTTCCGCGGCCATGAGGCGAATCGTGTCGCGGCCCGCCAGGGCGGTGCACCACTGCGCCAGGTGGGGGCGGGTGCCGCGGGGACCCGACGCCTCCTCCCAGAGGTCCCGGACCGCGTCGGCCCGCCGGTCGTCGAGGACGCCGGACAGCGGCCGCAGGGGCCCGCCGGGCGTCACGTACGCGTCCTGGCTCAGGACACGGCCCGCCACCAGGGCCGCCTTGTAGCGGTCGCTGTCCACCGTGGCGACGCCGGCGGCGGCCAGCGGGTCGTGCCAGTCGGGGGTGTCCGCCTGTTCCAGGACCGGGGGACGCCCGGCCATGCGTACGCCGTCGCAGTCCAGCAGGTACGGGGCGGGCGCGGGCCGGACGGTCCACAGCACGTTCGCGTGCGACACGTCACCGACGACCAGCCCCAGGGCGTGCAGCCACCGGAAGAGTCCGAGCACGGCGACGACCAGCGCGAACCGCTCGGCCGGCGAGGGCTGCGCGACGGCCTGCCAGGCCGGCCTCGGCGGCCGGAGCAGATAGGACAGGTCGGTCAGCCGTGCCTCGCCGCGCGAGGTCCGCCAGGTCATGGAGTCGGGCGCGCGGCGCATCAGGAAGCCGGTCGCCCGGCCGCCGTCCATGACCCGGCACAGCGGCCAGGCCGCCTCCCGGTCCAGACGCTCGCGGTCGGCCGGGGCGAGCCCCTGACGCAGCGCCACGAGCGCCGCGAGTTCCCCGCCGTCGGCCTTCCCCGGCTCGCGGTAGCCCTTGTACAGCAGCCGGCCCGGACCGGCGACGTCGTACACCTCGCCCTGGCCTCCGTCGCCGATCCGCGCTCCGAGGGCGAGCGAGCCGAGCGTCACGTCGGCGCCGTCGTCGGCGCTCACGGCACGGCCTCCCACAGGACGACGGCGGTGCGGTCGTCGTCGTACGACTTCACCCGGTACTGCAGCTGCCACAGGAAGTCGGCCGGCGCCGGCACCGCGCCCCGTCCCCATCCGGCCCCCAGGAAGTCCCGCATTCCCGCGTCACCGGCGAGCGGCGTGGACAGGCCGTCCGTGCACAGCACGAGGACGTCTCCGGGCAGGGCCGGACCCAGGAGCAGGGCGCGGGCCCGGTGGCCGTGCGGCAGCGCGGCGGTGCGGGTCTCGATCATCCCGTCGCCGTCGGGCTCGGGGTCCGTGAGGGACAGGTTCCACTCCCCGGCGCGCAGCAGCGCCGTGCCGCCGTCGCCGACGGCCAGGAAGCCCCGGGTGCGCACCCGGGGATCGAGCGGCACGAGCAGGGCGCGCAGGGTGGTGGCGTACGCGGCGGGGTCGTCGCCGTGTTCGCGGGCGCGGTGCGCGAGCAGGGTCGCGATCCGGCCCACGGCGGTGTCCACCAGCGCGGCGAACCCCGGCCGGTCGCCGGCGCGCACGGTATCCGAGAGTTCCGCGGACACGCCCTCCAGCTCCATCGCGGCGAGCCGGCAGGCCTCCTGGGAGCCGACGTGCGAGCGGGCCGCCGATCCCACACCGTCCGCCACCGCGAGCAGCAGCAGCCCGTCCGGGCCGGGCGCCCCGAGGCGCACCACGGCCAGGGAGTCCTGACGCGGCTCGCCCTGGTACCGGTGCGAGTCCCCGCGCACCGACGCCGCCCGCACCGTCAGGGCCCCGTACCCGGCGCCGTCCACCACCATGTCGGGCGTCAGCGCCGCGGCCGGGTCCTGCCGGACCGGGGGGAGCTCCAGCGGCTCCGGCGCGTACAGCGGGGGCTTGGGACCCGAATGGAACGGTGCGCCGAGCACCGGGACGGCCCCGCTCCGCGCGACGGGACCGTCGGGCGCCGGTGGGGGTGCGCACGAGGGTGTGTCCACGGGGCCGGGCTCGTACGACGGGGCCGGCGACCGCGGGCCCCGTCCGTAGGAGAGGGCCGGGGCCGGGCCGGCGGACGGTGTCGCGGACGGCCCCGGCACGGCGACGGCCGCGCCGGACTCCGGCTCGTCGCTGAAGACCTCGTCCACGCTCTGCCAGGTCTCGTCCAGCGGATCGGGCTCTCGCGCGTCCGGCCAGTGGAACTCCGTCCGCCGGGCGGTCCGCCGGTCCCCGTCCGGCTCCCGCGGCCCGGGCTCGCGCAGGTCGGGCTCGGGCTGCCGCGGGCCGGTCCGGGACGGTCCGGCGGCGTTCATGTCGTTCCCCATCGGCGCGACCTCACAGCTTGTCGAGAGAGACGAGGGAGAAGCCGGGCACGGTGTCGTCGACGGCCAGCGTGAAGCCGCTGCCGCCGTCCGCGCCGATGCTGCCCGCGGACCGGACGATCGACCGCGTGAGGCTGGAGGCGAACTCGCGCAGCGCCTGGGCCGGTGACACCGAGGAATCCTTCTGCATGAACGCCCGGAAGTTCGCGACCCGGGCGATCGTCGACTCCTGCGCCTCGCCGATGCCGAAGGCGATGATCTTCGGGCAGAACCGCGACTGGGTGATCTCCTTGTACGCCTGGTCCCAGTCCGGGTCGGTGGGAATGCCGTCCGAGAGGAAGAAGACCACGGGGCGGTACACCTCGTGGCCCTCCGCCTTCAGTCCCGCCACATCGGCCTCGACGCAGCGCAGCAGGGTGCGGAACGCGTCGCCGTACGAGGTGAGCCCGCCCGCGGCGAGCGCGGGGACCGAGTCGATGTCGCTGAGGTCGACGAGCGGCTGCAGCACGGTGGCGGTGTCGGAGAAACCGATCAGGCAGAAGCGCGTCTTGTCCGCGACGGTCGGGTTGGTGCTGATCTCGTGGTGCAGGTCGGGGAGCGCGCCGTTGATGGCGTCGATCGGCTCGCCGATCATCGACCCGGACTCGTCGCAGAGCAGGTAGAAGGGCAGGATCTGCAAGGTCTCGTACCTCCGGGTCAGTACGTGTAGAAGTAGATCTCGATGTCGGCGTGGCCCGGGGAGGCTCCGCCTTTCCAGAAGTCGCGGGTGGTGGCTGCGCGGAACATGTCCGGACGGGCCTTCTCCAGCAGGGCGTTGACCTCGTGGGCGTAGCGGCCCCCGGCGCCCGGGTCGGTGTGGCGTCCGAAGGTCAGCACGAAGGCGGCCTGCCGGCCCCGGTAGCGCGCGGTCGCCCCGCGCAGTGCCCGCACGATGTCTTCGTCGTCACCGGCGGGCGCGTCGACGGCCACCTCGACCGGGGTGCGGACCACCGCCCGCGGGCCGGTGTGCCGGGACTTCTTCCCGGCCGCGGCGGAGGACGAGGCGGCGGGGCGCTTGTCGGCGGCCTGCGGGTCGCCCTGGTCACCCATGGCCACCAGGGCGAGGACGAGCAGCATGTCGGCGAACAGCCAGCCCGCCATGTGCAGCGGCTGGAGCCTTCCACCCCGCTTCATCGGGCCTCGGACAGGGACGGGGGAGGCAGCTGCGGGGGCTCGCGGCGGGGGCCGAACGGCCGGGGACCGGCGCGGCCCGGCTCATCGGCCGCGGGGCCGTACCGGCCGGCGGGAGCGCCGGACCCGTCGACGGGAGCGTCGGCCTGCTCCACCGCCCGGCCGAGCCGGCCCGCGGGAGCGTGGCCCATGTCGGCGGAGGGGGCGTGGCCGGCGTCCCCTGAGGGGGCCCGGCCCACGTCCGTGGACCGGTCGTGCCGGTGGCCGTGGCCGTCTGTCGCCCCGGCCCGGTCCCCCCGGCCCGCCTGGTCCGGCAGGGCGGCGTGCGGCAACCGGTCCGCCCGCAACTCGGCCGCCAGACGGGCGAACTCGTCGGCCGCGGCCCTCAACGCGCCGCTCTGGGCGTTCAGTTCACGAACGGCGTGCTGGGACTCCTCGACCGCGCGGGCCGTGCCCTCGGCCACCTCGCCGAACCTGCCCAGGAGTTGGGCGGAGACGTCCGACGCCACCTCGATGCCGGTGGCGTAGGCGCGCTGGGACGCGGCCAGCACGGTGACGGAGTCCTCGACGCGGTCGCCGGCGCCCTGCACGGCGAGCCGCACCTCGCCGCTCACGTCACGGACGTCGTCGAGCGCCTTGCGGACCCGCTCCCCGCCGTCGCTCACGGCGGCCTCGACCCGGTCCACCGCGGTCTCCAGGGGTTTGACGGAGGTGTCGACCCCGGCCAGCGCCCGTTCGGCGCCCCGCACCGCGTCACCGACGGCCGAGGCCGCCGACGTGAGATCCTTCTGGACCCGGACCGCCTTGTCGCCCAGCCGCCGGAGCGTCACGGCGGCCTCGGTGAGCTCGGCCGCGAAACGCCGCGGGGAACTCGACCGCCGCCCGTTCAGCACGAGCTGGGCGCGGGTCAGCACCGGGACGAGCGCCGCCAGCAGTTCCTCGCGGCCGCGATCGGCGTCCTCCTCCCGGCGGGTGACGGCGGACCGCCGCAGACCGTGCACGAGCACCAGGGCGAAGAGCAGCGTGATGGCGACGGTGGCGCTCATCGCCACGTGGCCGAACGTGAAGGCTCCGGTGAGGTGCCCCTCGAAACCCGACTGCCACAGCTGCAGGAAGGGCCGGGAGGCGGCTCCCGGGTCCGCGCCCGTCAGCGCTCCGTACGCGCTCGACGCCCGCGTCAGTCCGTACCAGGTGAGCATCAGCGGCACGAAGACCAGCGCGCCCAGCACTCCTTCGGCGTAGGACCAGAGCGGGTGCCCTCCGCCCTGGCCCATGCCCGCCCGAAGGCTCTCCGGACGGGCGTAGGCGGCGAGGAGATCGAGTTCGGACCACGGGTCGAGCTCGGTGGCGTCCTGGTTCCGGAGCGCCGCCGCGAGCGCGGTCAGCTCTTCCTTCCGGGTTCCGAGCGTCGGCCGCTCCGCGAGTTCCTCGACGCTCTGCGCGATCACATGACGGTCCATCAGGGCGCCTGACGGCATGCCCACCCCCACAACACGACGGACGCGGGGGGTGCGTCGACGGCCCCTTGGATCCCCACCCGTGTCACGTGCCGTCGTGCCCCCGCCGGTTCACGCGCACCGGACGCGCGACCGAGGACACAGACAGTACTCCAGCGGACACGCTCCGCGCATAAACTCGCGGCACCCGCCACTCTCCCCGACGGCGGCGCGAGGGGGAACAGTTGAGCAACGACGAACGCCCACGGGCGACCATCCGCCTGAGGCCCGCGCCCGGCGCCCGGCAACCGGCCCCACCGGCCCGTGAAGCGCCGCGACTCCCCGCCGCGCGTCCCGAGGCGGTGCTGACGCGGTCGGCACCGCATGCCCGTGTCACGGGGCGCGGGGTCCTCCAGGTGAACCTCAACCGCCCGCCGGGGACCGGGGCCGACCTCGACCTCGGCTGCATGGCCGCGTTCACGGACGGCAGCTGCGCGGCCGTCCAGCCGCTGGGGAACAGTTTCGGCTCGCTGTCGGGGTGGCCGTACATGGAACTCGACCAGGACGACCGCACCGGGGAGTCCGCGGACGGGGAGACGGTCCGGGTGGACCTCGCGCGGCGCGAGCTCTTCCGGCGGCTGCTCTTCCACGTCTACGTGTACAGCGGCGCCGTGGACTTCCGGAGCCTGGGCGCCACGGCCACCGTGACCGCCCCGTCCGGCGGTTTCCGCATCCCCCTCGACGACTCCCCCGAGGGAGCGACGGGCTGCGCCGTCGCCCTGGCCACGCCGGTGGAGGGAGGCCTCACGGTCAGCCGCGAGGTCCGCTGGTTCACCGGCACCCCCCGGCGCTCGGTCCAGGAACAGATGGACGGCGCCTACGGATTCGGTCTCACGTGGGTCCGCACGAGGAAGGACTGACCCGGGGAAACGCGAAAGGCGAGAGGCGCCCCGGGGCGCCTCTCGCCTCTGCTGCCGACGGGCGGCGTACTACGGCAGGTTCCGCGCCATCACGATCCGCTGGACCTGGTTCGTGCCCTCGTAGATCTGAGTGATCTTGGCGTCGCGCATCATGCGCTCGACCGGGTAGTCGCGGGTGTAGCCGTAGCCGCCGAGGAGCTGGACGGCGTCCGTGGTGACCTCCATGGCGACGTCCGAGGCGAAGCACTTGGCGGCGGCGCCCTGGAAGGTGAGGTCCTTGTCGCCGCGCTCCGACTTGGCGGCGGCCGCGTACGTGAGCTGGCGGGCGGCCTCGATCTTCATGGCCATGTCGGCGAGCATGAACTGGATGCCCTGGAAGTCGGCGATCGCCTTGCCGAACTGCTTGCGCTCCTGGACGTAGCCCTTGGCGTAGTCGAGGGCGCCCTGGGCGACACCGAGGGCCTGGGCCGCGATGGTGATGCGGGTGTGGTCCAGGGTCTTCATGGCGGTCGCGAAGCCGGTGCCCTCCTCGCCGATCATGCGGTCGGCGGGGATGCGCACGTTGTCGAGGTAGACCTCGCGGGTCGGGCTGCCCTTGATGCCGAGCTTCTTCTCGGGGGCGCCGAAGGACACGCCCTCGTCGGACTTCTCGACGACGAACGCGCTGATGCCCTTGGAGCGCTTCGTCGGGTCGGTCACCGCCATGACCGTGTAGTACTCGGAGACGCCCGCGTTCGTGATCCAGCGCTTCACGCCGTTCAGGACCCAGTAGTCGCCGTCGCGGACGGCCCGCGTCTTCATGCCGGCCGCGTCCGAACCGGCGTCCGGCTCGGAGAGGCAGTACGAGAACATGCCCTCGCCCTTGGCGAGCGGGCTCAGGTACTTCTTCTTCAGGTCCTCGGAGCCGGAGAGGATCACCGGCAGCGAGCCCAGCTTGTTCACCGCGGGGATCAGGGAGGAGGACACGCAGACGCGGGCCACCTCCTCGATCACGATGACCGTCGCGAGGGCGTCGGCGCCGGCGCCGCCGTACTCCTCGGGGACGTGCACGGCGTGCAGGTCGTTCGCGACCAGGGCGTCCAGCGCCTCCTGCGGGAAGCGGGCTTCCTCGTCCACCGCGGCGGCGTACGGCGCGATTTTCGCCTCGGCCAGCGAGCGGATCGCGTCCCGGAGCATGTCGTGCTCCTCGGACGGGCGGTACAGGTCGAAATCAGCCGATCCGGCCAAGGTCTCTCACGCTCCAAAAGGTGCTGTGCTGGCGGCGCTAACTACCGTTAAGTAACACAATTTTAAAGGTCCCGCCCGCGAGACGGGTACGTGAGCTTGGCGACAGGGAGGAAACTGCCCGTGAAAGCGCTCCCCGAAGCCCCGACTATGCTCAGGCGCGCACCTACGCGCCGCACACCCCAGGAGCATCCATGGCCCTCAAGATCACCGTGATCGGCACCGGCTACCTCGGCGCCACCCACGCCGCGGCCATGGCCGAGCTCGGCTTCGAGGTCCTCGGGCTCGACGTGGTGCCGGAGAAGATCGAGATGCTCCAGCGGGGCGAGGTCCCGATGTTCGAGCCCGGTCTGGAGGAGCTGCTGCGCAAGCACGTGGCCGGGATCGAGGGCTCCACGGGCCGGCTGCGCTTCACCATGGACTGGGCCGAGGTCGGCGCCTTCGGGGACGTCCACTTCGTGTGTGTGAACACGCCCCAGAAGCACGGCGAGTACGCCTGCGACATGAGTTACGTCGACGCGGCCTTCGAGGCGCTGGCGCCGCATCTGCACGGTCCCGCCCTCGTCGTCGGCAAGTCCACCGTGCCGGTCGGCTCCGCGGAGCGGCTGGCCGCCCGGCTCGCCGAGCTCGCGCCCGCCGGCGCGGACGCCGAGCTGGCCTGGAACCCGGAGTTCCTGCGCGAGGGCTTCGCCGTGAACGACACGCTGCACCCCGACCGGATCGTGGTGGGCGTGCGCAGCGAGCGCTCCGAGAAGCTGCTGCGCGAGGTCTACGTGACGCCGTGCGCCGAGGGCACGCCGTTCGTCGTGACCGACTTCCCGACCGCCGAGCTGGTGAAGACGTCCGCGAACTCCTTCCTCGCCACCAAGATCTCCTTCATCAACGCGATGGCCGAGGTCTGCGAGGCCGCCGGCGGCGACGTCGCCAAGCTGGCCGAGGCCATCGGGTACGACGAGCGGATCGGGAACAAGTTCCTGCGCGCCGGGATCGGCTTCGGCGGCGGCTGTCTGCCCAAGGACATCCGGGCCTTCATGGCGCGCGCGGGCGAGCTGGGCGCCGACCAGGCGCTGACCTTCCTGCGCGAGATCGACTCCATCAACATGCGGCGCCGTGGGCAGATGGTGGAGATGGCCCGCGACGCGCTCGGCGGCGGTTCGTTCCTGGGCAAGCGGGTCGCCGTGCTCGGCGCGACCTTCAAGCCGGACTCGGACGACGTGCGCGACTCCCCGGCGCTGAACGTCGCCGGGCAGATACACCTCCAGGGCGGCCAGGTCACCGTGTACGACCCGAAGGGCATGGAGAACGCCAAGCGGCTGTTCCCGACGCTCGGGTACGCCCGGTCCGCCGTGGAAGCCGTACGGGGAGCCGATGTCGTCCTGCACCTGACGGAGTGTCGTGAGTTCCGCGAGCTGGACCCGGCGGTGCTGGGCGAGGCGGCGACGTCCCGGGTGCTGCTGGACGGGCGGAACGCGCTGGACCCGGAGCTGTGGCGCCGGGCCGGCTGGACGTACCGGGCCATGGGCCGGCCCACCGCCTGAGGCCCCTCACCGGCGGAGTCCGCCCGGGGCGACGGTCCCGGTCCGGGCTCCGGGCAGGGCGTCGGCCGGGGCCGTGGCGGGTGACGCCGGTCCGGCCGAGGCTCAGTCGGCCGGACCGGCGCCGGTTGCATTCTGCACCACTTCGCTGTGCGGTGGCCCGGGACCACCGGACTCCGTCCGGCTCCCGGGCCCGCTTTCCGCAGGATCCACCGTGTCCGGGGCTACTTCGCCCGGTAGCGGCGCATCTTGGCGCGCGCCCCGCACACCGACATCGAGCACCAGCGGCCACGGCCCGCCGGCGAGCGGTCGTAGTACGCCCAGTGGCAGGTCGGGGCCTCGCATGCCTTCAGCCGCGGCCAGGTGCCCTCGACCAGCGACTCGGCGATCGCGGCGGCGACGCGGGAGGCCAGGGGGGCCGGGGAGGCCGGGTGGGTCTCCTCCGTGGCGGGGACCAGGCGGGCGGCGCCGTCCTCGTCGAGCGTCACCCGCAGGGGCGCGCGGGCGAGGAGTTCCCCGAGGGGGGTCGTCCTCCGGTGCGCCGGATGGCCCGCGTGCGCCAGGCACACCGCCCGCAGCGACTCGCGCAGCTCGCGGGCCCCTTCCGCCTCGCCCGCCGCCAGACCGAAGCGCGCCAGCCCCTCGGGCGTGTTCAGGGAGTCGGCACCCGACTCGAGGTTCAGGGTGTTCACCAGGGCCTGGACCAGGGCCAGACCACCCGGCGCGGGCGCTCTGTCATTCATGCTTGCGACGTTACCCCTTGCGCGGGAGCATGCAGTAACCGTTACCCTTTGAAGAGATCTACGGGTAACTCATCGGTGTCGCTGGAGATCCCACGGAGGAAGTCATGGCTCTCGCCGAACTGGATGTCGTCGTCCTGGACTGTCCCGACCCGCGCGCGCTGGCCGAGTTCTACGCGGGGGTGCTGGGCGGGACCATCACGGAGGAGACCGACTGGATCGACCTGGACCTGCCCGGCGGCCGGAAGCTGGCGTTCCAGGCCGCGCCCGGGTACGTACCGCCGCGCTGGCCCTCGCCCGACGGCTCGCAGCAGCTCCATCTGGACCTGACGGTCGAGGACCTGGACGTGGCGGAGAAGGGCGTGCTGGAACTCGGCGCGACACCGCTGGACACCGAGGACAGGTCGCGTTCGTTCCGGGTGTACGCCGACCCCGCCGGGCACCCGTTCTGCCTCTGCGCCTGCTGACCGCGCCCGGCCGCGCATGCCGAAGGCGCCCGGGCGGTGAGCCCGGGCGCCTTCGTCGGCCCCGGGGTCCGGGGCTCGGTGACTCGGTGGACCGTCAGCCGTCCAGCTGCTCCAGCGTCGCGTGCGACGGGGCCCGCCGGGAGCGGAGGTCGCGCGCCACGTCCTCCGCCGCACCCAGTACGCGCACGGCGTTCTGCCAGGTCAGCTTGGTCACGTCCGTGGACGACCAGCCGCGGTCGAGGAGCTCGGCGATCAGGTTCGGATAGCCGGAGACGTCGTCGAGACCCGCCGGGGTGAACGCCGTGCCGTCGTAGTCGCCGCCGATGCCGAGGTGGTCGATGCCGGCGACCTCGCGCATGTGGTCGAGGTGGTCGGCGACCGTCGACGCCGTAGCGACGGGGCGCGGGTTGTCCTCCTCGAAGGCGCGGTGCACCTTCATGGCCTCGGCGGTGGTGTCGAGGTGGTGGAAGCCGTTCGCGCGCATGTTCTCGTCGGCGGCGGCCGTCCAGTCGACCGCCGCCTGGAGGACGAACTTCGGCACGAACGTCACCATCGCCACTCCCCCGTTGGCGGGCAGCCGCTCCAGCACGTCGTCCGGGATGTTGCGCGGGTGGTCGCACACGGCGCGCGCCGAGGAGTGGGAGAAGATCACCGGCGCGACGGAGGTGTCGAGCGCGTCGCGCATGGTCGTGTCGGCCACGTGCGAGAGGTCCACGAGCATGCCCTCGCGGTTCATCTCCCGGACGACCTCGCGGCCGAACGCGGACAGGCCGCCCACCGCGGGGGAGTCCGTCGCCGAGTCGGCCCAGGCGATGTTGTCGTTGTGGGTGAGGGTCATGTAGCGGACGCCGAGCGCGTACAGGGCGCGCAGGGCGGCGAGGGAGTTGTCGATCGAGTGGCCGCCCTCGGCGCCCATGAGGGAGGCGATACGGCCCTCGGCGCGGGCCGCCTCCATGTCGGCGGCGGTCAGCGCGGCCCGCAGGTCCTGCGGGTACCGGTCGATCAGCCGCTGCACGCAGTCGATCTGTTCCAGCGTCGCGGTGAGGGCGCCGGGCAGGTCGGAGCGGACGTACACCGACCAGTACTGGGCGCCGACGCCGCCCGCGCGCAGCCGGGCCAGGTCCGTGTGCAGGTGGGCGCTCTGGTCGGCGGCGAGGTCACGGGCGCCGAGGTCGTAGCGGACCTGTTCCCGCAGCGCGTAGGGGAGGTCGTTGTGCCCGTCGACGACCGGGTACTCGTCGAGCAGGGCCCGGGCGCGGTCGATCGAGGGCAGGGAGGACGGCGTCATCCGCGTCACTTCCCGAAGCCGAAGCCGCCGGCGGCGCCCTCGACCTTGGCGCGCAGCCGCTTGCCCTTCTCGGTGGCCTGGTCGTTCAGCTCCTGCTGGAACTCCCGCATCCGGCCGAGGAGTTCCTCGTCGTGGGCGGCGAGCATCCGGGCGGCCAGCAGGCCGGCGTTGCGGGCGCCGCCGACGGAGACGGTCGCCACGGGGACACCGGCCGGCATCTGCACGATGGAGAGCAGCGAGTCCATGCCGTCGAGGTACTTGAGCGGGACGGGCACGCCGATGACGGGCAGCGGGGTGACGGACGCCAGCATCCCCGGCAGATGGGCCGCGCCGCCGGCGCCCGCGATGATCGCCTTGAGCCCGCGCTCCGCGGCCTGCTCGCCGTACGCGATCATCTCGTGGGGCATGCGGTGCGCGGAGACGACGTCCACCTCGTAGGGGATCTCGAACTCGTCCAGCGCCTGGGCGGCGGCCTCCATGACGGGCCAGTCGGAGTCCGAACCCATGACGATGCCTACAACGGGGCTCATTCGGTGATCGTGCCTCTCAGGTAGCCGGCTGCGTGCCGGGCGCGCTCAAGGACGTCGTCCAGGTCGTCGCCGTAGGTGTTGACATGGCCGACCTTACGGCCGGGCTTCACGTCCTTGCCGTACATGTGGATCTTCAGCTGCGGGTCGCGGGCCATGCAGTGCAGGTACGCGGAGTACATGTCGGGGAAGTCGCCGCCGAGGACGTTCGCCATGACCGTCCAGCGGGCGCGCGGGCGCGGGTCGCCGAGCGGGAGGTCGAGGACCGCGCGGACGTGGTTGGCGAACTGGGAGGTGACCGCGCCGTCCTGGGTCCAGTGGCCCGAGTTGTGCGGGCGCATGGCCAGTTCGTTGACGAGGATGCGCCCGTCGCGGGTCTCGAAGAGCTCGACGGCCAGGTGTCCGACGACGCCGAGTTCCTTGGCGATGCGCAGCGCCAGTTCCTGTGCCTGAAGGGCCAGCTCCTCGGCGATGCCGGGGGCCGGGGCGATCACGGTGTCGCAGACGCCGCCGACCTGCTGGGACTCGACGACGGGGTAGGCGACGGCCTGGCCGTGCGGGGAGCGGACGACGTTCGCCGCGAGTTCCCGGGCGAAGTCGACCTTCTCCTCGGCGAGGACGGGGACGCCGGCGCGGAAGGGCTCGGCCGCCTCCTCCGGGGAGCGGACGAACCAGACGCCCTTGCCGTCGTAGCCGCCGCGGACGGTCTTGAGGATGACGGGGAAGCCGTCGCCCTCCTCCCCCTCGGCGAGGCCCTCCGCCGCGAACGCGGCCACGTCCGCCGCGTCGGTCACGATGCGGTGCCTCGGGCACGGCACGCCGATCGCGTCGAGCTTCGCGCGCATCACGCCCTTGTCCTGGGCGTGCACGAGCGCGTCGGGGCCCGGCCGGACGGGGATGCCGTCCGCCTCCAGGGCCCGCAGGTGCTCGGTCGGGACGTGCTCGTGATCGAAGGTGATCACGTCGCAGCCCCGCGCGAAGTCACGCAGCGTGTCGAGGTCGCGATAGTCGCCGACGACGACCTCGCCGACGACCTGCGCCGCGGAATCCTGTGGGGTGTCACTGAGGAGCTTGAACTTGATGCCGAGCGGGATGCCCGCCTCGTGTGTCATACGAGCGAGCTGACCGCCGCCGACCATGCCGACTACCGGGAACGTCACGCTCCAAGAGTATCGGCCGCGCCACAGTGGCCGGTTTCCGCGGTGATACGCCCGATTTTCCCTGCCGGTGACCGCCTCTTTTCTTACCTGTGAGCACATGCACAGGCACCGCGCGGGGGCGCTGGTTAGCATGGGCTGGATGGCATGTTCCACCGCGCGTTCACCGGCGCGGCAGACGACAAGACCCACCGACGGGGGCTGGCGACACCATGGGAAGTGCTTCATCGGGACCTCGAACGGGGTCTCGCGGCGCGGTTCGGCAGCGCTTCGAGCTGCTCTTCCGTGAGGTCGCCAAGTTCGGCGCGGTGGGCGGTGCGGGGCTGCTGGTCAACCTGCTCGTGTTCAACCTGGTGCGCCACCTCACGGACCTGCAGGTCGTACGGGCCAGTGTGATCGCCACGGTCGTGTCCATCGCCTTCAACTACGTCGGGTTCCGCTACTTCACCTACCGGGACCGCGACAAGGGCGGGCGCACCAAGGAACTGACGCTGTTCCTGCTGTTCAGCGTGGTGGGCCTGGTCATAGAGAACGGCGTGCTGTACGCGGCGACGTACGGTTTCGGCTGGGACAGCCCGCTGCAGAGCAACGTCTTCAAGTTCCTCGGCATCGGTGTCGCGACGCTCTTCCGCTTCTGGTCCTACCGCACCTGGGTGTTCCGGGCGCTTCCGGCCCGGGAGGCGGTGGCCAGCGCCGAATCGTTCCTGGACGAGGCGCCCGGGACGCGCCGCCCGCGGGCCCGCGTGAACTGAGCGGCGGGTCTCCCCCACCCGCCTACCTGACCGTGCGCTCCTCGTCGTCCTCCGGAAGCCGGAGCGGGCGCTTGAGCGGGGTGCGGGACAGGAACATGCCGAAGACCGGCGGCTGGGCCTGGAGCATCTCCAGCCGGCCCCCGTCGGCCTCCGCGAGGTCGCGGGCGACGGCGAGACCGATACCGGTGGAGTTGCGGCCGCTGATGGTGCGTTCGAAGATGCGGGCGCCGAGGTCGGCGGGGACGCCGGGGCCCTCGTCGGTGACCTCGATGACGGCCTGGTTGCCGGTCACGCGGGTGCGCAGCGCGACGGTGCCGCCGCCGTGCATGAGGGAGTTCTCGATCAGTGCCGCGAGGACCTGGGCGACCGCGCCCGGGGTGCCCACCGCCTGCAGATGGCGTTTGCCGGAGCTGACGATCGCGCGGCCGGCGCTGCGGTAGGCCGGGCGCCATTCCTCCAGCTGCTGCTTGATGACCTCGTCGAGGTCGAAGGAGACGGCAGAGCCCGTGCGCGGGTCGCGGGCGTTGGTGAGCAGGCGCTCGACCACGTCCGTGAGGCGCTCCACCTGGGTCAGCGCGATCGTCGCCTCCTCCTTCACCGTGTCGAGTTCGTCGGTGAGGGTGATCTCCTCCAGGCGCATGGAGAGCGCCGTCAGGGGCGTCCGCAGCTGGTGGGAGGCGTCGGCGGCGAGGCGGCGCTCGGCGGTGAGCATCCTCCCGATGCGCTCGGCGCTGCTGTCCAGGACGTCGGCGACCCGGTCCAGCTCGGGGACGCCGTAGCGCTTGTGGCGCGGGCGGGGGTCGCCCGAGCCGAGCCGTTCCGCCGTCTCGGCGAGGTCGGTGAGCGGGGAGGTGAGGCGGTTGGCCTGGCGTACGGCGAGCAGGACGGCGGCGATGATCGCCAGCAGGGCGACGGCGCCGATGACCAGGAGCGTACGGCCGACCTCCTTGGTCACCGAGGAGCGGGGCTCCTGGACGGTGACCGTCTCGCCCGACTCGCCCTTGGCGGTGTACTGGATGACGTCGCCGGCGGGCTGGCTGCCGACCTCGATGGGATCGCGGCCCGGAATCCTGATCACGGCGTAGCGCCGGTCGGTGACCTGGTTCCTGAACGTCTCGGCGGTGATGTTCTCGTCGCCGAGGATGCGGCTGTCCACGATGCTGGCCAGGCGCAGCGCCTCGGAGTCCACGCGTTCCTGGGCGCTGTTGCTGATCGTGCGGGTCTCGACGATGACGAGGGAGACGCCGAAGACGGCGATCACCACGAGCACGACGGCGAGGGTGGACTGGATCAGACGGCGACGCACGGGGGCCCTCCGGGCAGATGGCTGTACCGGGACCAGTGTGCACGTTCGCCGCTCCGGCACGTTCGCCGCTCCGGTCCGGGCGGGGCGCCGGTCCGGGGGCGCGGGTCTCCCGTCGCCGCCCGGTCCGGCCGGGCCTCAGCCGTCCCGGGGCTTCGGCCGCTCCGCGGCTTCGGGCTCCCCGGGACTTCGGCTGCCGCGAGGCCTCAGCTCTTCTCGAAGCGGAAGCCGACGCCTCGCACCGTCGCGATGTAGCGGGGGTTCGCCGCGTCGTCGCCGAGCTTCTTGCGCAGCCAGGAGATGTGCATGTCGAGGGTCTTGGTGGAGGACCACCACGTGGTGTCCCAGACCTCGCGCATGAGCTGGTCGCGGGTGACGACCCGGCCGGCGTCCCGGACCAGGACCCGCAGGAGGTCGAACTCCTTCGCCGTGAGCTGGAGTTCCTCTTCGCCCATCCAGGCGCGGTGCGACTCGACGTCGATGCGCACGCCGTGGGTGGCGGGCGGCTGCTGGGGCTCGGCGGAGCCGCGCCGGAGCAGGGCTCGTACCCGGGCGAGGAGTTCGGCGAGCCGGAACGGCTTGGTGACGTAGTCGTCGGCGCCCGCGTCGAGACCGACGACGGTGTCCACCTCGTCGGCGCGCGCGGTGAGGATGAGGATGGGCACGGTGTGGCCCTCGGCGCGGAGCCGGCGGGCGACTTCCAGGCCGTCCATGCCGGGCAGTCCGAGGTCCAGGACGACCAGGTCGACACCGCCCTGCATTCCGGCGTCGAGCGCGGTGGGACCGTCCTCGCGGACCTCGACCTCGTAACCCTCCCGGCGCAGGGCACGGGCCAGCGGCTCCGAGATGGACGCGTCGTCCTCGGCGAGCAGTACACGGGTCATGGGGTGATGGTAGTCCGCCGTGCACTGCGCCAGGGCAGTGATCCGCATCCGTGGTTCACACCCTCCCTCTGGGTGTTTCTTACCTGCGGGTATGGGATGAGATCGTTGCTGAGACCTTCGAATGATCGCCTACGGTTCCACGATCACCTGTGATCCGCGTCTCAAGTCCTTCCATATAGGGCATTGCGATGTCGTATGGTGACCAGACGCCTGATGCACCGCTTCGGGACCTTTGGCGAGAACTTGATGCTGAAGGCCCCTTCTGTGTGCTAGCTGGTGTCAGCCAGCTTCGAAGGAAAGACCTGTGGCCGGGCCCTCACGCGCTGATGCGTGACGGGCGTGGATCCCGGTGGTCGCCGTCCGCCGCTCCGGCAGTCCGGAGCGGGCTCCCCGTGGGCGTGGGGAAGGACGCCGGACCCCGCCGGTGCCGGCCGCCCCCCATGGGCGCGTATTCCCCCGGGCTCCCGGCTTGCCGTGAGCGCGGGGACCCCCCAACAGCGCGTCCCGACCAGCAAGGATCGACCATGGCGTCCAGCCTGACGAAGGACTCGGTCTCTCCGGGAATCTCCGGTTCCGAGAAGACCTTCTTCGGCCACCCCCGCGGACTGGCCACTCTCTTCATGACCGAGATGTGGGAGCGTTTCTCCTACTACGGGATGAAGGCACTGCTCCCGCTGTACCTGGTGGCACCGGGCGGTCTGCACCTCAGCGCGGCCACCGCGACCGCGATCTACTCGGTGTACCTCTCCCTCGTGTACCTGCTCGCCCTGCCGGGCGGCTGGTTCGCCGACCGTGTCCTCGGCCCCCGCAAGACGGTCGCCGTCGCGGGTCTGATCATCATGCTGGGCCACCTCACGCTGGCTCTGCCCTCCTCCGGTACCTTCTTCGCCGGTCTCGGACTCGTGGCGATCGGTTCCGGTCTGCTGAAGTCCAACATCTCCACGATGGTGGGCCACCTCTACGACGGCCCGGACGACCCGCGCCGTGACGGTG
>Ga0105251_10001463_pt1 | contig 20271 bp, 19 predicted proteins | sample KBSS64metaG_FD_80424 | JGI IMG/M metagenome (GOLD analysis project Ga0105251, IMG submission 80424) | Switchgrass rhizosphere microbial communities from Kellogg Biological Station, Michigan, USA - KBS S6-4 metaG | ecosystem: Host-associated > Plants > Roots > Rhizosphere > Soil | place...
AGCGAGTCGCGCAGGGTGTCGGCGGCGTCGAACAGCGGTTCCTTGTCTTCCTGGTTGTCCTTGTTGTAGGCCAGCGGCTGGCCCTTCATCAGGGTCAGCAGGCCGGTGAGGGCGCCGAACACCCGGCCGGTCTTGCCGCGCACCAGCTCGGGGACGTCCGGGTTCTTCTTCTGCGGCATGATCGAGGAGCCGGTGCAGAAGCGGTCGGGCAGGTCGATGAACTGGAACTGGGCGCTGGTCCAGAGCACCAGTTCTTCGGAGCAGCGCGACAGGTGCATCATCGCCAGGGAGGCCGCGGCGCAGAATTCGATGGCGAAGTCGCGATCCGAGACCCCGTCCAGGGAATTGCCGCCAATGGCCTCGAAGCCCAGCAGTTCGCAGGTGACCTGGCGCTGGATGGGGTAGGTGGTGCCGGCCAGCGCGGCGCTGCCCAGGGGCATGCGGTTGACACGCTTGCGGCAGTCGACCAGGCGCTCGTGGTCGCGGGAAAGCATCTCGAACCAGGCCAGCAGGTGGTGGCCGAAGGTCACCGGTTGCGCGGTCTGCAGGTGGGTGAAGCCGGGCATGATGGTATCGGCTTCGGTCTCGGCCAGTTGCAGCAGGCCTTCCTGCAGACGGTTGAGCTCGACGAGGATGGCGTCGATCTCGTCACGCAGCCACAGGCGGATGTCGGTGGCCACCTGGTCGTTGCGGCTGCGTCCGGTGTGCAGCTTCTTGCCGACCACGCCCAGGCGCTCGGTCAGGCGCGCCTCGATGTTCATGTGCACGTCTTCCAGGTCGACGCGCCACTCGAAGGTGCCGGCCTCGATCTCGCCGCGGATCTCGTCCAGCCCGGCGACGATGGCGTCGCGCTCGGCTTCGCTGAGCACCCCGGCCTGGGTCAGCATGCGGGCATGGGCCTGGCTGCCGAGGATATCGTGGCGATAGAGGCGCTTGTCGAAGTCCACCGAGGCGGTGAAGCGGGCGACGAAGGCGTCGACGGGTTCGCTGAAGCGTCCGCCCCAGGACTGGTTGGTTTTTTCGCTGCTCATGGATCGGCCTGCTGCTGGGCTTGTCGGTAAGGGTGAGAAGGGGCCGATGATAGCAGTCCCGAGCGGGCGCCGGCCCGATTCAACGGAGCCGACTTGCCGACGAGTGGTATCTGACCCACACTGCCTCCATGATACTCGAACGCCGCAAAACTCCCCGACCGGTCAAGGTCGACGACTTCTTCGTCCCGGCGCTCTGCGAACCGGAAGCCCTGCTCGTGCTGGTGGTGCTGGCCGAGCTGCTGGTGCTCGTCCTGGTGCTGGCAGAGCCCTTCACCCTGCAGTTCAACTGGATCCGCCTGGCGCTGGTGTCGCTGTTCGTGCAGTGGATCGTGCTGCTGTCGGCGGCGCTGCTCTGTCGCCTGCGGCCCTGGCTGGCACGCCATCGACCGGTGGTGGCGGGCGGCTTCTGCTGCGCCATCGTGGTGGCCCTGACGCTGCTCTGCACCCTGGTGGCCGACTGGCTGCAGCTGGCCGGACCGCTGCAGCGGGTCGGCGAGGTGCGGCTGTACATGAGGCACGCGCTGATCGCCCTGATCATGTCCATGCTGCTGCTGCGCTACTTCTGGCTGCAGAGCCAGTGGCGCCGCCAGCAGCAGGCCGAATTGCAGGCGCGCATCGAGTCGCTGCAGGCGCGCATCCGCCCGCATTTCCTGTTCAACAGCCTGAACAGCATCGCCAGCCTGGTCGCCCTGGACGCCGACAAGGCCGAACGTGCGGTGCTGGACCTGTCGGCGCTGTTTCGCGCCAGCCTGGCCCAGCCGGGCAGCCGGGTACGCTGGTCCGAGGAGCTGGAACTGTCGCGGCGTTATCTGGAGATCGAGCGCCTGCGCCTGGGCGATCGCCTGCAGCTGCAGTGGGACGTGGACGGAGTGCCGGCGGACCTGCCGATTCCCCAGCTGACGCTGCAGCCGCTGCTGGAAAACGCCCTGATCTATGGCGTCGCGCCGCGCATCGAAGGCGGCCTGGTGACCATCTTCGCCACCTACCGGGACGGGGTCTTCGAACTGGTCATCAGCAATCCCTATGACCCGGAGGTGGAGCAGCAGCCACGCCCACCCAAGGGCACCCGTCAAGCTTTAAGCAATATCGAGGCGCGATTGACGGCACTTTTCGGACCAGCTGCGAGTCTCAAAATCGAACGCCGCGACCAGCGGCATACAACGTCTCTTCGCTATCCATGCGAGCGACTCATGCGGGAAGCCTGAGCTTATGAATGTCCTGATCGTCGATGACGAACCCTTGGCGCGCGAGCGTCTGGCCCGTCTGGTGGGGCAACTGGACGGTTATACCGCCCTGGAGCCAACAGCCACCAACGGTGAGGAAGCCCTCGCTTTGGTCGAAAACCTCAAGCCTGACATCGTCCTGCTCGACATCCGCATGCCGGGTCTGGACGGCCTGCAGGTGGCCGCGCGACTCTGCGAGCGCGAATCGCCGCCCGCGGTGATCTTCGTGACCGCCCACGACGAATACGCGCTCGACGCCTTCCAGGTCAGCGCCGTGGGCTATCTGGTCAAGCCGGTGCGGCAGGAAGACCTGGCCGCTGCGCTGAGCAAGGCCCAGCGTCCCAACCGGATGCAGCTGGCTGCCCTGACCAAGCCGCCGGCCAGTGGAGGCCCGGGTCCGCGCAGCCACATCAGCGCGCGCACCCGCAAGGGCATCGAGCTGATCCCGCTGGACGACGTGGTCTACTTCATCGCCGATCACAAGTACGTGACCCTCAGGCATTCCGGCGGCGAAGTGCTGCTGGACGAGCCGCTCAAGGCGCTGGAAGACGAATTCGGCGAGCGCTTCGTGCGCATCCATCGCAATGCGCTGGTTTCCCGCGAGCGCATCGAGCGGTTGCAGCGGACGCCCCTGGGTCACTTCCAGCTGTTCCTCAAGGGCATGAACGGCGACGCCCTGACCGTCAGCCGCCGCCATGTGGCCGGTGTGCGCCGCCTGATGCACAGCATCTGACACGTTCAAGGGCCGACGACCGGTGCGCAGCGCGAAAGCGGCGCCGGTCGATTTGCTATCATGGCCGGCAATCTGACGTCCTGACGTGCCGGTAATGCCCATGCCCCGCGAAATTCGTATCGCCACGCGCCAGAGTGCCCTGGCGCTCTGGCAAGCCAACTTTGTCAAAGATCGCCTCGAAGCGGCGCATCCGGGTCTGCGGGTAAGCCTGCTGCCGATGATCAGTCGTGGAGACAAGCTGCTCGATGCGCCGCTGGCCAAGATCGGTGGCAAGGGCCTGTTCGTCAAGGAACTGGAAAACGCCCTGCTCGACGGCAGCGCCGACATCGCCGTGCACTCCATGAAGGATGTCCCCATGGAGTTTCCTGCAGGCCTCGGCCTGTACGCCATCTGCGAGCGGGAAGACCCGCGCGATGCCTTTGTCTCCAATCGCTACAGCGGTCTTGCCGAATTGCCCCGGGGCAGCGTGGTGGGGACATCCAGCCTGAGGCGCCAGGCCCAGTTGCTGGCCCTGCGCCCGGATCTCGAGATCCGCTTCCTGCGCGGCAACGTCAATACCCGGCTGGCCAAGCTCGATGCCGACAACTACGACGCCATCATCCTGGCCGCCGCCGGACTGATCCGCCTGGGCTTCGCCGCGCGCATCCGTGAATACCTGACTGTCGAGGACAGCCTGCCGGCAGGTGGCCAGGGCGCCGTGGGCATCGAGTGCCGGACCGACGATGCCGAGGTCCATGCGCTGCTCGAACCCCTGCACCATTTCGACACCGAACGCCGGGTCGCTGCCGAGCGCGCCCTGAATCGCCGTCTCAATGGCGGCTGCCAGGTGCCTATCGCCTGCTATGCCGTGCAGCAGGGCGAGTTGCTCTGGCTGCGCGGTCTGGTCGGCCAGCCCGATGGCGGCCTGCTGCTGCGCGCCGAGGCCCGCGGCCCGCTGAACGATCCCGCCACCCTTGGCGTGGCGGTGGCCGAGGACCTGCTCGCCCAGGGCGCCCAGGACATCCTCGATGCCGTCTACGGGACCAGCGGCGCATCATGAGCGGCTGGCGGCTGCTGCTGACCCGGCCGGCGGAGGAGAATCCACCGCTCGCCGCCGCCCTGGCCCAGGCGGGCATCGCCACTGCCAGCCTGCCCTTGCTGGACTTGCAGCCGCTGGCGGAAACGCCCGCACAGCGCTCGCTCTGGCTCGATCTCGATCGCTATGCCGCCGTACTGGTGGTGAGCAAGCCGGCGGCTCGTCTGGGTCTTGCCGCCCTCGATCAGTACTGGCCGCAACCGCCGCTGCAGGCCTGGTTCGCCGTAGGTGCGGCCACCGCCGCCGTGCTCGAAGACTATGGGCTGCTGGTGCACCACCCCCAGCGTGAGGACAGCGAAGGCCTGCTGGCGCTGCCGGCCTTGCAGGAAGCCCTGCAGCGCCCGGAGCCCGAGGTGCTGCTGCTGCGCGGCGAGGGCGGCCGCGACCTGCTGGTCGAAACCCTCACCGCCCGCGGCGCCCGCGTCGAGGTGCTCGAACTCTATCGCCGCCAGTGCCCGCAGTACCCCGCAGGGCAGGTCCTAGAGACCCTGGCAGCGGAACGCCTGAATGCCATCATGGTCAGCAGTGGGCAGGGTTTCGCGCATCTGCAGGCCTGTGCGGGTGCGGATTGGCCCGCGGTGCGCCGTTATCCCCTGCTGGTACCCAGCGCCCGTGTTGCCGAACTGGCTCGCGCCAGCGGCTGCGAACTCATCATCGAGTGCCAGGGCGCCAGCGCCAGTGCCTTGATCGCCGCGCTTGCCCATCACCATCCGGATTGACCCTACAAGGAATTCCCGTGAGCGAAACTCAAGCCCCCCGCGCCGACGACGTCTCTCCCGATCCAGTCGTGACCCCTGCCTCGCCGCCGCCACCACCGCCACCGGCAGGCGTGCGCCGCAAGGGCTCGGGCAAGGCGTCCGGCCTGGCGCTGCTGGCCCTGCTGGTAGCCGCCGGTGGCCTGGGCGTCGGCGGCTGGAGCGTCTGGCAACTGCAGCAGGTGCGTCAGGCCGAGCAGAGCCAGGCCGCCCAGGCCGAGGATCTGCGCAGCCAGCTGCGCCAGCTGGAAAACCGCAACCAGGCGTTGAGTGCCGATCTGGGCCGCCTGCCCTCGGCCAATGAGCTGGAAGAGCGCCGCCGTCAGCTGGCCGAGCTGCAGGGTGACCAGCAGCACCTCGCCGAGCAGTTCAAGGAGGTGGTCGGCCAGAGTCGCCAGGCCTGGCGCCTGACCGAAGCCGAGCACCTGCTGCGCATGGCCACTCTGCGCATGACCGCGCTACAGGATGTGCCCAGTGCCCAGAATCTGCTGCAGGGCGTCGATGACATCCTCAAGGCGCAAAACGATCCGGCCGCCTTCAACGCGCGTCAGCAGGTGGCCAATGCCCAGCAGACCCTGCGCCAGTTGCCCGATCTGGATCGTACCGGGCAGTTCGTCCAGCTGGCCTCGCTGCGTAACCAGGTGCAGAGCCTGGAGCCCCTGCCGCCACGCTTCTCCACCACGGTGGCCGACCAGCCCGGCGTGGAAAAGGCCGCGGTCCCGCCGAGCAATGCGTTGCAGCAATGGTGGCAGGATTTCCGCCAGCGCATCTCCAGCTACTTCCGCATCGACTTTTCCGCCGATCAGCCGATCCGTCCGCTGCTGGCCGAGGAGTCCCTCGCCCAGGTGCGCCTGGCCATGAGCCTGGCGCTGGAGCAGGCGCAATGGGCCGTGCTCAACGGCAATCAGGAGGTCTATCGGCTCTCCATCGAGCAGGCCGAAGACGTCCTCGCCGCGCACTTCAACAACCAGAATCCCGACAGCCGTGCGGTCAAGCTGCGTCTGCAGGAGCTGGCCGAGCGTCCGGTCACCTTCGAAGCGCCTGACCTGACCCCGGCCCTGACCGCGCTGCAGGCCTACATCGCTCAGCGTCAGCAAATCCAGCCGAACAATGCCGCCGCCGGCGCGGCTCAGGAGAATCGCCCATGAAGCGCCTGTACCTGCTGTTCCTGTTCGCCCTGCTTGTCGGCCTGGGCGTCGCCGTGGTGCTGGCCAAGGAGCCGGGCTACGTCCTGCTGTCCTACAGCAACTTCCGCTACGAATCGAGTCTCTGGGCCTTCCTGGCCATGCTGGTGGCCGCCTGGCTGGCGCTCTACATCCTCAAGCTGGTGCTGGGCGCCCTGGGTCTGACCGGCAAGGTGCTCAATCCCTGGTCGCGGCACAATCGCCAGCGCCGCCTGGAGCAGGCTCGCCACAAGGGGCAGCTGGAACTGGCCGAAGGCAACTGGAGCGGTGCCCTCAAGCATCTGAAAGGCGCCGCCGAGCACGCCGACCAGCCGCTGTTCGTGCTGCTGGGTGCTGCCCGCGCCGCCAACGAGCTGGGTGACCTGGAAGAACGGGATCGCCTGCTGCGCCAGGCCCGCGAGCGCGAGCCCCAGGCCGAACTGGCCATCGGCCTGCAACAGGCGCGACTGCAGATCGACCGGGGCCAATACCTGGAAGCCCGCGACAGCCTGGCGCCGTTGCAGGCCAAGTATCCGAAGAATGGCGAGGTGCTGCTGCAGCTGCAGCGCCTGCAGGTGACCCTGCGCGACTGGCCGGCGCTGATCGCCCTGCTGCCGCAACTGCGCAAGCAGCAGGTGCTGCGGCCCCAGGAGCAGGATGACCTGGAACGCAAGGTCTGGATCGCCACCCTCGACGAGGTTCCCGCCCAGGGCGCGGAATCGGCGGTGGATGCCCAGTGGCAACAGGTGCCCACGGCGCTCAAGGGCGATGCCGCGGTGGTACTGGCCTATGCCCGTCAGCTGCGCGCCATCGGCCGCGACGATCTGGCCGAGGAGGTGCTGCACATTACCCTCAATCGCCAGTGGGACGAGCGCCTGGTGGAGCTCTATGGCCAGCTGCGTCCGCGCGACGCCAGCCGCCCGCTGCACCATGCCGAGGGCTGGCTCAAGGATCGACCCCAGGACGCGGTGCTGCTGCTGGCCCTGGGCCGGCTGTGCATGAACAACCAGCTGTGGGGCAAGGCGCGCGAATATCTGGAGCGCAGCCTGGCGCAGCGGCCGTCCGCGGTCACCGCCGGTGAACTGGCCCGGGTGGCCATCCAGCTGGGCGATGTGAACCGCAGCCAGCAGCTCCTGCAGAGCCAATGGCGCGAGTCCGACGCCTCTTCGCTGCCGACGCCCAGGGTCTGACGGCACGCCTCGTCTGCCCGGGTCCTTGAAAGGTGCCCGGGCTTTCACTACCGTAACGTCCCAATTCCCTGTTGGAGACGGCGCGTCCGTGACTAGTCCCCGCTTCATCTTCCTGTTCATGGCCGCCACCTGCGCGGTGCTCATGGGCGTCGGTCTCTATCTCGAACACGTGGTCGGCCTCGAACCGTGCCCGCTGTGCGTCATGCAACGGATCTTCTTCATCCTGGTCGGGGTGGTGGCGCTGATCGCCGGCATCCAGGCACCGGGCAAGCGTGGGCGGCGCATCTATGGCGTGGTCCTGCTGCTGCTGGCCGCGGCCGGTGCCGCCACCGCCGGCCGCCAGGTCTATCTGCAGACGGTCCCGGCGGAGGAGCTGGCAGCCTGTCTGCCGAGCCTGGACTACATGATGCAGGCGCTGCCTTTCCAGGAGATCATCCGCCTGGTCCTGCACGGCACCGCCGACTGCGCCGAGGTCAACTGGACGCTGTTTGGCCTGAGCATCCCGGAATGGAGCCTGCTGGCCTTCGTGCTGCTCATGGCCCTGAGCCTGGTCAAGGTCTTTCGCCGTCGCTAGTGTGGTGTTTCTGACGTTCGCGCAAGAATGGGCGAGTGAGTTTCGTTCGGTTCGGCGCCCCGAGTGGGCCGGGTGCCGGACGAGTCATGGCAGGGCTGTGGCGGGAGGGGCAGCGACGTCCAAGACGGTCCGCCGCTGCGGACAAGAAGCGCCGCCAAAACTGTGTGGTTAACTTCTGAAACGCCACTTTGGCCTTTCTCCGAGCAACGGCACTCGCCTGGCGAGACGATGTCGGTATAGTTCCTGATAACCCCCGGGCGCCTGCGCCCGGACCGTATCGCCCGTATAGAGAGCTGCCGTCATGCTAGAAACCTGCCGCAATGCCCAGGAACGCTGGGGTGGGGTCCACCAGCTGATCGACCGCTGGCTGATTGCCCGCCGCGAGCTGGTGACCGCCTACGAAACCCTGGACATGGAGCCCCTGCTGGGTCCGGTGCGCGAGGTCGGTGAACTGGAGCGACTCTGCGACATGCTGGTCGACTACATGTCCACCGCGCATTTCGAGATCTACGAGCAACTGGTGGCCGAAGCCCGCGAATTCCAGGACGAGCGCGCCATCGAGTTCGCCGACAGCGTCTATCCGCGCCTGCAGGCGCTGACCGACGCCGCCCTGAACTTCAACGACAGATTCGAGCGCGGGGCCTACCGGGACCCGGGTCTGCTGACCATCGAACTCAAGCTGCTGGGCGAAACCCTGCGCGAGCGCTTCGAGCTGGAAGACTGCCTCATCGAGGTGCTGCACACCTCGCACCAGCAGCCGCGTCTGGCTTCGGTCTAGACGCGGATCATCCGCGCCGCCTCGGCCAGCAGGTCGAGGTCCGCTGCGGCTGCCTCGCGCGGCGCCAGCGCGTGCAGCCAGTCCCCGTGATCCTCTGACTCGCGGCACGGCCAATGGCCCGCGAGTCGCGCCAGACGCGCGAGCTGTTCGCGTTCCGCCGCCAATTCCAGTCCCTTGAGCTGCTCGCGCAGTGCCGCCAGGCTTTCGTCCGCGCCGGACGCGGCCTTCCAGGCCTGCCGTAGCTGGCGCAGTGGACGCACCACCGTGTCCTGCCAGTGCTGCGAGGCGCGCTGCAGCCGCGTCAGGCCGTCACTGTCGAGGGCGCAGGCGCGCCGATCCAGCCAGAGCGCCGTCAGCACCAGGCAGACATCGGCGCCAGCCTCCTGCAGACGCAAACAGGCGCCTTCCACGCCGGGCCGGGCGTATACTGCCAACGCGAATTCCCACAGGTCCTCTTGCATGTCCGCCTCCCCGTTCGTGGGTGGTGGAGCTGCTACACTCCGCCGCCATGATCCGACTACAGAACCTTACTCTACAGCGTGGCCCCCAGCGTCTGCTCGAAAGCGCTGAGCTGACCCTGCATCCCGGCCAGAAAGCCGGTCTTATCGGTGCCAATGGTGCCGGCAAATCCAGTCTTTTCGCCCTGCTGCGCGGCCAGCTCGGTGCCGACGCCGGCGACTGCCACATCCCGGCGGCCTGGCGCATCGCCCACATGCGCCAGGAGGTGGACACCCTGGAGCGGCTGGCGGTGGACTATGTGCTGGATGGCGACATCGACTTGCGCCGCATCCAGCGCGAGCTGGCAGCCGCCGAAGCGGCCCAAGACGGTAACGCCCTGGGTCGGCTGCACGCCGACTTCGAGGCCGCCGACGGCTATACCGCCGATGCCCGGGCGCGCAAGCTGCTGGCCGGTCTGGGCTTCACCGCCGCGCAGATGGAACGCCAGGTCGGCGATTTCTCCGGTGGCTGGCGGATGCGCCTGAACCTGGCCCAGGCGCTGATGTGCCCTTCGGACCTGCTGCTGCTCGACGAACCCACCAACCACCTGGATCTGGACGCCATCCTCTGGCTGGAAGACTGGCTCAAGGGCTATCCCGGCACCCTGATCCTGATCTCCCACGACCGCGACTTCCTCGATGCCGTGGTCGATCACGTGGTGCACCTGGACCAGCAGAAGCTGGTGCTCTATCGCGGCGGCTATTCCAGCTTCGAGCGCACCCGCGCCGAACGCCTGGCGCAGCAGCAGCAGGCCTATGACAAGCAGCAGGCCCAGCGCGCCCACATGGAGAAGTACATCGCCCGCTTCAAGGCCCAGGCCACCAAGGCGCGCCAGGCACAGAGCCGGATCAAGGCCCTGGAACGCCTGGAAGAGCTGGCGCCGGCCCATGTCGACTCGCCCTTCGAATTCGTCTTCCGCGAGGCGGACAAGCTGTCCAGCCCGCTGCTCGATCTCGCCGAAGGCCGGCTCGGCTATGGCGAGACCACCGTCCTGCACCCGGTCAAGCTGCAGCTGACGCCGGGTGCGCGCATCGGTCTGCTCGGCCCCAACGGCGCCGGCAAGTCGACCCTGATCAAGACCCTGGCCGCCGAGCTGGAACCCCTTGGCGGCCGCCTGCAGCGCGGCGAGAACCTGGCCATCGGCTACTTCGCCCAGCACCAGCTCGATTCCCTGGACGCCAAGGCCAGTCCGCTGCTGCACCTGCAGCGCATCGCCCTCGGCGAGCGCGAGCAGGGTCTGCGTGACTTCCTCGGCGGCTTCGACTTCCGCGGTCCGCGCTGCGACGAGGTGGTGCTGAATTTCTCCGGTGGCGAGAAGGCCCGGCTGGCGCTGGCGCTGATCGCCTGGCAGAAGCCCAACCTGCTGCTGCTGGACGAACCCACCAACCACCTGGACCTGGACATGCGCCTGGCGCTGACCCTGGCGCTGCAGGAATTCGCCGGGGCGGTGCTGGTGGTCTCCCACGATCGCCATCTGCTCAAGAGCACCACCGACGAATTCCTGCTGGTGGCCGATGGCAAGGTGCAGGCCTTCGACGGCGACCTGGACGACTACAGTCGCTGGCTGGTGGATTTCCGCGCCCGGCAGGAGCCCGTGTCGGACGGCGACGCGGCGGTCGACAAGACCGATCGCAAGGCCCAGCGCCAGGCCGCCGCCGCCCTGCGCCAGCAGCTGGCACCGCTGAAAAAGGCCGCCGACAAGCTGGAAGTCGAGCTGGGCAAGCTGCAGGAAAGGCTCGCCACCCTGGAAGCCCGCCTGGGTGACAGCGGACTCTACGACGCCTCCCGCAAGGAGGAGCTGCGCCAGGCGCTGGCCGACCAGGCCACGGCCAAGACCCGCGAAGCCGAGCTGGAAGAGCAGTGGCTGGAGGCCCTGGAGCGGCTGGAAGGTCTGCAAGCCGAACTCGAGGGGGCCTGATGACGCAGTGGCTGTACACCTGGCTGCCGGGTTGGGGCGACTACCTGCTGGTGGCCGGTCAGGTGGCCCTGGTGCTGCTGCTCGGCTACGTGCTGCAGCGCATCGTGGCCCGCGCCGTCACCGGCCTGGGCGAACGCTATCCGCTGCCGCCGCAGATCGTCCTCGGGCTGCGCGGCGTCCTGCGCTGGCTGATCATGGGCAGTGCCATCCTGATGGCGCTGGAGCGCTTCGGCGTCTCCGCAGCGGTGCTCTGGACGGCCATTTCCGGTTTCGTCGCGGTGGCCGCGGTGGCCTTCTTCGCCATCTGGAGCGTGCTCTCCAACCTGTTCTGCGCGGTACTGATCTTTACCGTCGGCCCCTTTCGCCTGGGCGATCGCATCGAGGTGCTGGACGCGTCGGACAAGCCGGGCATCAAGGGTCGGGTGGTGGCCATCAACATGCTCTTCGTGACCCTGCAGGAACTGGACGACAACCAGGAAGCCACCCTGGTGCAGATCCCCAATACCCAGTTCTTCCAGAAGTCGGTCCGCCGCTGGCGCGATGCCGATGGCTCCTTCGATTTCCATCTCGACAGGTGAATTCATGAGTCTGCAGGTCTGGACCGGTTTCTTCATTGCCTGCTGGATGATCAGCCTCTCGCCGGGGGCGGGTGCCGTCGCCTCCATGAGCGCAGGCGTCAACCACGGTTTCCGGCGTGGCTACTGGACGGCGCTGGGCCTGCAGCTGGGCCTGGCGCTGCAGATCGCCGTGGTCGCCGTGGGCGTCGGCGCCTTGCTGGCGACCTCGCAGCTGGCCTTTACCCTGATCAAGTGGTTCGGCGTGGCCTATCTCGCCTACCTGGCCATCCGCCAATGGCGCGCCGCGCCGCTGGACCTGGGTGAGCAGCTGGTCGGCGAACGTCTGCCGCCGCGAATCGGCGCCCTGGTCATGCGCGGCTTCCTGGTCAACGTGAGCAATCCCAAGGCACTGATCTTCCTGCTCGCGGTGTTGCCGCAATTCGTCGATCCCCACGCGCCCCTGGCTGCGCAGTATCTGCTCATCGGGGTGACCATGGTCACCGTCGACCTGATCGTGATGGCCGGCTACACCGGTCTGGCCGCCCGGGTGCTGACCCTGCTGCGCACGCCAAGGCAGCAGCGCATCACCAACCGGGTGTTCGCCAGCCTGTTCCTCGCCGCGGCGGCGTTGCTGTCCAACGTGCGCCGCGCCGCGGTCTGAAGCCGGGCGCTACCAGACCACCGACTGGCCCTGCCAGTCCCAGAAGCTGCCGGTCTCGGCCGGCGTTCGTGCGGCCAGCACCTCCAGCAGCCGTGCTGCCGCATAGGCTGGGGTGAACAGCTTGTCGGCCGGTACCCGGGCCTGGAAGGGCCGGGACAGCGCTGTGTCGGTGGTGCCAGGGTGCAGGGCCAGCACGCAGCTCTGCGGATTGAGCCGGGCAAGTTCGATGCTGGCGCAGCGCAGGCCCTGGTTGAGTGCGGCCTTGGCCATCCGGTAGCCATACCAGCCGCCCAGCTGGTTGTCGCCGATGGAGCCGACCCGCGCCGAGAGCGCGGCGATCTGACAGGGGTGCTGGCCCTTGAGCAGCGGCGTCAGCTGGCGGATCAGCAGCAGCGGCAGCACGGCATTGGCCAGATAGCTTTCCAGCAGTCCGGCCTGGTCCACCTGCGCCAGACTCTTCTCGGCGCGCGCCCGTGCGCCCTGCAACAGCCCCGAGGCGCACAGCAGCAGATCCAGGCGGGGCGTCTCGTCAGCCAGGCGGGCCGCCAGCTCGGACTCGGCCAGCGGATCGACGTCGAGGCGGCGCAGCCGCGGGCCATGGCGCCGCTCCAGCGCGGCCAGACCGGCATGCCCTTCGGCCTGACGGGCGCAGGCCCAGACCCGCGCGACGTCGTCGCGGGCCAGCAACTGGTCGCACAGGGCCAGACCGAGGCCGCCGGTGGCGCCATACACCAGGACCTGGGCGGGCTGCTCCAGGCGTTGCCAGAAGGTCATGGGAGACTCCAGTCAGATCGCTATCCCTGTCGGACCGCGCCGCCACGCTGGGGTGCGCCGCCGCGGCGCGGTATCCTGGGCTTTTGCCGGAGAAATCCCCCGTGATCCTGTGGATCGATGCCGATGCCTGTCCGCGCGCCGCCAAGGAGCTGGTCTGCAAATTCGCCCTCAAGCGCAAGCTGGAGGTGGTGCTGGTGGCTGGCCAGCCACAGATCAAGCCGCCCTTCGCCTGTGTGCGCCTGGTGGTGGTGCCCAGTGGCCCCGACGCCGCCGACGACCATCTGGTCGAGCAGGCGCAGCCCGGTGACCTGGTGATCTGCAGCGACATTCCCCTGGCCGACCGGCTGGTGAAGAAGGGCGTGGTCGCCCTCGATCCGCGTGGTCAGGAATTCGACGAGCGCAACATGGGCCAGCGCCTGGCCATGCGCAATCTGATGACCGATCTACGCGACCAGGGCCAGATGGGCGGCGGCCAGGCCGGCTACGGCGAACGTGATCGCCAGGCCTTCGCCAATGCCCTGGATCGGCTGCTCACCCGCCTCCAGCGCGGCGCTGCTGGCTAGGCACGGAGCCTCGCCTAGGCCGGGACGGCGGCGATGGCGGGTTGCTGCAGCCAGCTGCGCAGTTGCGGCAACGGCATGGGCCGGCCGAACAGATAGCCCTGCATGAAGTTGCAGCCGTTGGCCTGCAGGAACTGACGTTGCTCGCTGGTTTCCACCCCTTCGGCGACCACGTTGAGGCCCAGCTTGTGCGCCATGGCGATGATCGCCGCGGCGATGGCCATGTCATTGCTCTGCTTGGGAATGGTGCGGACGAAGGCACGATCGACCTTGAGCGAATCCACCGGCAGCCGGCTCAGATAGGCCAGGGATGAATAGCCGCTGCCGAAGTCGTCGATGGATACCCGCACACCCAGGGTACGGATCTCGCCGAGTACCTCGACGGCCACGTTGAGACTGTGCATCAGGGCGTTCTCGGTCACCTCGAGGATCAGCGCCGACGCCGGCAGGTCCTCGGCCTGCAAGGCCCGGGCGATGGCTTGGGGCAGCAGGCGATCGCTCAGATTCAGTGCCGAGCAATTCACCGAAACGCGCAGCTCCGCATGACCCTCACGGTGCAGCTGGGCGAGATCGGCGCAGGCCTGGCGCATGACCCAGCCATCCAGGTCGGCGATCAGTCCGGTTTCCTCGGCGACGCGCACGAAGCGTTCGGGGCTCAGTGGGCCCAGGACCGGATGCTGCCAGCGCACCAGCGCTTCCAGGGCCACCGCAGCACCGTCCGGATCGACGATGGGCTGATAGGCCACATGCAGGCCACCCTGGGCCAGCGCATGGCGCAGGTCCATCTCCAGGCTGAGCAGGTCGTCGGCATCGCGTTGGAGGTCGGTGGTGAATCTCTGGCTGCGATTGCGTCCGCTGCGCTTGCAGTGGCCGACCGCCAGGCCCGCACTGCGCAGCAACTGGCCGGCATTGGCGCCGTCCTGGGGATAGTGGGCGATACCCAGGCTGAAGGTCATGGCGATGCGCTGCCCGGCCAGTTCGAAGGGCGGGCGCAACTGCTCCAGCAGGCGCATGGCCAGGGGCTGGCTGTCGCCGCGCTGGCCGAGCGGCAGCAGCAGGCTGAATTCGTCGCCGGCATAGCGGGCCAGCGGCAGGTCGTTGTCGAGCACCGCACGGATCCGCTGCGCCATCTGGATCAGCAATTCATCGCCGAGGGCGTGGCCGAGGCTGTCGTTGATGCGTTTGAAGTGATCGATATCCAGCATCAGCAGGGCGAACTGCTCTCCGGTGCGTGCCTGGCCGATGGCGCGGTCGACGGTCTGGATGAAACTGCCGCCGTTGAGCAGGTGGGTGAGGGGATCGTGCAGGGTGATCTGATCGAGGGTGGTCGAGACCCGCTCCAGCCGCAGGCGCTGGCATTGAAGCGTTCGCCGGCCCAGGCGGCGAGCAGGCCGACCATGATGATGAACAGGGTGCCGAGGGCGATGCCCATGCCCAGCTCCAGGTGCTGATTCACTTCCGCCAGGCCGTCGGGTTCGAAGCCGATGGGCACGGCGAGGGTGAGGGCGGCCATGCCGGTGAAGTGCATGGAGACGATGGCGAAACCCAGGACCAGGCTCCCCAGCAGGCGCAGCCAGAGGGTCCTGAGGCCGGTCCTGCCGCGCAGGCGGAAGGCCAGCAGCAGGGCGCCCAGGGAGGCCAGGCTGGCGACCACCACCGAGACCACCACCAGCAGCGGATCATAGAGCTGTATGGCGACCGACTGCATGGCCAGCATGCCGGTGTAGTGCATGGTCGCGATGCCCAGGCCGGCGGCCAGGGCCGCGAGCAGGTACTGCGGTGCGGTCAGGGACTCGCGCCCGATCAGGTGCATGACCGTGTAGGACACGGCGACGGCGATCAGCAGCGAGGCCAGGGTCTGTAGGGGCGCATAGTGCACATGGATGCCGATCTTGAACGACAGCATGGCCAGGAAGTGCATCGACCAGATGCCCCCGCCCAGGGCGACGGCGCCGATCAGCTTGGCCAGCTCGCTGCCGCGGCGGGAGCGACTGTTGGTCACCCAGTCGGCCATGGCCAGGGCGGTGTAGCCGGCGGCGCTGGCGATCAGGTACGCCAGGACCACGAGCAGGCTTTCGTACTCGTTGGCAGCCAGGATCTGATGGCCGGGAGGCAGCAGGGTGGAGAAGTTCAGCATGCTCTATCGCCAGCGTGCACACGAGGTTTCGGGAGAGGTTGATGCTCAGGGCATCGGCAGCGGTAGCCGGGCCTTTAATTCGTTCGATGTACGTACCGGTTAGGGGGCTGCCTGCCGTCAGGCCTTGGGCGTGCGGCTGCGGCGCCACAGCCAGAGCAGCAGGCCGATCACCACCAGGCCGCCCAGCACCATCAGTTCATACCGCTTGAGATTGCCCAGCACTCCTTCGAGGACGGCGCCGAAGTGAAAGGCGGCATAACCCAGCACCGTGGCCCAGACGATGGCGCCGATGCCGTTGAGGATCAGGTAGCGCGCCGGCGGATAGCCCGACAGGCCGATCGCCACCGGCATCACCGTGCGCAGGCCGTAGACGAAGCGAAAGCTCAGCACCCAGAGATCCGGATGGCGCCGGATGTGCGCCAGCGCCTTTTCGCCGGCGGCCTCCCACTTGGGTTTGCGCGCCAGCAGCTTGCGCCCATGGCGCCGGCCGAGGAAGTACCAGAGCTGATCGCCGGCATAGCTGCCGCAGAAGGCGACCAGGATGACGGTCTGGATGTTCATGTAGTCGCGGAAGGCCAGGAAACCGGCCAGTACCAGAATGGTTTCGCCCTCGAAAAAGGTGCCGAGAAAAAGGGCGAAATAGCCGAAATCGTGGAGGAATTGTTGGAGCATTCGGCGCTACACGAGGTGAATAAAGATGGCGCAGCCTACCCCGGTTGGTGTCTGGAAAGAAAGTGTGACGGACTTCCGTCCGCCGGTTGCCAGGCGGTCAGGCAGGGATTTCGCTGCGACCCTGTGTCACGCCGGGTCCAGCCGGCGTCTGCCTTGGATAGCACCTATAGGCACTCCATATTGTCATCTGCTGTTACCAATCGGTCATGATTGTGGCCTATAACCCATCACACTGACCCGTGATCCGGGTCTGGGAGTCGATCGTGAGTTTTACCCCCATCAACCGTAGCTACCCTGCCACTCGCATGCGCCGTCAGCGCCGCGACGAGTTTTCCCGTCGTCTGATGCGCGAGCATGTGCTGACGGTGGATGACCTGATCCTGCCGGTCTTCGTGCTCGATGGCGAAGGCCGTCGCGAGGCCATTCCCTCGATGCCCGGCGTGGAGCGGCTGTCCATCGACCTGCTGCTGGAAGAGGCCGCCGAGCTGGTGGCGCTGGGGATTCCCGCGGTCGCGCTGTTCCCGGTCACGCCCACCGAGCGCAAGTCGCTGGACGGCGCCGAGGCCTACAACCCCGACGGTATCGCCCAGCGCGCCACCCGTGCCCTGCGCGAGCATTTCCCGGAACTGGGGGTGATCACCGACGTGGCCCTGGATCCCTTCACCACCCACGGCCAGGACGGCATCCTCGACGAGCGCGGCTACGTGCTCAACGACATCTCGGTCGAGGTGCTGGTCAAGCAGGCGCTGTCCCATGCCGCTGCCGGGGCCCAGGTGATCGCCCCGTCGGACATGATGGACGGTCGCATCGGCGCCATCCGCGCCGCCCTGGAAGACGCCGGCTATCACAACGTGCAGATCATGGCCTACTCGGCCAAGTACGCCAGCGCCTACTATGGACCTTTCCGTGACGCCGTCGGCTCGGCCGCCAACCTGGGCAAGGGCAACAAGGCTACCTATCAGATGGATCCGGGCAACAGCGACGAGGCCTTGCACGAGATCGCCGGCGACCTGGCCGAAGGCGCCGACTCGGTGATGGTCAAGCCGGGCATGCCCTACCTGGACATCGTCCGCCGGGTCCGCGAGGAATTCCGCGTGCCGACCTTCGTGTACCAGGTGAGCGGCGAGTACGCCATGCACATGGCCGCGATCCAGAACGGCTGGCTGTCCGACGCCGTGATCCTCGAATCGCTCCTGGCCTTCAAGCGGGCCGGGGCCAACGGCATCCTCACCTATTTCGCCAAACGCGCCGCCCAACAACTTCGCCAGGGGCCTTCGCGTTCCTAAGGAGCTTCAATGAGTAGCCAGGGTTTCGTCGAAACCGATCTGCAACAGCCCGTCACTGCCGAGTCTCTGGAGACGCCGGAGGAGGCGATCGCGACAGACGTCGAGGCGCAGCCGTCCGCGCCCGTGCTCGAGGTGCCTGCCGCGCCCAGCGTGCCGGCGGCCAACGTGGACGACAGCAGCCTCTATATCCATCGCGAGCTGTCGCAGCTGCAGTTCAACATCCGCGTGCTGGAGCAGGCTCTCGACGAATCCTATCCGCTACTCGAGCGCCTCAAGTTCCTGCTGATCTTTTCCAGCAACCTGGACGAATTCTTCGAGATCCGCGTGGCGGGCTTGAAGAAGCAGATCGCCTTCGCCCGCGAGCAGGCCGGGGCCGATGGCCTGCTGCCGCACCAGGCGCTGGCGCGCATCAGCGACATCGTCCACGGCCAGGTGGACCGGCAGTACGCCATCCTCAACGATGTCCTCTTGCCGGCCCTGGCCGAGCAGCGGATTCGCTTCATCCGCCGTCGTTACTGGGACGTCAAGATCAAGGCCTGGGTGCGCAAGTTCTTCCGCGACGAGATCGCGCCCATCATCACCCCCATCGGCCTGGACCCGACCCATCCCTTCCCGCTGCTGGTGAACAAGAGCCTCAACTTCATCGTCGAGCTGGAGGGCATGGACGCCTTTGGTCGCGACTCGGGTCTGGCCATCATCCCGGCGCCACGCCTGCTGCCGCGGATCATCCGGGTGCCGGAGGAGGTCGCGGGCCCCGGAGACAACTACGTCTTCCTGTCCTCGATGATCCACGCCCACGCCGACGATCTCTTCCCCGGCATGAAGGTCAAGGGCTGCTTCCAGTTCCGCCTGACCCGCAACGCCGATCTCTCGGTGGACACCGAGGATGTCGAAGACCTGGCGCGTGCCCTGCGCGGCGAGCTGTTCTCCCGTCGCTACGGCGATGCGGTGCGGGTCGAGGTGGTGGACATCTGCCCGAAACACCTCACCGACTACCTGCTCAAGCAGTTCAATCTGGGCGAGAGCGAGCTGTACAAGGTCAACGGCCCGGTCAACCTGACCCGGTTGTTCTCCATCACCGGGCTGGACAGCCATCCGGAATTGCAGAGCGCTCCCTTCACGCCGACCATTCCCAAGCTGCTGCAGAAGAAGGACAACCTCTTCAACGTGCTGGGCAAACTCGATGTGCTGCTGCTGCACCCCTTCGAGTCCTTCACTCCGGTGATCGACCTGATGCGCCAGGCCGCCAAGGACCCCAACGTCCTGGCGATCAAGCAGACGCTCTACCGCAGCGGCGCCAACTCCGAGATCGTCGACGCCCTGGTGGACGCGGCACGCAGTGGCAAGGAGGTGACCGCGGTCATCGAATTGCGCGCGCGCTTCGACGAGGAGTCCAACCTGCAGCTGGCCAGCCGCCTGCAGCAGGCCGGCGCCGTGGTCATCTATGGCGTGGTGGGCTTTAAGACCCACGCCAAGATGATGCTGATCCTGCGCCGCGAGAACGGCGAGCTGCGCCGCTATGCCCACCTGGGCACCGGCAACTACCACGCCGGCAACGCCAAGCTGTACACCGACTACAGCCTGCTGACCGCCGATGTGGCCCTCACCGAGGACGTGCACAAGCTGTTCAACCAGCTGATCGGCATGGGCAAGACCCTGCGCATGAAGAAGCTGTTGCACGCGCCCTTCACCCTGAAGAAGAACCTGCTGGAGATGATCAACCGCGAAGCGTTGGCGGCCAGCGAAGGACGGCCGGCGCAGATCATGGCCAAGGTCAACGGCCTCACCGATGCCAAGGTCATCCGCGCCCTCTACAAGGCCAGCCAGGCCGGGGTGAAGATCGACCTGGTGGTGCGCGGCATGTGCTGCCTGCGCCCCGGTGTCCCGGGTGTGTCCCACAACATCCAGGTGCGCTCCATCATCGGCCGCTTCCTGGAGCACAGCCGCATCTACTACTTCCTCAACGGTGGCGACGAGAAGCTCTATCTCTCCAGCGCCGACTGGATGGAGCGCAACCTCGACATGCGCGTCGAGACCTGCTTCCCGGTGGAAGGCAAGAAGCTCATCACCCGGGTCAAGAAGGAGCTGGAAGGCTATCTCACCGACAACACCCAGGCCTGGGTGCTGCAGGAAAACGGCAGCTACGTGCGGCAATCGCCGACCGGCAACCAGAATGCCCGCAGTGTGCAGGCGACGCTGCTGGAGCGGTTGGCCAGCCCGGTGGTGAATACACACTGAGGAAGTTTCGGGCCCATGCCGATGTGGGCCCTGGTCGATTTCGTAGGTTGGGTTGAGCGGGAGCGAAGCCCAACGTTGAGGGGCGCTTAATTCTGCGCCTTGAGTATTACGGTGCCTTAGCTACTTATCGCGCTTTGCCGGTACCTCTTGTTTCGCCCACCCGGGCGACTCACTTTTCTTTGTTTGCGCAAAGAAAAGTAAGCAAAAGAAAGCGCACCCCAACGTTTCGGCCCTCCGCTACGCTCCGGATACTCTCGTCCCGGCGCCGTGGCAGGGGCACGGCACGAAGGGGGCTTCCTGTCCCTCGCGCCTTGCTCGGCGTCCTGCCTCGCAACCCCGCCACGACACCGGAACTCGGCCTCACTGACGGGGACGGAGCACAAGCCTGAGGCTTGGGTGTTCACAGGTGTAGCGTGGAAAACCGCGTAGCGTTTTCCACTGGCGTGTG
>Ga0105251_10001464_pt1 | contig 20267 bp, 19 predicted proteins | sample KBSS64metaG_FD_80424 | JGI IMG/M metagenome (GOLD analysis project Ga0105251, IMG submission 80424) | Switchgrass rhizosphere microbial communities from Kellogg Biological Station, Michigan, USA - KBS S6-4 metaG | ecosystem: Host-associated > Plants > Roots > Rhizosphere > Soil | place...
ATTAGCAAGCTCTTTACGTGAGGACATTTTAACTCCAGATCGGACTGTTAAAGGCCATGCCCTTGACGACAGCGCGTTTTGGGCTACGCCGGAAAAAAGTGCCAACAATGTAACCCAAGCGGCTGGGCATGTACATGGAGCATTCTTTTGCGGCTTAAGAAATCTCTGGAACATGCTCGCATGTTGCGCAATCTGCTCGCCCGCCCCTGTAGATATTCCTTATACTTAGGGTCACACCGGCTTCGCTGGCGGTGCATTTTTCGGATTTTATTCAGATTAACGAGTACGGAAGCCACATCATGAAAATGCGTGCAATAGTGCTGGCCCTGGGGACGACGCTCCTGCTGAGCGGGTGTCAGAATATGGACTCTAATGGTCTGATGTCTTCAGGTGCAGAAGCCTTTCAGGCCTACTCCCTAAGCGACGAGCAGGTCAAAACGCTAAGCGATCAGGCCTGTAAAGATATGGATGCAAAAGCGACTATCGCCCCGGCTAATAGTACCTACACGCAGCGTCTGAATAAGATTGCCTCCGCACTGGGCGACAATATCAACGGTCAGCCGGTGAACTATAAGGTCTATGTCGCGAAAGACGTGAATGCCTTCGCGATGGCAAACGGCTGTATCCGCGTATACAGCGGCCTGATGGATATGATGACCGACAACGAAGTCGAAGCCGTGATCGGCCACGAAATGGGCCACGTTGCGCTCGGCCACGTCAAGAAAGGGATGCAGGTCGCATTGGGTACCAACGCCGTGCGTGCTGCAGCCGCGTCTGCGGGCGGCATCGTCGGCAGCTTGTCGCAGTCCCAGATTGGCGACATGGGTGAGAAGCTGGTCAACTCCCAGTTCTCCCAGCGCCAGGAGTCAGAGGCGGATGACTATTCGTACGATCTGTTGCGCAAACGCGGGATCAATCCATCAGGTTTAGCTACCAGCTTCGAAAAGCTGGCGAAGCTTGAAGAAGGTCGCCAAAGCTCCATGTTTGACGATCACCCGGCCTCAGTTGAGCGTGCACAACATATTCGCGACCGCATGGCCGCCGACGGAATTAAATAATATTAGTGGGAGGCATATTTGCCTCCCTTTTATTTCGCATCAATTGCCAACTTAAAAGCACGTATCGGTAACGCCGCTCTAAGCCCCGTAGAATCAGCACCCAGCCCTGAAACACCTGTTCACATAATTATTGCAATCGCTAACCTTTCGGGTAATTATCGAACACGCAGCAATTCAATTTAATATATCCAGACAGAGACGTTCCCTCCGTGAAAAAAGAATTATCGTTAATCGCTTTAAGTTTATTCGCCGCATTACCCGCCGTTGCAAGCCAACAGTCAGACAGCCAGGGTTTTATTGACGACAGCCATTTAGACCTGTTTTTACGCAATGCATATATCAGCCGTGACTACCATCAGGGCCAGCAGGATAAAGCCGAATGGGGCCAGGGCATTATCGCAACCTTTGAGTCCGGCTATACCGAAGGGCTGGTGGGCTTTGGCGTGGACGGCATTGCCCAGTACGGCGTGCGTCTTGACGGCGGCCGCGGCAAGAGCGGTGCGGGCGGCATCGACTTTTTCAGGCAGGATGACGATGGTCGTGCGAAATCCGATCTGGCAAAGTTTGGCGCAACGGCCAAAATGCGCATCTCTAATACGGTGCTGAGCTACGGTAACCAGCGTCCTGAACTGCCAATCATCAATTCTGACAGCTCTCGCCTGCTGTTTGAAAGCTATACCGGGACCATGCTGACCTCAAAAGAGATCGATGGTCTTGAAGTCAACGCCGGTTACTTCACCGACCAGCAGCGTAAGAGTGACGATCGCCATAACAGCGGCCTGAAGAGCCTCTCCTTCGGGGGCGCAAGCTACCAATTCAACGACCAGTTCAGCGGCGCGCTGTACGCCTCACGCGTTGAAGAGGTGTTGAACAAGCAGTATTTGGGCATGAACTTCAAACAGCCGTTCAGCACCGGCCAGCAGCTGGTTCTCGACTTCAACGGCTACAACTCACGCCTGGATCAAGGGTACGCCGACAGCCTCGATACCGGCCGCAGCAACACCATCTGGAGCCTGGCGGCGAGCTACATCTGGGATATTCACACCTTTAAGGTGGCGTACCAGCAGAGCAGCGGCAGCACCGGCTATCACTACGGAAGCTATCGCGATCAGGGTGGCGTGGGTGACGGCGGAAATACCATCTGGCTGGCGAACTCCTACTGGTCTGATTTCAACGCCGAGGACGAACGTTCCTGGCAGGCCTCTTACGGCCTGGACTTTGCCGGACTGGGTTTACCGGGTCTGAGCTGGACAACCGCTTACGTGCGTGGCGCCAACATCAAAACGTCTGAAACCAGCAACGGTAAAGAGCACGAGTGGTTTAACCAGATCCAGTACAAAGTACAGAACGGTCCGGCAAAAGACCTGACGCTGCGCCTGCGCTACTCTGTCCTGCGCGTCTCCAGCAACGCCAGCGATTACAACGTGGGCGGTGACGAGATCCGCGCATACGTGGAATATCCGTTTAACGTATTCTGATTTACCCCCTCACCCTAACCCTCTCCCCAAAGGGGGGGCTGGGGTGAGGGGAACATCCGCACCTCAATAAAGCGTCTTCTGCGGCGGCCCGGCAAACTTCAGCGCGCCAATCGGCCCCATTCGCACTTCCACAACCGATGGCCCCGGCACGGAAAGCGCTTCCATCATCACGGCGTCAAAATCGTCCGCGCGTTCAACGCTCCACGCCTGCAAGCCAATCGCCTGCGCCAGCAGGGTAAAGTCCGGGGTATGCAGCTCGTTATAATACTGACGCCCGCCGAAATACTTATCCTGTATTCCGCGCATCACGCCGTAACCCCCGTCGTTCATCACCAGCAGCGTCACGTTGGCTTTCTCCTGCGCCAGCGTCGCCAGCTCGCCCAGGTTCAGGCTCAGGCCGCCGTCGCCCACCAGCCCTACCACCTTACGATTCGGGTTGGCAATCGCCGTACCAATGGCCATCGGTAAGCCCATACCAATCGCGCCAGCTAAAGAGTGAATGTTCATCAGCGGGCCGTGAGCGCGGAAAAGACGGCTCCCCCACAGGCTGCCGGATACGGTGATATCGCGCACCAACAGGCCATCTTTCGGCAGCGCTTTCTCGATGGCATCGTTGAGCTTAGCATAAGCACCGCACTGCTCGCGCAGACCCTGCTCGGCTGCGGCGACCGCCTGCTGAAGCTGCGCGTCCCACTGCGCATTACCCCATTCACGTCCCTGCGCTTTCGCCGCCAGCGCCGCTAACAGCGCAGAGCAATCGGCAATAACGGTGTTGTCCATCAGATAGTTACGGCTTGCCGCTGCCGGGTCGATATCAATCTGCACGCGCGGTGACGGCAGCGCCAGCGTCCAGGAGCGGGTTTCATTACTGCGCAAACGTGAACCGGCGACCAGCGTAAAGTCACACTGGGCGATCAGCGCTTCAACCGACGGTGAGTTGTGAAACGCCCGCAGGCTGGCACGGTGACTGTCCGGTAGCACGCCACGCGCATGGGTGCTGGAAATAACGGTAATACCCGCATCCGCCAGTTTTTTCACCGCATCAGCGCTATCGAGCGCGCCGCCGCCCAGCCGCAGCAGCGGCTGCTTCGCCTGCTTAAGCTGCGCCCACAGCGTATCGACACATGATGCATCCACGCTTGTATTCGACGCGGGTTTCACCGGTGCCGTCACCAGAGACAGCGGGATTATCGCGCCCTGAATATCAATCGGAATCTCTACCGAGACCGGCCCGCACGGCGGCGTCTGCGCTTCCTGAATCGCTTTATGCAGGATAGCCATCGCCTGGTTGGCGTTGCTGATGCGGTATGCACGTTTAGAGCTGGCCTTCAGGAAGGTGAGCTGGTCGCGGGTTTCGTGGATAAAGCCGGTATCGGCATCGAGCCAGGCTTTTTCCACCTGCCCGGTTAGATGCAGCAGCGGCGTATTCGCATTCATGGCCTCCACCAGTGCCCCTACCGCATTACCTGCCCCGGCGCCGGTACTGGTCAGCGCCACGCCGAGGCCGGAAAAACGCCCGTGCGCATCGGCCATGGTGACAGAGCCCGCTTCGCCGCGCGCTGGCACAAAGCGGATAGTGCCGCGCTGCCCTACCGCATCCGCGATCGGCAAATTGTGAATAGAGATGACGCCATAGATGGCCTCAACCTGATACTGCTCCAGCGTTCTGGCGATGGCGTCGCCGACGGTTATCATTTCGCTCATTGCTCACCCTTCCTCAGTCGCACCAGTGGTTGACGCTATTACCCGTCGCCAGATAAATGCTCTTTTGCTGCATCCAGGCTTTTAGCCCCTGAATGCCCTTTTCGCGGCCCAGACCGCTCTCTTTAAAGCCCCCAAACGGGGTCGAAATCGCAAAGACTTTGTAGGTGTTGATCCACACCGTTCCGGCTTCAAGCTTCGCGCTTAAACGCAGGGCACGGCCGGTATCGCGCGTCCAGATCCCCGCCGCCAGGCCGTAAACCGGGTCGTTCGCCTCACGGATCAGGGCAGACTCATCGCTAAACGGCATTGCCACCAGCACCGGGCCGAAGATCTCCTCCTGGCAGGCTCGCGCGTTGTTGCTCAACCCTTCAACGATCGTTGGCAGGAAGAAGCTGCCGCGAGAAAGAAGAGGATCGGCCGGGATCCCTCCGCCGCACAGCACGCGCCCCCCTTCGCGCTTCGCCAGCTCGACGTACTCCTGTACGCTCTGGCGGTGCTTGTCGTTAATCAGCGGCCCCATATGGGTGCCCGCGGCAAACGGATGCCCGACGCGCAGACCGCGCGTGAGCTCCAGCAGCCGCGCCATCAGCGGGGCATAAAGGCTTTCATGGATGAACAGCCGGGAACCGGCGATACACGCCTGGCCAGCCGAGCTGAAAATGCCGTAGCAGATGCCCCTTGCAGCCAGCTCAACGTCCGCATCGTCCAGCACGATGGTCGGGGATTTACCGCCCAGCTCGAGCGATGCTGGGATCAGCTTTTCCGCCGCCACGTGCGCCAGATGGCGGCCCGTGGTCGTGCCGCCGGTAAAGGAGATCTTGCGCACCTTAGGATGACGCGCCAGCGCATCGCCAATCACCGATCCCTTGCCCGGCAGCACGCTCAACAGCCCCGCAGGCAGTCCGGCCTGTTCAAAGATCCGCGCCAGTTCCAGCGCCATCAGCGGCGTGGCCTCAGCGGGTTTGAGGATCACCGCATTACCCGCGGCAATGGCTGGCGCCACTTTTTGCATTTCGCTGGCAATCGGTGAGTTCCACGGCGTAATGGCCGCCACCACGCCGAGCGGTTCATAGCAGCTCAGCGTCAGCAAATCAGGCTGACGCGGCGTGGGCAATTCCCCTTCCAGCAGCTCGCAGGCGGCCGCAAAATAGCGTGCTGTACCCGCTGCGCTCATCACCAGCCCGCGCGCTTCCGCCAGCGGTTTGCCGTTATCCCGGCTCTGCATGTGCGCCAGTTCATCCACGCGGGCTTCAATCAGATCCGCCACCCTATGCAGGATCTTCGCGCGCGCATGCGGCAGGCTGTTGCGCCAGTCAGGATCGCGCCATGCGCGCTCTCCGGCCTCAATGGCCTCGTGGAGATCGTCCAGGCTTGCCGCATGCAGGGTTGCATTAAGCGAACCGTCCGCCGGGAAGTGGCTCTCCATCAGGTTGCCGCCACCGTGTCGCCAGCGGCCGCCGATAAAAATCGTCTGCTCTTCCATCACGGCTCCTTACGCCAGTTCGCGGCAGGCGCGTACCGCGCTGAGTGCCGCCAGGGTGGAGGTTTTTGGATTAGAGGCAAGCGGCAGGCCACTCAGCTCCAGGTGAAACTCGCCAAACAGGCCTTCGACGTGCAGGGGGTGGGTATTGCGTTTGGTAGCCGGATCAACCATCAGCTGCACGCGCGTGTCGTCCATACCTACGCCGCCGAGCGCCACGGTGGCCGCCACGTTGGCGTTAGCCGGGAACAGACGTGCCGCTTCGCGCGCGCTGCCCTCAAAGAACACCTGCGCCTCTGAGACCGCGTTAAGATCGATAAGCTGTTCCGCGTAGCTCCCGCGCCAGCTGGCCGGGCTTTTACGCGACTGATAGGTCACGCGCTCAAGGCCTCCCTCTTTCGCCGCCGCCAGCCCGTCAATACCGGCAACCGCACCGGCGAGCAGCGTCAGTTTGCCGCCCGCGTTGAGCAGCCGCTGCTCCAGTTCACTGTCTGCCAGCGCGCCGGTGGGAATCACGGCCAGATGCCAGCCACGGCGTAAAATCGCTTCGCCATACTGTGCCACCGCCTGCTGGCTGGCACACTCCAGCACCAGGTCTGGCATCTGGGCGCAATCCGTCGGCGACGCAAGCGCGCCCACCGCATCACCAAACTGTTCACGGATCGCGGCGTGGTGCGACTCACGCGCCACAATCCAGCCGATGGCGACGCCAGCAGGCAAGCGCTCAATCACCGCCTGCGCCATGGCACCAAAGCCAATTAACATGATCTTTTTCATGATGCGTCCTTACAGATGGCGGCAGAAGCCGCCGGAAACGTCCAGCGCAGCACCGGTAGTAAACGAGGCCAGCGGTGATGCGAGGAACAGCAGCGCCTGTGCGGGTTCCTGCGGCTTGCCGAGACGCGCCATCGGAATGCCCCGTTTACGGGCAATATCCGCCGTCCACGCCGGCCAGCTCTGGCTTTTATCCGCCCGGTTCTCAAAGCGGCGCTGCCACTGCCCCGACTCCACCATGCCGAGCAGAATCGAGTTCACGCGGATGCCTTTGCTCACCAGCTCTTTTGCGAGCGTCAGCGTCATGTTCAGCAGCGCCGCACGCGCGGCGGAAGTGGCGATCATGTGCTCTTCTGGCTGCAACGCCAGCAGCGAGTTCACGCAGGTGATCGACGCGATATCCGATTGCTCCAGCTGCGCCTGAAACGCCTGCACCGGGTTAATCACGCCAAACAGCTTCAGCTCTGCTTCATGCAGCCACGCCTCGCGCGGCGTGTCATTAAAGTGCGCCACATAGCCCTGACCGGCGTTATTGATCAGCATATCCGCCGCACCAAAGCGGGCGTTCACGGCATCGGCAAAGGTCTCCACCTCGTCGGCTTTCAGCACGTCGCAGCGGTAAGAAAAAATCTCCCCGTCGGGGTATTCGTTTTGCAGCGCCGCATGCGCGCTGGCCAGCCGGTCAGGATCGCGCCCACAAAAGGCCACTTTTGCCCCCTCGCCCAGCAGCAGGCGCAGCGTTTCAAAGCCAATGCCGGAAGAACCGCCGGTGACGACGGCTATGCGCCCGTCAATTTGTGCATTCATCGCGCACCTCTTCATTTATGCGTAAAAGCTCTTGGTTAAAAACGGCGTCGTTATCGAGATAGCTGGCATGCCCGGCCAGTGGAATGGCAGTGAATGGCATGCCGTAGCGCAGCGCCAGCCCCTGCACCAGCTCCGGCTGGGTGATGGCGTCCTGCTCGCCGCACCAGACCTCAAATCTGCCGCCGTAGCGCGTCAGCCAGCCGTGGATATCGTCGTGCGCCAGCAGCCACGCGGCAGCGAGATAACCTTCCGGACGCAGCCTGCGCATCCCCGCCGCCACGGTGGCGATATCCTCTGCGTGCGCCCCCGGGTGCAGCAGCTTCGCCGCGCGGGTTTGCGCCATGATTTCGCCCCCCAGCGCCATCTGCTGTTCGCGGCTGCGCCAGACCTGTTCGCGTTGCTCAGGCGCGGCCTGGCCATAACCCTGCGCGGCATCCGCCAGCACCAGGTTCAGCACGCGCTCGGGAAACTTCGCCGCAAAGGCGCTGGCCACCAGCGCGCCCAGGGAATGCCCCACCAGCACGGTCTGCCACACGCCTGCCCTGTCGAGCATTGCCGCAAGCGCATCGGCGTAATCACCTGCATTCGCGCGTTCAACCGCCAGCATCGGGCTTTCGCCATAACCGGGCATGTCCCACGCCAGCACGCGAAACCCCTTCAGCGCCATCTGCTTATGCCAGGAGGCCGCGCCGGAGCTGATGCCGTGCAGCAACATCAGCGGAATACCGCTTCCCTGTTCACGAAAACCCGTCATCGTGCCCCCTTAATTACGCTTTATTTTGGAAAGCGGATGATCGGCTGGGTAGGTTGGGATTTCCGGCTTGTTGGTTCCCAGCATGACGCACATCAGCGCCTCTTCTTCCCCGTGGTTGAACAGCCCGCGATAGATCCCCGCCGGAACGGAGATCAGATCGCGCTCGCGCAGCACGGTTTCGATGTAGTTATCGCCGTCCTGGATCATCAGGGTGATCTGCCCTTTGAGCATGAAAAACACCTCTTCCACATCGTCGTGCAGGTGCAGTGGCCCTTCGCACTTCGACGGCAGCACCATGGTGGAGAAGGTAAAGTGATCGGCCTGAACGGTGTTGGTGTCGGTCGCGACGCCCGTTGCCCCCGTTCCGATATAGCGCATCTGCGCGCGGCGGTATTTCGGGTCAAAGTCGGCCTGGAACTTGAGTGCGTTCCAGTCATATTTGCGGCCTTCGAAGCGCGCAACGCGCGACTCGATCCACGCTTCCATCGTCAGATGCTCTGGCTTAATGCCTGGTTTTGCAGTTACGGTTGAATCAGTCATGACACTCTCCTCAGTAACGTCTTAGCAGCGGCAGTAACAGGACGCAGCCCACCGCCGCCATCACCGCCAGAAAAATCAGCCCGGAATCCATGCTGTGGGTGAAGGCGATCAGCGCGCCCATCACCGCTGGCGACAGCGCGCCCGCAAAATTTCCCAGCCCGTTGAAAATACCGCCCGCCGTGGCGCTCACCCGCGGATGGGTGGCCTTCGCCAGCAGGGCGAAAATGTTGGGTGCCCCCGTTCCCCACATAAAGGTGCTGAAGCTCATCGCCGCGATGACGGTCAGCGGGGAATCAAGGTGCATGACTGCCGTCAGCCCTATCGCTGCGCCCGCCATCGAGATAAAGCAGGCAGCCGCGCGTTTATCGACCCGGTCCGAAATCCAGGCGCCGATCACTTCGCCCGCCAGCATGGCGATAAACGGCATCGACGACAGCCAGCCCGCATGCTCCAGGTGAATGCCTTTCCCCTTAATCAGGTATCCCGGTAGCCAGCCGTTGATGCCCCACAGGTAGGTGAGAAAGGCGATGTTGAAGATGCAGATGATCCAGAAGTGCGGGCTTACAAACAGCTCACGCCGTGCCGCACGTCGTTCATCCTGAGAGGCCTGCGATGCGGTCGGTTTGGCCTCAAGACGGATCCCACGCAGGCCGATGCGCACAAACAACGGCACCGGCACGGTAAGCATCGCCATCACGAAGAAGGTGCTCTGCCAGCCGAAGGTATTCAGCAGCCAGATGGAAAGCGGGAATCCAATCGCCGCGCCCACCGGCGTTCCGAGCAGCCACAGCATGGTGGCGCGCGCCTGTAAATGCTGTGGGAAGTTGTGACGCACAATGGCGAACGCCAGCGGGAACAGCGGCCCTTCCGCCACGCCCAGCAGGATGCGCAGGATAATCATCACCGTATAGTTATGGGTAAAGCCCATCGCCACCATCAGCACGCACCACACCGCCATCATTGCGGTAAGCAGGCGCAGCGGCGCAATTTTGTCCCCCAGCCCGCTGAGAAAGACCGACGAAAAGCCGTAGCTCAGCAGGAAAGCGCTCATCAAAATGCCGAGGCGCGTGGTGTCAAAATCAATCCCCATCGCCTGCTGGAAATGGCTGTCGGAGAACAGCGCCGCAATGCTGATTTTGTCGAAAAAAGCCAGCAGCACGCAGGCCAACAGCGACAGTGGAATAGCCCAGCGCACCGCTTTTTCAGGCGTACGGATGCCCTCACCGCTTGCCTCAACCGGCGCGGCGTTGGTCTCTAATGTGGTCATGTCTCCCCCTACGGGTGCGGGTTAGCTATCGCAATGACATCAGTGAAAAAGCGGGATCCGCGAGCGGTACGTCGGACAGATCGCGCCCGGCGGCCATCCAGCGCTTCGCCAGCTTAACGGTGCGCGCATCGTTGAACGCCACCAGCTGCGCGAGCTTTCCCCTTTCGTCCAGCGAGAAGAACAGCGAATCCTCGCGCACTATCGTCTGGCTACCCGGCTGCGGAATACCGAGGATCTGGATATTGTGCTGATATTGATCCGACCACAGCCAGGGAGCGTCTTCATAGCCCGCCGCATCGGGGTTGAGCATCGCTTTCGCGGTAGCTACAGCCTGGTTCTGGGCAAATGCCCACGACTGAATACACAAACCATAATGGTGGTGCTGGGCCACATCACCTGCGGCGAAGATGAAGGGATCCGATGTGCGCCCCTGGGCATCCACCACGATCCCGCGTTCGGTTTTCAGCCCCGCATCATGCGCCAGTTCGAGATTGAGATCGACGCCGATCCCAACCACCAGCGCATTAAAGGTTTCACGTTTGCCGTCGCAATGGATGACCGGCAGGCCGCTGTCATCCTCCAGCTCCAGCGCGCCGCAGCCGGTGCGAATATCAACGCCCTGCTCGCGATGAATCGCCTCTAAGCGTTGAGAAACCTCACCGCTCACCGAGCGCATACACAGCGCGGGCTGTTGCTCAAACAGGGTGACCGCCACGCCGCTTTTACGCGCGGAAGCGGCAATCTCCAGGCCGATCCAGCCGCCGCCGACTATCGCCAGGCTGCGGCTTTCCGCCAGTCGCTCTTTCAGACGCTGCGCGTCCTGCCAGTGGCGCAGGGTATACACCTGAGGATGCTTCGCCCACGTCTCGCCCGGCAGGCGCGCCCGCCCTCCGGTGGCCAGTAAAAGCATGTTGTAACTAAGATGCTCGCCGTTGCTTAATACGACCATTTTGGCATTGCGATCGATCCGTTCTGCGCGCAGCGGGCGGTACCAGATGAGGTTCAGCGCCTGCTGGGCCTCTTCGGTAAACAGTCGCGGGAGTGATGCATCTGGCTCCAGCAGCGTCGCTTTCGACAGCGGCGGACGTTCGTAGAAATCCCATGCCTCTTCCGCCACTACGCAAATCTCACCGTCAAAGCCTTCGTCACGCAGGGTTTTCGCCGCCCAGCCGCCCGCCTGACCGCCGCCGATAATGACAATGCGCGAGGTCATACCGCCTCCGGCTTTTTCTGCTGGCGGCGGGTGTCATGGTCGATACCGCCTTCCACCGCCCATTCTGTAAAGGACACCAGCGAATGTTCCAGCTCGCGCGACTGCCAGTTTTCGGTCAGGTAATCGTCGTTGGTGTAATACTCAAACGCGCCGCCGGTCGGGCTGTTGACGTACCAGAAGTAGGCCGACGACACTGGATGACGACCCGGCCCGATAAAGGTGCTCCAGTCGTTTTTGTTCATCGCAATTCCACCGCCGATCACCTCATGGATGTCGCGAACGGTAAAGGCCACGTGGTTCAGGCCGCGCTTGCGGTTCGGCAACTGCAGCAGAAACAGGTTGTGATGGCCGCCGCGCTCGCCGCAGCGCAGGAACACGGCGCGGTTGATGTAGCGGTCAGACACCTGGAAGCCGAGCACCTCGCGGTAAAATTTCTCCACCGCCGCCAGTTCTTCCACGAAGAACACCACGTGCCCGACGTTAATCGGCTGCGCGCGTTCGTAAACCGGGCTCGGGGTGTCGATTCGACGGGCATCGCCCCACTGATTAATCGGCTCGACGTTCAGTTCAACCGGCACCTGCTGGCTCAACTGCACGCGCAGGGTCATGCCGTTCGGATCGCGGCACTCCAGCGCGTCCCCCACTGTGCGGAACCCCGGCTGCTGTTCAAGTTTCGGGCGCAGCGCATCCAGCTCCAGCTGCGTGGCCACCGCCCAGGTCATGCGGCGCAGGGTATTTCCCGCTTCAAACGCGGGCGGCAGGTCGGGGCTGTCGATGGGGTTCAACTCCACGCGCGCGCCGCTCAAGGTGGTAAAACGCTGGCCGCTGGCATCGCCCGTCAGGCCAAAATCACGCATAAATTTGGCGCAGTGCGTCAGGTCCTCAACGCCAAATTCCAGCTTTTCAATTCCGGTTACACTCATCGTTCGTTGCCTCTTCTGGCCCAAATTGGGCGTAAAACATGCCCGACGCAGCGAAGCGCCTGACGTTAACTCACTGATTTAGCTGGCCTGTAACAAATACCCTAAGAAGCCAGAAATTTTATCCGCCGCCAGGCGGACGTCGTTTTGCAGGCGCTCGCGGTCGGTTTGCGGGATCTCTTCCGACGGCACCAGAATGCTCACCACCGCCGCCACCCGATGGCTTCGGTCATACACCGGGTAGACAATGGAGGAGATGCCGTGGCGGAAGAAGGATTCGCCAATCACATAGCCGCGTGCTTTGTCCTGTTGCACCATCTGCCACAGGGCTTCGCGGTCGTGGAGCTGCCCCGGCGTATTGCCCGGCAGGCGCTCATGCGGGAACAGTTGTTCAAAATCGGCGCGGGAAATATCGGTCAGCAGCATGCGGCCAAGCGAGGTGCAGTGCACCGGCAAACGGGTACCAATGCTGACCTGATTGATGCGCGACCCGGCGGCGCTGACGCGGGCAATGTAGATAATGTCGCGGCCGTCGCGGATCGCCAGATGGCTGCTGCACTGGCTTACATCGCGCAGCTGTTCAATGACCGGCTGGCCGACCTGGGCCACATCCAGCGAGGCAATGTACTCAAAGCCCAGACGCAGCACGTTCATCCCCAGCGAAAAGGTATTGGTGCGCGTGTTGCGTTCCAGAAAGCCCATGTACTCCAGGGTCTGAACCACGCGATAGGCGGTGGCTTTCGGCATATCCACCAGCCGGTGTAGCTCGGCAAAGGTCAGTTCGCGGTGCTGCTCGCCGAAGGCCAACAGCAGCTGCAGACCACGCTCCAGCCCCGGCACCAGATATTTCACTTCCTGATCGTTTGCCATCGTCACTTTACCCGTTAGTTAAAGACAAAACCGCCGTTGACCGGAATGAGCTGCCCGGTAATGAACCGCGACAAATCGCTTAACAGCCAGACCACGCTGCCGGTGACATCTTCCGGCTGCTGTACGCCCGTTAACGCACGCCCGTTTTCGTAAAGCTGATGCCGTTCTGCGGGAACATATTCGGTTGCCTCGACGCGCGTCAGGCCAGGGGCGATTGCGTTGATACGAATGCGTTTTTCACCCAGCTCGCGCGCCATTGAGCGCGTCATGGCAATGACCGCCCCCTTGCTGGCGACGTAGGCCATCAGGCGCGGCGCGCCCCACAGCGCGGTGTCGGAAGCCACGTTCACAATCCCAGCGCCCTCGCGCAGCAGCGGCACCGCAGCGCGGGTGACAAGCCAGGTGCCTTTGACGTTGACGCTCATCACGCGGTCCCACAGATCCGGATCGTAATCGAGCATATTTTTACCGCCGACGCCGGCGGCCATCGCCGCGTTGTTGACCAGGCCGTCAATCTGTCCTTGTTCACCCATGGCGCTGAAAACCCGCGTAATGGAGTGCGGATCGGCCAGATCAATCACATGGGATTCAATCGCAAAGCCCTGTTCACTGAGTCGGTGCGCGCTTTCGGCCAGTTCGCCCTGAAGGATGTCGCACATCACGACCGCCGCCCCCTGCTCTGCGCAGGCCCTGGCAAAGTGATAGCCCAGCCCGCGCGCGGCACCGGTAACGACAATCCGCTTGCCGCTCAACAGCCCGTTCATCAGGCGGCTCCCTGCTGTGCTTCACGGGCAGCGAGCTGCTCTTTGGCGGCTTTTTGCATCATGCGGCGCAGACGGGGGAGGCCGACGTCGTGCTGATAAAGGTATTCATGCTCGCGCGCGTTCGGCGCCAGGCTTTCCAGCACCACGCGGTCCTGCTCCAGCACTTCCCAGTGCAGTTTTTCCAGGCGGTTGCGGTACATAAAGCGCCACATATCGCGCTGCCAGCCCTGCACGCGGCGAATACGCCAGAAAAAGACGCGGCAGTTGTCGTTATCTTCCGGCACCACCATGCCGACAATAAAGAAGTGGCCGCCCGGCCCGAAACGCTCCTTATAAGGAATGGAGAGGCGCATCCAGTAAGTACCGCTATTGCCCAGCTCGACCCAGTCGAAGTTGACGCCGCTCTGACCTTTTTTCTCGAAGATAAAGCCGGTTTTGGTCGGCTGCAGCACCATATCTGCCTTGCGATCCCCTTCCGCCATGGAGTGCGACGAAGAGTGCAGGTAAGTGCCGTGCATCGGATCCATCACGTTTTCCAGCGCGTACTGGTAGTTGCATTTCCACGCGGCGGTGCAGAGGAAATTGCTGAAATTATCCGTGTCGGCAAGCTCCGCCGGGAAGCTGAGTTCGTCAGGCTGCTGCTCCGCCGTCACGCCAAACCACAGGAAGATAGCGCCATGCGCCTCCTGGACGTTGTAGCTGCGTACGCACTGCTGGCCGACCAGCGGGCATTTGTCCACGGCCGGGACATCCTTCACTTCTCCGTTTCCCGCGACCTCCACGCCGTGATACCAGCAGGCGATACGGTCACCGAGGTTCCAGCCCATCGACAGGCGCGCGCCACGGTGTGGGCAGCGGTCTTCCAGCGCCTGCACCTGGCCGTCTTTGTTACGCCAGACCACAATCTGCTCGCCCAGGCGAGTAATCCCCACCGGCGCAGACTGCACTTCCCAGCTGGACAGTACGGGATACCAGAGGCCGCGCAGACCTTTATCAAGATAGTGTTGTACGGTAGTCGTCATCGCGTTTCCCTCAGTATCCGTTAACCTGTAAGAATGCCTGGAAGCTGGCGTCGCTCCACGGCTCGCCCTGCTGGTCGTGCATCCGCACGGCGTTCAGCCCGTTTACCAGCTCCGACATTGACTCGGCGCCCTGCTCAAAGAGATCTTCCAGCGTGGCAATCAGGTTCACCTCCCAGTTTTCCGGCACGCGGCTGCGGGTCTGCCAGATCAGGTTGGTGTAATCACCCGGCTTGTGGATGGCACCGTTACCGCCCTCTGCGGGTGGCGTAAACTGACGGCTTTCCGGCAGCGCCGGGTTGAAGTTCAGGGTGTCGCTCATGCCACGGTCTCCTCGACGAAGGTAATCTGGATTTGGTTTTCAAAGACGCGAACCGGGTAACGGGTCAGGTTGCGCCCCCCGGGGCCGTGCAGGCACTGGCCGGTTTTGACGTCGAAAACCGCCTCGTGCAGCGGGCATTCCACCTTGCCGTCTTCCACGAAGCCCTGGCTTAGCAGCGCATAGGCATGTGGGCATACGTCTTCCAGCGCGTAATATTCACCGTCAATAAAATAAACGCCGATCTCTTTGCCCTCGACGTTGCCGCTAAATGGGAAATCTTCCTGTACTTGCTCTGCGTCACATACGCCTATCCAGCTCATCACGATCCTCCAGGCTTTTGTTTCATATATGAAACTCTGTTTCTTATTTAATACGGTCAATATAAAAGCGATGAATGTTTCGTCAAGCGCCAATGTGACGAATTTGTTAATCAGAAGGTAATTAATGGGCTAACTGTGGAAAGGATCACGAAAAAATGCAGCGATATGAAATTTTCATTATTCAGGCGTGAATGAATACGTTTTATCGATGGCCAAATATTTTAGATAATAGATATTGACTTCTATTCTTTTTCATCCTTAAAAATAAAGAAAAGGACAAGTACAGTGTTTCACCTGTGAAACACAAATTTAAATTATCCTTTTTAAACAATGAGTTTCACAGGTAAACCATTTTACCTCCGTGACAATCACACCAATAAAAATATAAACAGATTAAAACTGAAGGCGGGCAAGATGGCGGCAAGATGGCAAGGTACGATAGCACTGTTATTGCTAATTATTATTTCCTATGTAGATCGGGTTAATATCTCTGTGATGATTTTAAACCCGGAATTTGCCGAACACTTTCAGTTAAATGAAAACAGAATGTTACAGGGAATGCTCATGACCTGCTTTCTGCTGGGTTATGGATTTTCGGCTTTATTATTAACTCCGGTTATTGAAAGCAAATTACATTACCTACAGGGATTATTAAGCAGCATTGCGATCTGGGCCATGGTGTGTGCAATTTCCCCGCTGTTAGGGTCGCTGATGGGAATGCTCATCGCCAGGGTCATTTTAGGTATCGCCGAAGGGCCGCTCTTTTCCCTTAAGACGCGCTTTATCAGCGATAACTTCAGCGCTGAAGAGATCGGCAAACCCAACGCAGTCACCGCGCTCGGCGTCTCTCGGACTGGCAATAGGTTTCCCGCTGGTGACCTGGCTGATGGCGCATTTCGGCTGGGCGGGGTCGTTTTATGCGCTGGCCGCCTTGAATTTACTTCTCGGTGGTGGCCTGATCTGGCGCTACCTGCCCGCGCCGCGCCGTATCGAGAAGACAAAAAAACCGGGATCAGTTGCCACCCTCACCCTGGCCTGGCAAACGCCGCTGCTGGGGTGGATCCTGCTGGTTGAAAACGCCACGCTGAGCTACCTGTGGGGCAGCAGCGCATGGCTACCCGCGTGGCTGCGTGATGAACACCACTTCTCGCTGCATGCAACGGGTCTGCTCGCCGCGATTCCCTTCCTGCTGAGTCTGGGGTCGAAATTCCTCGGCGGCGTGCTGCTCGACAAAATGCGCCCGGAACACGCGCCGGTACTGTTCGTGGTGGGCGGGCTTCTCACGGCGCTGTCCGTTGTCGCGCTGATGGTGAGCCATCAGCTAGTATGGCTGGCGCTATTTATGCTCTCCGCCAATGTGTTCTGGGGGCTGCAGGGGGCCGCCATTCCGGCGGTGATACAACATCACGCCGCGCGGGAAGCGGTCGGCAGCGCGTACGGGATTATCAATGGGATTGGCAATATCTGCGCGGCTTTTATTCCGCTGCTGATGGGGATGGTGATGAAATCGGCAGGATCGGTCAGTTCAGGTTTTTCAGTGCTCGTGGTGTCGCAGGTTATTACCCTGCTGGCAGGGGGAATGTTGCTGCTGCGCATGCATCGCGCAGCAGCAATCAGCGCGTAAGGCTTATTCGCCTTTTTTCGCCGCCTGGATATAAAGCATTTCCAGCGCCAGGGTCGCCGCAGCCAGCGCGGTGATCTCTGACTGGTCGTAGGCTGGGGCCACTTCGACCACGTCCATACCCACGATGTTCAGATCTTTCAGGCCGCGTACCAGTTTGATGGCGCGGTCTGAGGTCAGGCCGCCGATCACAGGTGTACCGGTGCCAGGCGCAAACGCAGGATCCAGACAGTCAATGTCGAAGGTCAGGTAGACCGGCATATCGCCAACGATCTGCTTAACCTGCGCGATAATGTCGTCAACGCCGCGATCGTTCACCTGGCCTGCGTCCAGCACGGTGAAGCCGTTATCTTTGTCGAACTCGGTACGAATACCAATCTGCACTGAGTGGTTTGGATCGATCAGGCCTTCGTTCGGCGCGGTGAAGAACATGGTGCCGTGGTCAAATTCACAGCCGTTCGCATAGGTGTCGGTATGCGCATCGAAGTGCACCAGCGCCATTTTTCCGAAGTGCTTCGCGTGCGCGCGCAGCAATGGCAGGGTCACAAAGTGGTCACCGCCGCAAGAGAGCATGCGCTTACCGGCCGCCAGCAGCTTCTCGGCGTGGGCCTGCAGTTTTTCGCTCATCTCGCGCGCGTCACCGAAGGCGTATACAAGGTCACCGCAGTCCACCACGTTCAGGCGCTCGCGCATGTCGAAGTTCCACGGGAAGCGATTGTGTTCCCAGGCCAGGTTAGTCGACACCTGACGAATGGCCGCAGGGCCGTGACGGCCACCCGCACGACCGGAAGTGGCCATATCAAACGGAACACCGGTGATCACCCAGTCTGCGTCGCTGTCGTACGGCTGGAAGTTCATCGGAAGGCGTAAAAAACCAAACGCGTTAGATACCAGAGAGTTATCGTACTGATGACCTAAAGTGCTCATGTCCTGACCTCTTTTAAAGTCGTTGCATTAAATACAGATGAAAAAAAATCCCCTCCGCGTCGTTAAACCCGACGAGGAAGGGATTGATTCGTAAATCGCTTAATGGGGCGAATTATCGCCGGTAATACATGCGGGTTCAAGAGAGTATAGGGCATTGTGCGGTCTTTGCCCCCTCACCCTAACCCTCTCCCCACCGGGGAGAGGGGAAAGGAATTACTCATCTTCCAGATAGGTGTACCCGTACAGACCCGCTTCAAACTCTTCCAGGAACTGCTGCTGCAGGGCATCGTCCAGACCGGTGTTTTTCACCTGATCGCGGAACTGCGTCAGCAGCGTTTTTGGATCCAACTGCACGTATTCCAGCATGTCTGCCACGGTGTCGCCTTCATCAGACAACTCCACTTCCACGCTGCCGTCAGGGAAGACAAACACGTCAACCGCTTCGGTGTCGCCGAACAGGTTGTGCATGTTTCCGAGGATCTCCTGATACGCACCGACCATGAAGAAGCCCAGCATCGGCGGGTTCTCCGGGTCGTACTCCGGCATTGGCATCGTGGTTGCGATACCGTCACCATCAACGTAATGGTCAATCGCGCCGTCGGAATCACAGGTGATGTCCAGCAGCACCGCGCGGCGTTCCGGCGCGTGGTTCAGCCCTTCGAGCGGCATAACCGGGAACAGCTGGTCGATACCCCAGGCATCCGGCATCGACTGGAACAGCGAGAAGTTGACGTAAATCTTATCCGCCATACGTTCCTGGAGTTCGTCGATAATCGGACGGTGCGCGCGGTTGCTTGGGTCGAGCTGTTTCTGCACCTCATGGCACATGTTCAGATAAAGCTGCTCTGCCCACGCGCGCTCCTGCAGGCTGAAAGTACCTGAAGAGTAGCCGACGTGAATGTCGTGCAGATCCATCTGGCTGTCATGCAGCCATTCGCGCAGGGAACGACGCGTGCCCGGCTCGTGCATCTCCTGCCAGGTTTCCCACATGCTTTGCAGGGAACGCGGGGCATCGTCTGCCGGCGGGGTCGCTTCGGTGGTTTCGCTGCGCTCAACACCGATAATGTTAGAGACCAACACCGTATGGTGCGCGGTCACCGCGCGCCCGGATTCGGTGATCACCGTTGGGTGCGGCAAGCCGTTCTCTTCACAGGCATCGCCGATCGCCCAGATGATGTTGTTGGCGTATTCGTTCAGGCCGTAGTTGACGGAGCAGTCAGACTGCGAGCGGGTCCCTTCATAGTCCACGCCCAGGCCACCGCCCACGTCGAAGCACTGGATGTGCACGCCGAGCTTGTGCAGCTCAACGTAGAAACGCGCCGATTCACGCACGCCCGTGGCGATGTCGCGAATATTGGCCATCTGCGAGCCGAGGTGGAAGTGCAGCAGCTGAATGCTGTCCAGACGCCCGCGCTCGCGCAGAATTTCCACCAGCTGCAGCACCTGGTTTGCCGCAAGGCCGAACTTGGATTTCTCGCCGCCGGAGGACTGCCATTTACCGGAGCCCTGCGAAGCCAGACGCGCACGCACGCCAAGGCGAGGGATGACGTTCAAACGCTCGGCTTCTTCCAGCACGATAGCGATTTCGGACATCTTCTCGATCACCAGGTAAACCTTGTGACCCATTTTCTCGCCAATCAGCGCCAGTCGAATGTATTCACAGTCTTTATAACCGTTACAGACAATCACTGAACGGGTCATGCCCGCGTGCGCCAGAACGGCCATCAGCTCCGCTTTCGACCCCGCTTCCAGACCCAGCGGTTCGCCGGAGTGGATCAGGGATTCAATAACACGGCGATGCTGGTTCACCTTGATCGGGTAAACCAGGAAGTAATCGCCTTTATAGCCATACGATTCGCGTGCACGTTTAAACGCGGCGTTAATAGAACGTAGGCGATGTTGCAGGATCTGCGGGAAGCAGAACAGTGCAGGCAAACGCTGGCCCTGCGCTTCGCGGGCTTTCACCAGTTTGGCGAGATCCACGCGCGCTTCCGGGACGTCAGGATCGGGACATACGCTGATGTGACCCAGCTCGTTGACGTCGTAGTAGTTATTGCCCCACCAGGCAATATTGTAGGTGCGCAGCATCTTGCTGGCTTCCTGGGAGCTCATCGCAACCTCCTGCATAGAACGTAGTACACCCTGTTCGCCTGCTGACGAAGGCGAAACCGAAGACATGTCGTCAGACATAGCGAACCTCAACTCTTTGTATTAAGTGTAAAACAGTTGACTACTATCGCAGCGTTACACAGCGATAACAACCCATAAACAGCCCCGTCTCCCAGCAGAGTGTGCTGAAATCCTGGCCGTGCGACCGGTTTCTTATTCATATCATTGTAAAACACGTATCCGAACTCTGTATGACAAGGTTCGGCGAAACCACGAGAAAACTCTTGTATTAACAAGAGCGCCCTTGTTCAGTTTTCACA
>Ga0105251_10001466_pt1 | contig 20259 bp, 15 predicted proteins | sample KBSS64metaG_FD_80424 | JGI IMG/M metagenome (GOLD analysis project Ga0105251, IMG submission 80424) | Switchgrass rhizosphere microbial communities from Kellogg Biological Station, Michigan, USA - KBS S6-4 metaG | ecosystem: Host-associated > Plants > Roots > Rhizosphere > Soil | place...
ATCCTGCGTCAATTCGCTCATTCAGCTCGCATCCTCACTTCGTGGCCCGCAACGGCGGGACATCCGGCGGTCATTTGGCGAGGATATTACCTTATTCGTGCGGTTTAGTCACAGAGAAGCCCGTTCAGCAAACAGAATCGTCTTGCATTAAATAGCGTGATATTGGTTGGAAAATTAAAACGGAATGGGAGCCATGTCACAGTGAATATCGGCAATAATCTGTGAGCAACTTCGCAATTAATATCGCGAGGCATTTAGCGTATTAATGGTGTCCGCAAGCCGGGACAACATTTAGTATTGTTGCTTAGTGATTACTCTCCTAAATTTATACTCCACAAGCCCCACATTTTTGCGCGTCTGATTTCTGGCATGGAATAAATATAACCACCAATTAGCCATAAACGTTTTGCCAAAATAAGGGTGAACGAATGCAAATACTGACTTCGCGACAACACCGATTAGTAAAATTGCTGCTGCATCATGCCGCACCGCAGCCGACAAAAGAATTAGCTTTACAGCTTGGCGTGTCGGAGAAAACCATCCAGCGTGATTTGCAATGGCTGGAGAGTTGGCTTCGCGACTGGTCGCTGCAGCTGGAAAAAATGCCGGGACGCGGCATACGTCTGCGGGTAGACGATCTGCAGCAGCGTCTGCAACTGGAGCAGCAGCTTAACGGCGACGAAAGCAGTTCGGATGCGCTGAGCCACAACAGCCGACGGGTGAAGATTGCCTCGCAGCTGCTGAGTGATGCGCCACGCGCCACCTCAATCAGTAAATTGTCGGAACGCTACTTTATCAGTCATGCGTCGATCGTGAATGACCTGAAGGTGATCGAAGAGTGGCTGCAGCCGCTGGGTTTGGTGCTGCAGCGCGGCCCCGGCGGCACCCACATCGAAGGCAATGAGCAGACGCTGCGCCAGGCGATGGTCTCGCTGATCAATGATGTGATGCAGCAGAACGTCGCCGGCACGCCGCTGCTACCACGCCTCGATCCCGGCAGCCAGCAAGCGCTGGTGCACTATTTTGGCGACGAGGATGTGGCTTTTGTGCAGGCGCTGCTGCAGCAGATGGAGCAGCAACTGAGTTATCCGTTGGGCGACGCGTGGTACCTCAATCTCTGCACCCATATTCTGATCATGATGCATCGCATGGCGCAAGGTAACGCGCTGGCGCTGGAAACCCTGACCAGCGCGCAGGATCTCGATCAGCGCATTCTAAAGATTGCCCAAAACATGGTGGTGCAGATTGAACAGCGCATGTGCTGCGCATTGCCAGCCGATGAAGTGGGTTTTATTTATCAATATATTGTCTCGTCCGGCATTGTGGTAGAAGAGCGTGGCGATAATGCCCCGCTGCATAATCAATTTTCCACCGCTGAATCAGTGAAAATAACCTGTGAATTAATCGATCGCTTCGCGTCATTTATTCAGCAGGACTTAGCGCAGGACCGATTATTATTTGAAGGGTTATTAGTTCATATAAAGCCATTATTAAATCGACTCAAATATCATATTCATATTCGTAATCCGCTGCTGGAGGATATTCAGCAGGAAATGAAGGAAATATTTTCATTAACGCAACAGGCGATGCAATTAACCGCGCGCAGCCAGGGACTTTCATCGGTGGCGGATGACGAAATAGGTTATCTGTGCGTGCATTTCCAGGCAGCGCTGGAGCGACAAATCGCCCACAAACGCATTCTGGTGGTGTGCTCCAGCGGCGTGGGAACCTCGCACCTTTTGAAGAGTCGCATTCTGCGCGCCTTCCCGGATTGGGAGATTGTCGGCGTGGTTTCCGCCAGTAATCACGCGGAGTTTTGCCAGCGAGAAACGGTGGATTTGGTGATTACTACTATTCACCTCAACGCCGGAGCGGTTCCGGCGGTGTATGTCAGCGCCTTTTTTAACGATGACGATATTCGGCGGGTGACTGACGCCATGATTGGCAGCCAGCTGCCCGACGGCGCCTCCTGCGCTTTGGCTGAACATTAATTGAATGAGGATTGATCATGGATATTTCGCGCATTCTGACGCCACGCCGCGTTAACCTGGCGCTGACCGCCACCACCAAAGAGCAAGCGATTCATGAGCTGACCGATTTGCTCTACCACGACGGCGCCATCAGCGACCGCGCCGCCTTTATCGAAGACGTCTGGCTGCGGGAAGCCGAGGGTTCCACCGGCTTCGAAAATCACATCGCCATTCCGCACGGTAAATCTGCGGCGGTGAAACAAACCACGCTCGCCATCGGCCGCACCCAACACGACATTCCGTGGGAAACACTCGATGGCAGCCAGGTGCGCTGCATCATTCTGTTCGCGGTGCGACTGGAAGATCAGAACACTACCCATATTCGCCTGTTGTCGCAGGTGGCCAGTGCGCTGGCCGATGATGAGGTGATAGCCCAACTGCTGGTCGAAAATGATGCCAGCAATATCATCCGGCTGTTTAGTCAGTACGCCGAAACCGACCTCTGTTAACACCCTAACTCTCTGAGGTGACACATGAATATCGTCTGTGTAGCGGCCTGCACGGCAGGCATCGCGCATACTTATATTGCGCGCGAAAAACTGATTAAAGGGGCCCACGCGCTGGGCCACACCATCCACGTTGAAACTCAGGGCACCATCGGCACCGAAACGGCGCTGACGCAGCAAGATATCGCCGCTGCGGACGTGGTGATCCTCGCCGTTGACGTGAAGATCAAAGGCGAGGAGCGCTTTCAGGGCAAACCCATAGTGCGAGTGAAAACCGAAGTGGTGATCAAATCACCGGTGAAATTCCTCGAAAAAGTGGCGGATTCACTGGCGCGCGCCTGAGGAGATCCATCATGAGTGACAACAAACGTCAGTACGGCCAGGACATCAAAGGGCATTTGCTTACCGGAATCTCGTGGATGATCCCGCTGATCGTCGCCGCCGGGATCTGCATCGCGCTCGGCCAGGTGATCGGCGGGCCGGATGTCGGTAAACAGACCGGCACCCTCGCGTGGATGTTGAATCAGATCGGCGGTTGGGGCATGGGGCTGATTGTGCCGTTGATCAGCGCGGCGATTGCTTACTCGATTGCCGATCGTCCCGGCTTCGCGCCTGGCCTGATCGTCGGTTTTATCTGCGGGCAGATCGGTACCGGCTTTATCGGCGGCATCTTCGGTGGCTTCCTGGTTGGTTACACCGTGCTGCTGCTGCGCCGCACCATTAAGTTGCCGAAATCGATGCAGGGCTTGATGCCGATTATGGTGCTGCCGGTGCTGAGCACCATCATCGCCGGGCTGCTGATGATGACCTTTATCGGCCAGCCGATTGTCTGGCTGCAGAAGGCGCTGATTGCCCTGCTGGAGTCGATGCAAGGCGGTTCGAAATTTGTGATGGGCGCGATCCTCGGCGCGATGGCCACCTTCGACTTCGGCGGTCCGGTGAATAAAACCATGTCGCTGTTCGCCGACGGCATGCTGGTTGATGGCATTTACGGACCGGAAGCGGTGAAGTTTGTCGGCTCAATGATTCCGCCGTTCGGCATCACGCTCTCTTATCTGCTGAGCCGCAACAAATATACCAAAGCGGAAAAAGAGGCGCTAAAAGCCGCCTTCCCGATGGGCATATGCATGATTACCGAAGGCGTGATTCCGATTGCAGCGCGCGACCTGTTCCGCGTGGTCGGCAGCTGCGTGGTGGCCTCCGCCATCGCCGGTGGGCTGATTATGGTGTGGGGCGTCGGCGCACCGGTGCCGCACGGCGGCATGTTTGTGGTGCCGCTGTTCACCAAACCCTGGCTGTTCTGTTTGGCACTCGGTATCGGCACCACAGTGTGCGGCGTGATGCTGTCGGTACTGAAAAAGCCTGTGACGCAGGCGGATGAAGAGTTCGATGACGTGGAAGCTCCCGGCGTCCGCGATGAAGAGATCAAATTCACTCTGGAATAAGGAGCCACCATGTTTGCCATGATGAACGACCTGATTCAGGCCGCCGCCCAACAGCGCTATGCGGTGTTAGCGATCAACTGTTTCAACCTTGAAACCGCGCGCGCCGCCATTCAGGCCGCCGAGCAGCAGCGTGCTCCGCTGATCCTCAACGTTTATCAGGGACACAGCGCGCACTTCCCGCCTGCTGTCGCGGTGCCGTTAGTGCGTGCGCTGGCCGAGACCGCCAGCGTGCCGGTGGCGCTGGCACTCGATCACGGCAAAGCGTTCCCGCTGATTGGTCAGGCGTTTCGCGCCGGTTTTACCGGCTTGATGATCGATGCCTCTTCTGAACCGCTCGCCGAGAACATTCGCCAGACCGCCGCCGTGGTGAAGATGGCGCATACCGCCGGCGTGTGCGTCGAGGGCGAGCTAGGACATATCGCCGATGCGCCAACCTACGAACTGGCTGATGCCTCAGTGAAGATGACGCAGGTGGCCGATGTGCTGCCGTTTATCGAACAGACCGATATCGACCTGCTGGCGATCTCGGTTGGCACCGCGCACGGGCTTTATCCGAAGGGTGTGAAGCCAAAGATCGACTTTCAGCGCTTGCAGGAGTTGCAGGCGGTTTCTTCGCGACCGCTGGCGCTGCACGGCGGATCGGGCACGCCCGCTGAGGATATTCGCCGCGTTAGTGAGTTTGGCGTTGCTAAGATCAACGTCGGCGCGGCGGTGTTTGATGCCGGAAAAATGGCGGTGGAACAGGCCTTGAAGCAGCATCCTCACGCTGAGTTAGCCGATGTGCTTGGGCTGATGGAGTCCGCCTGCCGCGAAGTGGTGGCGGAGTACCTAAGCTGGTCGGGATCGGCGGGCAAGGTTTAGTCATCAGGTTGGTTGGTGTTCGCCATGAATGGCGACACAAGGTCGCATTATCAATTTCACATTCATATCCACTATCGGGTCGGCGCATGCGTCGGCTCCGGTAAACATCACGCTGAGGAAATATTAACATGTTGATTTCAATGAAAGAGATGTTGGCACCGACTCGTGAGTACCGCTACGCGATTGGCGCTTTTAACGTGGCCGACAGCTGCTTTATCCGCGCGGTAGTTGAAGAAGCTGAAGCTACCCATACGCCGGCGATCATTTCCATCCATCCAAGCGAGCTGGAGTTTGTCACTGACGAGTTCTTTGGCTATGTGCGTGAACGCACGCTGAAAAGCAAAGTGCCGTTCACCATCCACCTCGATCACGGTGCGTCCATTGCTCAGGTGCTGCGCGCTATTCAATGCGGCTTTACCTCAGTGATGATCGATGGTTCATTGCTGCCTTATGAAGAGAACGTAGCGCTGACCAAAGAAGTGGTGAAACTGGCGCATGCGGTGGGCGTTTCGGTGGAAGGTGAACTCGGCACCATCGGCGATACCGGCACTTCAGTGGAAGGCGGCGTGAGTAAAGTGATCTACACCGAACCGGCGCAGGCAGAGGATTTCGTGCAGCGCACCGGTGTAGATACGCTGGCGGTAGCGATTGGCACCGCGCACGGCATCTACCCGAAAGATATGAAGCCTGAGCTGCAGATGCATATCCTCAGAGACATTGCGCAGCGCACCACTATTCCGCTGGTGCTGCACGGCGGTTCAGCAAATCCGGATGCCGAGATCGCGGAAGCGGTGACGCTGGGCGTGGGCAAAATCAATATTTCCAGCGACATGAAGTTCGCATATTTCGCTAAGCTGCGCGAGATTCTGGTACGCGAAACCTGGTGGGATCCGAATGTGATTTATCCCGATGCCATTGCGGCGGCGAAGGAAGTCATTCGCTACAAAATGAATCTGTTTGGCGGGTTGGGTAAGGCGAGTTTGTATCGTTGAGTTTTGGGCTTTAAAGTATCAATGGCGGCCTAAGGGCCGCCGTTACCATTATCCTTAATGCAAAATATGCTGAGTTAATAAAACGCATTGGGTTTATTTAATTAAATGTAACATCCTAATCATTTTGTCGTTATAGCGCATTTTCACTTTTTCAAGATATATGGGTTCACTAAGTTCAGTATCCCACTGTGTTACATCATCTTTCGATAATAGATGGCAGTTGATTGTATAGTGCTTCAGCTCTTTAACTCTTCGTTGATGGCTAGAAAGATCGCTGATATCCTCTCTCATACTCCGTTCCCGGAAAGTTAACACTGCAGTCGGGCAAATTAACTGTACATTACCTAATGTAAATATTGGCACACCCGTAATGAAGAATCGCTGAGGGACAGTATGATAAGTACGTGTGTTCCATTCCTGACCAGGAAAAAGCCCTGCCGAGAATTTATCGTTTGAGAGTAAATAGTGATGAGGATTCCAGTCGATAACACCAATTAAGCGCAGCGATGAACCGACAACAATATCGGAAAAAGGTCTGAAGAGAGTGAATATAATAAACAGTGTAGCAATCATCGCCAAAAAGGCGTCTCTGTATTTGTATAAAACACCTCGTTCTTGCGGCGTGGAAAACCAGGCAACAGCGGGAAGCATGGTAAATAAGGATACTATAAGTACTAGCAGAAGAGCCATGCCAAACTGTACGTAATCATTGTGGATATCGCCAAAATCAAGACGTGAAAAAATAAACATTAGCGGAAAGATCTGAACCCATGCAGGAGCTAGCAGCATGGTGGAAAATAACCACTTCTCACCGCGTTTGTTATGTAGCGGAACATAGGTCTTTGTGATATTCAGGTCTTTGAAATTAGAGGCTAATAATAATCGTTTTGATACCATCCGCAATGAATTCGCTACCGCAACCAGCGTCGATGCAATGAGCGAAGCAGTGTAAAGATAGCCATTGCTGGGGATAGTTTTTTCGACAAGTAAAAACAGAGCAAATAAAAGCCCCCAAAATACGATGCTATTGGTTACACATATGCGCGTAAGATGTGAACCAACCTTCTGATAGTTGGCAATTTCTTTCTGATAAATCTTGAACATCCAAATAGTGACCAGTGATGAAAACATAAATACTGAGACAAAAAATACGAATAGAAAAATTGAAAAACCAACAATAACAATAAGCGAAGGAATGTTATTTATTGCATCAAGAAATATATCCTGCCGCCCGACACTAAACAGATAAAACCAGATAATAATAATGGCAATCGCACTAATGCTGATTGAAGATTTTAACGCGACATAAACATTCCCTTTAATACTTCCTTTAATATCTTCCAGCATACTTTCCATCGACACCTCCAGATAAATTAATTCCCAACAACCCAGACTTATATAAAAAATATACCAATGCAATTTGGTAGAAAATATATTCCCAACCCAGTCGAAACTATATATATTGGTTTGAGTCTATCTGATGAAAATAGATTCATTTTTTTGATTTTTAAACGTCCAAGACATCTACTTTATGGTTAATAGTGTCGTTACTTCGTAACACCAAACCATTTACTGGCTATCTGTGAATATTCGCCGGTGGCGGTGCTGAGATGCAGCCACTGATCAACATACAACTTCCAGCTCATATCATCGCGCGGGATCATGTAGGCCTTCTCGCCGTACTGCATCGGTTTGTCCGGATTGATGGCGCACAGCGCGGGATAATGCTGCTGCTGGAACAGCGCTTCAGACGCATCGGTGATCATTACGTCCGCTTTGTTATCCACTAACTGCTGGAAAATTCCCACATTGTCAGCCAGCTGCAGCGTTGCCTGCGGCAGATGGCTGTGCACGAAGGCTTCGTTGGTGCCGCCCGCCGGTTCGATCACGCGCACGCTCGCCTTGTTAATCTGTTCAACCGTCTGGTATTTAGCTTTATCAGCACAGCGCACCAGTGGAATTTTTCCATCAACACCGAGCGGCTGAGCAAACCAGGCGATCTGCTGACGCTTGAGGGTGACAGATACGCCGCCCAATGCGATATCACACTGCTTGGCCACAAAATCATCGCTCAGGGTTTTCCATGTGGTTGGCACCCACTGCACTTTTGCGCCCAGGCTTGCCGCCAGCGATTGCGCCATGCTGATATCCAATCCTTCGTATTGGCCATCGCTGCGCAAATAGCTATATGGCTTGTAATCACCGGTGGTACAGACTTTTAAGGTTTTGCTTGCGCGGATGTCATCGAGGTGGGATTGCGCCTGAGCAGCGCCCGTCACCATAAGTAATACACTCAGTATCGCGGTTTTCATGTTTTCTTCTTTTATGGGAGTTGATGTTGGTTTGCTCACGGATTGTTTCATAACCCTGCGTATTATTGCTTTATTAGCAAAAGTGTTGTGATCGATCACGCATTTTTCTCGCTGCTGCGCGCGCGTAGAGTGTGCGGCATCAATGAGAAACGGAGCGGATGACATGAACTTTTTAATTATCGATGGTGGCAAAACCTTCGCCCATTCGAAAGGCGAACTGAACCATACCTTAACTGACGTCGCAGCCAGCCAGTTGCGCGATCTTGGTCATCAGGTACAGGTAACGATTGCCGACAGCGACTACAACGTGGCAGAAGAAGTGCAGAAATACCTCGACAGCGATGTGGTGATCTATCAAATGCCCGGCTGGTGGATGGGCGAGCCGTGGACAGTAAAAAAGTATATCGATGATGTCTTCACCGAAGGTCACGGTTCACTGTATGCCAGCGATGGCCGCACACGCAGCGATGCAGGTAAAAAATACGGCTCCGGCGGCCTGATTCAGGGCAAGAAATACATGCTGTCATTGACCTGGAACGCGCCGCTGGAAGCCTTTAACGATCCTGAGCAATTCTTTGAAGGCGTGGGCGTGGACGGTTTGTATCTGCACTTCCACAAGGCCAACCAGTTTCTCGGTATGGAAGGTTTGCCGACCTTTATCTGTAACGACGTGATTAAAATGCCGGACGTACCGCGCGATATCGAACGTTATCGGACTCATCTCAGCCAGATCTTTGCTTAACTGTAAGCACCCAGGGAAAAGAGTAAGCACTATGTTAACCGTCGTTGCAGAGATTTGTGTCAAACCGGGCCGTCGCCAGGTGGTTTTGGATGCGATTAATCAGCTGATTCCTACCGTGCTGGAAGAAGATGGCTGCCATCAATATGACGCATTAGTTGATCATCAGGCGCAAGTGCCGTGGAAACAGAATTCACCCGATTCCATTTTCATGCTGGAGCTGTGGGAATCACTGCGTCATCTGGAGCAGCATCAGCAGATGCCACACATGGATGCGCATCGCGCGTTGATTAAAGATGAAGTGGTCGATGTGAAGATCCTGGTGCTGGAAGCGGCTAAGTAAGTCAATTTACTGTGTTGTTACATATCGTGCATAAAAAAGCCCCGGTCTTACGATCGGGGCTTTTGTTTAACAGCTAATCAGAAATTAGTGCTGTTGTTCCTGCAGCAGGTGCTGTGGAACCATCACTTCAGCATCGCCACCGTTGTTCTGGTAAACGTTATATTCAACGCCTGCCACGGTTACGGTGCCATTTGCCTGGCTCCAGTTATTCACGTCTTCACCTTCCGGCAGGATGTCTTGCAAGGTCACTTCCTGCGCAGAATCCGAAATCATCAACTGCGTTTTACCGTTGTCGATGAATAACGAGTCATCGCTCATGGACAGAATATCCGTCAGTGACATGCTCATCAGCGCTTCGTTGAATGAGTCTGGGAACAGGTCGCCTGGATCGATAGGCTCTGGTGGTGTAACGTCGATGTTCACATCGAACGATTCTTCACCGGCCACTTCATTACCCGCCGCGTCACGGTAACCGAAGGAGATATGGTAGCTACCTTCAGCCAGTTCTTTGGTATCCAGTGTCCATTTGCCGTTGGTCACCACCGCGCTGCCAATAATTTCGGTACGCGCTGCATCGCCATAGACCACTACCACGGTGCCATCTTCTTTACCGGTACCGTTCAGCTTCATGACCTGACCGTTGATATCAGGAACAATTGGACGAGGATAGCCATCAACGTCAATGAACGTACCACCGGTGTATGTACCAGCCTGAGGCGCGGTCAGATCCACATCAAAGTTGATGCCTTCATTGATCGGGCCTTTCACACCTGAAGCGCTGACAGGTTGAACGCGGATATTGTGCGCACCTTCCGTCAGAGCAGGCAGATCAAAACTCCATTTCCCATCAACCACGGTTGCTGAACCGATCTGCTTATCGCCATCATAGATAATGACTTTAGACCCGTTTTCACCGGTACCGCGCACGGTTGGCGATTTATCATCAGTTATGCCGCCATCGAGGATCTGACCGGTAATTGCACCTACGTCATCCCACAATTCGAAGTCCTTGATTTCGCCCGGCATTTTGGTATCGATAATCAGTTCAATTGGATCGGAACGATCTGAGGTGTTGCCCGCCGGATCGGTAATTTCAACCACCACGTCGTACTCACCATCACCGATTGGATCGGTTGGGGTGACGGTCCAATCACCTTTCTCGTCGACTACGCCGCTACCAATGACCTGCTCTTTTCCGTCTTTATCAATGATGATGATTTCCACAACGTCGCCCGGTGTAGCACCGCCACCGGTGAACTCCGGCTGGGTTTCGTCGGTTGGCGTGCCTGGCTGGATAACGCCCTGCTCATCACCGGTGTTATCGACAATGCCCGGAGCAACCGGTTTTTCAGGTGCAGTCAAATCCACCACGATGGTGACCGGATCTGAGAAGTCTGAACTTTTGCCGGTTTTTGGATCTTCGATTTTGATCTTCAGTTCATGCGAACCTTCTTCCAGAGGATCAAGCTCGATTTCCCATTTGCCATCTTTGCCTACGGTAGCAGAACCAATGACTTTATCTTTATCGTAAACATAAACAATTTCACCCTCTTCACCTGAACCGCGCAGCACTGGGGTATCATCGTTGGTAGCATCACCGCTCAGCAGCGGACGCTCTTCTGCACCGTTGTTGGCAACGATCTCTTCGATCTGTGCCGGAGGCAGCGTTTGGGTATCAACAATCACAATGAACTCTTCTGATGGAGCAGAAGGAGCACCACCTTTGGAGACGGAATCTACGCGCAGTGCATGTTTGCCCTCGGCGACATCCAGTTCGTAAGACCATTCACCACGTGAGTTGGCAATAACGGTTGCAACTACTTTTTCACCATCCCAGATACGTACAATGGAACCGGCATCCGCTTTACCCGACAGCGACAGGGTGGTGTCGTCAGTGGTGTCGCCTGATTTCAGCTGACCGGTTACACGGCCTACGTCATCGTAAACACCTTCCAGTGAAGGCGCTTCAGGTGCAGTAGCATCAAGTCTCAGGATGAAGTTGTCTGATTTCGGACTCATACGACCGTAGCGATCCTGATACGCCACGTTGAAGATATAGGTGTCATCCGTGGTCAGTTCCGGTGTGAAGCTCCAACGGCCATCGCCACCTGCTGTCACGCTGCCGATCGGTGCTGAATCCGCACCGTAAATGAAGACCAGCGAGCCTGGCTTAGCCACGCCAGACAGCGTTGGGTTTTTATCGTCGGTGTATTGACCCGAAGTTAAGTGGTCAACATTCCCTTCATCGTCAATGACGCGCAGGATTTGCGGCGCTTCAGGTGCTTCGGCTTCAACATGCAGAATGATTTGAGTTGGAGCACCCCAGTTATGAGCGTTGTCACGAACGCGTGTCTGAAAATAATAAATCCCATCTGGCAACTCTTCGGATTTGAAGCTCCAGTTGCCTTCATTGTCAGCACGAAGAACATACGTTTCATTGTTCAAGGTAACTTGAATTTCCGCATTCGCTTCAACTTTACCGGAGTAATCAATGTAGTTCTTTTTGGTATATGACTCCCAGCCATTTTTAAATGTGCCGAAATCTTGCGTGCCAGCTACTGACTCTCCAGATTGTTGCAACTCTGAAGTTGGGCCTTCGGCTTTGACCACCGCGCCCGCTTCAACCACGACGACGAATGGCGCAGAGGCTGGGCTTTCGTGTTTACCCGCATCTTTAGCCACTACCGTCAGGCTGTGTTCGCCATCAGCCAATTCTGGAGTGATGGTCCATGCCCCCATGCTATTGGCTTTGACTGACGCAATCGGATCTTTTCCACCGTTGTCATACAGGTAAACGATCGCGCCCGGCTCCGCTACGCCTGAAATGACTGGCTTGTGTTCGTCGGTGATTTCGCCCGGGTTCAAATTACCTTTATTGCTGCCAGTGTTGTCTACCACACGCCAGATTTCCGGCGCTTCTGGGGCTTGGGTATCCAGATTAACAATAAAGGAATTTAAATTTGCTGGTGAGCGGTTACCCGCTTTATCGAGGGTGATCACCTGCACGGTATGTAAGCCTTCGTCCCAGCCCGCTGGCGGTGTGAAAGACCACTTACCATTTTCATCGATAGGTGCTTTGTAAACCACACCATCAATAAGAATTTCAACACGACCACCGGCATCTTTGAGATCGACTTGTATATCTTTCCAACCAAAATTTCTGTCGGTAATAGTACTGATTTTCATTTCTTTAATTTCATTAATACTGTTATTCGCCATGAATATATTCCTTTAAATATTTAGATTCGTGTTCCGGTTCCCTCCCGGAACGCAAGCATTCTCGACCAGTTAGTGAAATAGCTAACACAGGATATGTCTTAATTGATGGTTTTTGATGGGATAATTAATTGTGAGATGCAGCTAATAAATGGTCTGAATTTTAAACAATCAGACCATTGGTTAATTTTCAGAAAGTGATAAAACTATTTATTCTCCACACTGATAATTACACGACGTTCGCCTTGATAGCATGCTTTTTGCTGCTTCAGCGAGCCGGTGCACTGCGCCGTGACCTGACTTTCACCCATACTTTGCGAATGAATATGCTCGCTCGCGAGCCCGTTATTAACCAATAATTTCTTGATTGCATCCGCGCGGCGTTGGCCTAACTTGATGTTGCTTTCCTCCTCCCCAATCGGATCGGTAAAGCCGGTGACTATAATGCGCTGTTCGGCTTTATTTTTGCTTTTCAACAAGGTCGCAAATTGTTGAATGGCGCTGTGACCCTGAGCGGAGATATCGGCACTGCTCGCACTACCAAAATTAAACAACAAATCCGATGAAAACTCATAATTATCATAAGACTGTGTAGTTCCAGGCTGGCACGGCACCACCGCTGACGCGCGGGAAAGCAAGTGAGTTTGCTGGCGTGTTCCTACTAATTGCTGCTGAGCCTGTTCGCTATCCATCACCAGAGGACGGCCAGAACCGTCAAGGCTGGCAATAATATAATAGGTTTTGCCCGCCGCCAGATTATCGCGCCATGGCTGTTGCTGCTTGCCCTGATAACCCGGCGCATCATCGATATAGCTCCCCAATGAATGTACACCCGGTTTCAGGCAAAACACCGTGTAGCCACCGGTTAATAATGCCGTTTGGAATTCGCCATCAACATAGATGTGTGCTGCTTTGTTATTATTATCGTCTGTAGCACGATAATAAACGATGCGGGTTTGCTCTGAGGCCGCTGCAGGCATGGATTGCCAGGCTTTGCCAAAATTCGATTGCGCTTGAAGAGTTGCGCTGATGGACAATGTCGCAAGCACCGTGGCAATAGCATATTTTTTAAGTTTCATTATAACTCCAGAAAACAGGCGCCAGACGACGCCTGTTTTTATTCTATTAATCGCAATGATGTGATAATTATTCAGATAAATAATGAATATCTAAATCCTTCAAAGCTGTAATATCGAGAGACATCACGCCGTCCACTACAGAATTCTTAATATCCGCATCAAAAACCATATTACTTAAAATGCTTTCATCAATATTATTGAGTAATACAGATTCTTCCTGCGCTTCATTGAATAACGTGTCACCGTTTGCCGAGAGCAGCTCAGATAATTCAACATGGCTAAGTAAATCTGGGAAGAGATCGCCCGGATCGATGGGTTCTGGTGGAATCGTATCGATCTCAACTTCAAAAGCTTCGGTTTTGGCTGTTACTACGCCCTCAGCATTTTTAAATGCCGCTTCAATCTTGTAAACATCATCAGATAACTCTGGCGTGGCGATACTCCACTTCCCGTTCTCATCTACGACAGAGGAGAGGTAATAATGGTTATTGCTTCCACTGAGCCAAATATAAACGATATCGCCCGCGTTGCCTGATCCACCCACAAAAATCGTTGAATCATTCACCGCATCGCCGTTAGCAATAGGCTGTTTACCGATGAAATACTTTTCGCCGTTATCCAACATTTCATCACGATACACGTCGTCAACCGCGCCAGTTACCGGTACATCGGGATTCGGAATCACTTCCTTGCCCGGATCAATAGGGTTATTCGGATCGTTAATTTCGATAATGACTTTTTCTGAAGGCGCAGATTCATTACCTGCTGGATCCATTTCAATAATCTGGAATTCGTGATCGCCATTACCAATGGCTTTTTCTGGGGTGAATTGCCACTTTCCTTCGTCGTCGACAACGGTGCTGCCGATAACCTGGCCGTTATCAATGATTTTAATGATGTCGCCTTTTTCACCGACGCCAGAGAAGGTTGGCGTGCTGTCTTGCGTTTCGCCACCATTTTCAATCAACTGACCTTCATCATCAGCGATGGCACCAATGCCTTTATTTTCTGGTGCTACGGTATCAACCTCGATAATCCAGGCTTCGGAAGGTAGCGATTTATTCCCGACTTCATCCACGACGACGATGCTGAAATCATGTTTACCCTCTGCCAGCGTCGGGCTGGTGTAGGTCCAGTTACCCTCGCTGTCTACTTTGGCAGTGCCCAGCAACTGGCCATCTTTCCAGATTTCAACGGTAGCGCCCGCTTCGGCTTTACCCGCCAGCGTCGGCGTGTTGTCTTTGGTGATGCCATCTTTCACGATCTCTTTCGGCGGATTCACGCTGTCGTCCACCATGCTACCAATGGTGCCCTTGGCAGGGGCGGTCAGATCGATAACGAAGCTCCAGGCCTCGCTTGAATCGCCTACTACGCCACTTTCATTGCGTTCACGTGTGGTGATGCTGTGGCTACCGGCGCCCAATGCTTTACCAGGTGTAAAGGACCATGTGCCGTTTTCACCAACCGTGGTTTCACCAATTTTTGTGCTGCCATCCCAAATTTCAATGACATTCCCTTTGGTGCCCGTGCCGTTCAGTGTCGGCGTGGTGTCGTCGGTACGGCCGCCTTTCGCGATCAATCCGGTAATGCTGCCCACGTCGTCATACAGGCCGTTAACTACCGGGACGTTTACATTGCCGCCGCCGCTGTCGCCGCCACCTTTACCGCCGCCATCACCGCCGCCATCACCGCCCTTCCCGTTGTCCCCACCATTTTGATCGCTGCTGCCGTTTTCGTGAGCGTTTTTATCCTGATACTGCTCTTTGGCTGCCACGTAGCCCAGGCCGGCGGCCGCAGCGATAGCCGCCAATCCGCCTAAAGCGATCAACGCCGGGGACCATTCAAATCCCGAGGCCAGCATGAAACCAGAATCGGTATCAACCGTGCTCTCTCCAAGCGCTAATGCGGTGGTTTCGCCATCAGCCAATGCGGCAGCATCGTGATCGGCATCACCATCGGTGGCGACGTATTCATGCATGGCGCCATCTTCAGCCTTACCGACTAAAGCACCTGATTTAGCAAAAAAGTCTTCGATAATCAGATCTGGTTCGCTGGCGTCGGATCCTTCCAGCATCACCAGCAGATCTTTCCCGACACGCTTAACGGTAATGTTTTCTGGTGCAACGCCGTCATTACCCTGGGTCAGCAAATATTTGCCGTTGGTAATAGCCTGAATTTTTGCAGCCTTACCGTCTTTACCTACACGCAATGCTTCCGCTTTCGTTATTGTTTTTTTATCAATAACCGCAACACTCACGGGCGAAACGTTCATGTTTAATCCCTTTCGTACATTAGATTTTGATTGTTCGATTGCGTACAAGCGCAACAATCTCCCTGGCTTAACCCACCTGTGCGGGCTCAAAGTGAGCGACATAATCGGGAAAGAGAGATTTCTGAGACATAAGAAACGTCCCGTTAGGAAAGAAAAAATTTCCCAACATTGACAGAAAAGTTATTAGTTAATTAACTATATGAATTAAAGCGTTTTTATAAATAAAGATATGAAGATGAAGGGTAAATAATCGAGCAGGAACAAGACTATAACAGATGATTTTCCTGAATTTTTTCGCGTAAAAAACTCAGAAAACAGGTAATGCGCGAGGTAAGGGATTGATTGCGATAATAGACCGCGTGGATGGGTAAACGCTGTTCACGGGTTTCCGTTGCCAAAACCTGTACCAAACGCCCACTCTCGCGATCTTCACGGCTGACAAAATCGGATAAACGTACGATACCTTGCCCAGCTAAAGCCAGTTGACGCAATGTTTCACCACTGGAGGCGGACAGCGTAGGTTTGATGCGCAGGAACTCGCCTTCGCGCTGCCAAACCGGCCAGACGTTGTGTACATCAAGCTGACTGAACCCCAACAGCTGATGGTTCGCCAGTGCATCAACGTTTTCCGGTACACCAAACTTTTCAAGATAATCTGGGCTGGCTAACAGGCGTATGGCGCTGCTTCCGAGCACACGCGCACGCAGCGTCGAATCGCGCAGCTCGCCGATGCGAATGGCGATGTCCGTTTGCTGCTCCAGCAGATCGATCACAATATCGTCGGTGTTCAATTCCAGCTGAATCAGCGGGTAGCGCTGACGAAACTCCGCCACCAGCGGCACAATGACGTGCAGGGTAAAAGGCGTATTGGCATTGACGCGTAAGCGTCCAGAAGGAATGTCCCGGCGCTGCGCGATCAGTTCTTCCGCCTGTTCAACCGACGCCAGAATCTGCCGCGCATGATCGAGAAAAATCAGCCCCTCTTCGGTCAATGCCAGGCGACGCGTGGTGCGATGCATTAAGGTGGTTTGCAGCTTACCTTCCAGCCGGCTAAGCGCACGGCTCACGCCAGAGCTGGTTTGATCCAACTGCTCCGCGGCTGATGTGATTGATCCGGTATCCACCACCGCAACCCAGGCACGTAACTCTTCCAGTGTTATTTTCAAATTCCCATCCTTAAAGATCGAGACCTGTCTTAGCGCGGTTTCTGACACTTTTGGCTTAAATTACGCCACTTTATTAGCGGCAGGATATCACAATGCGCCATAAACCTCGGGTGGCTAACGATTTACGTCAGCAACAAGCGGTAACCCAGTTGCTGAAGCAAGGGCGACAGGAAGAAGCCTGGCGTAAGATTCGGGCACACCTGACGCTTGCTCCCTACGATGGCTGGTTCCTTCATGAAGCCGCACGGCTTGCACGGCGCAACGGCGATCTGGATACGGCGCAGCGCTATTATCAGCGGGCGCTAAAACTTGCGCCAACAGATGCGGGATTACTCAACGGTCTTGGCCTAACCCATTATGACGCCGGGTGCTGGAGCGAGGCGGAAGCCTGTTATCAGGCTGCGCTGCAATCACATATGGGCTATGCCGCCTGTCACAATAACTACGCTATTTTGCTGCATAAACAGCAGCGCTATCACCTTGCTTTAAATCAGTATCGATTGGCGCTGCAAAGCCAGCCAGATTATACCGAAGCCCGCTATTGCATAAGTACGTTGCTAGCGCACATGGGCCAGCTACAAGAAGCAGAAAGTCAGATGCAGCAAGTGCTACAAGTGCGTGACGCCGATCAACGTTGCCGAAATTCGCTCGGCATGGTTCAGCTACAACAAGGCAACTTCGCTGCTGGCTGGTCTAACTATCAAGCGCGTTATGCGCCCGATAATCCCGATCGCTTCTTTACCTTACCGAAACTCCCTATTCGCTACTGGCAAGGAGAGGATCTGCGCGGCAAAACGCTGTTGGTAAGGACCGAGCAAGGCATGGGGGACGAAATTCAGTTTTGTCGTTATCTCACTCGCGTTAAAACTGAAAAACATGCGGTAAAAGTGATCATGCTGGGTAATAAGCCCTTAAAATCATTGATGGTTACGCTGCCGCACCTTGATAATTATCTGACACGGGAAGATGTACAACACACGTTGCCACCGGCAGATTACTGGTGCTCTCTACTGGATTTACCGCAGCACTTCCTCAACTCAACACAGCCCTTTAGCGCGCATCATCCCTATCTGTTTAGCTCTGCAGAACAACAGGCGAGGTGGCCGATTAAGGGGAACGGGAAAAAAATTGGTATCGTATGGAAAGGCGCCAGCGGGCATAAGAATGATAGCCAACGATCGCTTGCGCACCTTTCACAGTTTGCACCTTTATTTGACCTGCCCGGTATCAACTGGATTAGCTTGCAAAAAGGTGCAGGTGAAGAGGAAATCGCTGACTTCCCACACATACAGCCGCTTGGTGCCCAATTCACTGATTATCAGGATACCGCCGCGGTCATTTCACAACTGGATTTGGTGATTGGTGTAGATACGTCGGTGATCCACTTAGCAGGGGCGATGGGGATACCTTGCTGGGTATTACTTCCCGCCTGGGCGCGAGACTGGCGCTGGTTGGAAAATCGCGATGAATCGCCGTGGTATCCGCAAATGAGATTGTTTGGGCGCGGGCAGGATGAAGCGTGGAACACGGTTATTACGCGGATTAAACAGGCATTACAGCAGCAATAAAACAGGGACGCCGCGGCGTCCCTGTTTTTTTACACTTCGAGGTCGGCTAAATCGCCTTTCTCTTGCAGCCAGTTGCGGCGGTCTTCCGAGCGTTTCTTCGCCAGCAGCATGTCCATCACGCGTAGGGTTTGATCGACATCCTCATCGCTGATCGTCAATTGCACCAGACGACGCGTATTCGGATCAAGCGTGGTTTCGCGCAGCTGCAGCGGATTCATTTCACCCAAGCCCTTAAAACGCTGCACGTTCGGCTTACCTTTCTTGCGCTTCAACTGCTCCAGCACGCCCTCTTTCTCGTCTTCATCCAGGGCGTAATAGACTTCTTTGCCGAGATCGATGCGATACAGCGGCGGCATCGCCACGTACACGTGGCCGTGTTGCACCAACGTACGGAAATGCTTCACAAACAGCGCGCACAGCAGCGTGGCAATGTGCAGACCATCGGAGTCCGCATCCGCGAGGATACAGATTTTGCCGTAACGCAGTTGGCTCAGATCTTCGCTGTCAGGATCGATACCGATCGCCACTGAAATATCATGCACTTCCTGTGAGGCCAGCACTTCGTCCGAAGAGACTTCCCAGGTATTGAGGATCTTACCTTTCAGCGGCATGATCGCCTGATAATCACGATCGCGCGCTTGCTTGGCAGATCCGCCCGCAGAATCTCCTTCGACGAGGAACAGCTCGGTTTTGTTCAAATCTTGTGCGGTGCAGTCAGCCAGTTTGCCCGGCAGCGCCGGGCCGCTGGTGAGTTTTTTACGCACCACTTTCTTCGCGGCGCGCATGCGGCGCTGCGCGCTGGAGATCGCCAGCTCCGCCAGCATTTCAGCCGCCTGCACGTTTTGATTCAGCCACAGGCTGAAGGCATCTTTGACCACCGCGGAGACGAATGCCGCACACTGACGCGACGACAGGCGCTCTTTAGTCTGACCGGCAAACTGTGGATCCTGCATCTTCACCGACAGCACATACGCACAGCGATCCCAGATATCTTCGGCCGACAGCTTCACGCCGCGCGGCAGAATATTGCGGTATTCGCAAAACTCGCGCATGGCATCCAGCAAGCCCTGACGCAAACCGTTGACGTGCGTGCCGCCTTGCATGGTTGGGATCAGGTTAACGTAGCTTTCTGTTAGCAGCTCTCCGCCTTCCGGCAGCCACAGCAGCGCCCAATCCACTGCTTCCACATCGCCTGCAAAACTGCCTACAAAGGGTTTTTCCGGCAGCGTGGGTAAGCCGTCAACCGCTTCACACAGGTAATCGGTCAGGCCATCCTGATACATCCAGGTTTGTTCGGTGTCGTTGACCTTGTCTTTAAAAACAATTTCAACGCCCGGACACAGCACGGCTTTGGCTTTTAACAGATGTGATAAACGAGAAACCGAGAAACGCGGGCTATCAAAGAAGCTTTCATCTGGCCAGAAGTGCACGCTGGTACCGGTATTGCGTTTACCGACGGTGCCGGTAACCGTAAGATCCTGCACCTTGTCGCCATTTTCGAAGGCAATCTGGTAGATTTCGCCGTTACGTCGCACGGTAACTTCCACGCGCTTCGACAAGGCGTTAACCACCGAGATCCCGACGCCGTGCAAGCCGCCTGAGAACTGATAGTTTTTGTTGGAGAATTTGCCGCCCGCATGCAGGCGACAAAGAATCAGCTCAACCGCAGGCACGCCTTCTTCCGGATGGATATCCACCGGCATGCCACGACCGTCATCAATAACTTCCAATGACTGATCGGCATGAAGAATCACTTCCACACGTTTGGCGTGACCAGCCAGCGCCTCATC
>Ga0105251_10001468_pt1 | contig 20257 bp, 18 predicted proteins | sample KBSS64metaG_FD_80424 | JGI IMG/M metagenome (GOLD analysis project Ga0105251, IMG submission 80424) | Switchgrass rhizosphere microbial communities from Kellogg Biological Station, Michigan, USA - KBS S6-4 metaG | ecosystem: Host-associated > Plants > Roots > Rhizosphere > Soil | place...
CATTTGGTGTTCCAAGGTTAACAATCAAAACACCCTGTTTATTCGTCATTAAGTGGGGCCCTCAAAGCCATTGTCACTAATTCACTCATGCCAGTCACTCCGTAGCTGCTTGTCTTCAGGCCTCAATTTGACCTTATTTTGTAGAAATATTTGCAATGCAGCTTTACGGTTTCACGGCTTATGATTCTATGCAACTGATTGCAGCCATCGCTTTGACTGAACGATCATGATTTTAGGGCATATCATCAGTAAAAACATTACTTTCTCTATCGTCAGATTTAACCGGTGCGGGGCTACGCGACGTCATTATCGAAGTCGGCGTGTGGGGGGTAGTTGGCTGGAGGAGGTGAGAAAAACCGCATCTGGATGCTCGCGCAGATGCATGCCTCAGGCTTTATCTTTTTATGCGTAAAAGTGATGTAGGCGACTGACCTGCTCCCTGTTAATTCATACAGAACGCTTTTAGCAACGTCCGCGACTTGCTGAAAAGCGGACCTTGCCTAAGACGCACTTCTGCTTTGTGCCAGAAGCGGACATACGTATTTGTGCTGAAGGATCGCGCCGAATGCCTATGACGGGATGCGGCAAATAGTCTTATGATAAATAATGCTGTCTGGCTCGCAGAAGAACACTGGCTGTCAAGCGCCCGCCTGCCCGTTAACTTCTCTATGAATGAATGGTAGCATTGCCCGGTTCACTGGCATGCCTTATAACCTGCAGGGAGCGTTTAATGCAGTTAAAGAGAATGACCTACGACGATCTGACAAAGGGCGGCGGCGAAGCAAAGCTACACGTTTACGGCGTGGGTACCTTCCCGGTATTTTCCGGCCAAAAGCCTTATACCAATGATCCAAACTGTACTTACAAGCCTAACAGTGCCATTCCGGTCGGGCGCTACTGGATTGTTCCGCGTCCTGAAGGCAGTATCGCTAACCGGATCAGAGGATAGGCCGTCGACACCTGGAACAACTCAAATCATTCTGAATGGTTTGCGCTCTTTAATTCGGAAACGATGAGTGTTTCCATCTTCATCAATGGCGTTGCCCGCGGCGGTTTCCGCCTCCATCCTCTTCGGCCAGACGGCTCCGGAGAAAGTGAAGGGTGTATCACCTTCGTGCGGCGCACTGATTTCTATACAGTAAGACAGGCGCTGCTCCGGAGAAAAACAATTCGCGAGCCGGGTTCGCGAAACAGCTTGATGGCATGCGGCTACGTTGACGTTCAGGGAGAAAGTAATTTTGCAAACAGCAAAATTCGCTAGAAAAGCAGCGGGTTTTTCGTCTGCTTTATTGCGGCCTTTATGGTATCGCGTTACGGGATGCCACTCTATCCGCTGACGGCGTGGCTCGTTGAACATTCTCATCAAATTTTCGGCAGTTATCAGGATGACGTATACGAAGCCGGTAAGGATCCGGTTACGTTCTTTTCCCTTGTGACCGTTATCGCTTTTTACGCTTTAGCCATGTATTGGTTAGTAAAAATGGCAATTAAAAAAGTAAAACGTGGATAGGCTGGTTGCATTAAAAACCTGGGGTTTATATTGCCCTGCACTTCTGTCTGAAAAATCAACACCAACAAGGGTTCGCGAGCGTATCGTTATATTTGATATAGCAGAACGTCCCTATCGATACTATTTCACGTCCGCTTATCGCTCAAAGCGAACCCTGACCTTCGGAGCAGCACACTTTCTCTAAACAAGTATTAAACCTGTTAAACTCCCCCTGCCCGCCTCTGAACCCCACAGATTTTGCATAATCTATGCCTGAAATCAGCGCTCAGTCCCGCCGTGAAACCTGTTGCTTAGGTGCTCTTTGTCGCTGATTTCCCCGGGAGCGGGTAGTTATAAGCAGCGGCGGAAGTATCGCATCGGTAGCTGCCGGTATGTGCGCATTTTCGCAGGGAAGTTATTCAGCCGGGGTATTGTTCCTATATCCCTCACCAAAGATACCCCTGGATTTGTTGCCCCGACAGTCAGCAACTTGTCGCTACCCGACGCAGCAGTGATGGGTGAACCCGCTGTTATCCCTCGTCTGCCTGCATGATCAGGGCTACCGGCTGAGTCTATCCGACTCTGTGGTGTGAAGTGCCACGAATCGGTAATGCCGGTCTACCTGATATTTCCAATAAACTTATTCGTAACACCGACATTGCCAGCAGCACAGGTGTGCCCAGCATAAAATGCCGGTTACTGGCCGGGGACATTTGTCAGCAGGATTATCGTCAGATGGGTTGCCGAAAGAAGATCGTCAGTTAATTAGCCATGCCCTGGCTATAGAGGCTATCCTTCAGCGCTAAATTTTCACTTCAGGAACCCCTATGTCAGATATTGCAATTTCAAGGCGTTCTCCTTCGGTATTTTGGGGAGCGGCCATCATTTGCGGCACCGTGGTGGGTGCAGGCATGTTCGTCCTGCCGGTCGTGATGGCCGGGGCATGGTTTGGATGGGCGTTACTGATACTGACGTTTAGCTGGGTCTGTATGTTAATCAGTGGTCTGATGTTTCACCGTGTGAGCCAGCATTACCCTCTGGAAACCGGCTATGACAAAATCGTCCGTGATGTATTAGGCCGTAACTGGGCTGAAGTAAATGGCCTGAGCCTGGTTTTCGTGCTGGGCATTCTGACATACGCCTATATTTCAGCGGTCGGGCCTGTTTATGATCACTCACTGAGCAGACTGACCGGCAAAACGGTTTCATCATCCGAAGCCAAAGTTATGTTAAGCCTGACCGTGGCTGCCATCGTCTGGTTAGGCACCAGCAGCATTGGCAGGATAATGTCTGTTTTGCTCATCACTAAAATTGTTCTGTTACTTATCCTGTTTGGTGGTTTATTTACTACCGTGAATGTCGACTACCTGCTGGACAGTCAGAATCCGGCAGCATCCTACTGGCCCTATATGTTAGGCATCGTGCCATTCTGCCTTGCTTCATTCGGTTATCATGGAAACATTTCTGGTCTGATTAGCTATTACAATGGCGATCATCGACGTGTGAAAATATGCCTGTACACAGGCACCGCCGTGGCGCTGGTTATCTATCTTTTCTGGATAATCTGCACGATGGGTAACCTTCCGCGCTCAGCCTTTCCGGAAATTGCCAGCCAGGGCGGCGACATTGCCGCGCTAATGCACGCGTTTAGTCTGCGCGGTTATACGGCCGGAATGTCGCTGTTGTTCTCGATATTTTCGCATTTTGCCGTTATCTGTTCGTTCGTTGGGGTGACAGCGGGCCTTGTGGATTACATCAGTGACCGCCTGACTCTTCCCAGGACCAGAACGGGACGCCTCAAAGCCACAGCGATCACGTTCCTGCCGCCATTGAGTTTATCTCTGCTTTTTCCGGATGGGTTTGTTAGGGCGATTGGTTATGCCGGGCTAATCGCGACAGTATGGGCAGTGATTGTTCCGGGATTACTTCATCTGAAAATGCGATCCCGTCATGACTCAGGCTATCAGCGCAGCCAGTGGGACGGGCTTCAGTTGTGCATGATTATGGTATTCGCCGCCCTGAACATCCTTTCATGGGCGCTGAGCGAGTTTGATCTGTTGCCGGTATTTTAACGTCATCAGAAAGGTCTGATGACATAATAATTTCCTGCAAAACAGCCTGTAATTTAATGATTAAGCCGGTCAGGAAGTGCGTAAATTGCATACTTTCTGGCCGATTGGTTAACAACACACCGTACGGCCATGAACATCGCAGGCAAAATCCCGTGCTTAACTATCTACCCCGCCACCAGCTTTGTATTAGCTGATAAAGGTCAAATTAGCAGTTCTGATTTACATCCCTTATCCTTAAACCAGAAAAGCTTTTGTAATATAACCTCCTGCATAAACAGGCTGACCTGCCCTCCGCTGATTAACACAGGCGATGTAAGTGATGTACTCATAAGCCACCTGCGTACACCCCTACCAGGAAGCTTTTTCCGACGAACAGATCATCAGTATCCTCCGCTCAGATGAGGCTGTTTTTTCTTCCGGTGAATTCTGCCGTAAAAAGCTATTTCCGACGTCATTTTTTCACCTGGCTCAAGAAGTTTGGCGGCTTGGAGGTTCCTGAAGTGAAGCAGCTCAAGTCGCTTGAAGAGGAGAATACACGCCTCAGGAAGCTGCTCGCTGAAGCCATACTTGCCAGGGAGGCACTTCAGATGACTCTCATCCGTAAGTTCTGACAATTAATCAAAAATATGAAGTCTTGTAAGTCAAGTGTGAGGTTTCAGGTCTTTAGCACTGTCGTACCTGCGGGCTGACAAGTTTGTCCCCAATATTCGGTTCAACGCCCAGCACTTCGCTGGCCTGGTGATAGTTCTGGTTGATCCGGAACTCCACAGGACACAATGCTGCAAGCCGGCGAATAATCATGCTGTTCGTCTCTGTCAGTCAGACTGAATAGGTGGCAGGAATTTTTCCGCAAAGATGTCTGGTTCATACCCTGCTGCCGCAAAAAGGTGCTCACGTGATTCGTCAATCGCTGCGCGAAGGCGCTCGCTGTCCACACCCAGCACTTTGCCGTTCTGCTTGACGATGCGACCGCCGATCATCACGGTATCGATGTTGCTGCGTTCAGCAGCATGCACCACCGTGCCAAACGCATTACCGTTTGGATAGAGGTTGAGGTCAGTCGCGTTAATCAGGATCAGGTCAGCCTGTTTGCCTGGCGTCAGGCTCCCGATTTTGTCCTGCAGTCCGGCACAAAACGCGCCATCAACGGTTGCCGATTTCAGCAACTTAGCAGCCGGAAGCGTTGTCAGCGAATGCTCTGAATTACAGCAGTGCTGCTTATGCATACCCATCACACGCTGCAGATAGAACGCCACGCGCATTTCTGTAAACATATCGGTGCTGTAAGACGTTTCATTGTCCACGCTAAGTCCAGGATTGATGCCATGACGCTGCGCGGCTTCAATGGCGAACATCCCGCTTTCGATCCCATAGTGCGAATCTGAGCGCGGGCAGACGTTGACCCGGACACCGGCGTCGCGCAGGATTTCCCATCCCTCATCAGGCAGGGCTGTGCAGTGGTTAAAGATATTGTCCGGGCCAAGAAGACCCTGCTGATGCAGTGATTCGAGCTCGGAGGCCATTTCAGCACCAAAGAACTCGGTGACAATCGGCAGCCCCAGTCTGCGGGCCTCAGCCCACAATTCCGGATCCAGCTGAGCCATGACGCCCAGCGTCACAAGACTCTCTGGATTATCCCTGAAATATTTTTCCTGCAGACGCTGCCAGTTGCAAGGCCAGTGCGCATTATCCCATTCACCCGCAACCGGTGCGCCGGAAGCATGGATAGCGCGAATACCGCTATCAAACAGGGCCTCGACTGCGGCATCGGCGTGTTCTGCGGTGCGGCTGTTATGCGAATTATCAATCATCGTGGTAATGCCCGCGTCAATCGCACCCAGCGCCGTCAGCAGGTTACCGACATAGATATCTGCAGGGCGGTAATATTTAGCGAACGAGAAGTGCGTGGCGTTGCTGTAGTCGTCCAGACAGGTGGCGTTAGGGTTAATGCGGCGCAGCTGACCTTCCCAGGCGTGACGATGGGAATCAACCATACCCGGCATGACAATCATATTTTTGGCATCAATGACGTGAGCGCCCGGAACGTCAAGGTTCTGACCCACAGCGGTAATCGTTGAACCGTTGATGAGAATATCACCGCGCTCAATGTTACCGACGCTCTCGTCCATGCTCAGTATCGTGGCACCACGAATCAACATAGCCTGTGAAGTGACATTTTGATTGCTAACAATATTTCTGATATAGCCGGTCATTAACTTGCCTCTTTCCTGATCAATGTGGAAACGATACGCCAGGCCATTATCCTGAAAAAGGTGCTTAAACCGTTTTCATAATTCATAATTTGCGAATAATCAGACTCAGTTTTTACCCATGGGAAGGATGATGGATCGGATTCAGGCTATGCAGATTTTCATACGGGTTGCTGAGGCCGGGAGCTTTGTACGCGCGGCAGAAACGCTGTCACTGCCTTCTTCCACTGTTACCAGTACTATTAAAAACCTGGAGAAATACCTGCAGGTACGTCTGCTGAACCGCACAACAAGACGGGTCAGCCTTACGCCTGAAGGCCTGCAGTATCTGGCGCAATGCCGGGAAATTCTGGCTTTAATTGAACATACTGAAGCCAGTCTGGCTGATTCGAACAGGCGCCCCCGTGGGCGCCTGCGGGTTGATATGCCCGGTGGGATCGCGCATTTCATCGTCCTGCCCAACCTGAAAGACTTTTACCGACTTTATCCGGATATTTACCTGATGATTGGTGTGAGCGACCGGCAGGTCGATCTTGTGCAGGAAGGTGTAGATTGCGTCATAAGAACCGGTGAATTAACTGACTCCACACTGGTTGCACGTCCGCTTGGCCGGTTTCGCTGGTTGACCTGCGCCTCGCCGGACTATCTCAGGGAATACGGTATTCCTGAGACGCCGGAGGCGTTATCGCAGCATAGGGCGATTCATTACTTTTTCGGTTCGGGAAGACGCACTAATGAGCTACGTTTTATACGAGGCGCTGAGGCCTTCTCTGTTCCGGTGGAGGGGGATACAGCCGTCAACGAAACGGGACTTTACATCAGACTGTGTCTTGAGGGTTTTGGGCTGGCGCAGCTTGCTGAGAATGTGATTTCAAAGAATCTGCAGCAAGGCAAACTGGTCGAGGTTCTTGCGGACTGGCAGCCACCCTCCGTGCCGGTGACGATGCTCTATCCGCATCAGCGTTTTCTCTCTCCCGCCGTGCGTGCTTTTGCTGACTGGGTCGCCGGGCTTTTCAACGAAGGCGCAGGTGAAAAGCAGTTTTCCCCATAGAAAACGGCTCAGGCAGCGCGTTTATTACAATGTTGAGAAAAACATAGGGTAAATAACCGACGCAATATTTTTCGACTACAGACTAATGCAAAAAGATACAAACCAAATTTTTAAAAAATAACGTTAGCGTCAGCTCCTCGCCTAAAGCGGACGTTGGCCATGCATCAGTCCGCTTTGTGCCAGCAGCGGACATTAAAACCTTGATCCAATACAAAGGCCCTCCCTAACTAAGTTAGGGCCATCACTTTACGTTCTGGCCTTTTTAGCATACGTGGGCCAATCGTCTTGTCAGCAAAACTGCCAGGAAATTTTTTTCGGTGAAATATAGAGCAATATATTAACGACATCGTTATCAGACTTTGGCATGCACCGCGTAATGTTGTGCTTTTGTCAGTACCGGACTGCTACATTCCATGCTGTTTTGCAAGCCACTGACGGGCCGTTGTAGTTGCAATCCCCTGACGTTGATTGTAAGTATCGCTCTTATTCCAGGCTACTCCGTCAGGCCGTGCGAAAGCAAGTCGGTAATTTGCCCCGACATCCTGCGGATTATGTTGCACATCATCCTGGAGCTTTTGCCTGTCCAGTAATTTTCTGTTTACTTCAGCACCCCAGTGGTCACGCATTAAATCAGCAAGTTCACTATAAGTAAGCGTATCACCTGCAATATAGATAATCTCGTTTTGGAAAGTGGGCTGATGGAAGAAAATGTCCGCTGTCAGTTGACCGATATCTTCAGGTGTGGTCAGCGTTACGGCGTGCTGCCAGTCTCCCAGAGCACAGACAGTTTTACTTTTTGCGTCAATCACACCAAAATCATGCTCAAACAGATAGCTGGTAAAAATACCTGTAGATACAATGACCCATCCTGTCACATTCTGCTGGCGTGGAAGGTGGCGAACTTCAAGCTGTTCATCCCAGACTTGTTGCCCGCTGCCTTTACCCACAACGTCATAATCAACGCCAAACTGCCATGGAAAGTAGCGAGCTACAGCCGCTTTCAATACCGCCTGCGTAATTTTTATCTGCGTTCCCGGGCCGCCAACAAAACCACTGCAGTTGATGACGGCGTCGAAAGAAGCAAATAGCTCACTCAGTTCATCAATACTGTTTTCCTGCAGATCGCCCTCCACCACAGCGATCCCAAGCTTCATCCGTTCATCCAGCCGTGCCCTGCGTGAACCAGAAACAGCATGAGCGGCTTCGCTTCTGAGTAACACACTAATTTTTACATGAGTATGCGCCTGCGCTTTATTGCTTATCGCTCTCAGTACCTGAATACCAAGCTCTCCAGCACCCAGTATAAGAACAGTGTTTATAGGTTTTATGTCGAAATTCATTCTTGCTTCCTGTTGTATTAAAACGTCATCCTGACAGCTGACATAGCCTGGTTCAATTAGGCACACACAGGATACCGGAGGTGATATGGAGTCTGAACGGGAAGCACTGTTGCAATTTTCAAAGGAGTTTTGTGAAGAATTAAGCAACGATGATGAGGGACTGAAACGTGAGATCCTGGCGCATGCAGGTAATCGCTGGTCGCTGGGCGTGCTGCATATTCTTGGTACCAGCGGACCTCTTCGCTATGGTGAGTTACGCCGCTACCTTACGGATGTCACTCAAAGAATGCTGACGCGAACATTACGCCATCTGGAGCGGGACGGGCTTATATCCCGCTGTGATTACGAGGAAAAATTGCCCCGGGTGGTTTATGCGATTACCCATATGGGAAAAGAAATGCTTATGCGGATGTTACCTTTATGGTCCTGGATTATCACCTCCTCCAGCTATTTTCGGGTAGCAAGAGAACAGTACGACGGTGATTGAATGTTCAGGTGACAAACTGGCAGGCAGAGAACAGAGGACTTTATGAATGTTGAAACTCTAATCAAAGCAGACGGTTCAACATACTCTCTTTCAGAAAAAATGCCGATTGGCTAATCGCTATGAATATTGTCTTCATTAACATGATGCAGGATGCAGGATACCTCACTGCACAATAAATCAGCATAATGGTATTGCAGCCTACATTCTTAGCCTACAGGTCCGCTCTTCGCTCAAAGCTGCCAGTCAGTTCCTTTGATATCTTGAAGATTTTCCAGTCGCCGTTCTGCAAACCTGCTCAGAAACGCAGTGTGTCCAGGCGGCATGGATTTAATGTAATGTCTCTGATTTACGGTTTGATTACGCCAGGACTATACCCTGGCCGGCATTCCTGTAAAAAAGGTTCACTGGACAGAATATGTGGTCAATCCACAAGATGACTGTATTAACGCGCAGGGTCTCTGAGGCAGAGATGGTGGGTAACTTTTTCTATGCCAGTTAAAGCAACAAAGCCAGCTCGTTCATAAAAAATGAATGCCAATGGAGGAGCGTTTGTGTTGATAAAATCAAACCAGCGGTCAGAATCCTTAATTATCTCACTGAGCAGGGCACTGCCGATCTGCCTTTTTCTCCATCCTGAGTCTACATAGAGATGTCGCAGACGTCCGATGCCAGTTTCTGAGGTAAATGGATCGATGTTAAGTCCACAAACGCCAACCATTAATCCATCTATAGATGCCCCAATTAGTTTTTCTCCTGGTCTATCAAAGCGATTCTGTCCGCTAAGCCAGTTATCTTGCAGTCGGCGTAACATGTTAAATCCTTCAGCCATGCTCTGCGATCTTAACTCAGCAAATCCTGGGCTGTCCGGGGTAACGCTTGTGAGTTGGATGTCCATAATTCTTCCTGTGATTTCAATTTGCATGGTCTGGACAGAATTATAATTGTGTCCAGTATGACAATTGCACCCTCTCATGGCTAATGCCATCAATGTTCGCTTTGTGCCAGAAGCAGACGTTACTCCCAACCTGTATTTCTTATCCTTACGACGACTATGCCAGTCAAGACACTGCACTGAACTTCAGTTACCTGAAACATCAGTTTTTTTCTAATTAAGTTCATCTTTATGCCGATAGATATGCTGAATATTTTCAAATAGACAGCCCATATCATTAACCACTTAAAAAAGCAGGAATAAAGATGACAATTACACAGCGATCATTGCTCACCTTTTCACTTCTCTCTACCGCGCTGGTCGCGATGGTTATTGTGGCCGTCTTCGTTGCTAGCGGATTTCAGTCCCGCTTTCAGTATGTGCAGGAAAACACGGTTCCATCGCTTCTGGATCTGGGCAAACTGGTTGACGACAGTAATACGCTAATTATCTGGCTGTACCGCCACCAGAGTGCAACAGAACCCCGGCGCCAGGCTGAAGTTGAAAAAAAAATTGATGAAACTATCAGCAATATCAAATCCATGAATCAGTTTTACCTCAGCAACGACATTTCCAATGAGGAAGACCGGCAGTTAACTGAGGTTGCATTCTCTACCATAAAAAAAATTGACGCCTCACTTCCGGAGTTTCTTGCTGGCTCACGCGCACAGAATGACGCTGTTGCGCTAGGCGCGCTTCAAAGTAATGACGGCCTTGGCGAATGGGCACGCCAGTTGATTGCAGGTTACAAGAAACAGCTTCAGCTTAATGTGGACATCAGTAAAGCCCTGAGAAAAGAGAACGACCGGAGTTATCAGGTGACACTCTGGAGCCTGATGGGTGGCTCCGCGCTGGCTATCACTATTCTTGCATTCTTTGCGTTGAAAACTATTTTCGCCATCCGTAGTCAGCTGAATGGTATGCGGAAGACCATGGAAACAGCCAGCGAGAAGCTTGACCTTACCCTCAGGGTGGACGAGTCACGCCGGGATGAAATCGGCATGACCGCGAAGGCCTTCAATCAGCTCATCGGCAATGTCTCAGCCTCGCTTTCAAAAGTAGAAGCTTCTGCTCAGTCGGTCAGCTCAGCCTCGGCGCAGATATCTGCCGGTAACGAAGATCTCTCATCCCGTACTGAGGAGCAGGCTGCCTCACTGGAGCAAACGGCTGCCAGTATGTCTGAGTTGAGTGAGACCGTTCGTCAGACCGCAGAAAACACGCGTCTTGCCAGCCAGCTGGCAAAAAATGCGCATGAAATCTCAGAAGACAGTGCAGGTCGTGTGCACACTCTGCTGTCAACAATGAGCGATATCCGGGGAAGCTCATCGAAAATCACCGATATCATTTCACTGATCGAGGGGATCGCTTTTCAGACCAATATTCTGGCCCTCAACGCCGCTGTAGAAGCTGCCCGTGCTGGTGAGCAGGGCCGTGGCTTTGCCGTCGTGGCCGGTGAAGTCCGCAATCTTGCGCAGCGTTCATCGTCTTCAGCGCGTGAAATCAAGGCGCTTATCGAATCGTCTATGGGCTTTGTTCAGGCTGGCTCAGCACAGGCAGAAGGTGTGGGCGAAAATATTGCCAGAATGAACGATGCCGTTCGTCAGGTTACTCATCTGGTCGATGAAATATCCGTGGCGGCCAGTGAGCAGTCTCAGGGAATCGGACAGGTTCATCAAGCCGTGGATCAGATGGACGATGTAACACAGCAAAACGCCGCGCTGGTTGAAGAGGCTTCTGCAGCCTCACGTTCGCTGATGGAGCAGGCGGCGTCACTTAACCAGCTGGTCAATACTTTCACGCTCGCTTCATCGTCTGTCCCTGCGTCGCCATCACACAGCAATGTAAACCGCCCGGTACCGGCCGCACCCGTTTTGCGCACAGGTCCTGCCGTCGCGGCAGCAGGTGATCAGAACTGGCAAAGCTTTTGATGATTCAGCGCTTTAATCTGTTTTAATATTAATTCGTCTTGCAGAATTTGCGTTTTCTTCCAGGCTGAAATGTTCCACTTCACTGCTGGAGCTGGCGCCTGGAATAAAACTTGAACGACTTAACTGTTCAACCCGCTGAAGATGGCGGGTTTTTTATCATTAACTGAGAACCTTTCACAATTAAATTGAGAGTAACCAGCCGTTTTACGGTCAGGTTACCTTCGCGCTTTTATCCGCTGCGGATAACATCGCTCTCTGCGGCCCTGCCGTATCCGCTCTGATACATGCCCACAAGGTATTCTCAGGTCTGCCTGAAGCGTAACCGAATCTGCCCACGTTGACGTTATCAGACGCGCTGATGTTTCACTGATTACTCCCACCCTCTTCTTTGGTAAACGGTCCCTGCTGCGGGTCCGGCAGAATCTCCAGAACCCCCTCCGACGGACGACAAAGCTTTGTGCCGAGCGGCGTCACCACCACCGGACGATTAATGAGGATAGGATGAGCCAGCATGGCATCAAGCAGTTCATCATCGCTGAACTTGTCCTCTGCCAGCCCCAGTTGCTCATACGGTTCCGTGTTTTTGCGCAGTAATTCGCGCACGCTTATTCCCATCTCTGCAATCAGTTTTTGCAGCTCGTCGCGGGTCGGCGGCGTCTCCAGATACAGAATCACTAAAGGCTCTACACCACTGTTGCGGATAAACGCCAGGGTGTTACGAGACGTCCCACAGGCCGGGTTGTGATAAATAGTTATGTCAGTCATTAGCGATGTTCCTTTAAGACGGTGCGTGCACGCAGCGCCAGATTAAGGTTAAACAGAGAGACGCAGGGCCAGCGCGGCCAGCGTCACAAAAAGCACCGGCAGGGTCATGATAATGCCCACGCGAAAGTAATAGCCCCAGCTGACGCTGATGTTTTTCTGTGCCAGAACGTGCAGCCACAGCAGGGTTGCCAGGCTGCCAATCGGAGTGATTTTCGGGCCGAGGTCGCAGCCAATGATGTTGGCATATATCATCGCCCCCTTCACCACACCCTGAGCGGTGCTGCCGTCAATGGAGAGCGCTCCGACTAAGACCGTTGGCATGTTGTTCATCACTGATGACAAAAAGGCTGTGAGAAAACCGGTACCCATCGTCGCACCCCAGACGCCGTGCTCCGCAAACCGGTTCAGTGCAGCCGATAGGTAATCCGTGAGTCCGGCATTGCGCAGGCCCTACACGACGAGGTACATGCCCAGCGAAAAGATGACTATCTGCCAGGCGCACCTTTCAGCACTTTACCGGTATCAATAACCGCCCCTTTTCGGGCAACCAGCCAGAGGATAAATGCCGCCACCGCCGCAACCAGACTAACCGGCACGCCGAGCGGCTCCAGACCAAAAAAGCCGGCCAGCAGCAGGAGCAGAACCAGCCAGCCGGCTTTAAAGGTTCGCCTGTCACGAATGGCTTCCCGTGGACGCTTCAGCCTGGTCAGGGCATAGGTGACCGGAATCTCTTTGCGGAAAAACAGATGCAGCATTCCCAGCGTGGCGGCAACAGAGGCGATATTCACCGGAACCATGACGGACGCATACTCACTAAAGCTCAGCTTAAAGAAATCCGCCGTCACGATGTTGACCAGGTTCGAGACGATAAGCGGCAGGCTGGACGTGTCCGCGATAAAGCCGGCCGCTATAACAAATGCCAGCGTGGCAGCCGGACTGAAACCCAGCGCAAGCAGCATAGCGATGACGATGGGCGTCAGGATAAGTGCAGCACCGTCATTGGCAAACAGCGCCGCCACCGCCGCGCCCAGCAAAATAATGCAGGTGAACAGCAGTCTGCCTCTGCCGCCTCCCCAGCGGGAAACATGCAGAGCCGCCCACTCAAAAAAGCCAGACTCATCTAACAGCAGGCTGATGATGATGACCGCAATAAACGTGGCCGTGGCATTCCAGACAATCTGCCAGACAACCGGAATATCATCGATATGCACCACGCCGGTGAGCAGTGCCAGCGCAGCACCAATAACGGCGCTCCAGCCAATACTGAGCCCTTTCGGCTGCCAGATAACCATTACCAGTGTCAGGATAAAAACTGCACCCGCCAGAAACATACACTCTCCTTTAATACTGCGCCTGTCATAACGGGCACAGCAATTCAAAATACATATGAAAAAACATATGTGTATGTATAAAATTTTTAAATGCAGACAGATTTGCCGTTAGTGGTCACGTTGTCCCGTTCAGCCTGCTTGCTGAGATCCAAAATGTCATCCCGCTGACAAAGATAAGCCTGTTCAATCACCGCTGCCGCCCAGGCGGGCATGTGAGGTGACAACCGGTAATGAATCCATTTGCCCTCTCGCCTGTCAATCAGCAGGCCTGTATCTCTGAGTAAAGCGAGATGCCGCGATATCTTGGGCTGGCTTTCTTTCAGTATAAGCGTCAGCTCGCACACACAGAGTTCGCCTTTTTCGCGCAAAAGCAGGACAAGGTTTAAACGCGTTTCGTCCGACAGCCCTTTGAAGAGCTGAAGAGGAGAAAGCTGGGGCATGATAGAGCTCCCGATAACAGGGGTAAAAAAACAGTGTGACTTTCTATCTCTGTGCCGTCAACACACATGCATCATTCCACATATATTGTTCAGCTGGTTTCACATATTACTGTGCTATGCCCCGGATGGCGCGTACCTGCATGCCCGTTTCTGCGGCTGTCACCGACACCCTTCTGCGCGCTCAAATGTTGACCTCACATCCCTTTCGTTTATAGTTGATTGCCTGTCCGGATAAGAACGGACATCACCGTCAGCGCAGCCTCCACCGTCTCTGCTGGCTAAATTCAGTCCTGCAGGCACCTTTTTGCCTTAAAGGAGAACTCAAAAAACATGCGTCTTACGCCACCCTGAGTCTTCACCCTCCCCTGTCGCACTGAGTAATCTCAGTCGCACACTCGAAAACATCCTGTCTGCGGATGTGCTTTTTTGTACCTGAAACTTTTTGCCCTCCCGGGCTGACTGTATTCAAAATCTGAGAAATTACTATGCTGCTGTCCTCGACGCGTAAGGACTGGCTGGGCAACGTCCGTGGTGACGTCCTTGCTGGTATTGTTGTCGCGCTCGCACTCATTCCAGAAGCGATCGCCTTTTCTATTATCGCTGGCGTAGATCCGCAGGTTGGACTCTACTCCGCATTCTGTATCCCCATCGTCATGGCTTTCTTTGGCGGCCGTCCGGCGATGATCTCTTCTTCAACCGGCGCGATGGCGCTGCTGATGGTCACGCTGGTTAAGGACCACGGGCTGCAGTATCTGCTTGCTGCCTCGGTAATGACCGGCATATTGCAGCTGCTCGCCGGCTACCTGAAACTCGGCAGCCTGATGCGCTTCGTATCCCGTTCGGTCGTGACCGGCTTCGTCAATGCGCTGGCGATACTGATCTTTATGGCACAACTGCCAGAGCTCACAAACGTCACCTGGCACGTCTATGCGCTCACCGCCGCAGGCCTGGCAATCATCTACCTCTTTCCCTACCTCAATAAAACCCTTCCCTCCCCGCTGGTCTGCATCGTGGTGCTGACCGCCATCTCCATGTGGCTGCATTTAGATGTGCGCACCGTAGGCGACATGGGCAAGCTGCCGGATAGCCTGCCGGTGTTCCTTATCCCGGACATTCCACTGAACATGGATACGTTGCTGATAATCCTGCCTTACTCCGCCGGCCTTGCCGTTGTAGGGCTGCTGGAATCCATGATGACCGCCACTATTGTGGACGATATGACCGACACCCCGAGCGATAAAAACCGCGAGTGCAAGGCGCAGGGTATTGCCAACGTCTGTACGGCATTTATTGGCGGCATGGCGGGCTGCGCCATGATTGGTCAGTCAGTGATTAACGTGAAGTCGGGTGGACGGGGGAGGCTTTCCACTCTCACGGCCGGCGTGGTGCTACTGTTGATGGTGATCTTCCTGCGCGATTGGGTGTCTCAGATACCCATGGCGGCACTGGTTGCGGTGATGATTATGGTTTCCATCGGCACCTTCTCATGGCGATCAATTACGAACATGCGGACCCATCCGGTTTCAACCAGCATCGTAATGCTGGCGACCGTTGTCGTGGTGGTGGCAACCCACAATCTTGCGTTTGGTGTGCTGACCGGCGTGCTGATTGTGTCACTGAACTTTGCCACAAAAGTGGCCCATTTTATGACAGTCAGGTCGTCACTGGAGGGTGATACCCGAACCTACACAGTGACAGGCCAGGTCTTTTTTGCCTCAGTAGATCGTTTTACCCGCCACTTTGATTTTCAGGAAACTCAGGAAAGAGTGGTGATTGACGTAACGTTCGCGCATTTCTGGGACATTACGTCGATCAACGCGCTGGACCGCATCGTGATTAAATTCCGCCGCGAGGGTGCCAAAGTGGAAATCCGGGGCATGAACGACGCAACCCGCACGCTCATTGACCGTTTTGGTGTGCATGACAAACCTGAAGAGGTTGAACGGATAATGGGTGGCCATTAATCCACATGAGATCACTGGCGTGCCAATCCGCACGCCCTATTCCGCGAAACTGAGAAAGCTTAATGCGATGAAATGAATACCGACGCTGGCTGCGGAGGCGGGACAACAAAATGACGCTGCATACGTTTTATCTCCTCTGCTGTCGGCAAGCCAAACAGGCGTTTGAACTCGCGATTAAATTGCGACGGGCTTTCATAACCAACGGCATAACTCGCGGCGGCCGCGGTGATCTGCTGGCGTACCATCAGCATGCGCGCCTGATGCAGGCGTATCGATTTCACATACTGCATCGGCGGCATCCGGGTTATCGCTTTAAGATGATGATGGAACGTCGGTACGCTCATTCCCGTCTCCATCGCCAGTTGTGTCAGCGTTAACGGCTCCGCGTAAGTGGCATGGATGCGCTGTAACGCTTTGCCGATTTAGCCAAACTGGCCCTGTAAGGCCAGCGCGGCACGCATTGCGTTGCCCTGTACGCCTGTCAGCACGCGAAAATAGAGTTCACGAAGGCGTGCAGGACCCAGGATCTCCGCCTCAAGCGGATCATTCAGGACTTCGAGCAAGCGCAGCACAGCCGTTTTTACCCTGTCATCCATCATGCTCGACATCATGCTTTGCGGCACTGCCGAGGGATGCGGGGTGCCATGCTTCTCAATCTGCAGCATCAGTTCAGCGGCAAGCTGAAAGTCCAGATGCAGATACATCGCCAGTAACGGATGTTCTGCCGACGCGTCGGTTTCCATCACAAAGGGTACGGGCACTGAAACCGCCAGATAGTGCTGCTCATCATATAGATAAGTCTGCTGACCGAAATAACCGCATTTACTGCCCTGGCAGACGATCACAATGCCCGGATCGTAAAGGACAGGCGTTCTCCTAAGCGGTCGGTCGGAGCGCAAAATGCGCACATCGGGTAAGGCAGTGAGGTTGTATCCCTCCTGCACCGCAAGTGTTTTCACCAGAGAAATGATTCCTGACATCCCGCCACCTCATAAAATCAGGCAAGAAAAAGAGAAGATACGGCCTAAGAATGCGGCGATACTGAGAATACCATGCAACCTTCACACTGTATGGGAGTTCTTTTTATGACATCTGCAAAAACCATTTTAATCACCGGCGTCAGCAGTGGCTTTGGTCTCGCGCTGGCACGGGAAGCACTTGCCGCAGGCCATCGCGTCATCGGTACTGTGCGCAACCGCGAAGCCCGACAGGCTTTTGAGGCGCTCGATGCACAGCGCGCCTTTGGACGACTGCTTGATGTCACGGACGTTGAGAGTATTGATAAAGTAGTCAATGAGATTGAGTCTGACGTCGGGCCCATTGAGGTCCTGGTAAATAATGCCGGTTATGGCCATGAGGGCATTCTGGAAGAATCCTCGCTCGCTGAGATGCGACGGCAGTTTGACGTGAATGTGTTTGGCGCAGTCGCGATGATCAAAGCTGTCCTGCCGGGAATGCGCCATCGGCGCCGTGGACACATCATTTATATCACCTCAATGGGCAGTTTCATTACGCTGCCCGGCATAAGCTATTACTGTGGCAGCAAATTTGCACTGGCAGGAATATCGGAGACATTAAGCAAAGAGCTGGCACCCTTTAATATACATGTGACTGCCGTGGCGCCCGGCTCGTTTCGCACGGATTGGGCCGGGCGTTCAATGGTGCGCAGCGACCGCAGTATCCCGGACTATGACGCTTTATTCGACCCCATTCGTCAGGCACGTCAGGAAAAAAGTGGTAAGCAACCCGGAGATCCCGTCAAGGCTGCTCACGCCATCCTGACATTAATTAACAGTCAGAACCCACCCAGGCATTTGTTATTAGGCAGTGATGCATTAACGTTAGTACGGCAGGATCTCGCCGCATTAGGTCGGGAAATAGATCAATGGGAAAACCTCACACGCTCAACGGATGGGTAAACCGTTACTGATACAAAGCGTTCCCTGAATAATGATGGCCGCTCGCACCAGCGGCCATTTCACTCCGGCGCTTTACTGATCTTTATGCTGCCCTTTATTTAAGATGTCATGCGCCTGCACGTCCTGTATTTGGGCACAGCGATGTCTTAATTATCCGTTGCATAACATCATTTCTCCTGTCGAAATAAAACACTGCTGTCTGTATTACCTGATTCCGGCTGTGGTGATGAGCATAGTTTTCATATACGCCTTCTCAAGACGCGCAATTCCGCGTCGATACCCGTACTCTCTGACCACTTTGGGCTGAAAGACAGAAGAACAGGGAAAACAGTTGGGCGCTCACCAGCCGACAGGATATTTAGTGACCAATAATCGTTGTGAGGATTGCGTGAATAGTTCCCTTTACCGGGTTCAGGAAAAATAATCCGCAAAATTACGTCAGTGCGCCATATTTAATGACTGATCGAATTCAAAAAGGATTTACCGGTATGATGCACCCTCAACCTTCCCGCCTGGGCGGCTTACTCTTGCTACTCGCCGCCGTGATGGGCTTCGCGGTCGCTTTGTATGCGTGGCTCACACCACTGACCGGCGTGACTGGCACCATCGGAGCGCTGGGTGTGGCTATTGCCAGCGTAGTACTGGCGTTGCTGACGTTTCTTTTGCGTGGCGCATCCACGCGTGGTGCCCGCATTACGTTAATGGTGCTGACTTTACTCCTGTTGATCGGTATCGGTTTTGCTGCTGCGCTGCTGCATCAGTACATCATTACCGCAGCGATGGTGATCGGCCTGATTGGCCTGATTACACTTAACAATCACTCCGCCCGCCATCGTGTCAACGCCTGAGGAACCCCCTGTGCAAAACAATCACTATTCTCCACTCATGAAAGTCAGTATGACGGCACTGGCGCTGCTGCTTGCGCCGCTCACTCTCCATGCGCAGGATAAAGCCGCAGAAGCCTCAATGGGTGCGCGCGAAAAAGTCGATGCTGATGCGGCCAATCAACAGTCTCCAGGCACGACAAAAACGACAGATGAAGCATCAAGCGGTACGCAGAGTGCAGAAAATGTCGTCTCTGCGGATAATCCCGCCACCCCATTGGTGCCCGCCTCTGCCACCTGGGACAGCTTTCATGGTCAGCTGAATGCGCAGAAATACAGTCCTCTTAAACAGATTACCGCTGACAACGTCAGCAAACTGAAGAAAGTCTGGGAGTTTCATACCGGCGATGTCTCCGATGGTAAAGGCGATAAACCCGCTACCGTCTGGTCAGCAACACCCATTTTTGCCAATCAGACACTCTATATCGGTACACCGTTTGATCGCCTGATCGCGCTTGACCCAGGCACAGGTAAAGAGAAGTGGCACTATGACACTAAATCATCCCGTAAAGCGCTGACTCAGCCGGTTCTGAAAAACCGTGGCGTCTCCTACTGGCAGGCTAAAAATCCGGTTGCCGGCCAGGCCTGTCAGAAGATCGTCTACATGGGAACCGTGGGTGGCAAACTTTTTGCGCTGGATGCAGATTCCGGTAAGCCGTGCAGCGATTTTGCGGAAAATGGCATATTAGATCTTAATCAGTGGAACACTGTGAATGCCAAATACCCGCTGTCGGTGCTACAGCCACCCACGGTTGTCGGTAACCATCTTCTGATTGGCTGGGCAGGTAAAGACTGGGCCTATGCTGAAGCCCCTCCAGGCACCGTTTTTGCCGTCAACGCGCAGACCGGCAAACGTGAATGGACATTTGAAGCCATTCCGGCGGAGGTTCGCAAACGCACCGGTACGGCTAACGTCTGGACGCATATGTCTGCCGATGAGGCGCACGGTCTGGTCTATCTGCCTGTCTCGTCGCCGTCTCCTAACTACTGGGGCGGTAACCGCACCGCGCCTATTCCACTAGGTACCTCGACCACGGCACTGGATATTAATACCGGTAAAGTTGTCTGGTCCCGCCAGTGGGTACATCACGATGTATGGGATTACGACATCAACTCTGCGCCAACGCTGATGGATATCACCGTCAACGGTAAACAGATCCCGGCACTGATTCAGGCCACAAAGCAGGGCTTTTTGTTTGTGGTTAACCGTCTGACCGGCGAGGATGTCTGTCCGATTGAAGAGCGACCGGTACCTCAGGGTGATGGATCCGTAGAGGGTGAAGTGCTCTCGCCAACCCAGCCATTCCCAACCAAACCTGCGCCGCTGCTCGATCAGTCGAAAAAACCGGCAATCTGGAAACTGGCGGATGTGGTGGGTGCCGGTCAGTGTTCACGACTGTGGGATAAGCTGACCTATGAGGGTATGTATACGCCGCCAACGACCAA
>Ga0105251_10001472_pt1 | contig 20216 bp, 18 predicted proteins | sample KBSS64metaG_FD_80424 | JGI IMG/M metagenome (GOLD analysis project Ga0105251, IMG submission 80424) | Switchgrass rhizosphere microbial communities from Kellogg Biological Station, Michigan, USA - KBS S6-4 metaG | ecosystem: Host-associated > Plants > Roots > Rhizosphere > Soil | place...
ACGCGATCGGCGGCGTGCACACCAACAACCGCGACAAGTCGCAACTGAAAGGGCGGCGCAACTCGATCCGCCAGCGCGACACGAAGAATAAGTCCGATGGGCAGCACTTCTTCGGCAAGTATCCGGACATACCAGCGAGGCCGGCGCACCCATGGTTGCGGCCGTCTTTGGATGTAAACCGCGAGTTTGTGATGGCCGATCTCCAGGAGGCAGTCCGCCGAACGCTGCGCAAAGCAAGCCAGGGGGTAGGTAATGGCTGATCCATCGCTGGCATTGCAGGAGGCAATCTTCTCCAGGCTTCAGTCCGAGGTCAGCTGCCCGATATACGACGGCGCCCCGCTGAACGCTGACATGCCGTACGTATCCATCGACCGGGAAGTATCAGTCAACAGCAGCCCTATCTCGGGCCGCAAGCGCGAAACGCGCCTGCTGTACCTGTCGGTCTGGTCCGATGCAGTGGGCCAGGCCGAGGTCAAGCGCATCAACGGCGAGGTCATCGCCGCCTTGGACGAGCGCCGCCTCCCGCTGGAGGTGGGCCGCGCGGTATCCGTCCGGGTCGAGCAGTCCGACGCCCAGCGCGACGCCGACGGCATCACTTACCAGGGCTCGATCACCGTTCGCGTGATCACTACCCACTGAACTACCCACCGGCCGCGCCGCGGCTTTTATCCAATGTGCCTTTGGAGGAACCCTCATGGCCGACGACAACCTCAACACAGCCGCCGGCTGCCGCCTTGCAATTGGCGGCAAGACCGGTGCCGACACCGAAACCGCATACAAGGCCGATACCTACGTTGATGTGGGCGAGATAGAAGATTTGGGTGAGTTTGGCGATACCTTCAGCAGCGTCACCTTTACCTCGCTGCGCAACGGCCGTGTCCGGAAATACAAGGGCACCGCAGATGCTGGCGACCTCACTGTTACCGTCGGCCTGGACAATGGAGATGCTGGCCAGAACGCAGTGAAAGTGGCACATAAGGACCGCAGCAAGGGCGACTACAACATCAAGATCACGTTGAACGACGGCGACCCTGATGCGTCTCCAGTGATCGCCCCTTCCACCTTCTACTTCCGCGTGAAGGTGATGAACAACACAGTAGCGCCCGGTGCTGCTGACAACGTGGTGCGCCGTAACATCACCTTGGGCATCAACTCCGACATCATCGAGCTGCTGCCTACCCCCGTCACACCATGACCGGCCGGGGCTTCGGCCCCAGCAACACAGGACCTGATCCATGAACAAGACTTTGCACGGTACTGTTACCGTGAAATTGGGCGACGAGGAGTTCTTGCTTCAGCCCACCCTCAAAGCTGTGCGCGCGATTGAAAGTCGCTTTGGCGGCCTGCGCGGCGCATCACAGACCATCACAGCCATGAGCATCGATGGTTGCGCGATAATTCTTGCCGCCGGCGCGGGCTTGGAGGGCAAGGATGCTGAAGCCATTCCGGACAAGGTTTGGCAGGCAGGAGTTATTAACGTTTCCACGCAGCTCAACAAGTACTTGGTCGCACTTTACAACCCGCGCGGCGGTGACGAGGGAAAGGAACCGGCCGGGGAGGCGTGAGCGTCGTCGAGGACGGCAGCTACGTTGACCGGCTGTACGCGATCGCCACTGGGTGGCTCGGTTGGTCGCCAGAGGCGGCCTGGCGCACCCCTATGCCTGAGCTGTTCCTAGCAATGGATGCGCGCATTGAATGGGCCCAGATGACCAATCCTTTCGGCAACGGCAAGGCCTCTGGGCCAACCCGCATACCAGGCGCCTCTGCCGTGGCTGACAAGCTGCGGCAGGCGTTGACAGGGCGAAAGCCGGGGTAGGTGACCACAGGTGCTTTTGTTACTCTCCGAAGTTTTTGGAGGGGTTATGAATAAAGTTCTTGTAACGCTGGGGCTGCTCAGCGCGCTAACGTCGGTCGTGCATGCTGACGGCCAGGGCAGAAGCCCACTTGAGGCAGAGATGGGCGGGCAGGTTTACCTCTGCGGCCTGAAATCACAATTGGCCCAGGCTACGAAGGGTAAGAGGCAAGACGGTTTAACTGCTGAAGCCAGAGAGTGCTCTGTTAGCAGTAAGGAATCTGCGAAGGCCAGGGTAAAGGGGGAGCTTGATAAATACCCAGAAGGCGATCCCATGCGGGACCGGCTCAAGGCGCTGTATTCCGCTTACCTCACCTACATGGACGCAGCTATGTGGGGTAAGGATTTGGTCGAAAGCAGCGAGGCATTGGCGTTCAAGGTGAAATCAAACGAGTACAAGGCCGAGCTTCAGCTTCGGTGAAGAGATGACAGTTAAAAAGCCCGCTACTGCGGGTTTTTTGTTTTCTGGAGAAAAGCATGGCCGATACCGATATTCAGGGAATGCTGGTCCGCATTGAAGCGACCACCGCCCAGCTACGCTCGGAAATCGCCCGCGCCGACTCCAGCGTAGCGCAAGGCGCTATGAAGATTGATCGTTCTCTCGCGCAGATCGACGATGGTTTTGACCTTGTAGGGGAGAGCGCGAAAAGTGCGGGCGCACTGATCAAAAATGCAATGGGCTTGGCCGCCGGCGCGATCTCAGTCAAGTCAGTAATAGATGCTGCTGACTCATACTCGCAGATGTCCGATCGGATCGGTCTGGCCACCGGCAGCTTTGGCGAATACAACCTGGTCCAGGAGCGGCTGCTCGAAACGGCAAAGCGTACCTACCGCCCGCTGAGTGAGGCGCAAGAGCTTTTCATCAGGACAGCTGACAGCCTGAAGTCCATGGGCAAGGGCACTGGCGAGGCGCTGGACGTCATGGATAGCTTCAGCTTCCTATTGGTGACCAACTCCGCCAGCGCCGACAAGGCTTCATCTGCAATCGATGCGTACTCCAAGGCCTTACAGACAGGTAAAGTTGAGGCGGATGGGTGGCAGTCGATTCTGGCGGCAATGCCTACTGTCGTGGACACTCTATCCAAGGCAACAGGCAAAAGCGCCGAGGAGATCCGCTCCCTTGGTGCACAGGGCAAGCTGAGTCTGGAGGTCCTTACAGACGGCCTGCAGAAGTCGGCAGAAGCCAACGGCAAGCTGGCCGACAGCATGGGCGTAGCGGTGCGGGACGCTTTACAGAATCTCAGCAATGCGTTCTCGGTCTATGTGGGTCAAGCAAATGAGGCCAGTGACTTCACCGGAATGCTCGCCGGTGGAATCTCGTTGCTGGGCGATAACTTTGGAACTCTCGCCGACATCGCTCTTGCTGCAGCCACTGCTGCGCTGGCCAAGTATGGAGCAGCAGCTGCGGGGGCAGCATACTCCGCGATCAAAGACGCATCAGCCAGGAGGGCTCAAGCTGCCGCGGTGCTGCTCGCCGCTCAGGCGGAGCAACAAAAAGCGCAGACAACGGTATTTCTTGCGGAAAAGGAGGCGATTGCCGCGCGCGGGACGGGCGCGCAGACGCAGATGTCTTTGCAACTGGCCGAGGCCAGAATGGCGGAGGCACGAGCAACCGCTGCGGCCGGAGCGGCACAGGAGGTGGCGAGTCGTGCGAGCTTCAGCCTAATGGGAATGCTCGGCGGCCCTGTTGGAATGATCGCCCTTGCAGTTGGAGTGGCAACCGCCTTCCTCACGCTGCGAAACAACACTGGTGAGCTGGAGAAGAAGCTTGGCGATCTTGCCGACCCAGTGGACAAGCTTGCTGAGCGCTTCAATAAGCTCAATCGAGCCACGCAATCGGTAACGTTGCGTGAGCTGACCTCAAAAGTTGAGGACATGCAGGATCAGCTTCGCCAGATGTCTGGCGCTATCGCTGACCAGTTCGAAGCCGACATGAGGAACATGGGCGCTGCCGGCGCTGATGGGTTAATGGCCGGCTTGGTGCCTCTGCCCGATGACGCGCAGAAAGCGCTCGAGCTTGTGAGGCAGGCGTCTACCAACCAGGCAGACGGTATAAAGGTTGACTGGAAGGCAGTAGCTGACCAACTCCGCCAATTCCCTAGTGTGACCGAATCAATGGCTCGCGCCATTGAAAAGAGCCAAGCGCCGGTCACTGACTTCAGCGCTGAGCTTGAGCATCAACGTGAGGTTCTCGCGAGGCTCACGGATCAGACCGATCAGCATTCGGACGCTTTGGGACGCAACGCGGCCAAGGTTGCGGAGGCAGCCACTGCGGGCCAGAAGTACCTTGAACAACAGCTCAAACAGTTGGCTGCATCCCAGGACAAGACATTCCTCGCGGCCGCGAATCGCTTCATCGAAGAAAACACTGACCTCACCGATGGTATGGCTGCTGCGATCCGATCGGCTGCCGCCGCTCGTGACGCTCAGAAAAAATCCGACGATGCGGCTGCCAAGGCGCTGAGGGAGGGCTCATCCGAATCTGAGAAGGCGGCCAAGAAGCAGCTCAAGGACTTCGCGGCCACCGAGGAAGGCTACAAGCGCCAAATCGAGCTGATCAACACCACCAGCGACAGGCAAAAGGACGCCACTGAGGTGGCCAAACTCTCGTTCGAGATGCAGGAAGGCAAGCTCAGCAACCTGTCCAAGGCCCAGCAACAACGCCTACTTGAGCTGGCCGCAGAGCTGGACGGTCTCAACAAAATCAAGAAGGCCAACGAGGACGCGCTCAAGCTCAGCGCTTTTAAGTCGGCACAGGGAGCCGGCACGCAGACGATGGTCAACGGGTTTGACCAAGAGCTGGCCGGCATCGGTATGGGTGACAAAGCCCGTGACCGAATGCGGTCTGACTTGGCCCTTCGGCAGAAGTACGTTGAAGACCTTAACGCTCTGAATGAGCAGCGTAACACCGGTCAGGTCACGCCAGAACTCTATGCCAGCGAGACCCAGGTCCTTCAGGACGAACTTGCAAAAAGACTCCAGGCCCAGCAGGACTTCTACACCGCAACAGATGAGCAGCAGTCAGAGTGGATGAACGGTGTTCATGAAGCCTGGGCTAACTTCGCCGACGAAGCGCAGAACTACTCGGCTCAGGCCGCTGACGCCACTAGCAGCATCTTGGGCGGCGCGCGCAGCGAATTGAGCACGTTTATGACGGATGTGGCGACTGGGGCAGAGACCGCCAGCGATGCCCTTGGGAACATGATCAGCGGGTTCGCTAAAAGCGTTCTCGCGGCCCTGGCCGATATGGCCGCGCAGTGGCTGGTCTACCAGGCTGTGCAATTGGTGGTAGGGAAGACCACTCAGGCCAGCTCCGCCGGAATGCTGGCGGCGAACGCCCAGGCTACGGCGCTGCAGGCTGGCCTGGCTGCTTTTGCCTCGACGGCGGCAATCCCTATCGTCGGTCCTGCGCTGGCTCCTGGCGCTATGGCAACCGCTCTGACTATTGCTACGCCGCTTGCAACAGCGGTTGGCATGACAGCCCTGTCAGGCGTGGGCTTCATGGATGGCGGCTATACCGGCAATGGTAGGCGCGACGAAGTCGCCGGTCCGGTTCACCGTGGCGAATACGTGTTTGATGCTGAGGCGACAGCCAGGATTGGCGTGGGCAATCTCGAGGCCCTTAGCGACGGGCGGGTCGGAATGATTGGCCGAGAGTCTTCGGCTCTGGCTGGCACCGAGCGCCATCAGAGCGGTCCGCAGATCATCATCAACTCGCCAATCAACGTGCAGGCCCAGCAAGGCGTGAGCGATGAGCAGGCGCGGCGCCAGGGAGCGGGCCTGCGAGAAGGCTTCGAGGACGTAGTGCGTGATGTGCTTTACAGGGAAACCCAGCAGGGCGGCTTGCTTTGGAGAAAATAATGACAGAGATCTTCAGCTTTGACGTTGAGGCCGAAGCTGACGGCGAGGTCAAGCAAAACACCTGGGAAAATAACTTCGGCGACGGGTTCGTCCAGGCGGGCGGGGTAGGGATCAATACCAAGTCTCAGTCTTGGAGCCTATCCCACACAGGGCTCCTGGTTGAGGGTGAGGAAGCCTCGGAGATCCGCAAATTCCTGGATCGCCATGAAGGCTACCGAACCTGCTACTGGACCCCACCTGGTGGTGTGCAAGGGCGATATAGAGCTAAAGGCTACAAGATTCGATCTCGCGGAAGTCCAAATTTGGTGACGATCACGTGGACATTCGACCAGAGATTCACCCCTTACTGACCCCGCTCTGCGGGGTTTCTGCTTTCTGAGGCCTCATGACTTTCGAAACTGACATCCAGAAACTCGAGCCGGGCAATCAGATCAGGCTGTACGAGGTTGACGCCACGCGCCTGGGCGGCAACGTCATGCGCTTCCACGGCCACGCCCAAGAGGTCGATATCATCTGGCAAGGTCAGCTGTACTCGGCGATGCAGATCGAGGCAAAGGGCTTCGACATCCGCGGCGATGGCCGGCCAGCTACGCCAACGCTACAGCTGGTCAATGAAATCGACGGTATGCGGGGCGCAGTCACCGCGCTGTGCCTGGCTTTGAAGGACTTGGTGGGCGCCAAGGTGAAGGTCATTGAAACCTTCCGTCACTTCCTCGACGCCGCCAACTTCCCCGATGGGAACCTCGAGGCGTCCAACCAGGCCCGGGAAAACCTTTGGTATATCGAGCAGAAAACCGATGAAGATCGCCAGCAGGTGACGTTCCAGCTGTCCAGTCCGCTGGACATGGGCGGCATCATGCTGCCGAGCCAGCAGATCACCAAGTTGTGCCGCTGGGCCTGCCGAGGGCAGTACCGGGGCGAGGCGTGCGCCTACACCGGCGCGACCATGTACACCAAGCAGGACGAGCCCACCGACAACCCGGCGCTCGACCGCTGCCCGGGGCGCTGGAAGAGCTGCAAGCTCCGCGGCAACACCCGCCGGTTCGGCGGCTCCATGGGCGCGAGCCTGATCGCCAGTTCGAGGTAACAGATGCGCATCAACCAGACATTGCAGGCCGCGATCCGCGAGCATGCTGAACGCGAGTACCCTACCGAAGCGTGCGGGGTGCTGATCAAGACCGACCAGGGCCGGGTATACGTGCCGTGCCGCAACTTGGCGAAGACGCCGCGGGAGAATTTCCGCCTTCACCATGAAGACTTGGCAAAAGCCGAGGACCAGGGTGAGTTGCTGGCGATCGTGCACAGCCACCCTGATGCCGCGGCCATGCCGAGTATGGCCGACCTGGTCAGCTGCGAGCTGCATGAGGTGCCATGGGGCATCGTCGGCTGGCCCGGCGGTGACATGCAATGGTTCAAGCCGTCCGGCTACCAGGCCCCGCTGCTGGGGCGCGAGTTCGCCCATGGTCTGCTCGATTGCTGGGGCGCCTGCCGCGACTGGTACGCACGCGAGGCCGGGCTGGCGCTGCCCAACTTCGAGCGGGACGACCTGTGGTGGGAGCAGGAGGATGGCCCGAGCCTCTACGAGTCGAACTTCACCGACGCCGGCTTCTACCAGGTGGACGTGCCACAGCGCGGTGACATGTTGGTGTTCATGGTGCCATCACCCGGGCGGCCCTGTTTCCACCCGAACCACGCGGCTATTTACCTGGGCAGCCAGCCGGGCCTGGCCAGCGAGCCGGCGGCATCCCTTGGCGGTAGCGGGCCGTTCATTTACCACCACATGGCTGGGCGGGCATCGACTCGCGAGATATACGGCTGGTCGATGGCCAGCCGCTGCCGGCTGATCCTCCGGCACAAGGACTATCAACCATGAAGCGCACGGTGAAGTTGTACGGGGTGCTGCGCAAGCACTTCGGTCGCGAGTACGTTCTGGATGTGAACAGCACCCGTGACGCCATCCAGGCGCTTTGCAACATGCTCCCAGGCTTCGAGAGCTTCCTGTCCAACGGCGAGGAGAGGGGGCTGGTGTTCACTGTTTTCTCCGGTAACCGCAACCTCTCGGCCGATGATCTGGACCTGAAGGGTGACGATGCCGGCGATATCCGTATCGCGCCGATCATCCAGGGCAGCAAGCAGGCCGGGTTGTTCACCACGATCCTCGGCGTGGCGTTGGTCGTGGCCGGCTTCTTCACGTTCGGCACAACTTCCGCCGTCGGTGTCGCCATGATCGCGGGCGGCGCGGCCATGGGGCTTTCTGGCGTCGTGCAGATGCTTTCGCCGACCGCCAATACTGGCAGCCTTGACCGCAACGAAGACGGCAACAACCCCAGCTACGGCTTCGGTGGCGCGGTCACGACGATCGCCCAAGGCAACCCCTATCCGGTGCTCTACGGCGAGCGGGAGATCGGCGGGGCCGTCGAGTCCGGCGGGATTTATACGCAAGACCGGCTGTGAAAGCTGGAATCACTAAACCCGCTCCGGCGGGTTTTTAGTTTTTTGGAGAGTGGAATGGGTCAAGCACTTAAACGCGCTGCCCGGCAAGTTGTCGGTAGCAAGGGCGGTTCCAAGAAGCAGAAGCAGCCCAGCATCGCTTCTAACAGCGTGCCCTCTATCGCCACGGTGCGCATGGTCTACCTGTGGAGCTGGGGGCCAATTGTAGGCCCGGTCAACGAGTTGCGCTCGGTGAAGCTGGACGGCACCGCTGTCATGGCAGACGACGGCACCCTGAACTACCCAGGCGTCAAATGGCAGTTCCGGTCCGGCGAGCTTAACCAAGAGCGGATGACCGGGATCAGTGAGTCCAGCAACGAGATTGCTGTCGGCCAGCAGTTGCTCAGCACCACGCCCTACGTTCATTCCATCACCAACTCCATGCTGGATGCCGTGCGCTTGCGCTTCTCGTGGCCGCAGCTGCAGTCCCAGGATTCGGGGGGCAACATCGACGGTGTTCGCATCGAGTATGCGGTAGATGTTTCCACCGATAACGGCCCGTTCCAGCAGGTGCTGCTGTCCGAGGTCAACCGCAAGAACGTCACCAAGTACGAGCGTTCGCACCGCATCGATCTGCCCGCCGGCAGCCGCTGGGCGATCCGTGCCCGCCGGATCACGCCGGAAGCCAACAGCTCGCTGGTGCAGGACGGCATGTACGTCGAAGCCATCGCCGAGGTGGTCGACAGCGACCAGGAGTATCCGCTGACCGCCGTCAGCTGCCTGGAGTACGACGCTGAGCAGTTCGGTGGCGATATCGCTAAGATCGCCGTGCTGATGCGCGGGCGGATCGTGCGTGTGCCCATGAACTACGACCCGGTGAGCCGCACGTATGCCACCAGCGGCGCCGGCACCACCAATGGCGTTTGGGACGGCACCTTCAAGGAGGCGTACACCAACAACCCAGCCTGGGTGTTCTACGACCTGGCCCTGCACCCGTACTACGGCCTGGGCGATCGCATCGACGCGACCATGATCAACCGCTGGTCGCTATACCGCATCGGGCAGTACTGCGACCAACTGGTACCGGACGGCTTGGGCGGCCAAGAACCGCGCTTCACCTGCAATCTGTACCTGCAGAAGCAGGCCGAGGCCTGGGCGGTGCTGCAGGACCTGGCGGCCATCTTCCATGGCCTGGCCTTCTGGGACGGCAGCCAGATCACCGTCAACGCCGATATGCCGCAGGACCCGGTCTACAACTACACCCTGTCGCAGATCCTCGACGACGGTGCGGTCAAGTACACCGGCAGCAAGCTGCGCGATCGGCACAGCCAGGCCATGGTGTCGTTCGATGACCCGAATCGAGGCTACGACACCGACAAAGAGCCGGTCTTCGATGAAAGCGCCATTGCCGAGTATGGCGTGCGCGAGATATCCGTGGAGGCTGTGGGATGCACTTCGCGCGGCCAGGCCCAGCGCGCAGGCCAGTGGGCGCTGATGACGGAGCAGCTGCAACTGCGTGGTGCCAGCTTCCGGGTCGGCCTGGATGGCTATATCCCGAAGCCAGGCAAAGTCATCACGCTGTCCGATCCGATGCTCGCTGGCCGTGCCAATGGCGGCCGTATTGCCGCAGTGGCCGGTCGTGTCGTGACGGTAGATCGTGACATCAAGGTACCAACTGGTGCTCGCTTGCTGGTCAACCTGCCCAGCGGCAAGTCCGAGGCGCGCCAAGTACGTTCGGTGGACGGCCGCCAGATCACTGTCACGGCGGACTTCAGCGAGATACCGCAGCCTGAATGCGGATGGGTGCTGGACTTCGACGACCTGAAGCTCATGCAGTTCTACGTGCGCAACGTCACGCGCCCGGAGTGGCACCAGTTCCAGCTGGAGTGTATCCAGTACGAGCCGAGCAAGTTTGACGCAGTGGATTACGGCACGGTGATCGATGACCGCCCCATCAGCGTCCTGCCCCCGGGTGTACAAGATGCCCCGGCGCGCGTGCTGATCGGCAGCCATTCCTCGATTGACCAGGGCATCGCTGTCACCACCATGACGATCTCCTGGGATGCAGCGCCCGGGGCCGTGGCCTACGACGTTGAATGGCGCTGGGGTTCGCGTGACTGGGTAAAAATGCCGAGAACCGGTGAACTGGCTGCCGATGTGCGTGGTGTGTATGCCGGCCAGTATTTGGCCCGCGTGCGCGCTGTCAGCTCCATGGATGTCTCGTCGATTCCGACTATCTCGTCACTCACCAACGTGGCCGGTAAGATCACGCCGCCGCCGGCGGTTACTTTCCTGACCACCGAGAGCCTGCTGTTCGGCATCGGCATCAAGTGGGGCTTTCCGGCCGGCGCCGAGGACACCCAGCGTACTGAGCTGTGGTACAGCGAAGGCGCTGATCTGGACAAGGCCACCAAGCTGGCCGACCTGGCGTACCCGCAAAACGAGCACGTCATGCAGGGGCTGCGCGCCGGGCAGACGTTCTATTTCTGGGTCCGTCTGGTAGACCGCACTGGTAACGTGGGTCCTTGGTATCCGGTCGGCGGCGCAGTGGTCAGTGGCCAGGCCAGTGCAGACGCAGGCCCTATCCTCGAACAGATTGCAAAACAGATCACCGAGACCGAGCTGGGTAAGGAACTGACCGAACGCATCGACCTGGTCGACAAGAATGGACCCGGCTCGGTTAATGAACGCGTTGGTGAGGTCCGCAACGAGCTCAACGAGCAGATTGCCGAGGTTAATACCTCCATCCAGTCGGTCAACGACTCGGTGACGGTGGCGCGGGATGAGTTGCGTCAGCAGATCAATGCGGTGGACCAGGATGTCGAAGCCGCCAAAATCGCACTCCAGCAACAGATTGCCGCGGTTGATCAGGAGGTTGATGCCGCCAAGGCAGACCTGCAGCAACAGATCAACAGCGTGTCTGTTCTGGCCGGCTCGCTGCCGTACAACAAGGACAAGGCCTACAGCATTAACCAGGGCACACTGGGCGCCGACGGCAAGCTGTATCAGGCGTTGAAGGCGGTACCGAAGAACAACCCGCCGCCGAACGCTACCTACTGGACGGATGTTGGGCAGGCTATCGTCACGGCGGCCGGTACCGCTGCGCGTGTGTCCAAGGTCGAAACCGACGTGACCACGCTGGACGGCAAGACGACTGCCCAGGCCACACAGCTCAATGGCCTGCAGACCAGCCTTACCACCACCAACCAGAACGTGACCACCGCGCAGCAGGCAGCTGAAGCGGCAAACACGCTGGCAGGAGGCAAGGGCAAGGTGATCATCCAGGCAGCGGCCCCGGCGGTTGCCGATCGTCTGGCCCAGAATCTCTGGATCGATACCACGGGCAACGCCAACACGCCGAAACGCTGGAGTGGCAGCGCCTGGGTGGCGGTCACGGACAAGGCTGCTACTGATGCTGCTGCGGCGGCCGCAAGCGCTTTGGCGCTGGCCCAGACCAAGGCTGACGCCACGGTGGTGAACAACCTGACCCTGCGCGTCTCGGATGCCGAGGGCAAGCTGGTGGCCGAAGGTCAGCGGCTGGATGGCATGCAGACCAGCCTGGACGGCAAGGCGACCTCGGCCGCCCTGCAGCAGGTCACCAGCCGTGTCACCGCGACCGAAGGTAAGAACGCCACACAGGACCAGCAGATCAGCTCGCAGAGTTCTGCCATCGTCTCGCTCACCGACAGCGTGGCCAAGAAGGCCGAAGTCTCGACCGTGCAGGCCCTGAGCAACCTGGTCAACCAGCAGGGGCAAGACCTCACCGCGCAGGGCCAGGCACTGGTCAGCATCAATGCTGCGCTGCCGACGATGGGCGGAGAGAACCTGGTCTACAACCCCTCGTTCGAGCGGCAAACCGATAACAATGGCGTTGCCCAGGGATGGTGGCACGACCGGTCGAGTAACGTCGGTAGCAGTGCGCCGTCGCTGGTCCCCTCGAAGCTTGCCGCAGGTGTCGCGCAGCGTCTTGATGTCACCGACATTCCCACCAATGGCTGGGCCCGGGTTTATCTGCGCGCGTCGCTCAAAGCGATCAAAGTCCGGCCGGGCGCCGTTTACACCGCCTCGGTGTACATGCGGGGCACTGCAGGGCTGCGGATTTTGGCGCAGGTGTATAGCCGAGATGCGGCCGGGGCCAACAGCGTTTCATGGCCAGGCAACCGAGTCGACGCGGCCGAGACATGGCAGCGGGTATCGGTGACCTTCACCGCCACCGACCAGACCGTCGACGTCTGGCCAGCGGCGGTTGTCTATGGTGGGGCCGGGGTCACGGCCGGGTTTATCGAAGTTGACCAGTACCAGCTGGAGGAAGGCTCTCAGGCAAGTGGTTGGCGCGACAATGGACAGGTCGAGGCCGGTAACCAGGCGGCCACAGCGGCCGCTGTCGATGCCATGTCCGCCAAGGTGACCCAACAGGGCGCCGACCTGACCAGCGTGTCGAGTAAGACCACCTCACTGGAAAACAGCCTGACCACTACCAACGGCAACGTCACGACGGCGCAGCAGGCGGCACAAGCGGCGTCCGACGCGGCCGGCGCCAAGGGCAAGGTGCTGTATCAGTCGACCGCGCCGGCCGTGGCAGATCGCCTGGCCCAGAACCTGTGGATCGACACCACCGGCAATGCCAACACGCCGAAACGCTGGAACGGCAGCACCTGGGTGGCGGTCAGCGACAAGGTGGCCACCGATGCCGCGGCTGCCGCTCAGTCGGCGATCAATCAGGTTGCGCAGAAGGCCGATGCGAGTGTTGTGAGCGGCCTGACTACCCGCGTCAGCGATGCAGAAGGCAAGCTGTCTTCCCAAGCGACCCGCCTGGACGGGATGCAGACCAGCATCGACGGCAAGGCCAGCTCTCAATCCTTGCAGCAGGTGACCAACCGCGTCACAGCGACCGAGCAGAAGGACGCCGCGCAGGATCAGCAGTTGTCGTCGCAGAGCCAGGCGCTGGTGTCGCTCACGGACACCGTAAGCAAGAAGGCCGAAGCTGCTGCGGTGCAGGCCTTGAGCAATGATGTGAAGCAGCAGGGGCAGACCCAATCGGCCCAGGGCAAGTCGCTGACCGACCTCAATGCCAAGCTGCTGGCCAGCCAGGACAATTCGCCGACCAAGGTCTATCAGAGCGTGTTCTCGGACATGGCGGTGGACCAGTGGGCGAACCTGTTCGGCGGCCCTACGGCCAGCACCGTTTTCTCCAATGAGGAAGGTAACACCAGCGGGGCAACCATCAAGGTCAGCGGTGGCGCTGGCAATTCCACCTGGTGGGGCGCTTCGACCCGCAAAATCAGGTTTGACCCGACGCGGCTGTACAAGCTGTCCATTCGGTTCAAGCAGTTAACCGCCGGCAAGGGCAATCCAATCACCTATGCCGGGGTGGACGGATTTGCCGAAGACGGCGTAACCCGGATCAACTCCAGTGGGGCCAACACCAAGGACTCTTCGCACTATGTGATCACTGCTGGCAGATCGCACCCGATTGGTGAATGGATGGAGTTCACCACCCATGTCAAAGGCTACACCGTTGGCAGTGAAGGGGGCGGGGCAGGTGCCGGTACCGTTGCCGATCCGAAGCGGTTGAAGACTGGGATTGCCTGGATTTCACCGATGCTGGTTGCCGGTTACAACAACATCGGCGGTGAGTTGGCGGTTGACTACTTCTTGATTGAAGACGTCACCGAGCAGGCTCAGATCGATGCCGGCGCCACGGCGACCAACGCGCTGGCCGTTCGAGTCGAGAAGAATGAGCAAGGGCTAAGCTCGGTCAGCAATCAAGCTGTACAGCTGGAAAACAGCCTGACCACCACCAATCAGAACGTGACGAATGCGCAGAATGCGGCGCAGGCCGCGTCCAACCTGGCCGGCAGCAAGGGTAAGGTCATCGTCCAGCGGGAGACGCCAGCGGCCGCTGACCAGCTTGCGCAGAACCTTTGGATTGACATAACAAACGGAGCCAACACCCCGAAACGCTGGACTACGTCGGGTTGGCTGCCGGTGACCGATAAAGTCGCCGTCGACGCCGCAGCGGCAGCGGCGAATGCCCTGTCCGAGGTGGCCAAGAAGGCCGACGCGAGTGCGCTGCAGTCGCTGAACAGCAAGGTGGATCAGCAAGGACGAGACCTGACTGCCACCAGCAACAACGTGGTGTCGCTGGGCAGCACCATTGGCCGCGCTCTGGACAACTCGCCCACCAAGGTCTACCAAAGCGTGTTCTCGGACATGTCCATGGACCAGTGGGTGTCGACCAACAGCGGCGCCGGTGCCACTGCTTCGTACGGCGCACCTGCCGGCATCAGTCGGGGCGCTGCCTTGATCCTGAATGGCGGAGCCTCCAACAGAGCTTGGTGGGGCGCGTCCACGCGCAAGATCAGGTTTGACCCTTCGCGGCTCTACAAGCTGACCGTTCGCGTGCAACAAGTCCTGATGGGCGCCGGGTCGCCTGGTACGTATGCCGGCGTTGACTGCTTTGCCGAGGACGGCGTTACCCGGATCGCAACAAGTGGCGTGAACAGCGTGGGCTCCTCGCACTATGTGGTGCTGTCGAACCGGAAGATTCCTCAAGGCGAATGGCTGATCGCCGAGGTGTATGTCAAAGGCCATACCACCGGCAGCGAAGGCGGCGGAGCCGGCGGGGGTACGCTGGCCGACCCGAAGCGATTGAAGGAGGGCACAGCCTGGTTCTCGCCAATGCTCATCGCGGGTTACGACAACATGGGCGGGCAGGCCATCTTTGATTTCTTCGACATTGAAGATGTGACCGAGCAGGCCCAGTTGGATGCCGGCGCCGCTGCGACGTCGGCGTTAGGGACGCGGATCACCCAGACCGAGCAGGGACTGACCAGTGCTTCCAATCAGCTCACTGAGCTGAATAACAACATAGGCGATGTCGGCGGGGAGAATCTGGTTTTCAACCCGTCCTTTGAGCGAGCGGACCCCGGCACCCCAGGGATGGCCGACGGGTGGTGGCACGACGGGACAGGGAGCGGTATTCGCACGCCTACGTTGGTGCAATCTACATTGGCTTCTGGTGTGGCCCAGCGCCTGGATGTGTCAGGCCTGTCCCCAGCAACCTGGGCTCGGGCCTATGTGAAGTCGGCCGGACGGTTCAAGCCAGTCCCCGGAAAGACCTACACAGCATCCGTGTACCTTCGGGGCACCCCTGGCTTGCGGGTTCTTCCCGGGGTGTACGGGACCAATGAGGCAGGAGCCGGGACCGAGAGCTGGGGGGCGGCAAGGGCTGATGCAAGTGAGTCCTGGGTGCGTCTGTCGGTGACCTTCACCCCTGGCCCCACCACCACCAAGCTGTTCGCGGCATTTGTGGTGTATGGCGGCGCATCAGTCAGCGGTGGCTACATTGAGGCTGATCGCTACCAGATCGAAGAGGGCACCCGCGCCACGGGCTGGAGGGATAACGGTCAGGTCGCCAGCGCCCAGCAAGCGGCGACCTCCGCTGCTGTTGAGTCGCTCAGTTCGGCGGTCTCGCAGCAGGCTGGCACGCTGTCGAGTGTGGGGAGCCGGACCACCAGTTTGGAAAACAATCTCACCACGACCAATGGCAACGTGAACACAGCGCAGCAGGCAGCTGATGCGGCGAACACGCTGGCAGGTGGCAAAGGGAAGGTGATCATCCAGGCGGCCGCCCCGGCCGTGGCTGACCGTTTGCCCCAAAACCTGTGGATCGACACCACCGGCAACGCCAACACCCCCAAACGCTGGAGCGGCAGCGCCTGGGTGGCGGTGACCGACAAAGCGGCTACCGATGCGGCGGCGGCGGCACAGTCGGCGCTTACTCAGGTTGCGACCAAGGCCTCCGCCTCGTCGGTCGATGCGCTGACGCAGCGGGTCACTAGCAATGAAGGCGGCCTGGCTTCTCAGTCGAGCAACATCCTTGATTTGCGAAACTCGGTTGCAGCTGTACAGAAAGCGGCCGATGCCTCGGTTGGCCTGGACCCTGCGCCTGGGTGCACCTGGCAGTTCGATAATGGTGCTGAGGGATGGTATGGCGCGAACGCTACTGCAGTAGCTGGAACCGGGTTCTTGAAGGTCACAGCCACTGCAAGCAACCCTCAACTGCAGAGCGCTGCGGCTGCTATTGGCCTTACTGGCGCGCTGTTCACCAGGGTCAGGGCGCGCATCACCCGAAGGGGCGGTAGCGGCTGGCGTGGAACGCTTTATTACGCCACTCCAGGTCACGGGTTTTCCTCCACCATCTACTCCACCTTGCCTAACCCAGGCTTGGCGATCGGCGATTCGGCGATCGTGGAATGGGACATGGAAAACCTGAACAGTGGGGGCACGGACTGGGTAGACAGCACCATCAGTCGCTTGCGTCTGGATCTTGGGGCGGTGAGCGGGGATGTGTTTGACGTTGACTGGATTGTCGTGGGCCGTGTGGCCCCGGCCGCATCGAGCCGTGCACTGTCGTCAGTGGAAAGCACTGTCACCCAGCAGGGCAGCAAGCTGACGGCAGAGACATTGCGTATCGACGGGTTGTACACCGCCGTAGGCGATGCCAACGCGGCGATTCAGAACGAAGCCAAGGCCCGGGTTGATGGGGAAGGGGCGCTAAGCAAGCAGATCCAGACCACCCAGTCGTCGCTGGGCACGACCAATGCGGCGGTGCAGCAGGTTGCGACGGCTCAGGCGAACATGAAGGGGATGCTTAACGCCCAATACACCATGCGGGTGCAGGTGAACAACCAATATGGTGCGCACGTCTGGGCGGGCTTCGGTATTGGTATCAACGAGCAGAACGGCGTTGTGCAGTCTGCGTTTGTGATCAATGCGGACAAGTTCATCTTGCTCAATACGACCGGCGGACTTTCGTCGCCGTGGTCTGTAGTGGGTGGCCAGACCTTTGTGGCTGATGCCTACATTCGCAAGGGGAGTATCGGTCGCGCGAAGATCGCAGATGCGGCCATCGGTACCGCCAATATCGAAGATGGTGCCATTAAGGCCGCCAAGATCGGGGTGGCCGAAATTGACACGCTGCGCATCCGTGGCAACGCCGTCACGGTTCCGGTATCGGCTAATAACCCCGGGAATGTGCTCGGCGTCGGTGTAGGCCAGTGGCAAAACCTGATCGCCATCGGCGTGCAAATGGACGAGGGTGGTTTCATCACTGCCCAGTACAGCTGCTATCAGGGATTTGGCAGCGGTATTCGTAAGTACCAATTCCAGATGGATATCAACGGCCTGGTTATCGCTCAAGGTGGCGGCGACTGGGCGGATAGTTTCCCCAACCTTATGGGATCGATCGGTGTGGGCCCGGGTTACTTCGTCATCACGGTGAAGTGGTGGGGCGAGAACTCAGGGGTTGGCGTTCAGAACCACACCCTTTATGCAATGGGAACCAAGCGATGAGCAGCATTGGACACTACGCAGCCTATGAGACTGACGGACGAATCGTGTTTGCCGTCAGCTGTCCGCCCGACCACGGGAAGAAAATCATCAGGCTCAACACCGACCGGCCCTATATCCAAGTGCCCACCCCGGCACGGACTGCTGACCACTTCGTGATGGGGCAAATGCTCAAGGAGCGCCCTCAGATGGGGGCGGTTCTCCAAGGGCACTGGTTAAAAGGCGTCCGCGAAGGTGCCGCCGTCAACATAGAGAGCGAAACCTACACCGCTGACGGCAGTGACATCGAGCTGGAATTCTCGGCGCCGGGTACCTACCACGTCACGGTCAGCCTTTGGCCCTACCGCGATCAGGAGTTCACCTTTGAAAATTCAGCATAAGTGCAACCACACCAAGCGCCGGGCGGCCGAGTATCCGCCGGTGGAGGAACAACTGGACATGCTGTGGCATGCCATGAATCAAGGATATATGCCCAAAGCAGAGCCGTTTTTCTCGACCCTGCAGCAGATCAAGCAGCAATACCCCAAGGCTTGAACCCAAGCCAACTACCCAATGCCCGCCATCGAGCGGGCTTCTTTTTGTCTGGAGATTGACCCATGCCTTTCGTAGCCATCAACGCAACCAACCTGTACGACGCCGCCAACCTGACTTCGTACGCCACCCAGGAGCAGGCCGATTCCCGCGCCCGGGAAATCCTGCAGCAGTTCCCGGCCGCCCAAGTGCTGGTAGCCAAGGTGCTGAGCGAGTATCGGGCCACCGTGACCGTAACTGTTCAGGATCCGGCTGAGCCGGAGGCTGAAGCGCCTGCCGCCTGACATCGCTGCCCCCATCCAAGCCCGCCCAGCGCGGGCTTCTTTTTGTCTGGAGAAAACCCATGAGCACACCCCGCGGCGTCCGCAACCGGAACCCCGGCAATATCGATTACAACCCACGCAACGCCTGGCAGGGCCAGCTTGGCCTAGAGGAAGGCGTAGCCAAGCCGCGATTCGCTCGCTTCGATCATCCTGAGAACGGCATCCGAGCCCTGGGCAAGCTGCTGATTAACTACCGTGGCAAGGACGGCATGCCCGGGGTGGGGGGGAAGGGCATCGATACGGTGCTCGAAACCATCAATCGCTGGGCGCCGAGCAACGAGAACGATACGCAGGCCTACGCCAGCGCCGTGGCCAAGCGCCTGGGTGTGCGCACCACCGATCCGATCAACATCAAGGACCCGGCCACGCTGCGGGGAATGGTGCTCAGCATCATCATCCACGAGAACGGTGGTAACCCTTATCCGTCGGCAATCATCGATGAGGGCGTTCGGAGGGCGCTGACATGACCTGGCTCGGCACGGTACCGGCCTGGTGCTGGTGGCTGATCGCGCTGGTCCTGGTGGCTGGAGGCCAGGAAATTCGTGTGGGAGCGGGAAAGTCGGATGCCTCGGTGGCAATGTCGGAACTATCCGACTACCGACTGGAGGTAGCGGAGCGCGACCGCCGCGCCGCCGCCAAGGCCAGAACAGAAGAACAGCGCCGCCAAGCCGTGGCGGACGAGGAGGGTGAGAGTGCACGACAGCAACTGGAATTGGCCCAAGGCCGCGCCGCTGCTGCTGAGTCTGCTGCTGGCGGGCTGCGCGGGGAAATCGCCCGACTGCGGGCCGGGCACGGAGCCACCTGCGACACCATCGCTGCCCAGCACCGCCAAGCAGGAACCTCTGCCCTCGTGGTGCTCGGGGGATTGCTTGAAGAAGCTGACCAAATGGCGGGCAGCTGCGCAGCAGCGCTTGAGCGAAGCCGAATAGCTGGGCTGGCGTGCGAGTCGATCTATAATGGCCTGACCAAGTGAACAGGAGCTCGCAGTGGACAAGCGCACGTTTATCGGAATGGTCGAGGCCGGCGAGCCGCTGATTCAGCAGGCAATCGACGCCATGCGCGAGTATCACCAGGCCCAGGATCGGGGCGGTTCGCCAGAGGAAATCGAGCGCCTGCGCCTGCTAGCCGAGTCGCTGTTCCAGGCGGTCTCCGACTACCAGCTTCGCGCTGTGGCCAGGGCTCGGGGCAAGGAGCTGCCGCCTCTTCACTGATCCGCTGATCGGCGATTGCCCAGGGCTAGGTCCGCCTATACGATGCTGTATCTTTATACAGTAATGGTGCCCCATGTATTTTCTCCTCGTTTGCCGCCGGGTGAATGGCGCGGCCATCCCTTCCGAACAGCTCAGTAAGGTGAAGCCTTTGCGCGCCGACATCCACATCGGTGACCATCACAGTGAGCCGCTGGGCCGGGTATCGACCCAGGCATGGGTGTTCAATCCAACGCCCGGGCCCGATATCATCCCGCGCCTGCACGACGCCAGGGTCAACGGGATGGCCCAGCTCGGCATCAACATCAACGGGCTTGAGGAAGTCGACGGCGTTCTGTACGCCCAGTCCTGGTGGTGCAGGGCAGAATGATGGCCGGGATACCGCAGGCTTGGCTGGATGAACTGAACGACCGATTCGCTCTGGTCACTGATCCCGAGGGGCGCGCGGCTGTGCTCGACGAGATGGCCTATGCAGCCCATCGTCGCCGAGAGGTTGCGGAGGAGAACCTGGTAGACATGCTGGAACTTACGGAATCGGCGAGGGCGTGGGCGCTGCTCGAGCACGAGGAGGCTTGGCACATTGGCCTTTTTCAATACGAGGGTTGGGTAGATCGCGAGCCAGGACGGATCGTGGTCGGCAGGGCGCCGGGGAAGGGG
>Ga0105251_10001476_pt1 | contig 20179 bp, 26 predicted proteins | sample KBSS64metaG_FD_80424 | JGI IMG/M metagenome (GOLD analysis project Ga0105251, IMG submission 80424) | Switchgrass rhizosphere microbial communities from Kellogg Biological Station, Michigan, USA - KBS S6-4 metaG | ecosystem: Host-associated > Plants > Roots > Rhizosphere > Soil | place...
CCAAGAGGCTCAACGAGCGGCCATCGCCGTTGAGACGAACGTGGCACAGAAACAGTCAGACATCGCCAACCTGAAGGCTCGTCTGAGCGCCGTGCAACAGGATCCGGCCTATCTTGAGGGCAGCGATGTGTTCAGTGCCCTGCCCCGCCTGAGCACCAAGGCCGAACATGCCTTGGCCATGGTCGATACCTCGGGGGTCGATTACGCCAACGAACAGATTGGCGTGCTGGAAGCGTTTTTGGCCAAGGTCAAGGCGGTCCAGCCGATGACCGACCAGTTCAACGAGTTGACCCGCAAGGTCGCCAACATTCACCTGCCCGCCGCCGACAGCAAAGCGACGCTTGGCATGCAGGCCGAATTGGTCATGATCAAAGACCTCATCGGGAAATTCGAGATCGAAAAAGCCGGCGGCCAACTCAGGGCCCTGCGTGCCAACACCGAGCTGATCCCCAAGGAGGTGACCATTCGGGTTGTCGACCGGCCCGGCACGCCGTCTGGTGTCGAGCGCTGCTACGACAAGGCGCTGTGTAATTCCAATCCTGGTTCGACAGGGGGCAAGAGCTGGTATTTGGTTGTTGAAGCCGTCGACCTGTCGGACAGGCCGGTGCTGCTGCCCACCGTCAGCACTGAGACCGGCACCGGCGCCTGGGCCAGCCAGTTCGCTGTGCGGGTGCCGCAGGCCGAATACCTGAAGGTCAAGGCCGACAAACTCGACGACGGCCACCTGACCCACCGCGTGATCGGCCGCAAGCCGGCGGGCAGAATGGAAGTCACCTATTTGAGCCAACGGACCACCGACCCGCTCGAAACGATATTGGAGTGGTGAAGACATGACGCCTGACACCCTGATCGGCATCACCGAACGCAACTCCCGCAACGCCGAGCTGAGGATTCGCACGGCCGAGAGACAACTGTCTGAACTGCTCGGCGAGCAACTGGCGCTGGAGCAGGATCTGACCCTGCGCCTGGGCCACATCGCCGCCCTGCACCTGCAACTGGGCGACACGCAGAACGTGCAAGTTGCCTCCGCCCTGAAAATGCGCCAACAGTCTCAGGACTTGCTCCACCGGGATCTGCGTGAGGCTGAGCACGACGTGGCCCGGGCGCTGGCCGACAAGGAAAAGCTACAAGCGCGGGCCGACTCTCTTGACCAGCAAGCCCGGCTCTCTCTGGAGCTGAACCCGGACTATGCGCGGCAGGTCGAGCAACTGGACCTGGCCCAAGCCGCCCACCGCGAACACATCAGCGGTTATGAGGAACTGCGCCAGGAGTGCGCGCTGAAGCGCCGTGGCTATGAAACGAACCTGGTCTACGTCTACCTGCGCGGGCACGCTTTCGGCACCGACCAATATCGGCGAAATCGACTGAACCGCTGGATGGACAACTGGCTGGCCACCAAGGTGAATTACCTCGCCAACCGCAAAAACGAGCTTAGCCTGATCGCCCTTGATGAGCGAAACGAAGCCTTGCAGGCCGAACGCAGCGATCTGATCAGCAACCTGAGCACAAGTGTCGATGCGCAACTGACTCAGGCACGAGACCAACTCGGGCAGGCCTCAATACAGCCCGAGCTCGACGCCCTGCAACAGGTGATCGACAACGCCAAGCGCCAGGCGAATGCTATCCAGGAAAAGCTCGGTAGCTACTTGCGCAACGAAGACCCGCAGTACCAGCGTGCTCGGCAGTTGCTCACTGACCAACTGAAAACCCGCAGCATCGGCGAATTGATTGACCTCGCCAGCCAGACTCCGGACGCGGCTGACGACCTGATCGTGGAGCGACTGCAAACTTCGCATCTGCGCTTGGTAATGGTGTTACAGAAGTTGGCGGAGGCCGAGGATGCAATCAAGCTGTATAAGAGCGACTACCAGCGCGCCAAAGATCTGGAGCGTAGAGTTCGCACCGATGACTTTACCGGTCGCGATGTTTACTTTGACCTGTCGACAGACTTCGAGCGGCTGGTAGCCGGCTACATGACGCAGGACGTGACACTTGGGCAAGTGGTGGATGTGCTTGGCCGGGGCCTTAAAATCGTGCGCCGCAGCCAGGTAGCCGCCGGCGCGACGCGGGGCTATGTCAGCGCATCGATCAGCCCTATCAGCTACGGCGTCATCACCGTCGACAGCAACAGCAATAACAACACCATCAGCCTTCCGTCGTCAGGCAGTACAGGCGGCGGCAACTTCAGGACGACCGACAGCCTCTAGCCTGGCGCAAAGCAAATCCGGGACTTCCTCGTTGCTAGCTGTCAGACAACGAGGAAGTGATCTGCGCAATCGCATCCTGATCCATCCCGTCCAGCGTGCGGTAATGGTTGATGATCAACGTTTCCTTGTCGCTGAGCGTGTCCAGATTGATAACCGCCCGCTCCCCCGTCAGCACGTAAAGTATGTCCACGCCTTTGCGCCGGATAGCTATCAGGTAATCGGACTTGGGCAGTCGAGCACCGCTTTCGTAATGCACCTGGGCATTCGCAGCGACACCGCCAATCGCGCCGAACTCCTGTTGGGAAAGCCCCAGGACCTTGCGTTCTTCTTTCAGGCGGGTGCCGAGCCGATCGTCCATGGTGGGTACCTCAATACGCGTGTTTAACACCTACCATACGCTTATGTGCAGGACGAGGGTCCATTCATTCGGGGGCCGCCTATTGTGTGCGCACGTCAGGTCCGGCAGCGGCTACCCGGCAAGCTTCATCTACCTTCACGTGACGTCAGTGGCGGGCGGCCTTACCTTGGCCACCCGCCCCTTTTCAGGATGCAGAGCGTAATGAAGCCTCGCTATCCTTGCACCGTCTACACCCATTGCTCAGGATAGCGTTCTTGAGCTCAACACCGGCAAGGACGCAGCAGGTTACCGAGGCCGAACGAACATGACGCTCCCTGAAGATAACCCGTTGAAGACAGAAGAGTCTCAGTGCCAGGCGAATCTTTGGTACTGGCTTCCTCTTGGTGTATTGGTGGTTTTTTTAACCATTACTTCGATGCTTTTCCTCGGTGCAAATCCACCTGAATGGATGTTTGTCGCACTCAACTTTGGCTGGGCAATCGTTGCATTGACGCTGCTGACGCGGCTGTCGGGTGGGTACTGCGCCAAGTGAAGCAGCACAGTGCGTAGCCATTCAGGTACTTCGTCTCAAGTAAACGCCCGCCGTCGTAGCCCACCAATCTGCGAGAAACAACGTGAAACAACTCACATTTATGGCGTTTCGCTATTGAAGGTCAAAAACTGACCAAATATATTTCGCAGCACCCGAGCGCTCACTTCTATACGGATATTGTTCTGCGCTTGCTCGGGCCCCCGGATGTGCGCAGGCAATAAAACATTGAGGTTTGCCATGCGCTTTTCCAAACTCGCACCCGCCGCCGCCCTGTTCAGCCTGTTCACCCTCACCGCCCAAGCCGCCGACCTGACTGCCCTCACGGGCGCCCTGTCAGCTGCCCTGGGTGGCGCCAGCAACAGCAACAACACCGTCAACGCCAATAACGCCTCCTGCCAGCAACAGATCCGCGACCTGCAGACGAATATCAACGCGGCCAATGCCAAGGGCGATACCCTGCGCGCGACCGCGTTCCAGGCAGCGCTGACTCAAACCAACAAAAGCTGCAGCAACAGCACCTACAACGCTCAGGCGCAGGTGGATACCAATCCCCAGCGCCAGCAAAACGTGAACAAGGCTGCGGATGCGATCAACGCCATTGGCGGCCTGTTCAAGTAAGTTGGGATGCACTGTGAGAAAGGCCCGTGATTGCGGGCTTTTTTTCGTCCATTGCACTTTCCAACAGGCAATAAAAACCCCGTAGACGTTATTCTGCGGGGCTATCTAGAGTCGGGGACGTAATCAGATAAATCCGTCCCCTTGACCTTGCCTCCTCTGTTTAAAATCTTCTCGGTTTTTTAAGGGCCAGCAAGGCAAATCGCTTTAACTTGCGGGACGTTTCCTAGAGAATCTTTTGGCCTTGTGGCCGCTGGAATCACTGGCTAGTCTTCGCTCCGTCGCTACATATCAGCGACCGGGTGTGAGAATCCGGAACCAGTAGGCGCCAAGCGCCACGACCGTCTGTAGCATGCTCTATGGCGGCTGTGTGCGGGCAGACTTCGGTCTGGCCGGAGTCCTACTGTCCGGTTTTCTCACCCTGCACATAGCTGCCACCTTTTGTCGAGTGAGACCGACACCAGGATGGCTCACCACCAGTAGGAGCTTATGCATGGACAAGATCGTTCCAGACCCACCTCGTACCACCCGGGACCGCGAAGCTTTTGATCGCGCCTTGAGTCACTACCTCCAACCCGATCCCGCCTCCCACCCAATATTTACCGTTCACCAAGACGTCAGCTTTGAAGACGCAATCGCCCAAATCTCTGAATTGCTGCGCTGTGCAGCCGCAACGGCTGAAGGTGCTGTGCAGGGATCAACAGGAGAAAACCGGGGCATGGCGTGTTCCACCGTTCACCTGATAGACATGGCTAGGACGTTGGCAGATCAGGCGTTGGATTGTTTAAAACCGCACTAAAACAAAAAGCATGGGGGCTGAACGACTTGAAATAAAATAAATCAGTCCCCTTTGCCCGCCTTTACCCGAAATCCTGATTGCCGAATGCCTCGGCATGACGGTAGTGAATGCCCATGATCTGGCAGCGAGCGCTAGTGAGTCGGCGGCACCGGTTTATCCAAAGGTCTTTCGGGGGAGTTGAGGAAAGAGTTCCAAGCCTCGAAGGCATCGTGATGGCGTAGGGTCGCGGCGTCCCAGTCAGCCCCCGCTACTTCCTTTGCGGAAACCATCATCATCATTTTGCTGGTGGCTGCGTCGAGTTCGATTAAGAGCTGGTGAGATTTGAACCTGAAGTCATCTAATCCGCTCATACATTCGCCTTGCGACAGGTCTAGCCGGAAATTCCGTGTTGTACCCGTCTAACTGAGGACAAAGCGTTGATGCCAAACGTTCCGTAGCGTAGACGAGCTACCGCTTCGCTTGATTTGAGCCCGCTCCGGGAAGCTTCTCGGGCTTCGAGCTGGTAATTGTCCGGATAGCACTCGGGGCTTTCAGCCTTGCCAAATCGAGCCCCCTCGCCAAAGCCTCCGTCATGGTTTCGCCGGGCAGCGATTCAGGTGCCTCCTCAAAAAGCATCTTCTCATCCGCCCTGTAAACGCCTATGAACAACTCTGTCCTTCCAAGAAGTGACATGCGGACTTGAACGTTTAACAGGGTACCGTCGGCCTGCCGCTCGTCCACGGACCGAGTGTGAAGCGAAGGATCCGCCCAATCCCGGAAAACCTTGCCTCTTCGTCTCATCTGCATCGCCCTGATATTCAGGCGGCGATTATGCGACTTGTACGAATCTGAACGAAATACCACGCCACAAATATTTATTCGCCCTCTTTCCCCCAAAGTCAGCCGCTACAGCAGCAAGCAACCTTATGCGCGTGGGGATGACCGAATGGTCGGTATATCCCTCACTTACCTTCCAGGCAGAGAAGCCCGCCGCACTTACAGCCAGCAGGCCGACTGCAATGCGTTGGCGTAGCGCGCTCATAACTTGCACTGATCGCGCAGAGCCTGGAGCCGGGCCTGGCTATCAGCGTGTTCAGGGCGATCGCCGCGGATCTGAAAGTACGTGCTGATCACGAGTCCCAACACAGCAACCACGACACCGGTAATGCCAATCCAGTTGACCTGGGAGAGCCAACCAATGAAGCCAGCACCGGCGCCGGCGATCATGCCCTTGTTAGCGATAGAAGCACCCACCACCTCTACAACACCTTCCGGAGCGGGGTTTGCCATAGATGAACTCCTGTCCGGGGCTTGCATGCTGGCCTCCAGAAATGCAAAAGCCCGCACTTGGCGGGCTCACATGAATAGGTGCCAGGGCGTACCCTGGCGGTTTGTGCTGGTGTGTCGTCGTCTCGACGATACGGCACGTGGTTGCAACGCCTCCCGGCGTGGCGGTGAAACTATCCCTGCTCGGGGCTCTTGGGCTGAGCAATCGCAGGGGCAGAGGTGACAGTCACCTGGCCCTGGTACAGGGTCTTCAATTCAGCGACATAAACAGCTTGCTGCGGCGCCTGCTCGATCATCGATTGAGCGCGGGCGTTCGCCTCGTCCTCGGTGTCGAACTGCGTTTGCAGAGGCGACCTCGGGAAAGGTGGTGGGATCACGATGTAGGGCATGGTGAGTACCTGTGTTGGTAATTGCGCAGCGCGCGCAATTACGAGCACTGATTGCGTAATTTGCGGACTTTCCTTCTAAGCGGATAAGGCCAGAAACCGCGCACAGTCTGTCTCTACGCACAATACGCTGCTGCGTAATCGGACGTAGAGAGAAAAGCATTTTCACTCAGACAGTTATTTTATATTGTTTTTTTTGTGATGCTGTGGGAGGGAGTCTGCGAAGATTTAGGTACAGCGCTAGTCGCAGGTTGGCTCGCCTTCAACTGTATATTTCCATAGGCTAATTGGAAGTTTGGAGGTGCATTCTTTAGCGCGGCTGTCGCAAAAACGGAAAACTTGTCTATAAACCTTTCTGCGATCTGCACAAGTGCAATCGCATGTGTCGCACCTTGGACCAGACCCGTAGGACATTCAGTATTCTTCGGAAGCTCGAAATAGATAAGATCAATTTTTTCGGTTGTGTAATTTTTCTTTTGTTCCTTAAAGAAACGTATAGCCAGATCTGCCATTACTATTGAGTCATACCCCCCGTAATAGATCCCATTCTTTACGACCCAAAATGTGAATGGACCATTTGCATGGCCAGGCATTCGGTACACGCTTGAGTTGGTTTCGAGAGAGCCAGTCTGATCATATACGACTACTTTAAAATCGCTCATTACATTTCAATCCTTGATGTGTGAGATCTGCATAATACAGTCAATATTAAGGATCTAACGCGACTGAATGCAAAAAAGCCCGACTCACTGGCCGGGCTTTTCTGTGGTGTCGCGCTGAAACAGCTGAACACCGTGTCATGAAATCAGGTGTTTATCCGCGTGGAAAGGCTTTTCACGCAACCTGGTGAAAAACCCCCAAAGCGTAATCTGACTACGCAGCGCCGGCATCTAGAGTGCTTGGGACAGGTCGGTATGCACCGTTTGCTAGTGGATCCCGACCCGCTTTGCATCTCGCTTACTTATTGGCCCCAGAAGCATCCTGCTCGACCACCAGATCTAACACGTAGACCTTCGACGGTGAGTCTGCTGGTGGGTTCTTCCATTCATATTCCTTTACCCTCAGCACAGTGCGTACGCCATCATGATGTTCGAAACCTTCGATAGACTGATACAGCGGATGCCATGTGTCTTGCATCGGCAGCTGCAAGCCGGCTTCGTCATATCGGCGCTCTCGCACTTGTAAACATTGAACGTTAGGGATCATTGGATGACTGCACTTGACCGTCTTGGGAGCCACCTCCAGGAACTTAATCTCACCCTTGCTACCGTAGCGCGTCTCAGGAGTAGCCTCGCCTTGTAGCTTGAGCACCGATCCGTCCGCTGTAGTCAGTTGCAGCGTAGGCTCAGTGCTATCGCCGGTGATGACTGCGCGCAGGTCCCCCTTAAACAGTCGACCCACCTGGGCGTCAAGGTCCATCAGGCTCTTGTCACAGGCCATAAGAGTAGAGGCCAGTGGCTGCAACTTCAAAATCCCGTCTTGGAATTGGTATCCACCGAACTGGCGATTGCAACCGCCGCTGATATTCAGGTTCTTGTCACCGAATGAAACGCGCAATTTGCGCTCGATGCCTTTTTTAAGAGCAGCGAGGGGATTGCCCGAAGCATCAGTAGCCGAGACCATGTTCCAGTAGTAAGCAGGTAATGCTGGCTGTACTAAAGCAGCCAAAGTAGTAGTGGGCATGAAAGGTGATTCTTTATGGCTATCGGAGGTGGCGGCACAGCCTTGGATCAGTGCAGCACAAACGGCCACAAGAAGAATATTTTGTTTCATGGTTCACTCTTTCAGCTTTGATAAATACGGGCTTTATCCTGTGTAGGCAAGATAGAAGCGCGGCGAAACTGGCATTTTAAGGTAGTGCGAGGCTTCTAATCAGTGTAGACCCAATGCCAGCCCGGGCAACCTATTCCTCTACCGGTAGCAATGGGACATCACTTACTTAGTTCAGTTTATTGATTAGGAGTGCTTAAAATGTTGCTAAATCTTACATAGAATGTGTGTCTGGCTGTCCTTAGGGGGTCGGTGCGTGATCGCTTGGACTTGAACAAGTATTCGCATTCGACTGACCAGTTCGCATAGTACCTGAGCTGGCTAACGTCGGCTTAAGGCTTATCCTTGGTACCGGGAGAAATCGGCGCGAAAGCGGGCGGTTACTCAGACCTATGAGACCTCCCCTGTAACATGGGCGGTGGCTAAAAACCACGGGCGATTGCAATCAATTCTTTACTGGATCAAGAGTTAAATAATTTCCCTCAAGTGATTTTCCACGTTGATAATCATAATCAGTTATGGAAAATTCAAAGTCGCGGCAATAATTATAATCATTGAATTGAATTTCCCAGAAGTCATCATCAGTATAATTCAGCTCCTTCATCGCGTTTACTACCGCATCATAAAACACAAAATCAGTATCACTAGTGGAGAACGTGAATTGATTGAGTTCAAAACTACAATCCATCTGAATTCGAGCCAGGCCAATGATCTCAACATATCCATCTTCAACAGCAGCTTGCTGGGCTTGCAAATTTTTTATACTGACTATAACATTCTTTATATCAATTTGAGTAGGTATAAACCCCCCATAAATCTCAGAATTATAAAATACATCATCAATGGAAGTTCTTAGAAAGATTTCAACCTCCTCACGACTCCAAGGAGACTCTACACTGGCGCGCCCCCAACTCTTTGATAAAGCTGCTGATAAAGCATCGATAGTCTCGACGAGATATACACACCCCATACCTAGACTTTCACTTACCGGCATCAACTCCTTCTTTCCACTATGACCGCCTAGAGTACAAAAATCTTTTGCATTTCTTGACAAGATCACTGTAACATCTTTCGGATTAAGGTGCTCCATTATAGAATTAACGATCAGAAAATCCTTATACCCAATTTCAGTTTTCTCTAGCCTAAAAGGTAGTGCCCCCTGATACATCTTTGCAACTACAGCTCGATGACTTATATTAGGATAGGGTATTTTCTTGATATTATTGTTTTGTATAAACCTATCTAGTTTTGGCTTGTAATAATCCGAGAGTTTAGAAAGCCCGGCCATCAGTTCGGCGTGATCAAATTTTGTCTTGCTTATATCCACAAGAAGTTTTTTATATTTTTCAATATCAGCCGCAATAGCGGCATGAGCCTCAAGCGAGTCTTTTCTATAATTACCAATACACTCATCATATACGACATCGGGCAATACTAGATCAACCTTATAATAGTCCTTTATCTTAATAAGCTGAGCTGTTTCGTGCGAATTAAGATTGTAGTCTTTGATTAGAAAATTGCTATCCACTACAATATTCTTGATATCCAAACATCCACTCCTGGCTTCTGAGGTTTTTAGCTATAGCAAACGGTGTGCTTTACTCGTTCGCAACGTTCTCGCATTTCTACCTCAGATGATACCAAATTGCCATCTCGCAGGGAGCGTAACCCCCGCATTTGGCATACGTTAGCCAGTTGCGGATACCATGCGCATTAGTCGAGTCAGGTGCCAATGAATGGTCAGGTCCCTGCAATTACACATTTTGGTGTAATGGCTGGGCACCTCGCTATGAAAAATGGTGTCAGCGGGACTAAAAGAACTATTCACGCAGCAGTACGAATTACGTCAAGGGCGCAGTCCACCCACGCAACACCAGCCCTGATGACCTCTCTAGCCTTCGCCTCCCCTATGGGCGGTTTTAAAGGCACCGCCATCAAGCCCACTTACCTGATGCGTAAGGCCACTGAAGTATTCGGCCCTTGCGGTGAGGGATGGGGCTGGACGGTTCTTGAAGACCGGTTTGATGAAAGCGCCCCTCTCCAGGCACCAACCAAAGAATGGCCCGATGCCCCGCGCATCAACGCGAAGCTCCACACACTCAAAATCGAGCTCTGGTATCTGGGCAAAGAGGCCAAAAATGCACCGTTCAACACTACGGGCACACACCCTTCGTTTTCCTGCAGCAGGGGAAAATCCTGACCGATTGGGAGGCAGCCAAAAAGTCCCTCACAGATGCGATCGGCAAGTGCCTGCAACCTCTCGGTTTCTCGGCTGACATCCACATGGGCCTATTCGACGATGCAGCCTATGTCGACGCCGTAAGAGATGAGGTGGCTATCTCCAAGGCAGAAGACCGTGTTGCTGAAGAAGAAAAGCAGCAGCAGGAACGCCTGGACTACATCAGGTCAGTCATTGACACCATGAAAGGTGCTCAGTCGGCGAAGGAGCTCAAAAAGATCCATGATCACGCGGTACGTCGACTTACAGCGCGCAATGACGACAACGCCGTTAAGCGAATCGCCAAGGAGCTAAAAGACCTCTCCCCCAATTTTGCGCAGGAGTCAGCAGCATGACCGAGCTCTACACACTGACTAGCCAACTGACTGAGTTGGCAGGCATGTCTGATACCGACGACGAAAGTCTAATCCAAGCTATCCAGGACACCATGGACGGCATCATCGGTGAGTTTGAGGTGAAGGCTGAAAACGTTGTCATGCTTGCACGCAACATTGGCGGCGATATCGACGCGATTGAAAAAGAGGTCGGCCGGCTGAATGAACTCAAACGCATCAAGAAAAATACCGTAGGCAAGCTCAACGATTATTTGCGCAGGAACATGGAGGCTGCCGACATCAAGTCGATCAAGCGCCACCTGTTTACCATCACGCTTGCGCTGGCTCCCGAGAAGGTAATCGTCGACAAAGAAGACGAACTTCCCGACGACCTTACCGTGGTTAAAACTGACATCGTCGCAGACAAAAAGGCCATCGCCGCCAAGCTCAAAGAAATCCGTGATCACAATGAGGCGGTGCGCAAGCGCATAGCCGCCGGCGAAGATGCGGAGCACGAACTTATCCCCGAACCGAACTGGGCTCACCTTGAGCGCGGCGACAGTTCGATCCGCATCAGGTGACGCCAGCATGATCAGCAATCACCTCAGCCTGATAGAGCAGCAACGCCAACACGCAGAATCAATATCGGAACGTGTTGCTCGGTTTCTTGCAGCCGGCGGGACGATCTATCAGGGCGAAAGCCCGGCCATCAACCCGCAACCTCCGAAGCGTGCCACAAAGATCGATCCCGAAACAAGCCTCAAGCGCCGTAAACCTTCGATAACAAGGGCCGAGCGTAAAGCGCTGCGTAAACTCGCGGAGGCGCTATGAGCAAGAAGCGCAAGCCTCACAACCTCAAGGCGCGCATTGAACGCTCGTGCCGCGCTCTACTCGCAACCAACCACGTAGTGGTTGTGAACATCGACCCAGCCGGCCGCCAGGGCATGGTCAATTACAAATCGCTGAAAAACATCCCACCCGGAAAGATCGGCCAAGCCGTGTGCGGTACCCCGCACCGGTGGACGATCTACCTCAGCGCGCTTTGCATCGACGCCCGCGGTGACCGCTACAGCAAGTCGGTGGAGGTCGCTCCCAACGGCGTCTATCTATCCGACCACCTGGCCGACGTTATCGAACATTGCTACAAGCAGCTCCGCGACGAAGCCAACCAGAGCCAGATGGTGGCTTCGGGCTGGATCGCCATTCCCGAAACCCTTTCGTTGGACGAGGAGCACGCCAAGCGGATCTTCGAAGCGGTCGGCGCCTGGCACAAGGTGAAGGTCGACTCATGCCCCGCATGGCCCACATCCAGCAACCCAAACGTCAAACCTGGCTCGCACTGCCGGCCAGCGGAATCAATTCCAACCCGGAGATACACCCATGTCCACCGCAACCGATACAGCCGAGTTTCTTGAAGAACTCACGGCGGCGCCTTCGCCAGCCAAATCGGCCACGCCCTTTCCGAAGTAGCCGCCGGTGTTGTTGACCACGGCAAGGCCGGGAAGGTGGTGATCACCTTGGATTTCAGCCAAATCGGCGAATCGCATCAGGTAAAGATCAAGCACAAGCTTGAGTACAAGGTGCCGACAAAGCGCGGCACCCGTAGCGAAAACACAACCCTCGACACGCCCATGCACGTGGGAACCGGCGGCCGCGTGACCCTCTTCGCGGAAAAGCATGACCAGCTTTTCAGCCGTGATGACGCGCCAATCCCAAAGCGCATCTGATCGACCCCGCTCTACCCTCCCTTCCGCAATCCAAGGAAATAACCGATGTCATTTTCCAAAGAAGCAATTCAGCTCATCACCGATACCGCGCTGGAAGCTACCGGCAAAAAGCTGGAAACGCTTGTACCGACCGTGGTTATGCCAGACAGTGCCAAAATCATTGATCTTGAACGCTTCCAGGCCGGTCGCAGCCGCTTCCGTGGCACCTACAACACCCACTCGCTGAATGACTTTGCCCTGTACGTGGTCGAGCGCGCAGCGCCTGGCGCGCGTGGTTTCATCAACCAGGACGAAATGAGCTGCGCCTTACTGTTTAATCTGGGCACCGCCGAAGCTCCCGGCCACGCCGATGACCGTGCCGTCCTCAAGTTAAAGCCCACCGCTGGCTACACCGCCGCCCAAAGCATCGGGGGACGCGCTATAAGCCAGAAGGATTTAAGCGATTGGATCGAAGACTGGCACCAGTACCTCACGCCTGTGGACGAAGCCGGTACCGCAATCCCTGTGGCTAAAGCTATTGCCGCTGTCCGTACGATCACCACCAAAGCTTCCAGCGAATCGGAAACTACGGTTGGCGAGACTAGCGCAAGCCGCAGTGCCATGGACCAAATCGAGGCAAGGAGCAAAGAGACTCTTCCGGTGTCCCTGCAATTCAGCGTTATCCCGTTCGAAGGGCTGACCGAACAGGTCATCAACTTGCGCCTTTCGGTAATCACCAGCGGATCGCAGCCAGTATTGAAACTGCGATGGGTTGGTGAAGAGGTCCAGCGCGAAGACATCGCGCAAGAGTTCAAAGCGGTACTGGAAGACAAAATTGGCGCTGCTGCGACATTGTCCTTGGGGAGCTTTTCGGCCTAATCGTATGGGGCGCTCATCGCAGCGCCCTGCCTTGATTGGAAACTAAACCTATTGCCCGGCATCACCTTTGTGCTCTTCGGTGAAGCTGATCCAGTCTTCAAACGCCGCTGCATACTCCGAAACAAGTCGATCATGCTCGGCGTTTTTCTCCCCTATAGGGAATGTTCGCTGCTTTTTTAAAAACTCGCATAAGGCTGTGTATTTCTCTCCAGATACACGAGAAAGGTTAATACATTGATCCCAGTACTCTTGTTTGGTCATGGCATCACTCCTAGACCGGCTCCATGCCGGTCACCCGTAATACCCCATATCAACGAATCACGCTAGCCAGCGAGGCAGTCGCACGCTTGAAGATAACCCCTGGCACCTTTGCGGTGTTTGGAGTGACCCTCGGTATCGCCAAGACCGAGGCCTGCAAGAAAACGGCCGGCACCCGGAAGTACCCGAGGATCCTAGCGGCGTCGATCAGATATCGGAGGCTGAATGGCTGGAGCTTGTCGCCAAGCGAACGGAAAAGATCATGGAGGGATTACGGTTCGCCAGCTTTCGCCGCTGTCCGACGCGCCGCAGTACGTCGAGCAGAACATAGAGCTGGCCGCAAAACACTGATGTTCCGCGACATGAATAACAGAACCAAGGTCGTGCAGGCGGATGCCAAGAGCAAGCCGATCATGAGCCCGAAGACCAAGGCGCCGAAGGTAGGTTTTTCGGATTGGCCGTCGATGCCAGGAGCGCAGCCGACATAATCCGCACCTGATCGTCCTACGAGAAACCGCTCCGGCTACTTGGCAAAGTCAGCATGAAGAGGCAGGATAATGGCGAATTGACATGAATCAGGGAAGAACATATGCAGTACGCTCTGTGCAGAAATGACGGAAAAACTTGGGAAGCTTATGCATTTTCAAAGCTAGGCCATTCGGAGTTAAGCGATAAGCGTAACAATCTTATTTGTACGATGTGCGGAGCACTAGCGTGGTTCCGAAAGGAAAGCACCCACGGTCACCCGGCTCACTTCTGCGCCCACCACAACAGTGAATGCGAGTTGAAAGCAGAGTACGTGGTTGTCGACCAGGACAAGGGAGATGGTACTGAAGCGGTAGATATGCTGAAAAGCAGTGGCGATATCATAGTACGCCTCGACAAAGAAAAGGGTGGTGATATCGATGTAGCTCCACCTGCAGAGCTTCCAAGCGGTCCAGTTTCGCAAGACGGAAGAACACACCTTGTAAAGGGTGGAGATAGATTTTCGAGTCAGGAGTTCACCTTACGTCGAATTCTGCATCGATTAGTACAGAGCCCTGACTTTCGGAGTTCCTCTGCAAAGTTAACTTTTTTTAAAAAGGGCGATGAGCCATATATTTCAGGCTGCGTAAAGGATATCACTCGTGCATTCAGCGAGATCTCAAAGGAAGAAACAAATGAGAAACCAATGTTCTACTGGGGGCCAATCACCAGCGTCAAAACAACACCAGATGGAAAAATCTGGTTAAATTCCTCCCCACAATATCAATCTGTCAGCGTGGCAATATTCCCAGACATTGCTGACGATTTCATAAAAAGTTTTAACATTGATGAACTAGATGATTTAGCTGGCGCACACATTCTCGTCTCTGGAAAGTGCTTTTTCACCGGAAAGCAACAATCTAAACCTATCATCTGGTGCGGTGCGGTGAATCAAATTGTAATTCGACGTTATCGAGCAGCTAACTTACAAGTAGCGGGATAACACCAAGCGTTGGCCGGGCGATTATTAATTGCCTGGCCAACCTATGAAAATCGATCAATTTCAGCATAAAATTCAGCACACTATCAAACTTTTTATTATTTCGCGCTGTGGCATGATCAGAAGATAACTCACACCTATACACGGTTTGAATTGAAAGCCCCCCTAACTACCATCTTCATATCATCGCGCATGTAGCTCAGTAGTTTATACCCTCCCCGTGGACGTGGTCAGCAAATAGGGCTCGATGAGCGCGGCTTGCATTTCCCGGGGAAGTGCCCCGAAGTCATTGGACATATGGTCTACCGTTTAAAGAACTCTACCTGCGCTTCAATTACCAGTTGATTATCTTCCTGCACTCACAGATCATTTGCTCGGTCCTGTGCCGCGCCGAACACAAATACCAAAAAAATTATAATCACTACAGCCGGCGTTTATTTGCAGAAGAAAAGCGCAAGGATTTCAACGAACAAGCTGGGCGGCGTAATGGTTGCGGATATTCGCGTACACCAATTATCCCATCAATATTTTTCTTTCTCTCGCAAGGCTAGATTTACGAGACGCATTCCCATGCTAGTCAAATAGTAAAGCTCGTTTTGATTGGTATCTCGTCGACCCAGGTTTTCCTCCGGGGTATCGGCATTTCGGTTCCCTAACCCTCTGCTCTACGTCGAAGTTGTACTGCTTGCTGTACAGATAGCGCTGCACGGCTCACTCAAGGGTTTTCACCTCTTCAGGAACGTAGATTCAGAACTCCATAACAAGACTTTGCTCGGGTATGACTTTGCAGAGTTGCTCAATACGCTTTATCTGCCTCTCAATTCCTCGTCTGTGCTTCTGTTCTTGCTGATACCGATCCCATACTTTTATTTCATTGCACCCGGCGTCCCTACGAATCTGCAATATACCGGCAAGGCCCCTATGTCCGCGCCACAGAAGAAACACTCCTTCGATTTCAAAACTCAATACTGGATCGACTTCAGCACTCTGGGCGAGATCGTTGTCGCCCTCCTCTGCGGTAGCGGTGGCGGCGATACCTATAGCGAGCTGGAGATGGGCCTGGGCCGTGCGCCATCACCACCAAGGTCGGCTGGGCATGACCACAATCACCTTCAAGGACACTCGCAAACATGTCCCCCCTTCAAAGTCAGCCGTTATAGCGGCAAGGATCACCTCATGGAAATACAAAGCGAAACCCTCGCCGAGGAAGAGCTGACAGCTATCACTGGCTATCTACTCCCATACAAGCAAATCCAATGGCTAACTGAAAACCGTTGGGAGTTTGTTCTAACCGGTGCCCGGCGCCCGATCGTGGGCCGGGTATACGCTCGACTAAAACTTGCAGGCGTTAAGCCTTCGGCGTCTAACGCAGTCGCCGAGACTTGGACGCTCGACCTTTCGAATGTGAGCTGACCTATGCGCCAGAAAAGCACAGCCAATCGAGATCTACCGCCCCGGATGATACGGCGCATCCGAAAGGGTAAGAATGGAAAGACCTGGACATCGTATTACTACGACGGCAGGACTGCGGACGGAAAGCGAAAGGAGATTCCGTTGGGCACCGATCTGGACCAGGCGAGGGTCGAATGGGCCAGGCTGGAGCGCAAGGCTCCACCAAAACCAAACCACCTGATGGGCTATCTGTTCGACCGGTATGAAAAAGAAATCATCCCGGGTAAGTCAATCCGCACCCAATCCGATAACCGCAAAGAGCTAAAGCAACTGAGAAGAGCGTTTGAGAGCGCCCCGATTGAGTCGATCACGCCCCAAGTGGTAGCTCAGTACCGAGACGCCAGGACAGCTAAGGTGAGGGCCAACCGTGAGATCGCCCTGCTCTCCCATGCCTTTACCATTGCGCGCGAATGGGGGCTGACTGACAAAGCAAACCCTTGCTTTGGCGTTCGACGCAACAAGGAAAAGCCACGGGACTACTATGCAGGTGAAACCGTATGGAACGCGGTTTACGCGGAGGCAGTACAGGAACTCAAGGACGCGATGGATCTGGCCTACCTGACAGGCCAACGTCCTGCCGATGTGCTCAAGATTGCAGCCACCGATTTGAACAACGGTTTCTTGCTGATTGGCCAGGGCAAAACCGAAAAACGCCTACGCCTTCGTTTGGAGGATGCAGGCGTACAGTCCGGGCTGAGCGCCTTTATTGAAGACCTGCAGGAACGTAGAGCCATCAATGGGATTCGTACCTCAACCTTGATCACCAATGCCTCTGGACTTCGAATGAGCCAGCAGATGTTGCGCAACCGGTGGGATGACGCGAGGGGGAAGGCAGCAATAAAAGCCGCGGCTGATGGTGATTCCGCGCTGGCTGCTAGCATTCGGCAATTCCAATTCAAGGATATCCGGCCGAAAGCTGCTAGCGAGATAGAGCTGACGCATGCGAGCCGCCTACTAGGTCACTCCACTGAAGAGATGACTAAAAAGGTATATCGGAGAGTCGGAGAAATAGTTAAGCCCACAAAGTGATTTATGGCCTGCTATGATTAAGTCACGTAAGCTTAAAGCTAAATCACCTACATTCAAGATTGAATAGAGCTAGCTGCCAAGGTCGCTTGACAGCTGGCTAAGGCGACATGCGCCAACTCTAACTACTCAACATATTAACTATTACTTTTCTTGCGGTTAGCTACTAGCTCTCCGCTACGCAGTTTCTCCCAGGTGCTTAAATAGAAGGTTTGGACTCCACTCGACGAGTCTGATACGTACACTTCCACATCAGAATTTACAACAGGTCGTAAAAGTGCGTAGCCAATACCATCAAATGAGGCCGTACCGATAAGACCATTGGCCTCGAGAACGACCGCGGGGTATTTAATGCCACGCTCGTACATTGAGTCTATACCTTGCTTCAGATTATCCCAATCCACATCCATAGGTGAAATACCTCTAAAAGTGTGCAACAGAGCTTCAACAATAAGATCAGCCAAAATCAGTACGTCGCTAATTACGTAAGAAACCTGTTCAAGCGAAAGGCCCTCAAGAGTTTCTGTGAGATTAGAATCTATTTTGAGATTAAGAATATCGGCCACCCTCTTCAATGCAGACTTCTTCTCCGCCTCATTCAGAGAGACTTCTTTCTTTGCCCCTGAAATAATCGCGGATAGAAAACCACACAGCTTACTCCTAGCCTCTGAAGTATAAAAACCATTACATCCAGGCCTAACCGTGAAGTCCTCCGCCCTTAACGAAACAGACATATTAAGCCCGAGACTGAATAAGTAAGAGTGAGTTTTTGAGCCGTCAAACAAATCATTAAAAACCCAAGCAATATACTTATCCCAATCTACACTCTCGCCAACAGACGAATTAAACTCGAGCGGAGCAGAGGGTGCAGCAACTTCATTGGAATCATTCACATACAATGACAGCTCATCTAGATAATATAAAATTTCGGCATTATGCCAAAACTTAAAACATTCGACCCCTTTGCCCTGGCCATTTTTATAAGTCTCTCGTAAAACCGCGTCTGCGCCAATCGTAAGCCCTAGTCTAAACGCATCTGATGGTCTGAACCTTCCATCTTTCAAAAACGGTTGTTCATACAAATTATTTATAAGCAGCAACCCTGTATTCGGCGCTTTCCAGTGAGTTTTGCCTGCTGGAAAAATATTTGACCTATGCTTAGTTACAGCAGGGTCTATTACAAAACTCCGCGCATAATCTCCTGGAAGGCCCCAGAATTCAATTTCGAACGGTAACGCCCGACTTTCCAGCTCCCTTTTAGCGTACTCCCACTCAACAAAATTCTCAAACATTGGATCACAAAAGGTTTCCAATATCGGGTACATGAATTTTTTAGCCACATGTAGCAAAGAGGAAATACCAGACTCATGTCCATTTTCACTTATCACCTTTGAAAGCTTGCCTATTAAGCGCCCGTCTTTAACGGAGATCTGTCCATTGCTTAACATATGCTGAAAAAAAGAAAATGGTGAAACCGCACACAAAGTTAGAAATATGCCCCGATCATTAAATCCTTTGAGATCATCAGAAGCAATAACAAAACCATGCAAGCCAGCCCTATCCGCCTCTCTAGAGAGCATTTCCAGGGCAAGCGATGATCTATACTTAATTTCATCATCACTCACCGAGGGATCTATCTCATAAAGGTAAATGGTAAAACTGGATACACTATGTCTCGGAAAGTGTGTTGTCCCAGTGATCGTCCAAGCGTCGGATCGCACAACATTAAATATAGGCTTCTCAGTTTCTAGATTAAGCTTTAAACATAATAAATTTTTATTAGACCAAGCTATTGCACTACCCGCGGCGTGCTGAAGAAGAACTGACCACTCTGTTGAAATCAGCACAAACGTGGTGTCATAGTTTGAGAGAAAAGGGAGAATATTTTTTACTTCATGCTCATATGCCAACAGCTCAGTCAGTGCCTGTCTTTCAGTTTGGGTTGATTTTTTTAGCTCAAATATTACTAAAGTTTGTGTCTCGGGATTTATACAAACAATATCGGGCCTTAATATTTGCCTTTTAGAGTTAGAAATATTCTCGTCAGACGTTAGTATTTCAAGTAAACCCAAGGAGTTCAATGCCGCATTTGCTGAAGCGGCGCCACGCTTACGTATATATTGGTCAATGGAGAATGATGGAAGGACGTTATCATTCTCTGCTACTGAGAGCTCAATCTTCTCAATATCTGCCTCATCTATACTACCATAAAACTCACCAGCCTTTAATAATTGAATTATTTTCTTTTGAATCAAAGCCTCACTTATCATTTTTTCATTCCTTTGAATTTGTTTTTAAACTCGAGCCTAATTTTTATGCAACAATTTCGTACTTGAATAGATCTCTGCACCAGGTCTAAAGAATCCAAAAATCTATAATATTCCACTGGAAGAATTTACTACATCATATTTTCTACACCCGTTCAGCTTCAGCTGGCCACTTTGCGAACGATCAGCCTCTCGAACGCTAGCGTCGCCTGGCTAAAATGTCCACTGCTAACCTCACCGCTACAGAATTACAGAGAGATTTCAATAGGATGCATACCCGAGACATAATAGCGACGAATACTCCTGATGCCTGCACTTTTGTAGGCAGTTCAAATCTATAAAACGTCATCAGCACTGCAAGATGTACGCTTTTGAAATTGAGAGTCCCCTACTGCGTTCAGCCTGCTACTTACTAACTGCAACAATAATATTCGCTGGCAAATGATACATTTTGCGGAAGCGATCCGAAAAATTGCGGAAGCGATGATCAAATCGCAGGCAATAAAAAACCCCGTAGACGTTAATCTACGGGGTTTCTAAGAGTGGAGGCCGAGGTCGGAATCGAACCGGCGTAGGCGGATTTGCAATCCGCTGCATAACCATTTTGCTACTCGGCCTCAAACGATCAATGCCTTACAAC
>Ga0105251_10001478_pt1 | contig 20166 bp, 18 predicted proteins | sample KBSS64metaG_FD_80424 | JGI IMG/M metagenome (GOLD analysis project Ga0105251, IMG submission 80424) | Switchgrass rhizosphere microbial communities from Kellogg Biological Station, Michigan, USA - KBS S6-4 metaG | ecosystem: Host-associated > Plants > Roots > Rhizosphere > Soil | place...
CCGACGTTCCTTGCCCTCATGCCTTCCCACTACGCACGCTTTCTTTGTTTTGCTGTCCTGTGTCTTGCGTTGACGATTCCTTTCGCGGTCGTCAACCATACGTATCCGATTCCGACTTTCTACGCCGAATACAGCGCGCTCGCGCTCTATCTGGCGCTCGGCGCGACGGTTGCGCTGCTCGTGCGCGTATCGGAGCCAAAGGTGCCGTTCGCGTCGCCGGTCGTCGCGCTGATGCCGCTCGCGTTCGGCGTGCTGCTCGTCGCGCAGACGCTGTTGTTGCCGGTGGCTCAGCCATCGATGAACTGGCTCGGCGGCGCGTATCTGCTTGCATCGTTCGTCGCGGTGCATACGGGCTTCGGACTCGTGCGGGCAGGGCTTGCGGAGAAGACGCTGAGAATCGGCGCGGCGGCGCTGATGGTCGGCGGACTGTTCGCAGTCTTCTGCCAGATCGTGCAGTTGCTGCATCTCGAAGTGAAGTTCACGCCATTCGTGGTCGCGTACAACGTGATGGTCGAAAGGCGCCCCTTCGGCAATATGGCGCAGGCGAATCACCTCGCGACCGTGATCGCGTTCGCGCTGGCGGCGGCGTTGTATTTCGTGCAGGCGCGGCGGCTGCCGATCGTGTTGTGGCTGATTCTGTCGGCGGCTTACTCACTCGGGCTCGCGCTCACGGTGTCGCGCGGTCCGTGGCTGCAAACGGCGGTGATCGTCGTCGCCTGATTCTGGATGGCGTTCGTTATCGGGCGTCCGGTTGCGTCGGAGGGTTTCGACGGCCCGGGCCGGCGTGATGTGCGTGCGTGGATCGTCCCGATTCTGCTTGCAATCGTCTTCTTCGCCGTGAACGCGGCGGTGCGCTGGGCGAACGTGCGCTACGACTTCGGTCTTGCGCAATCGGCGGCGGAGCGCATGCAGGAAGCCAGTCAGATCGCGCCGCGCCTCGCGCTCTGGAAATACGGCTGGACGATGTTCAAGACGCATCCGTTGCTGGGCGTCGGCTGGGGCGAGTTTCCGCGCTATCAGTTCGATCTCGTCCGCGATCTCGGCGGTGTCGAGGTTGCGAATAATGCGCACGACATCTTCATCGACCTGCTCGCAAAAACGGGCGCGCTCGGGATGGCGATTCTCGTCGCGGGCATCGTGTTCTGGCTGATTCGCGTGCTGCGCGCGCCGCAGACGCCGGCGCGCATTTTCGCCCTGTCGCTGCTCGGCGTGCTGATGATGCACGCGCTCGTCGAGTATCCGCAGCAGTACATGTTCTTTCTGATGCCGGCGATGCTCGTCATCGGGCTGCTGGAGACGCGGCCGCTGCGCCTCGTCGCGCGTCCGCTGTCGTATGGCGTGTACGTCGTGCTCGTGCTCGGCGGGCTCGCAGCGCTCTATCCGACGATGCGTGACTACAACCGCGCCGAAGTGCTCTATTACGGATCGCGGCCGGCGGAGCAATATCGGGACGATCCGTCGTTCCTGTTCACGGCGTGGGGCGAATACGGTGCGGCGACGCTGTTGCCGATCAACGCGCAGAACGTCGAGGAGAAGCTCGCCGCGCATCGGAAGGCGATCGCGCTGTTGCCGGGCGAGACGGTGTTGCGCCGATACGCGGTGCTGCAGGCGCTTGCCGGACAGCGCGCCGAAGCGCTCGACACGATGGCGCGCCTGAAGATCTTCGCCACTCAGTTACACGACTGGCCGAAGCAACTTGCCGCCGTCTACGATCTGGTCGACGAGGCGGGCAAGCCGCTCGCTTCCTTCAGGGCGGATCTGGTGAAGCTGTATGGGGTGCCGGCGCAGAGTCAGGAGTCTTCGGCGGACGATGACGAGGAGTGAGGCGGATCAGGGTGTCGGCGATGTGTGATCGTCCGCCACCCAATCGCCGGATTTTCCTCCGTGCTTCTCCATCACGCGCACGTTCGTGATGGTCATCCCCCGATCCACCGCCTTGCACATGTCATAAATGGTCAGGAGCCCGACCTGCACGGCGGTCAGCGCTTCCATCTCCACACCCGTGCGTCCGACCGTCTCCACACGCACTTCGCAATGCACGCCGGGCAGCGCCTCGTCGATCGTGAAATCCACCGCGACGCGCGTCAGCGCCAACGGATGACACAGCGGGATCAGATCGGCCGTGCGCTTCGCCCCCTGAATCGCGGCGATGCGCGCGACGCCGAGCACGTCGCCTTTTTTCGCGCGGCCTTCGCGGATCAGCGCGAGCGTGCCGTCGAGCATCGCGATCGAGCCGCGCGCCACGGCGACCCGCCGCGTTTCGTTCTTTGCGCCGACATCGACCATGTGCGCCTCGCCGGCGGCATCGAAATGGGTGAGTCCGGACATAGCGTCTCCTTCGAATGGGCGCCTATCATACCAGCGTGATTTCGCGCGGTTTTTCGCGAAAGGTCGCGCTCCGGCGCGACGCAGGGCCGACGCGGGACGCCCCCCGCGCAACACTTGATACGATAAGCTCGTTTCAGTTTTCGAGCCGACCATCGGCGCTTCGACCGTTTCGCGCCATGCATCCGACACGTCCGAGCCGCGTGCTCATCTCCCTGCTGTGTGTTGCCCTCGCCATGCCGCCCGCGGCGCTGGCGCAATCGAGTGCGCCTTCCGCGAGTTCGACCGGCACGCTCGCGGCCTCGCAACTGCGTTCATCGCAGGAAAACACTGTCAGCGACGTGCCAGCCAATGTCGCGGATGGCGTGTTCGGCGTATACGGCGGCGCGGAAAGCCGTTTCGCGAATCGTCCGGGCACGATGTCCGGCCTGCGCGCACCGCTCTCGTCGGTGCAGCTTCCGGATCTCGGCGATGGCTCTGGCGGCTCGCTCACCCCACAGGCCGAGCGCAAGGTCGGCGAGCGGATGATGCGTGAAGTGCGCGCCGATCCCGACTATCTCGACGACTGGCTGCTGCGGGATTACCTCGATTCGATCTCCTCGAAGCTCTCCGCGGCCGCAGCGACACAGTATCTCGGCGGCTATCGGCCGGATTTCGATCTTTTTGCCGTGCGCGATCCGCAGATCAACGCATTCTCGATGCCGGGCGGCTTCATCGGCGTGAATACGGGCTTGGTCGCCGCGACGCAGACCGAGTCGGAACTGGCGTCGGTGATCGGCCACGAAATGGGGCATGTGCTTCAGCGCCACATCGCGCGCATGCTCGGCACGCAGGAAAAGAGCACCTACGCGGCGCTCGCGGCGATGGTCGCCGGCATGCTCGCGGGGCTGCTCGCGCACAGCGGAGATCTGGGCATGGGCATCGCGATGGGCGGACAGGCGTTCGCCGTCGACAATCAACTGCGCTTCTCGCGCGCGGCCGAGCACGAGGCCGATCGCGTCGGGTTCCAGATGCTCGCCGCCGCCGGATACGATCCATACGCGATGGTGGCGTTCTTCGAGCGCCTCGACCGCGCGTCGATGGCCGATAACGGCGTGCCGCCCTACGTGCGCACGCATCCGCTCACGACCGATCGCATCGCCGACATGGAAGGCCGCGCGCGGCGCGTGCCGTACCGACAGCCACGCCAATCGGCGGAATATGCGTTCGTGCGTGCCCGCGCGCGCGTGCTGCAGGTGAATTACGCGAGCGATTATCGCGAGGTCGCGAGCCGGCTCAAATCGGAAATCGAGGATCAGACGGCGCTCAATCCGGCATCGAACTGGTATGGAATTGCACTCGCGCAATCGTTGATGGGCAATTTCGATGCGGCCAACGACGCACTCGCCAAAGCACGCCAGCTGTTCGAGGGCGAGGAGGCGAGCGCGGCGGCGGCATCGGCGCAGGTTCAGCAGGAGGATCGCGCGCATGCGCCGCAGGACGTGGCCGCGACCGCGCCGCCCGTGCCTTCGCGAAAGGGCGGCGCGCAGTCGCTGCGCAACGCCGATCCTTCGATGACCGCAACGCCGCTCGATCACGCACGCGCGGCGCTGAATCTCGGCCACGCACCGCAGCCCGATTCGACGCCGGCGACGGCGCCTCGCGCGAGCAGCGACATTGCGCTGGCGCCGGTTCACGTCGAAGGCCGAACGGCACCGGCGCCAAAACCGCAGCCCGCGCCGCAAGCATTACGCAGCACGCCGAGCCTCGACGTGCTCGCCGCTGACATCGCCCGCCGCGCGGGCCGCAACGACGACGCGATCCGCCTCGCGGACATCGCGCAGAAACGCTGGCCGGCGTCCCACGCGGCCATCGACGTGCATCTGCAGACGCTGCTTTCCGCACGCCGCTTCGCCGAAGCGCAGACGCTCGCACGCCGCGAAACGCGCGCCGAGCCGACGCGGCCCGACTGGTGGTTCTATCTCGCGCAGGCGAGCGCGGGTCTGAACGATCCGCTGCAACAACATCAGGCGATGGCGGAGAAGTTCGCGCTGGACGGCGCGTGGCTATCCGCGATCCGGCAACTGAAGGAAGCGCGCGATGTGAAGACCGCGAGCTTCTACGATCTTTCAACGATTTCCGCGCGCCTGCGCGATTTTGAAATGCGCTACAAGGAAGAGCGCGAGCTGGAGAAGAACGGCTAGGTCAGTCTTTCTTCGCGGCGGCGCGGTTTGCCGGACTCGCGACGAAGCCGAAACGCGTCGCGACGTCGGCGCGTGCGATCGGCTGCACGGGCAGATCGACGCCATCGCGCCAATGGAAAATGCCGCCCTTGCCCGCATCGTCGAGCGACGCGTGATTCGCGAACAGTTCGAGATCGTGGTCGTGCATGGCGGCCACGCGCGCCGGCGATGCGTCGTCGGAAAAGAGGATGCCGCCTTCGTCGTCGATGTACGCCTGCGCCGGCTCGAATGCCGCGCCGGCCTGATCCGTCAGGCGTAATACGCCGTCCGCCGCGTGCAGGCGCACGATCCACGGCGTGTAGGCCAGTTCCACATACACGCGCTGCGGGCCGTTCTGGAAGAACCACTGGCCGTCTGCATCGCTTTCGTAGTTGCGGTTGATGAAGCCCAGCAGCGCTTCATGCCGGATCGGCGTGCCGAGTTCGCCGGCAGCCTGTACGGCGTCGTCGCGCATGCGCCACTGGCCGCGTCGGTCGAGCAGCAGCCAGCCCGTGCAGTGCGGAACGTTGGGCCATTTGGCGAGCGCCTGTTTGACGATTTCATCCATGATCGTTCACGAAACGAAGTTCTCCAGATAGCCGAACACACGCAGCGACAGCCAGTCGATCCGGCCGGGAAACGGCCCCGTCATGAAGCCGACGTGCCCGCCGTGGTTCGGCTGGTCGAGCGTGACTCGCTCGGACACTTCAGCAAGCGACGGCAGCGCGAACTCGGGCAGGAACGGATCGTTGCGCGCGTTCAGCAGCAGCGCGGGCACTTCGATGTGCTTCAGATGCGCGCGGGTGGTCGCCGTCGACCAATAGTGATCGGTGTCGCGAAAGCCGTGCAGCGGCGCCGTGACGACGTTGTCGAACTCGTACAGCGTGCGCGCCGCGAGCACGGCGTTGCGATCGTAAAGACCAGGATACTGGCCGAGCTTCGCGAGCGCCTTCTTCTTGAGCGATTTCAGGAAGCTGCGCGTATAGACCATGCCGAAGCCCTGCGAGATCGCGAGGCCGCCGGCGTGGACGTCGAGCGGCGCGGAGATGGCCGCGGCCGCGCTGACGATCGACGCATCCTTGCCGCTTTGGCATAGCCAGTGCAAAAGCACATTGCCGCCGAGCGAGACGCCCGCCGCGACGACCGGCCCGGGATGCGTCTGCGCGAGCCGACGCAGGATCCAGTCGACTTCTGCGCTATCCGCGAGATGGTAGAAGCGCGGCAGCAGGTTGAGCGGGCCGCTGCAACTGCGAAAATGCGGCACGACACCACGCCAGCCGCGCGCGCGGGCGGCGGCCATCATCGTGCGGGCGTAGTGCGAATCTGAATTGCCTTCGAGGCCGTGAAAGAGCACGAAGAGCGGGGCATTCGCGGCGGGTTCGTCGCCGGTTTCGTGCGCGAGGAAGTCGAGATCGATGAAATCGCCATCGGGCGTGTTCCAGCGCTCGCGCCGATAGCCCACATCGGGTTTTCGACCGAACAGGGCAGGGACGATGGTCTGTGCGTGGCTCGTCGGCAGCCAGCGCGGCGCGTTGTACAGCCATTCCGAGCCCGGCAGCCCCGGAACGCGCGCGGTTGCCTTCAGCGCGACGGCAGGCGCTTTGTCCACGAATGACGAATCGTGTTTCATCAACGGATCGCGCTTCATGGCCCCTCCCCGACAGACGTCTTCTTCAGCGCTTCAAATCTACCTTCAGTGCAGCGGCCCCTGGCCGTGACGCAGCCTGGCCGCGAACTGGCCCGCCGTGTCCGGCGGCATCTCGCTCGCGTGAATGTGCGCGATGCGCCACTCGCCGCGCTCGTGAACCATCACGTAGGTCGTGTAGATCATGCGCGGTACGCTCGCGGGTGCGGCCTGCTGGTGCGCCTCGGCGATCGCATAGACCACCGTGCCTAAGCTGTCGTACACGCGGATATCGAGCGGCTCGATGGTCACCGCCTGCGTTTCGAATTGCTTGCCGAGACCGGCGCGGATGCTTTCCAGCCCGTGCAGATGCGTGCCGTCCGCGCAGACGCAGGTGGCGAACTCCTCGTCGATCCACAACGACATGACACTGTCGATGCTGTTGTCCGCGACCGCCTGATAGTAAGCGTTGAGAGTATCGGCTGCGGCTTCGAAGAGGCGGGCGAAACGTGGCATGGCTCGTGGGTCTCTGGCATTCGGTGCTCGGCGCCGCGCGAAGCCGCTGATGGCGGCAGGCGACGGAACGGCGCGCTGCATCGGTCATTGGTCAAAGCATGCCCCCGTTCGGAGACATTCGCGTGTCCGCACCCGCACACACGGCTGGAAACCGTCGAGTTGGACACGCGTTTTCGACGCGTGAGCGCAACATCAACGATGCGCGAGCAGCATCCCGCGCAAATCGCCGAAGACCTGTTCGGCCGAGAGTTCGCGCAAGCAGTTCAGATGGCCGAGCGGACACTCGCGGGCAAAGCACGGACTGCATTCAAGATGCAGCCATTGTACCTTTGCGAGATCGGACAAGGGCGGCGTGTGGCGCGGATCGGTCGAGCCGTAGACCGCGACGAGCGGCCGGCGCGACGCGGCCGCGACGTGCATGAGGCCGGAATCGTTGGTGACGACCGCGCTCGCCCGTGAAATGAGCGCGCACGCTTCGCCGAGCGACGTCTGGCCGCACAGGTTGCGCACCATCGGCGCACGCTCCGCGATGGCCTGCGCGATCGGCGCATCCTTCTTCGAGCCGAGCGCGATGATGCGCGCATACGGGAACGACTGCGCGATGAATTGCGCGAGCGACGCGAAATGCTCCGGCGGCCAGCGCTTGGCGGGCCCGTACTCCGCGCCCGGGCAGAACACGACGAGCGGCGCCCGCGTGTCGAGATTGAAGCGCGTCGAGACGCGCGCGGCTTCGTTCGGATCGAATTCGAGACGCGGCACGGGAAGCGTCTGCGCCTCGGGCTCTCCGGCGGCATCGGGCTGGGCGAATTTGTCGACGAACGGCAGCTTCGCGCCCGGCGCGTAGGCGAGCGCGGCGTAATGCGCGGTCATCGGCGGACGCTCGGTCTTCGGCGGATTCGCGTGACGCACGTTCAAGAGCCCGTAGCGGCTCTCGCCCGTGTAGCCGATACGCAAATTGATGCCAGCCATCCACGGAATCAGCGCGGATTTGACGGAGTTGGGCAGCACGTAGGCGGCGTCGTAGCCGACATCGCGCAAATCGCTCGCGAGCTGCCAGCGGCGCAGCAGTTGCAGCTTGCCGTGGGCGAGATCCGTCGCGTAGACGTCGCGGATCTCGGGCATGCGCTCGAGCACGGGCGCGACCCAGCCCGGCGCGACGGCATCGATCGCGATGCGCGGATGCAGTTTGCGCAAGAGCGTAAAGAGCGGCTGCGCCATCAATGCGTCACCGATCCAGTTCGGTGCTATAACCAGCGCACGGCGCATCTGTCGTTATCCGATCTCAAAATGAACGCGGCCCGCCGCCTTGGGGCGAGCCGTCGATTGTCGTGGGTCTGATGTGCGCCTTTTGCTACGGCGCGGAAACAGGGCGGCGGCGCCCGGCCGATGCCGGACGCCCGACGCGTTTTCAGTGACCGCCCTTGAGCACTTCGCCGTCTTTCAGCTTGTAGCGCGTGCCGCAGTACGGGCAGCGCGCTTCGCCGTGCGTCACGTCGATGAACACGCGCGGATGCGTGCTCCAGCGCTGCATCTTCGGGTTCGGGCAGAAGGCGGGCAGATCTTTCGCCGACAATTCCACCAGCGGCATTTCCTTCAGGTCGCTCATTGCTATCTCTTGTCAGATGTCCTGCTAGCGGCGAGTGTCAGGCTCGCCGCGTCGCATGAGGTCGGTTAAACCTTCGCGAGCCAGCTCGCGTATTTCTCGTTCTTGCCGCCGACGACGTCGAAGAACGCGCTTTGCAGCTTCTCCGTGATCGGACCGCGCTTGCCGGAGCCGATCGTGCGGTTGTCGAGCTCGCGGATCGGCGTGACTTCGGCGGCGGTGCCGGTGAAGAACGCTTCGTCGCAGGTGTACACCTCGTCGCGGGTGATGCGCTTTTCGATCACCGGGATGCCGAAATCGCGCGCGAGCGTGATGACGGTATCGCGCGTGATGCCGTCGAGGCACGAGGCGAGATCGGGCGTGTAGATCTTGCCGTTGTTCACGAGGAAGAAGTTCTCGCCGGAGCCCTCGGACACGTACCCGTCCACGTCGAGCAGCAGGGCTTCGTCGTAGCCGTCGGCGACGGCTTCCTGATTCGCGAGAATCGAGTTCACGTACCAGCCGGATGCCTTCGCGCGGACCATCGACACGTTCACGTGATGGCGCGTGAACGACGACGTCTTCACGCGAATACCCTTCGCGAGTCCGTCTTCACCGAGATACGCGCCCCACGGCCAGGCGGCGATGGCCACGTGAATCGTGTTGCCCTTGGCCGACACGCCGAGCTTTTCCGAGCCGACCCAGATGATCGGGCGGATGTAGCAGCTTTCCAGATTGTTCGCCTTGACGACTTCCAGTTGCGCGGCTTCGAGCGTGGCAGCGTCGAACGGGACCTCCATCTGGAAAATCTTCGCGGAGTTCAGCAGGCGCTTCGTGTGCTCCTTCAGGCGGAAGATCGCCGTGCCCTGCGCGGTCTTGTACGCGCGCACGCCTTCGAAAACGCCCATGCCGTAGTGCAACGTGTGCGTCAGAACGTGGATCTTGGCATCACGCCAGTCGATCAGCTTGCCATCCATCCAGATCTTGCCGTCGCGGTCGGCCATTGACATACGGTTCTCCTAGCTGTCTCGGTTCAAGTGGGTTTCGGCAGGCCGCCCGCGTTCTGAAGGGGCGGCGGCGCCCGGCGCGCTTTCTTGCTCGGATTCCGTAGGGGAAGTCGCGTGTCGAGGGCGCAAAGGCGGCGAAAGACCGTCATTTTAGCGTCTTTTCACGACGAAACCGACCTTGGCACGCCTTTCACGCCGCTATAATTTGCCTTTCGCCGTCCGCTGAAAAACCGCGGGCTGAAACGGCGAAGCTCACCATTCCCGATTTTCCCGGTTTTTCCCGATCCATCGCGCATTCGATCGAGGCCGCGCAATGGCATCACGGGTTGTCTTGTTCGCCTCGCATTTGCTCATGCTCGACCGGCTGTCCGACACGAATCGCCGCGCGTTTTTCGAGGGCGTGCGCACCTTCTCTCCCGCCGTCCTGGCGACGTTCTCCTGGGGCCTCGTGACCGGCGTCGCGATGACGAAGTCCGTGCTCACCGTGCCGCAGGCGCTCGGTATGTCGTTCGCGGTGTACGCGGGCTCGTCGCAGCTCGCGGTGCTGCCGCTCTTCGCCGCCAAGCTGCCGCTCTGGACGATTCTCCTGACCGCCGCGATGGTCAACCTGCGCTTCGTCATCTTCAGCGCGGGCCTCGCGCCGCATTTCTCCTACTTGCCGCTCAAGCGGCGTTTGCTGCTCGGCTATTTCAACGGCGACATCATCTATCTGATGTTCACGAAGCGAAATTTTCCGGTCGGCTGGCAGCCCGGCAAGGAGGCGTTCTTCTGGGGACTGGCGGTGTCGAGCTGGCTGTCCTGGCAGAGTTCGTCGGTGATCGGCATTCTGCTCGCGAGCCTGATTCCGGATAACTGGGGCCTCGAGCTCGCGGGCACGCTCGCGCTGATTCCGCTCATCGTTTCTGCGATCGCCACGCGCTCGACGCTCGCGGCCGTCGCCGTCGCCAGCGTGGTCGCGCTGCTGGCGTTCGATCTGCCGTATCGCTTCGGCTTGCCGCTCGCGGTATTCGCGGCGCTGTTCGCGGGCACGCTCGCGGACGTGATAGCGGAGCGCACCGGCCCTAAGCAGGCCACCGACGAAAAGAAAGCCGACAAACCCGCCGCCACGAGGCCACTCCGATGAGCGCCCTGCATGTCTGGCTCGCGATTGTCGGCATGGGCCTCGTCACCGCGGTGACGCGGGCACTGTTTCTGGCCGGCGGCGAACGCATGGTGCTGCCGCCGCGCGTGCAGCGCGTGCTGCGCTACGCGCCGGCCGCGGCGCTGGCGGGCGTCGTCGTGCCCGACCTGCTGGAGACGTCGGCGGGCATTTCGCTCGCGCTGTCGAATCATGCGCTATGGGCGTCGGCGGCCGGACTCGCGTACTACCTGTGGCGGCGCGGCATGATGGGCACGATCGCCGTCGGCATGCTCGTGTTCACGCTGCTGCGGCTCGCGGCGTGAACGCGCCACGCCCGGGTCGCATGCGTCGGCGCCAAATACGCGTCATCAACGATTGCCCGCTAAAAGCGGACAGGGCGATCGGTTAAAATAATGGTCTTTCCCGAGTGAGCGAGGTCGAAAGTGTCTCCGGCAGTCACCGCGCCAGGATGGTCCAACCCGCTGTCCAACCCGCCGCTCCCGGCTGCGTGCACGCGCCCGAGCGCCGCTCGCGCGCCTCTCCGGATTCATCTGTCCGATCCCTTTCTCCCGCTTCTTGCACGCGCGTTCGGCTTCACCGCGCGCCCTTCGCCTCCAGCCTGATCCGCGCGCGAGCCGTCCTGCCCGGCGGCCCGCGCGCGGCGACTCCACGAACCGGCCGCCCCGACGGCCGTCCCCGCCCGAACCGCTTCTTTACCTACGTTGACTCCCATGACGAAAGTACTGCGTTTCACCGATCTGATCGCCGAAGGCAAAGTCTCCGGCAAGCGTGTGTTCATCCGCGCGGATCTCAACGTGCCGCAAGACGATGACGGCAACATCACCGAAGACACGCGCGTGCGCGCCTCTGTCCCGGCAATCAAGGCCGCCCTCGACGCGGGCGCGGCCGTGATGGTCACGTCCCATCTGGGCCGCCCGACCGAAGGCCAGTTCAAGCCGGAAGACTCGCTGGCCCCGGTCGCGAAGCGTCTGTCGGAACTGCTCGGCCGCGACGTGCCGCTCGTCGCCGATTGGGTCGACGGCGTTCAGGTCCAGCCGGGCAACGTCGTGCTGCTCGAAAACTGCCGCTGCAACAAGGGCGAGAAGAAGAACGACGACGGCCTCGCGCAGAAAATGGCGAAGCTCTGCGACGTCTACGTGAATGACGCGTTCGGCACCGCGCACCGCGCCGAAGCCACGACGCACGGCATCGCGAAGTACGCGCCGGTCGCATGCGCGGGCCCGCTGCTCGCCGCCGAGCTCGACGCGCTCGGCAAGGCGCTCGGCAACCCGAAGCGACCGCTCGTCGCGATCGTCGCGGGCTCGAAGGTGTCGACCAAGCTCACCATTCTGAAGTCGCTCGCCGAGAAGGTCGATCAACTGATCGTCGGTGGCGGCATCGCGAACACGTTCATGCTGGCGTCGGGCCTCAAGATCGGCAAGTCGCTCGCGGAGGCCGATCTCGTCGACGAAGCGAAGGAAATCATCGAGCAGGCGCGCACGCGCGGCGCATCGGTGCCGATTCCGAGCGACGTCGTGACGGCCAAGGAATTCGCCCCGACCGCGAAGGCGCAGATCAAGCCCGTCGCGGATGTCGCCGACGACGACCTGATCCTCGACATCGGCCCGGATACGGCGAAGGCGCTCGCGGCGCAGCTCGAAACCGCCGGCACGATCGTCTGGAACGGCCCGGTCGGCGTGTTCGAGTTCGACCAGTTCGGCAACGGCACGAAGACGCTCGCGCAGGCGATCGCCAATTCGTCGGCGTTCTCGATCGCGGGCGGCGGCGACACGCTCGCGGCCATCGCGAAGTACAACATCCACGACAAAGTGAGCTACATCTCGACCGGCGGCGGCGCGTTCCTGGAGTTCCTGGAAGGCAAGAAGCTGCCCGCGGTGGAAGTGCTCGAGTCGCGGGCCTGAGGCGTTGGCGGCCCGAGGCAATCCGGCGAAAGCAGGTAAGAAGGGCGCGCAAGCAGCCGGCGGCGCGCAAGACGATGTGACGCAGGACGTGATCGACAGCGGCGCGCCCGATGCCGCCCCTGAAGCAGCGCTGGCGATCGCGCAAGCGGCGCAAACAGATCAGGCAGCATCCGAAGGCGAAGCCGCGGCCGCAGTGCCGCCCCCGCCTCCGGTCATCATTGGCGGCATGCCCGCCCATGCCCTGAAGGAAATCGACAAAGCGACGCCGGCACGAACCGGCGCGCGCGCGCAACCGGTGAGCAACACCTCACTGCAAGCGCAACGTGCTCGCAGCGTAGTTACGGGCGATCCTACTGAGACGAGGAATTCCATGCATCGCGCTACAAAGATTGTTGCCACCATCGGCCCGGCTTCCACGAGCCCGGACATCCTGCTGCAAATGCTGCAGGCGGGTCTCGACGTCGTACGTTTCAACTTTTCGCACGGCACCGCCGACGACCATCGCCAGCGCGCTGAAATCGTCCGCGAGGCGGCGCGTCAGGTGGGCCGCGAAGTCGCGATCATGGCGGACCTGCAAGGCCCGAAGATCCGCGTCGGCAAGTTCGAGAACAACAAGACGATGCTCGTCGCGGGCAACCCGTTCATCCTCGACGCCAACTGCACGCTCGGCAATAACGAGCGCGTCGGCCTCGACTACAAGGATCTGCCGCGCGACCTGCGCGCAGGCGACGTGCTGCTGCTCAACGACGGCCTCATCGTGCTCGACGTGACGCGCGTGATCGGCGAGGAAATTCACACGACGGTCAAAGTCGGCGGCGAGCTCTCGAACAACAAGGGCATCAACCGCCAGGGCGGCGGTCTCACCGCGCCCGCGCTGACCGAGAAGGACATGGAGGACATCAAGACGGCGATGTCGCTCGGCGCGGACTTCGTCGCGGTGTCGTTCCCGAAAAATGCGACGGACATGGAAATGGCGCGTCAACTCGCGAACATCGCGGGCGCGCCGTACGGCATCAAGCCGAAGATGATCGCGAAGATCGAGCGCGCCGAAGCGATTCCGGCGTTGCAGGGCATTCTCGACGCATCGGACGGCATCATGGTCGCGCGCGGCGATCTCGCTGTGGAAGTGGGCAACGCGGCGGTGCCGGCGCTGCAAAAGCGCATGATCCGCATGGCGCGCGAGTCGAACAAGCTCGTGATCACCGCCACGCAAATGATGGAATCGATGATCCACGCGCCCGTGCCGACGCGCGCGGAAGTGTCGGACGTCGCGAACGCCGTGCTCGACGGCACCGACGCCGTGATGCTCTCCGCCGAAACGGCAGCCGGCAAGTATCCGGTGACGACCATCGAGACGATGGCGGCCGTGTGTGTCGAGGCGGAGAAGTCGGAAGAGTCGCAGCTCGACCGCGATTTCCTCGACCGCACGTTCACGCGCATCGACCAGTCGATCGCGATGGGCGCGCTCTTCACCGCCTTTCATCTCGGCGCGAAGGCCGTGGTCGCGTTGACCGAATCCGGCTCGACGGCGCTGTGGATGTCGCGTCACTGGACGCACGTGCCGATCTTCGCGCTGACGCCGCGCGTGTCGAGCGAGCGCACGATGTCGCTGTACCGCAACGTGACGCCCCTGCACGTCGACACCAACATGGATCGCGACACCGCGCTGAATCAGGCGCTCGAAGTGGTCGTGTCGAAGGGCTATGCGGCGCGCGGCGACATGGTCGTGCTGACCGTCGGCGAGCCGATGGGTCAGGCGGGCGGCACCAACACGCTCAAGATCGTGCGTGTGGGCGACCACTTCTAAGCATTTTTGAGAAATCTGCGCGGTCAAACGCCGCGCGATTGCCGCAGGTCCGGAGCGCCCGCCGTCCAGCAGCGGCGGGCGCCCAATCAAGCGCGCAAGACGACGCGGAGCAATGCGTCAGTCGAGGCGACGATCAAGCCGAAAACCGCCCGAGAGCGGAATCGAGCGCGCTGCAGAATTCGTTTCACATCATGGAGTCTCACCACAATGCCTCTCGTATCAATGCGTCAACTGCTGGATCACGCAGCCGAACACGGTTACGGCCTCCCGGCATTCAACGTCAACAATCTGGAACAAGTGCAGGCGATCATGTCGGCCGCGAACGAAGTGAACGCGCCCGTCATCATGCAGGCGTCCGCCGGCGCGCGTAAGTACGCGGGCGAAGCGTTCCTGCGCCATCTGATCGAAGCGGCCGTCGAGTCGTATCCGCATATTCCGGTCGTGATGCATCAGGATCACGGCCAGTCGCCGGCCGTGTGCATGGCCGCAATCCGCTCCGGCTTCACGAGCGTGATGATGGACGGTTCGCTCGAAGCCGACGGCAAGACGGTCGCTTCGTACGAATACAACGTCGCGGTGTCGAAGCAGGTCGTGGAGTTTTCGCATTCGATCGGCGTCACCGTCGAAGCCGAGCTGGGCGTGCTCGGTTCGCTCGAAACCATGAAGGGCGACAAGGAAGACGGCCACGGCGCCGAAGGCACGATGACGCGCGAGCAGCTTCTGACCGACGTCGAGCAGGCCGCCGACTTCGTGAAGCAGACGCAGTGCGATGCCCTGGCGATTGCGATCGGCACGTCGCACGGCGCGTACAAGTTTTCGAAGAAGCCGACGGGCGACATTCTCGCCATCGACCGCATCCGGGAGATCCACCAGCGCATTCCGAACACGCACCTGGTGATGCACGGTTCGTCGTCCGTGCCGCAGGAATTACTGGCCGAGATCCGCGAATTCGGCGGCGACATGAAGGAAACCTACGGCGTGCCGGTCGAAGAGATTCAGGAAGGCATCAAGCACGGCGTGCGCAAGGTGAACATCGATACCGATTTGCGCCTCGCGATCACCGGCGCGATTCGCCGCTATCTGTTCGAAAATCCGTCGAAGTTCGATCCGCGCGACTATTTGAAGCCCGCGCGCGAAGCGGCGAAGGAAATCTGCCGCCAGCGCTACATGCAGTTCGGCTGCGAAGGCATGGCGGGCAAGATCAAGCCGGTTTCGCTCGACAAGATCGCCGAGAAGTACAAGTCGGGCGCCCTCGCGCAGATCGTCAAGTGAGCGCGAAATAAGCCTGATCTGAGCCAGGCGTTATTTGTAAAGTAAAATCAACGGGTTCCGGGTTCGGAGCCCGTTCGCTTTTTTTCTCTCGCCGCGCTGGATGCCGAAGCGCGGCGTTAACCATTTCAGCACCCTTTCCGGTACATGACGATGTCCACGCTATACGAATCCACGATCAGATCGCTGCCGCTGCTCGGCCGCGGCAAGGTCCGCGACAACTACGCAGTCGGTCAGGACAAGCTCCTGATCGTAACGACCGACCGCCTTTCCGCATTCGATGTCGTCATGGGCGAGCCGATTCCGAACAAGGGCCGCGTGCTGAACACGATGGCCGATTTCTGGTTCGAGAAGCTCGGTCATATCGTGCCGAATCACAACACGGGCATCGATCCTTCGACTGTCGTCGCGCCCGACGAGGTCGAGCAGGTGAAGGGCCGCGCGGTCGTCGTGAAGCGCCTCGAGCCGATCCTCGTCGAAGCGGTCGTGCGCGGCTATCTCGCGGGCAGCGGCTGGAAGGACTATCAGGCGACGGGCGCGGTGTGCGGCGTCGAGTTGCCGCCGGGGCTGCAGAATGCGCAGAAGCTGCCCGAGCCGATTTTCACGCCGGCGGCGAAAGCCGAAATGGGTCATCACGACGAAAACATCACCTACGATGAGATGGAGCGCCGCATCGGCACCGAACTGTCGGCGACGATCAAGCGCATCTCCATCCAGTTGTACAAGGAAGCGGCCGAATACGCGGCGACGCGCGGCATCATCATCGCGGATACGAAGTTCGAGTTCGGCCTCGACAACAAGGGTGAGCTGTATCTGATGGACGAAGTCCTGACCGCCGATTCGTCGCGCTTCTGGCCCGCCGATGGCTATCAGGTCGGCACGAACCCGCCGTCCTTCGACAAGCAGTTCGTGCGCGACTGGCTCGAAACGCAGCCGTGGAAAAAAGAGCCGCCCGCGCCGGCGCTGCCGGACGAGGTGATCGCCAAGACGTCGGAAAAGTATCAGGAAGCGTTGCAGCGTCTCACTGGCAAGACGCTGTCTTAAGGTTCGGCACGCGCGCCGCTCACGAAAAGAGCGGCGCGGGCATATCTCTGGGAAATTGGAATGAGCGAAGTGAAGGCCCCGGATCTGGCAAAAGGGCACACACACGAAGCGCCGCTCGTCGGCGTGTTGATGGGCTCCAGCTCCGACTGGGACGTGATGAAGCACGCCGTCGCGATGCTTCAGGAATTCGGCGTGCCGTACGAGGCGAAAGTGGTCTCGGCGCATCGCATGCCGGACGAGATGTTCGCCTACGCGGAAAGCGCGCGTGAGCGCGGCGTGCGTGCGATCATCGCGGGCGCGGGCGGCGCGGCGCATCTGCCGGGCATGCTGGCCGCGAAGACCACCGTGCCGGTGCTCGGCGTGCCGGTGGCGAGCAAATATCTGAAGGGCGTCGATTCGCTGCATTCGATCGTGCAGATGCCCAAGGGCGTGCCGGTCGCGACCTTCGCCATCGGCGAGGCGGGCGCGGCGAACGCGGCGCTGTTCGCCGTATCGATGCTGAGCGTCACCGATGCGGCATACGCCGACGCGCTCGCCGCTTTCCGTGTGAAGCAGAATCAGGCGGCGCGGGACATGGCGCTGCCGCCGCTTTGATGACCCCGCGCGCGGACCGCGCGTCGCGCAATCGCTGATGCCCACAGCCAGCCACCCAAGCCCCACGATGAACCCACACAATTCTCCGATCTCCCCCATCCTGCCGGGCGCATGGCTCGGCATGGTCGGCGGTGGCCAGCTCGGCCGCATGTTCTGCTTCGCCGCGCAATCGATGGGCTATCGCGTCGCCGTCCTCGATCCGGACGAGACGAGCCCCGCGGGCGCTGTCGCGGATCGCCACATCCGCGCCGCCTATGACGACCGCGCGGCGCTCACCGAACTCGGCCGCCTGTGCGCGGCGGTATCGACGGAATTCGAGAACGTGCCTTCCGCGAGCCTCGAATTTCTCGCGTCGTGCACGTTCGTCAGCCCGGCTGCGAGCTGCGTGGCGATCGCGCAGGACCGCGTCGCGGAGAAGCGCTTCATTGCGGCATCGGGCGTGCCGGTCGCGCCGCATGTCGTGATCGAATCGCCGCAGGCGCTCGCCGCGTTGCCCGACGAGAAGATCGCGGCGGTGCTGCCGGGCATTCTCAAGACCGCGCGTCTCGGCTACGACGGCAAGGGGCAGGTCAGCGTGCGCAATGTCGCGGACGTGCGCAACGCGTATGCGTCGCTGTCGGGCGTGCCGTGCGTGCTCGAGAAGCGCATGCCGCTCAAGTACGAAGTGTCCGTGCTGATCGCGCGCGGCGGCGACGGCAAGTCGGCCGTGTTTCCGCTCGCGCAGAACGTGCATGTGAACGGCATTCTCGCGAAGACGGTCGTGCCCGCGCCCGATGCTTCGGCATCGCTTGTCGCGCAGGCGCAGGACGCCGCGCTGACCATTGCCGCGAAGCTCGGTTATGTCGGCGTGCTGTGCGTCGAATTCTTCGTGCTGGAAGATGGCACGCTGATCGCCAACGAAATGGCGCCGCGTCCGCACAATTCCGGCCACTACACGGTCGATGCCTGCGCGACGAGCCAGTTCGAGCAACAGGTCCGCGCGATGACCGGCATGCCGCTCGGCGATACGCGCCAGCATTCGCCCGCCGCGATGCTGAACCTGCTCGGCGATATCTGGTTCGATGGCGACAAGGCGCGAGCGCCCGCATGGACGGAGGTTGCGGCGATGCCGGCCGCGCGGCTGCATCTCTACGGCAAGGAAGAGGCGCGCCGGGGCCGCAAGATGGGCCACATCAATTTCACGGCGGCGACGCTCGAGGAAGCGCGCACGGCGGCGCGTGACTGCGCGCGGATGCTGCATATCCCGCTCGATTGAGACTTACCGAAGCAGCAGGCAATGACCATTCACTTTCCGAGCGCCGCGCAGATCGCTGAAGCCGCGGCTTTGCTCGATGCGGGCGAACTCGTCGCGTTTCCGACCGAGACGGTCTACGGGCTCGGCGGCGACGCCGAGAATCCGGACGCCATCGCGCGTATTTATGCCGCGAAGGGCCGTCCGGCGAATCATCCGGTGATCGTGCATCTCGCGCCCGAAGCCGATCCGGGCTACTGGGTGCGCGAGTTGCCCGCAGATGCGCAGAAGCTCATCGATGCGTTCTGGCCGGGGCCTTTGACGTTGATCCTCAAGCGCGCGGCCCATATTCCGGCGGCGGTCAGCGGCGGCCAGGATTCGGTGGGCGTGCGATGTCCGTCGCATCCGGTGGCGCAGCAACTGTTGTCGGCGTTCCACGCGAGGCGGATCGGCACGGGGAAGCAGGGCGGCGTCGCGGGGCCATCGGCCAACCGGTTTGGTCATGTCAGTCCGACGACCGCGCAGCACGTGCGCGACGAGTTCGGCGGCGCGGTGCACGTGCTCGATGGCGGCGCGGCGGACGTCGGCATCGAATCGACGATTCTGGATTTGTCGCGCGGGTTTCCGGCGCTGCTGCGGCCGGGACATGTGAGTCCGCAGCAGATCGCGGATGTGATCGGTACTGCGCCGAGGTTGCCGGATGGGTCGGATGCCACGGCGCCGCGCGCTTCCGGGACGTTGAAGGCGCATTACGCGCCGCGCACGCCGCTTGCGTTGTTGCCGTTCGCGTCGATCGAGCCGTTGCTCGCGGCTCACGATCGGGTGAGCGGAAGGAAGATCGCGCTGGTCGCGAGGGCGTCAAGCGCGGGGGAATGGGCGCATGCGGCGCATGTGCATTTCGCGGCCGCGCCGGAAAATCCGCAGAGTTACGCGCGCGATTTGTATGGTTTGTTGCGTGCGCTGGATCGGGCGGACGTCGAGCGGATTCTCATCGAGAAACTGCCGGATACGGTCGAGTGGATCGCGGTGAATGACCGGCTTGGGAGGGCGGCGGCGGCGTTCGAGCGGGAGGAGTGAGGGCGCGCGGGGGCCTCATTTGTGAAGATGGGTTGCGGGGATTTCGGTTTTGGATCAAGCGGTTATCATCTAGGGTTTCCTCCGCGTGTGCGGAGATAGACCCGCCGGGTTCATGGAGATCTTGCAATGACGAACGTTTCCTCCGCGTGTGCGGAGATAGACCCACGGCGAGACGAAAGATTTCCGAGATGGACTAGTTTCCTCCGCGTGTGCGGAGATAGACCCTGGAGCGCGGCGGCATCGTGGGTGTCGCGACAGTTTCCTCCGCGTGTGCGGAGATAGACCCATCTCACCCTGCGTGGACGAGTTGTGCGGGCAGTTTCCTCCGCGTGTGCGGAGATAGACCCAAGACGCTTCCGGCAGGTAACGGCTACCTCATGTTTCCTCCGCGTGTGCGGAGATAGACCCTTTGAGCAGGCCACGCGCGTAATGATCCAACTGTTTCCTCCGCGTGTGCGGAGATAGACCGCGGACACCGTTCTGAGCTACCACGATGTCCGCGTTTCCTCCGCGTGTGCGGAGATAGACCGCGAGGCAACCGGCGAATCGGGCGCAAGCAAGCGTTTCCTCAGCGTGTGCGGAGATAGACCGTGGGCGGTTAAAACCGTATTCGGTCTGCGTTAGTTTCCTCCGCGTGTGCGGAGATAGACCTCTGCGCCGTGAGGTACGCGAGGATAGCCGAGGGTTTCCTCCGCGTGTGCGGAGATAGACCCAGTACGGCGTTACCAAGCACGACGGTGTACTGGTTTCCTCCGCGTGTGCGGAGATAGGCCCTGCTCCGACGAAGAGTTGCACAACCTTCGCGAGTTTCCTCCGCGTGTGCGGAGATAGGCCGGATCCGCAGAAG